>JAEEGH010015340.1_pt1 | contig 16660 bp, 10 predicted proteins | sample 9134181 | NCBI WGS metagenome assembly JAEEGH01 (sample SAMN16246544, study PRJNA631951) | gut metagenome | biome: gut microbiome; feature: rumen; material: DP-attached | host: Bos | place: Iran: Karaj | collected 2018-10
TCCCCGAGCTCGTCGGCCAGGAGGACCTTCATGAGCTCGGTGCATAGCTTCGCCTTCACCCTGTCCCTGCATCCGGACACGAACTCGCCCACGGTCATGCCGCACTTGCGGGAGAGGTAGCGCGCGCCCATGACGGAGGCCTCCCTGGCATACTCCAGATAGGTGCCGTCAACATGGAGCACGTCCGTGGGGGTGAAGGCTATCCTCTGTATGTATCCGCGCGCCTCCAGCCCGCGAACGTCCAAGGCGGACGGATACGTGTTGATGGTCTCAGCGGCCTCGCGCGCGGTGACGGGGCGTTCCGAGGCCATCTCCAGGAACAGCCTGCTCTCCGGGGACACGTACACTCCACTCGGAGGGAATCCCACGGTGACGAAGAGCTCGGAATCCAGATATACCATGTCGTCCGGGTATTGGGGGTCCGGACGGACGTCGGCGCCCAAGGACATCAGGGAATCCACGACGGACGGCCATCTGGACGCCGCGACGCAGAGCGGGATGGCGCGGGTGGACTTGAGGACGATCTTGCCCCCGTTGACCATTATCCTGCTGTCTCCGCCTATGCCGGCGGTGGATATCCTTGCGGCCAGGACGTGGGTCTTCTTCCCGGCCACGGTCATTCCTTCGGGGGCCAGCGCAGGACTTCCGTTCATCAGGATGCCGATGTCGGTGGTGGTGCCGCCCATGTCCATGACCACGGCATCCTTGAGCCCCGTCATCTTGACCGCCCCGATCATGCTGGCGGTCGGGCCTGACATGATCGTCTCTATGGGCTTCTCCATGGCCACGGTCTCGCCCATCATGGTTCCGTCGCCGCGGATCATCATCAACGGCGCGCGGATCCCGTATTCGGCCATGACCTTCTTCACTGAATCTATGAGGGACCTCATCACCGGGATGAGCCTGGCGTTCATGACGCACGTGGATGTGCGGACTCCGAAGCCGAGCTTCGAGGAGAGGTCGTGGCCGCATACCGTCGGAACCCCCAGGATCTCTTTCGCTATCGCCTTGAGCCGGTTCTCGTGGTCCGGGTTTCGGACCGACATGAAGGAGCTTATGGCCAAGGCGCCCACCTTTCCTTGGATCTTGTACATGAATTCCTTCGCCTTGGCCACGTCGAGGTCCTGCTCCTCCCCGCCGTGGATGTTGTGGCCGCCCTTTATGGATACGTACTCCTCCGCATCGGGCTTCTCCACGTCGAATCCGACGCATATGAGGGCGACCCTGCACCCCTTCCCCTCCACAACGGAGTTCGTGGCTAGAGTGGACGACAGCGAGACGACGCTGACATGGCTGAGCAGGCCCTTGTCCAGATACGACATGGCGCCCCTGATGCCGATGCTGAGGTCCTCGGGGGTGGTCGGGGACTTGCTCTTGCGCAGCACCTCCTCGGATTCTAGATCGATGATGACGGCGTCGGTGAACGTCCCTCCAGTGTCTATCCCGATTCCAAGGGTCATTCGGCATCGCCTCCTGTATCTGACGACGGCCGGCACTTGATGGCAGAGGTCCTGGCCGTAGACGATGTCAGTTCCGGGTCTTTCCTTCAGGACGCGTTCGGCCGTCTTCTCCGCCTCGTCGCGACTGTAGAACGCCGTCATGTCGGAGCCTATCGAAGGGAATACGGAGGCGTCCATGCCCTTTGCGCGTGCCGCCTCGACCACGTAGTCCACGAACTGCTCGCGTCCTCTCCTCCTCAATCCGGTTATGGCATGGGATCCCCTATCGGAAATGAAGCGGTCCACGCGTTCGGAGAATCCTTCGTCATCGGTCGGAAAGCCGCAGCAGACCTCCATGCGACGCAATCACGGTATGCTGATATAACCGATGTGCTGGCAGGCGGATAAAACAGACCAATTTCAAGTCATATGAATATGCGGCGCCCGTTTCCTAACGGTTCTAGGAGGATGTCGGCCGATGCATAGGCTGAGACATGCAATTCGGAAACCGCGATCATATGAAGAAATATTTTTATATAAGTCAATGTACGGATTTATTATCATTCCATAATTGATGATAATCATCTCAGAATATGTTGGATTATTCTGTTTATAGCGCAATTATGGATAGAAATACGGCACTGATGTATCATAGGATCGGTAGGTCATAATGGACAATAAGCACGTAAAATGGCAGACATGTGCTCATAAAATGGTGTTTAAGGACTGGTTCAACCGTCCGTATGAAAAATGCATTGGTTCTATTATTTAAATTTAACTTAATCTGTCAATCAATTTATGTGTAACCCTCAATTAAAATGTCTACACGTCAATAAATTTATAAACGGTTCCGTATGTTGCCGACTGACGACCTTTAGAGGTCAGATGAGGTCATTTCATGGCAGACGCAGAAAGCAGCGGCACTCAAGGCGGCACGTATGAGCTTCTCAGGACCATCGACTGGAAGCAGGGGCTCATCATCGCCATGGGTATCCCCATTCTGATCGTTCCGTCGTTGTGCGACTTATCTCTAACGCTTTGGGCGATGAGCATCATCATCTGGGTGCTCTCCGTCCTTTCTGGATTCCTGCTCAACCTCCCTCTCGGGGAGATGTGCGCCACCTTCGGCGTCGCGGGAATCGGCGGTTCGATCCAGCACGTGTACAGGGACGACGAGAAATACAAGAACAAGAAAATCAACACCGGAAGGGTCATTGGATCTCTCGGAGCCTGGGCCTACTTCGCCACGTGGGTTCCCGTCATCCCGATATTCACCATCATGACGGGCGTCTACATCAACGACTACTTCAACCTCGGACTGGACGGAATGACCGCCACCGGCTTCTACATCCTCCTGGGCGCGCTCATCTACGGATTCATCATCCTCTCCGGGCGCAAGGGGCTCGAGGGCGGCGCGAAGGTCCAGCTGATCCTCGCCGGAATCACTATCGTCCCCATTCTTATCATCTGCCTGGTGCCTCTGCTGAACGGGAACTTCCATCTCGACTACATCACAAGCCAGATGTCCCCCGACGGATGGGCCTGGGACGGCAACGGGATCCTGATGATCCTCGGATGCTTCACCGTCGCTCAGTGGAGCGCCGTCGGATGGGAGTCCGCCGCCACCTACGGAGCCGAGTACAAGCAGCCTGAGAAGGACGTCCCCAAGGCGCTGACCGCTTGCGGGCTCCTCTGTCTCTTCATGTACTTCGTCATCGCTTTCTGCATGTACGGAACCCTCGGGAACGCCGGCATCGAGGAGGCCGGGGCTTCAACCCTCATCCCCATCGCCAAGGGCGATTTCGGAGACATCGGCGGCCTTATCGCCGTCTTCCTGCTCATCGCCGGAATGGTGATGATCATCCAGAGCGCCTTCCTCGCCACCGCCAGGACCATCCAGATCATGGCCAAGGACGGGAACTTCCCTCTGCTGTTCTCCAGGACCAACAAGTACGGCGTCCCCATGTTCGCCATGTACTTCGAGGCCGCCATTGGATTCATAGTCATGCTGGCCGGCATCACCGCGTCCCAGATCCTCGCCGTCTCCGCCCTCGGATTCGCCATCGCCCTGGGAATGTGCTGCTGCGCCTTCATCAAGTCCCGCAGGGACCCCAGGTTCAAGGACGTCGAGAGGGTCTACAAGGTCGGCAAGTTCTGGTACTGCGGCGCCTGGTTCATGATGATCTTCGAGTTCTTCTTCATGATACCCGGCCTGCTCTACTACGTGTACGACACCATGGGGCTTCTGTACGTCTTCGTCGGAATCGCCGCCACCTTCCTCTACGTTCCCTGCTGGATGCTCATCCAGTACTGGAACCACAAGCATCACCCCGAGATGTCCTGCGGAATCAACTTCGATGTCGGCAAGGCTTCCAAGCCTGAGGCCAGCAGCAGGCGCTCCCAGTAAGCGAAACCTCTTCCGGGCTCCGGCCCGGACCCTCCATGTTTTCTATCCCCGTTCCGTTCTTGTCGCATGAGCGATGCGGAAGTCACCATACGCGAGGCGGCCGAAAAGGTCCGGGAGTTCTGCGAGGAGAGGGACTGGGACGCGTTCCACGGCCCGAAGGACCTCGCGATAGGCATCGTGACCGAGGCCTCGGAGCTTCTGGATCTTTTCAGATTCAAATCGGACGAGGAGTGCCGCGCGATTCTGGAGGACGGAACCGGGTCGGAGCGCGTGAGGGAGGAGCTGGCGGACGTGCTCTATTTCGTGCTGCGCTTCGGCCAGATGAACGGGATAGACCTCTCCGACGCGCTCGATGAGAAGCTGGCCAAGAACGGCGCGAAGTACCCTGTGGACAAGTGCAGGGGCCGCAACCTGAAGTACGACGAGCTCCGAGCCCGAATCGGTTTTATCCGTCCTCTCCCATCGGCCATCATGGATGGCGGATGCAGGCGCGGCAAGGCCGTCAAGCTGGACGATCTGCTTTATTCGATCCGCTACGACGATTACGACTATGCCGCGGGGGAGCGGTACTTCACCGAGAACCCGCCTTCGGGATTCTCGTGCTCAGCCGTCTCCAAGGGGTGCCTGATGGGGAGGAACTACGACTGGGCCATCGGAGACAAGGCGGATTTCGTCATATTCGTCCCGGCGGCCCCCGGGAGGCACGCCTCCATGGGAGTCTCCTCATCCCTCATCCCGTCCGGGGTAGTGGATTCCGGGGCCGAATCGGAGCTCTATGAATACGTGCCGTTCATGACCATGGACGGGGTGAACGACACCGGGCTGGCATGCTGCGTCAACGGGATCACGGTGAGCGACAGGGGGAAGACCGAGTCGACGAACCCCGGCGCCGAAAGGCTCAGCATGGCCATGGTGGTCCGCACCGTCCTGGATCACGCGTCCTCCGTCAACGAGGCCGTCGACATCCTCAGGGCCCGCGACGTCCACTCGCTGCCGAAGGGCCATATGAGGGGCTTCGAGATGCATTACATGGTGGCGGACCGCAGCGGATCCGCGGTCATAGAATTCGTTGACGGCAAGATATGCGTCACCTACGGCGTCCGCATCCTGTCGAATTTCCACATGTCCGGAGCCAGGAACCTCGCCGATCTGGACAGGCATTCCCACGGGATCGAGAGGTATCGCATCCTCTCCAAGGGATACAAGGACGTCGGCGACAGGGACGGCATGCTGGACCTCATGCGGCAGGCGTGGTACTCCAAGACCTACGACAGGTCCACGGACCCGTTCTGGTACAGCGAATACTACAACGATTACACCGCCAAAGGCGACGGCGACTTCGGCCTCGGCGACGAGCCGCAGGATTGGATGGTCGAGAGGATAGAGAAGGTCCTCTCCCGCTTCGAAGGCAAGGACGTGGTCGACATGTGGCATACCGGGCATTGCTCGGTGTACGACGTCGAGGAGAAGACCTTGGACCTGATACCGAACGAGACCGGGCGCAGGCATTTCTTCAAGTTGTCGGACTTCCCTTCCATGCTGGAGGATCGAGCAGCATGGGCGAGACAGTGGTCGAGGACGGGATGGAGTTCTCCATAGACGAGTACGGAGCCACATTGACCAAGGTGAGCCAGGCATCTGAATCCGTGGAGGTTCCTGACTCGGTCTCCGCCTCGATCGGCCGGGCCGCGGTCATATCGGTGGGCCAGGGGGCGTTCTCCGGCCTGCCGGTGGCTTCGGTCCGCATCCCTGAGGGGACCGTCAACATAGCCAAGGAGGCTTTCTCCGGATGCCAGTCGTTGGCTTCCGTCGAGCTTCCGTCCACCCTCATGTTCATCGGGGCGCGCGCCTTCTACGGATGCGTCTCCTTGTCCGAAGTCAGGCTTCCGCCCGGACTGATGTGCATCGGGGAGGAGGCCTTCGCGGACTGCATGATCCTCTCGGAGGTAGAGATCCCGGACGGCGTGACGTCCATAGGCGCATGGGCGTTCTCCGGCTGCTTCTCGATGCGCCGCGCCGTACTCCCGCAGGGCATCTCCGCCATCGAGGACGGGACGTTCTCCGACTGCCATTCCCTCATCGAGGCCGAGATCCCCGGCGGCGTCGTCCGCATCGGCGAATGGGCCTTCTTCAAATGCCTTTCGCTGAAGGAGGCGGCGGTTCCGGAGGGGGTCGAGTCCGTGGGCGGAGGCGCGTTCTCCGATTGCATCTCCCTCTCCCTCGTCCGTCTGCCCTCGTCCCTGACATCCCTCGGGGGAAGCGCGTTCTTCGGCCAGACGTTCCTCGACGATTCCGGAGACGAGCAGGCGCACACTCCGGACATGCTTCGCGGGTGCGAGTTCAGGGGATCGGACGGCGTCCTTCGCAGAGTCCGACGCCTTCCTCCCGACCGGACTTCGGATAATGCTTTATTCCGACTCAGGCATTCGGACTCCGTGAATGGGCGTGTCGCTCAGGGGGCCTGAGCGTGTTCGGAATCAAGAAGGACAACAAGAAGAGCGTGGCTGACAAGGAGATGATCGTGGGACTCATCAAGAAGTTCCTTGACGAGTGCGACGTCCATTACGGCTACGACGATTCCGAGAAGATCTTCAGGGCCGTGTTCAAAGGCGACGACCTCCCGATAAGGACGCTCATGAAGGTCACCGAGGTCTCCGTCCAGTTCGTCTGCCTTCTGGATATGCAGGCGAACGCCGACAAGTTCAGGGACGTCTGCTGGAGGCTCAACGACATCAACAGGACCCTCAGCTTCGGTGCGTTCTACCTGGATCCGGACGACGGGTTCGTGAGCTTCGAGTACGGCCTCATCTACGCCGACTCCAACATCAGCTCCTCCACCCTGAGGTCGACGCTCGCGCTGGTCATCGAGACCGTCGACCAGCATGACGGTGAGCTCAAGAAGATCGCCGAGCCTTCGGAGCGCAACCTCAACCCGATGTTCGGCTGATCCGCCCTCGCATCTTGAGTTTCACTATCGAGAACGTCAGCTCGCTGAAGCTTTCCTTGACGTCGGAGGGCACCGGGACGTCTATCGCCCCGGACCTGAGCTTGCCGTATGCCTTGAACATGTCGTCCAGAAGCTTGTAGTCCGACAGCGGCAGCGTTCCCGAGGATCTGAACCTCTTCAGCAGGTCTTCGCGGGGAAGGTCCCCGTAGGCCGTTTTCAGCTTGGACAGGACCAGCCTCTCCGCCTCCGAGTAGAAGAGGAGCCCGTTGGCCTCGGCCGCCAGGTCCGCGCTCCTCCTGATCCTTCCTGCGCGTTTGACGGCGTCGGATATCAGGGCGTAGATGCCGCCCAGCCTGCGCGCCTCCGCGAAGGCTGCCGTTCCGCGGACTGCTGGGAACCTTTCGGAGACGTATCCCATGGATGTCGCCAGCGTCGCGGAGAGCTTCGCCAGCGTCGCCTTCCCGTCATCAGGGATCGAAGAGAGGTCGAAGCGATAGCCTTCCGGCGAGACGATTCCTGTCATCTTCTTGAGCCCCGCCATGGACTCCGAGGCCGCGCGGACCGCCTTCATCTCCTCGGAGGCGCCCTGCACGTCGTCTCCCGACAGTATGGCCGACGATATGGCATCTGCCAGGTCCGCCCTGTTCACGAACGAGTCGATTCCAGCGGAGAACCCCCATTCCGCCGCCTCCAGCGGGCCGTAGCGCTTGAACGCCTTGGGGATGACGCGGTCGACGGGCACCGTGACGCCCTTCTTGGAGCATGTGGAAAGGAAGCGCTCCGCCTCTTCGGAGGTCATCCCTCCGTCGATCCACTCCCCCAGGACGCCCTCCAGGGCCTTCCCCAGCGACGCAGACCAGCTCTGGTCCTGCAACGCTCCCAGGTATCCGAACACGCGTCTGAGCGATTCCACGTCGCCTGGAACCAGGCTTGCCGCCACGCGGTCGGCGAGGACGGTGTCGTCGTTCAGGGCGCGGGCGGTCTCGTAGATCGCCTTCAGCTCCTCCGAGCGGGATATGCGCTTGTCGGCGAGGAGGCCGTCCACGGCGCGGTCTATCTCGGACCTCCCCATCTTGTGCGAGGCCACCATCTTGATGGTCCTCTTCCCGTCGAATCCCTCGACGGCGCTCTCCTTCCTGACGAACCACAGCATCCTGCCCTCGGTCCTGGAGGTTATGATGACCGCGTCGCATTCGGAATCGTCGGGAAGCCTGGCCCTGTTGGGGACCGATACCTTGGACAGGTTGGGGCCGTAGAACAGTATGCCGTTCTCCATCTCCAGGTCGGACGGCAGCATGAGCGAGCATCCGGCGGCCGGCTCGGACTCCGACCATTTCCTGATCTCGAATGGGGCCAGCGGGGTCTCGAAGAGTCCCTCCGGGAGCTTCTTCATGAGGGCGTCCCCGGTGTATGCGTCACGGAGGTATTCCATGTCCAGATCGCCGGCTCCGATCAGGCGGAACGTCCCGTCCGACCTGTCGAAGTACATCTCGAGGTCGTATCCGGCATATCCTGAAGGCGTCTTGGAGGCGTCTATCTTGGGGTTCTTGATCGTGGCGGACTGGTCTATGCCGAATCCGAACCGATGCTCCTCCACGTACGCTATCGCCTCCGCCTTCTTGTCCTGGCCGAATGCGATCCTGACGGGGCGGTCGATGAAGGGTATGTTCTCGTCGTCGGAGAACCTCTCCTTCCTCCAGGGGCGGTAGACCAGCGTCCTCTCCATCTGCTTCTTCTCGGAGGAGGTGATGTTCTTGGCCAGGAGCTCCCTGCCCATGTCGGTCACCTTGATCCTGCGGACGGGGGTGCCCGGCTCCAGCCTCGACACCGTGTAGTCCAGCATCCCTACCTTCCTGAGGCGGTCCATCTCCTCCGCGACCAGCGGGAACAGGTCGGAATGCATCGAGAGCACGCCCATCATCTGCCCGATGTCGATGTTCGGGGATCCGGTCTCGTGCCCCGCCTCCACCATCTTCAGGATGACGTATTCCAGGCCGGAGGCGCGCTTCACCTGGTGCACGGTGGCCGTGTACCTGACCTTCATCACCGGGAGCTCTATCGGGACCGCTATTCCGCCGCTCATTCAGGCACCTCCTCCGAATCCACCACGCGTCCATCCATCTTCAAATCGTCTATTATGTCCTTGTAGACGTTCCTGAGGGTGCCGTCGCCGTCCACGTCCACCGCCACGTCCGCGAGGGAGTCCGCGTTGCCGACTATCACCAGGAGGCGTCTGGCGCGGCTCATGGCGACGTTGATGCGTCTGAAGTCCGAGATGAACCTGGACTCCGTCGTCCTTACCAGAGACAGTATGATGACGTCCCTCTCGTCCCCCTGGAAGTCGTCCACGGACTTCACCATGAACCTCTCCTCGCCCTTCTCTAGGAAGTTCCTGAGCCTGAGCCTGTCGGGGGACCTCTCGTCGTCCATGCGAAGCATCCTTCTGATCATGCGCATCTGGTCGGCGTAAGGGGTTATGACGCCCATGGTCAGGGTCTCGTCGAAGCCCTCCCTCGCGGCGTCTATCAGCCTCACCATCCTGGACACCGTCTCCGCCTCGGAGTCGTTCACGTAGGACGTGCTGCCGCTCTCCTTCCTTTCCTTGCCCTTGCAGTCGATGAACACGACCGAGCCCTCGGGGGTGATTATCGGCCTGGTCTTTCCGAGGACGGTCATGCCGTGCATCCTCTCTGGCACGCCCTCGGGCATCTCCAGCTCCCCGTCGTAGAAGCGGTTGATGACCCCCATGATCTGGGACGTCATGCGGTACTGGGTCCTGAGCATCGTCTTGGAGTGGACGTCGGCCTCCTCGAACAGGCGCTTGAAGAGGGGCTCCGTGTACATCCTCGCGTACTTGCGGCCGAGCTCCCTGAGGTCGTCGTCCTCAGCCTTCTCGTTGTACACCGGAGGAAGCTGCTTGTGGTCTCCGACGAGGATGATCTTCTTCCCGTAGGACATCGGACGGACCAGCTCCGGGAACGGGACCTTGCTCACCTCGTCTATTATGACGACGTCCGCGCCCATCTTCCTCAGGTCTATCTCGGGACCCTCGCGCTCCCTGACCCTCCTCACGTTGTCCTTGGCCGTGCAGGTCATTCCGACGACGTTCACGTAGCCGGTGAGCATGTCTATCAGCTGGTCGGAGTCTATGCCTTCGACGCCTTCCTCGCGGAGGTAGTCCCTCATCTGCTCCAGGGTCTTCAGGGTGGCCTCCGCGCCCTGGCCTCCGAAGGCCTCCAGGACCTTCTCCTCCTTGGCGACTATCTGCCTGGCCTCCTCGATGGTGTCGTAGCGGTCGGTGACCCTGAGCTTCGAGAACAGCTCCGAGACCATCGACTGGGCCTTCGATTCCGCCTCCAGATAGGAGACGTAGGCCTCGTTCTCCATGTACGATTGCATCTTGGAGCCGAAGACCTTCCTGATCTCGTCGGACCTCCTGGGGTCGTACCTCGACGCCTTCTCGGCCTCGTCCCTGTCGGATTCCGCCATTCCGCGCACGGCTCCGCGGATCCCGTCCAGCGAGAACTTGATCTCCGGAAGCCTTCTCCCGCCGTCCTTGAACAGGGGCGAGAACCTGTCGTCCGGCAGCTCCCCGCGGTCGCGCATCCCCTCGTAGCGTTCTATGAGGTCGTACATCTCGTCCTCGGACACGGACATGACCGTCCTGCAGAGGCCGTCCGGCCCGAATATCTCGGAGTCCCTCTCGGCGTTCGGGAACATCGCCCTTATCTCGGATGCGAACTCGGAGTAGTCCTCCTTCTCGAAGTCGTCCAGCCGCTTGAGCTTGTCGCACGCCTCGTAGTATCTCTTCCTGGCCGAATCCAGGGCGGCGTTCTCGCAGTTGACCTTGTCCAGCCGCTCGTTCAGCTCCCTCCTGACGGCCCTCACCTTGCGGATCAGGGATTCCGCCTCGGATTTCCTGGACAGGTAGACGTCGGTATAGAACCTCTTGAATTCCGAGATCTTCTCGGAGATGGCGGCGCGGGATTCGGCGTCCCCGAAGAGGTCCATGCGCTCCTCCAGGGCGGTGCGTATCCCGTCGTAGACTGTGGACACTATGTTCCTGAGCTCGTAGGCGCTCTCCCTGTTCTCCGCCATTATGCGAACCGGGCGGATGAAGCTGTACGGCCTGAGCCTCTCGAAGGCGTTGTCGACCGCCTTGTTCCCCTGGCTCGCTATCAGCACCTTGTGCCCGCGTATGACCTCCTGCGCGGTGATCTCGGCTATCACCTGGGTCTTCCCGGTTCCGGGAGGGCCTTGGATGAGGTAGAGCCCGTTGGCGGACACGGCGCCGTTGATCGCCCTCATCTGGAGCTCGTTGAAGCGCTTTCCGAACGTGTGGCTCACCTCGGCCGGCTCGAACAGCGGGGTGATCTCCGGCGAGTAGAGGAAGGATATGAGGTACGGGTTGCGCATGGTCCCGTATATCAGGTCGTTGATCGCCAGCCTCTGGCGGTCCACGGAGCTCCTCTCGGCGGCGTCGTCCTCCACGAGAACCAGCCCGCCGCGGTCGGCGAAGTACGCCGTGCGGTCCTTCACGTCCTGCGTGACCGACTTGCCCTCGTCCGCTGGAATCTTGAAGAACACGGTGAGGCTGCTTTTGGAGAGTTTTCTGGCAAGCTCCGAGAGGCGGGCCTTGTGGCGGGAATCGGCGTTCCTGAGTTCCAGCTCCATCTCCGGCCTCAGCCTCGATGCCGCCTCTCTGGATAGGTCCTTGAACTTCCCGTCGAGTATTCCGTCGGCCTCCCTCTTCCTGAATCCGGCCGTGACCTCGTCGAGGCAGTCGTCCAGGGATACTTCGGCGTAGACCGATTCCCAGTCCGGCGAGCCCCCCTTCTCCATGAGGTCCAGGTAGGCCTCCTCGGCCTTTCCGCGGCGCAGCTTCCCGGCCGCCGCGCGGATGGATTCCTCGGACCCTCCGACGCGCCTGTCCAGCTCCTCAGCGAGGTCCTCGGACGACTTGTAGGCTTCCAAAGCCGCGGAGGCCTCCTTCTCGGCCCTATCCGCGTACTCCTTCCTTATCGAGTCCGTCTCCGTCTTGTGAAGGGAATCCAGCTCCCTCGTGTCCTCGGAGGTGAGAGTCCTTCCCGTGCGGACCTCGGAGATGCGCTCACCGACCAGGGACATGTCGCGGTCCCTCTTGCGGTCTTCAGGGTCCAGGTCGTATTCCTCGCCTTCTATCGAAGGGTTGACGACCTTCACGATACCCTTGGTGGCGGCGTTGAACGCGTCCACGTACGCCCTCAGCTCCCCTCCGGTGGGCACCGGATCCATATCGTGCACCACGCGCACCAGCGTGCACTGAGGCAGTCCTGGCCGTATCTCATCTGTCCAGGCGGTGATGCCGTCGTCCACGAGCGTCTCGTCAGCCGGGATCGAGGAGACGGGCCCGTAGCAGGCCTGGATGAACTCGGGACGGCGGACCTTGAACCCGTTCTCGCCGTTGAGGCCGGCCATCAGGTCCCTCATGTCCAGGAAGTCCGACCAGTCCTTCAGGACGGCGGCGGTCTCCCTCGGCCTGAGCACCGGATAGGTCGCGACGAGCTTCGTTATCAGCTCCGGGGTGACGAAGGGGCGGTCCGTTCCAAGGCTCCTTCTGCTGACCTCCTTGCCTTCTGCGTTGAGATAGAACTCCGATTCGTCCTTGACTATGGCGCATATCCTGCACTTGGCATCGATCTCGCCCACATATCTGCCGGTATGCGACATCAGGAGCACCTTGGTGACCATCAGGTCCCATCCGTGGGTCTTGTCATCCATCTCGAAGTTCCCCTGCACCACCAGGTCCAGCTTCGAATCCGATTTGGAATCCACCCTCACCACGACGTTCTCCAGTTCGAGCGATCCGGAATCCAGCTTGGCGGACTTGTCGAACGACGGATGGAGCAGGTGGATAGTGCGCTCCTCCTCCGTTCCGTACAGGTGGGCGGCGATGAACCTGACGACGCTCCCATGCTTGTAGATCTCCCCCGACATGGCCGCATACTGCTCCTTCAGCGGCACGATGCGCTTGCCCTGGACGGTGCTCCACTTGTAGCAGTACTTCGAGAAGTTGAGCACCAGCGTGCTGGCGGGTTCTTTCGCCTCTTCACTGACCGTGCGGGCGTTCCTCGTCCTGTCCGTCTGCACGGAGCGTTTGGTGGCGAATGGTGCGGGGGTCATCTGAGACCTGCACTTATTGCCTGTATTTAAAAGGTGGAAAAAGGGCCCTGGCCGGGAAAGGTAATAAACAGGCGCACGCATCGCTTGGACGGTTCAGATGGATGTCGAGAGAACGCCTACCCAGAAGCTCAAGAGAATGTCCGAGAAAGGGGACGCCGCCGTCCTTTGCGAGCTCGGGACGAGGCTTCTCGGAGGGGTTCTCGGCGCGGCCTCCGACGCGGACTCGGCCCTGTCGCTTCTGGAGAGGGCCTCGTCCGGCGGCAGCGCCAAGGCCAAGGCGGCGATCGAGGGCGTCCAGGAATCCGAGAATCCCGCAGCCAGGGCCATGTCGAATCTGGCCGGATGGTACGCCTCCAAGGCGTTGGACGCGGAGGGCGAGGCCGCAAGGGCCCTCAGGGACTATGCCGTGTACTGGTACCGCCGCTCGATATCCGAGGGCGAGGTTTCAGCCCTCTACGACATCGCACGCTTCTACTACATGCTCGGAGGCGACTGCTACGAGCCCGCCGCCCTGTTGTTCAAATACTACTGGGAGGTCGAGGGGGAGCGTTCCGACGAGGCCCTCGGCATGCTGTCCAGGATGCTGACCAACGGGTGGCTGAAGAGCGGCTGGAACTGCTATTACGACGTCGTGATGCTGCTCAAGGAGTACTCCGACACGGACACCTCGGGATACGAGCTGGACCTGGACGACTCGGAGCCGGTGGACAGCCTCACCGTCGACTCCTATTTCGAATCCTCTCCGGAATATCCGGGGACGGTGGAGGAGAGCGGGCGCGGACCGACCAGGAAGCGCTCCATGCTGGAGACCCTGCTGAACATGGGCATCCCCGCGACCCAGAGGGCCAACGGAAGCTGTTCGGTGAAGATCAAGGACTGTCCCGACCTACCCGAGAGGCTGGAGTCCTTCGGGTACGAGGTGAAGGAGTCCAGGTCCTCGTACATAGTCAAGCAGGCTTCGAAGCGCCGATCTGGATGACATCAAGCGGCGGAAGCGCCTCTCCGTGGCGAGCTCCTTGCCGTCCAGGCGAGATTCGTAGGCCTCGCGCAGATCCTGCGACGTCTCATCCTTGGGAATAGCCGTCATCCCTTCTTTCACGCTTGGGCTTCCGTCCGGAGCAGATAAGACGTCCAATATGCGGATGTCGCGCTTCAGCATCATCACGATCTCGTCGCACAGGTCGGCGTCAGAGGCATTCGAAAGCGCCTCGTCGATGAACCTGTCGATCATCGATGATTTCATCCTCCTGATGGCATCGATATCGGAACTGAGGCTTTCCACGTTTTCGGATGCCGTCTTCGCGCTTCTTGCCCGATCGGATCCGGCCTTGAGGACGCGTATCTCCGATTCCAGGCGGGACACGGCTTCCTTCAGCTCCTTGCACTCCTCTTCGGACGCCTCTGCCCGGGACATCGAGTAATCGAGTCTCGCCGACAGGTCTTCGACCGAGTCCCTGGCGGCCGCCAGCTCGGCCTTGACGGTCTCCAAGGCCTCCTTGTAAGGGGCCGTCCTGTCCTCCGCAGCGGTCTCGGAGGCTTTTGCGAAGGCCTCCTTAAGGAGGGCCTCCAGACGCGGGGGAGATATCCTGACGGAGTCCAGCGCCTCCTCGTCCTCCAGGTCCTGGCCGGACAGCGCGGACCTGTATCCGGGGTCGTCGACGGGCGTCGACGGGATCACGCAGACCCCGTATCCCGATATCTCGCAGTTGCAGATGCATATGTCGCGCCCGAGCTCTCCGAGCAGCTTGGCCTTGCGGTCGGCGTTCGTGTACTTGACAACGTTGCCGATCTCGGCCATCTTCCGTTCGCGGACTCTTAGAGCGACCTCCTGGTCCCACATGGGCGGGCGATTCCGATATACCGATTTAGCGGTTTCCGACATCCGGACGCGATCCCATCCGCAGGAAGATGGTGACGTCTGTGTTTACCCAGATCCTCCGTCCTTCGCATGGATATAAAAACCCGGCTATCGTTTCACAACCATGAAATGTCCCAATTGCGGCGTCGAGGTCAACGGCACCGGCGGCGTCACGTATTGCACCATGTGCGGGTATGCGCTGTCCGGGTCCGACGGAAGGCCCGCCCGCGCGGGAGGCTCCGGCCGTGCGCCAACCTCCGACCACGTCTCCCTCGTCTTGGATTCTACCGACGCCCCCCTGGCAGGAGTCAGGATCATGATCGGCGAGGAGTACCAGGAGGGGCTGTCCGGGAAGACGTACAAGTTCTGGCTTCCCAAAGGCCGTCATCACGCCTCCGTCTCCTTCGGGGACTCCTACAAGCCCTTCGAGGACGATCTGGACGTGTTCAGGGACATGACGTACAAGGTCTCCGTCAAGGGCGAGTCCAGGCCGTCGCTGAAGATCCTCCCGAGGGTTTGCCTGGATCCTGTTGACGATGTCGGGACTCCGGATCCGTCAATCTCGGTGAACCTCAGGATCGAGCTGTCGGATCCGCCCAGGTCCGGGCACATACCGGCCTCGGTTTCCGTCTGCGGACAGTATAAGGAGGCATATACGGGCGACACGGTCAAGGTGGAGGTCCCTGCCGGGACTCACGTGCTCCGCGTGGAATACGAAGGCTGCGAGCCGTTCGAGGACTCCGTCAGGATAGACTGCGACACCGTGCTGGTGGCCAAGGTCGCCGACCTGAGGTCGGTCCTGATGAGGACCAGGCCCAGGGTCGAGGTCAGGCGCTCAGCGGAATAATCCCTTGACCTTCTCGATGGGTTTGAAGAGGGGCTCTATCAGGCGTCTTCCGTGCCCTATCACGAAGGCCATGTGCATCTTGCCTTCGGCTCCGGGGAAGTACGCCTCCAGCTTCTCCGGGTCTTCCTTGTAGGCCAGCATCAGGGCGTTGGAGTGGAAGCCCCTTATCCCCATCCCGAAGCCCTTGGCTATCATCTTGTTGGATGCGTTGAAGGCGCGTTCGGCGCTGTCCGAGAAGATGAACATCACCTGCTTGCCGTCCCAGAGGATCGGGTTGGGCTCCAGCACGTCGTTGCGCTCCCGCCATTTCTCGAACTCCCCGACGACGGGCAGGTCGGACGCATGCTCCTTGAGGATCCCTATGGCGTCGTCCATGTACTTGTCCAGATCCTCGCCTTGGAGGGTGGCCATCCAGACGTGCTCCCCCTCCTTTCCGGTCTTTCCTCCGCCCATGGACTCGTAGAGCTTTCCGAGGTCCTCGTCGGAGATCAGGCTGCCGTCCATCCAGCCCTTCCTCGGCTTCTCGCCCTCTTCGCCGATCAGCTCGATGGCTCCCTTGGGGCAGGATGAGACGCAGTGGCCGCACTTTATGCAGCCGGTTCCCTTCTCATGGACCTTCTTGTCGATGACCTCCAGGTTGTCTGCCAGGCACATCTTTACGCACTTGCCGCACCCGATGCACTTGTCCGCGTCTATCCTCAGGTTGGACATGAGCGGAAGAACCGCTTATCTGGTTATTTTCCTTTCCCATGGATGGTCGGCGACGGATTAGGGCAATCAGGGACATCGATTAGAGACAACGGGGACGGAGACGCTCAAGATTGCAGATTGATGAGGATCCCTTCGTATTTCTTGCTGTATTCCGCGTTGTATTCGGCGCCCTCCACGTATTCGTAGATCCTTTCCAGACCGCCTATCGAGATCGTGTGGTTGAAGCAGTAGATGTTCCCGTCCTCGTGGAAACGGACCAGGACGTACTTCCTGCTGGGGCTGATGTGGA
>JAEEGH010015342.1_pt1 | contig 16658 bp, 11 predicted proteins | sample 9134181 | NCBI WGS metagenome assembly JAEEGH01 (sample SAMN16246544, study PRJNA631951) | gut metagenome | biome: gut microbiome; feature: rumen; material: DP-attached | host: Bos | place: Iran: Karaj | collected 2018-10
CACCATTTAAGTACATGGAGATAATCTCATTTCTTTTCTCTAGAGGAATCCTTTCATGAAGTCTGTTCATAAGTCTTACACATTTTATTTGGTTTCTAAATGTGTCAACCTATTTCAGTATAAGACATTTTTAGGGTTCTAGTTTTGGGGTTTTACTTTCACATCCTCAGTGTGTTACAACGAATAAGTGACATTTCGTTTTTTTTATGTTGTATCTTTGCAGCGAAAAAAGTTTGAAAAAAGTTATGAAAATATTCGTAGACCGCAATCCTGTTGTCGTATATTTGCAGCGATTTTTCGGAAACAATGCGGTCAGAACTGCTCCATAACTGCTGCAGAGCCGCTGCAGAGCCGCTAAAACCTAATAATAAACATTAAACCCAAAACAGTTAAACTATGGCAAAAGTAACCCCAAGTTGGACCGCCTCAGCCATGAGCGGTCGCCCCGACAAAACCAGTCGGACCTACATCAGGCGAAACAGACGAATAGGCAAGGCCTACGCTGTGACGCTTCGCAATCCCCACACCTACGAGAAGCAGGGTGCTGGCGAGATTGCCGGTCAAAACCGTTTTCATGCCCATGTGATTGGCGTGAACGCATTCTATCGGCGCATCCGGGCCGATGATGCTTCTCCTGAGGATCGTGCCCTCTTCGAGAAACTCACTCGCACGTTGGACCGTCAACAACTCTATGCCACCATGCGAGGCTATCTCATGGCGAAATGCTCCCAAGTGTCTGACGACCTCACAAAGGTCATAATCACCGTCGGCAAACATGTGGAGGAAATCCCAGTGACATTCACTCCAAGAGAGTTAAACCATTGAAAATTGACAATTGAGAATTGAGAATTGACAATTAATCTATAACCTTTTTCTTTGCGCAAGCAATGAGGCTGAGCGCAGCGAAAGCAACCCTTAACCTTTAACCCTTATAATATTATGACCCCAAATTACCCTTTTGAAATCACTCTTGATGCCGGCAAGTGTTCCGTTCGTGATATCCTTGCCATCAATCCCATTCCCGATAAGCTCGATCCTTTCACGGAGGCTCTTGTCGGAGGTGTTGACCCGATGAGCGCTCATCAGGCTCTCACTCTGGCGTTTCCCATCCTTTCGTTTCTCGGACAGCATGCCCGAGTGCTCTACTCTGACGGCGCTTTGCGCTGGATATCAGGGCAGTCGTGGCAGATGGGCGGTAGCGGATGCGGCAAGAGCCTCGTGCTGCAAGCGCTGGAGGAACTCTTCCTCTCGCGTGAGATGCGGGAGAAGACAGAGAACGCCCGAAAGGCTGCCGCCTACACCATGCTGTCGGAAACGGAACGTCGGGGAATACCCGTTCCGCAGGAGAAGGTGCGCCTCTTCGACAGCATTCCCACCGCTCTTGCTCTGTTGCAGCAGGCGCAGATAAACGACGGAGATGCCATCTACATATCGTGTTCGGAGTGCGGTGAGTTTGCCAAGAAGATAGCTAATCCCTATTATGCCCTTGTTCTCGATATGATGAAGAAGAGCTACGACGGCACAGGAGCCCCCTATATGCACAAGACGGCAGACAAAACATATTTTGTACCTTCGATGAGGCTGTGTTGCAACGTGGGAGGCACCATCGACCCCATGTTCCGCATCTTCCGCCGCTGTGATGCCGACGGCACGCTCTCTCGCGGTTCGCTCACCATATTGGGCGAACGTAAGAACGAACAGTCGGACGGAGCATACAAGGCTCCCTACTGGTCGCTGGAGCAGAAACGTCTGATGTGGACGGCTGCCGACCGCTTGCGCGATTTCGATAACAGGTATCGGGAGCGCGAGATCGATGTGGACGACAATCGCGCAGATGTCGAAGGCAGTATCAGTGCAGCGGAACTGGACGACCGCCTTTTGGAGGAGCGTCGCAGCAGAGCGCTCTGTGTGCCTGAAATCATTGCTCTCGGAAATGAGATAAAGGCTCATCTCGCATCCTATGGCACGGAGATTATCGATGACTGTTGTTCGCGTGCCGACGAGAGGGCCATGGGATTGGCGTATCTCCTGTATATTGCCAACGACGAATCGGCAGAGGTGCTGGGCGACATCATCTCTACGGTGCGTTGGTGGGTGAAGATCAGCATCGATTGCGCTTATGCAGTACAGTTGGCCATCAACAGCGGGACGCATTCCTACAAGGAGATTGTGCGCAATAACTACAAGACGCAGGGCATCACTCGTGTCCAGCAGGAAGTGGATAGCGCACGCGATGAGGCTTTCCGCGAATATGAGACGATGTACGAGGGCGAGGAGAAGAGTATTGCAGATTTCCAGCAGATACCGATTCTTCGCGCCTTATGTCCTCGCACAGTTCGCCGCTTGGTACAAGACCGTGGTTACAAGAGCGTTAGGCGAGGGGTGTATGTCGTTCATTCTCCCGTGATGCACCGTTTGGAAGCTGCATGAACGGACACAACGGACATTGGGGACACGCATAAATTAGTGTCCCCTTATAATTCTGCCGCATAAAAAATCTCCCGCTGCGAGTCGTAGCGGGAGATTCTTCTCTTTTAATCAACCTATGATATTAACAAATCATTTCACTCGATAGAGTTTACCGCCTTGGATATAATATCCGTTTTCGGGCTTTTTAGACAACTTACGTCCGTTGAGGTCGTAGATGGAGTCATCGTCCTCAGCATCTTTATCATTTGTCTGCATGGAATCTACACCGGTATCACCGCCAGGGAACTGCACCAGACGGAAGTCGGAGAACGACATCCAGTTGTGATAAGCGGGTGTCACACCTCTAACACCAATGCCCACTGTAGCGCCAGTTGTCAGTTCAAACTCTACAGAGGTCTGTTCCCAGCCGCGATTGAACAGACCGCCAGTATTACCGATATGGGCCATTTCTGCAGTCTCCTCGCCTGCGAAAAGTGTCAGGGTGACATCTCCGGAAGAACGACCGATAGCTGTCAGTTGGTATCGACCTGCGGGCAGAGTGATATTCTGCTTGAAAGCAACGTCCCAGGACGTATCATCCCAGTTGCCGCCATCGAAGTATTTATGGTTGGTGCTACCGTTGCCGTCTGTCCAAGGTTCGTTGGTCCAAATAGAAATATTTCCGCCGGAACCTTCGCCCAATACCGTCTGCCAGACAGAAGCATCTATCGCCTGCTCGGCTTTAGGATTCTTGATATACGATGTCATGTTCGTCGCACCTTCGACACCTTCCATTAAAGCACTTGATTCGGCATACTGACGATAGAGAGGCAGCATCGTTTCTGTTCTGCTTACTGCATTGGCGGCATTTGTCGGTAATACTGCTGCGGCAGCTTCTGCAGCATTTTTCTTCGCGTCTGATGCGTAGGGGAAACTGATATTCTTGAAGTTTGCCCATGCATCATAGCTTTCTTTTGCAATGGTGTATGTATTCGTTGCGGCATTGAGCGCGTTGATTGCTTCCTGATAGGCTTCCGTTGTTTGTTCGGCCACAATGGAATAGGTCGCAATGGCCTGAGAGAGTGCTGTGCGCTCTGAGCCAACGACATTGATATAGGCTGCATCATTGAGAGCCTCCTGTGCCCTTGTCAAGGTTTTCTCATGAAGTGCAATGGCATCCACTAAAGCCGTGACACCTTTGATTTGCACCACATGCCAGTTGGTAAACTTCTTGTCGCTCACCATTCCTATCTCCACCGTACCGTCAGTTACTATCACCTCGTTGAGTACAGCAGTGGCTATTTCCGAGAAAGAAGTTGCCCAGTGCACGGGTATATACTGCTTCACGGTGCCACTCGCGGTCTTGGCATAGAGATACACAGCCGTTTCATTTCCTTCGTCAGAGGCGGTCATATCCGAGTCTATATTCGTATCACGCCCCTTTGTGGAGGCTGCAGCTCCGTAGAGTTCGATGCGGTAGGTGCCATTAACCAGCCCTGTGAGTGTGCGTGTGAACACTGTACCCTGTTCTGCGCTGCTACCGTTGAACTTTTCGCATGCTGGAGTTGTGCGTCCGTCGTTGGTGGTCACCTGGGGAGCAGCCCAACCAACATAACCCGTTGCACCGTTCCATCCTTGCCAGTCAATTGGGAACTGAGCGGTGACATCCGTCTCAATATAGATGCGTTGCGGTATTACTGTCACTGTGCAACTTGCTTCAAGGTTCGTGCCGTCGGTAGTGGTGGCGGTGATGGTGGCAGTACCAACAGCTACGGCGGTCACCAAGCCATTCTTGTCCACGGTCGCAACGCTGGAATTTGAAGAGACCCAGATGATAGCCTGCTCTGCTTCTTTAGGAAGTACGGTAGCCGTCAGCTGTTCCTGTGCACCAACTTCAAGTGTGGCTTCCGTCTTGTTTAGAGCAATGGAGGTAGCGTCAGGGCTATAGGCCTTAATTGTGCCGAAGTCCTTCCATTGCTCTGCTGTCTTATAGGCATTCACAGAAGATGTCGGCACATACAGCGTGGCAGAACTTTGTGGGACATTATAAAAGACATTAGTTCCCATTGTAGGAATGCTTTCAGCTAGGCAAGTGACAGACTTGAGGCCGGAGCAATAAGAAAAGGCATAGCGACTAATGCTCGTTACGCTCTCAGGAATGCTTACAGATGTGAGGCCGGAGCAATAAGAAAAGGCATAGCCACCAATGCTCGTTACGCTCTCTGGAATGGTGATAGATGTGAGGCCGGAGCAACTATAGAAGGCACAATAGCCAATGCTCGTCACACTGTTGGGGATAGTTACAGACTTGAGGCAGGAGCAATAAGAAAAGGCATTTTCACCAATGCTCGTTACGCTATTTGGAATGGTTACAGACTTGAGGCCGGAGCAAGAAGAAAAGGCATAGCGATTAATGCTCGTTACGCTCTCAGGAATCACAACATCCTTTACCTCCTGCCCTCCGATATAAAGATGTTTTGCATAACTGAGAGGATTGGCAGAATTGTCACCAAACGAAATATTACACAAACTCTCTATGCTGGCAAACTGCGCCTTAGTGAGACCGGAGCAATAAGAAAAGGCTTCACGACCAATGCTCGTCACACTATTTCCAATGGTTACAGACTTGAGGCCGGTGCATCTTTCGAAGGCACTCTCGCCAATGCTCGTTACGCTCTCAGGAATGGTTACAGATGTGAGGCCGGAGCAATTATAAAAGGCATATTTGCCAATGCTCGTTACACCATTGTCAATCACTATAGCAGAAATAGATTCACGATATTTGTACCATGGCTTGCTGTCAATATTAGTGCCATCATACATTGTCCCCGTGCCGTAAATCGTAAGGACATAATCACTGGTTAACACGTAGTCAAGATTTTCACCGCACTTCCCGGAAAGAATATAATTCTTGAACTGTACCAAACGGAAATCAGAGAACGACATCCAGTTGTGATAAGCGGGTGTCACACCTCTCACACCAATGCCAACTGTGGCATCATTTTTCAGTTCAAACTCTACAGAGGTCTGTTCCCATCCATTATTAAAAAGACCGCCAATGCTGCTGATATGCGCCATTTCTGCCGTCTCATCGCCAGCAAAGAGCGTCAGAGCGACATCCCGTTCAGAGCGTCCTACAGCTGTCAGCTGATACTTGCCTGCCGGTAGCGTGATGTCCTGTTGGAATGTAACATCCCATGCCGATGCACCCCAGTTGCCACCATCGAAATATTTGTGGTTGGTGTCACCGCTGCCGTCAGTCCATGGCTGGTCGTCACGTATGCTGATGCTGCCACCGGAACTTTTGCCCAACACAGTCTGCCATACAGAAGCATCTATAGCTTGCTTGGCTTTTGGATTATTGATATACGATGTCATGTCCGTAGCACCCTCTATACCTTCCATCAAAGCACTTGATTCGGCATACCGGCGATAGAGAGGCAGCATCGTCTCCGTTTTGCTTACAGCATCGGCCGCATTTGCCGGTGAGACTGCGGCGGCAGCTTCCGCAGCAGCCTTCTTCTCTTCTAATGCGTAAGGGAAACTATGGTTCTTGATGTCTGCCCATGCATCATAACTTTCTTTGGCATCGGTAAGAGCCTTCGTAGCCGTCTCTAAAACGTTGACTGCTGCCTGATAGGCTTCCGCAGTTTGTTCGCTTACAACGGAATAGCTTGTAATAGCCTGAGAGAGTGCTGTGCGTTCGGAGCCTATGACGTTGACATAGGCCGCATCATTGATAGCCTCCTGTGCTTCCGACAAAGCTTTCTCATGAAGTTCTATGGCATCCACTAAAGCCGTGACACCTTTGATTTGCACCACATGCCAGTTGGTAAACTTTTTGTCGCTCACCATACCTGTCTCCACCGTACCGTCAGTTACTATCACCTCGTTGAGTACGGCTGTGGCTATTTCAGAAAAGTTTGTTGCCCAGTGCACGGGTATATACTGTTTCACGGTGCCACTCGCGGTCTTGGCATAGAGATACACAGCCGTTTCATCTCCTTCGTCGGAGGCAGTCATGTTCGAGTCTATATTCGTATCACGCCCCTTTGTGGAGGCTGCTGCTCCGAAGAGTTCGATGCGGTAGGTTCCATTAACCAGACCCGTGATTGTGCGTTTAAATACAGTACCCTGTTCTGCGCTACTACCGTTGAACTTCTCGCATGCCGGAGTTGTGCGACCGTCATTAGTGGTCACCTTGGGAGCTGCCCCACCTACATATCCCGTGGCACCGTTCCATCCCTGCCAGTCAATGGGGAATTGAGCAGTGACATCTATCTCTATATACACACGTGAACAGATTGTGCCGAAATCCTTCCATTGTTCTGCTGTCTTATAGGCATTCACAGAAGATGTCGGCACATACAGCGTGGCAGAACTTTGTGGGACATTATAAAAGACATTAGTTCCCATTGTAGGAATACTTTCAGCTAGGCAAGTGACAGACTTGAGGCCGGAACAATTATAGAAGGCATTGGAGCCGATGCTGGTCACGCCCTCTGGAATGGTGATAGATGTGAGGCCGTAGCAATCTACGAAAGCGCGTTCGCATATAATCGTCACACCATTTGGAATAGTAACAGAATTAAGTTTGGAGCAACCGTAGAAGGCATTCTCACTGATTTTAGTAAGTCCGGTGAAATACAGCAACTCGTCGAATGACGTGATAGCGGTGTTATTTTTAAACACTTCGCCCAGACTTGTCACAGCTGCAGCCTCATCTTTCTCAAGTTCTCCGTTTCCATTTTTATCCCAGTTCGTTACACAGATTGCTTTCACATTGGCATCTGCAAAATTGATGACCGTGGCTATGTCTAAGATTTTTCCGAATTCTTTCCATTGGCTCGCTGTTTTATAGGCATTCAATGCAGAAGTTGGTACGTATAGCGTGGCAGATTTTTGTGGGACATCTTCAAAGATGTAGGATCCTGTTGTAGGAACACTTTTTGTCAAGCAAGTGACAGACTCAAGGCTAGAGCACTTCCAGAAGGCATAGTGCCCAATACTCGACACACCGCTTCCAATAGTGACAGACGTGAGGCCGGTGCATTCGCAGAAAGCCTCACGACCGATGTTCGTCACGCTGTTGCCAATTGTAACAGATTTCAGGCCGGAGCAACATTCGAAGGCATAATTTGCGATGCCCGTCACACTGTTACCGATAGTGACAGACTTGAGGCCGGAGCAACCAAAGAAGGTATATTTCCCTATGCTCGTCACATTCTCAGGAATCACAACATCCTTTACCTCCTGCCCATCTATATAAAGATGTTCTGCATAATACAGAGGATTGCCTGTAAAATCATCAAACGATATTTTACACAAACTCTCTATGTTGGCAAACTCCGCCCTAGTGAGGCCGGAACCTTCGAAGGCTTGAGCACCGATGCTTGTCACGCTCTCGGGGATAGTGATTGACGTCAGACCGGAACAATACTCGAAAGCACCCCAACCGATGCTCGTCACGCTGTTGGGAATTTCAATGGAGGAAAGGCCAGAGCAATTAGAGAAAGCATATTCGCCGATGCTAGTTACACTATAAGTCTTACCAGAATATGGAACAGAAGATGGGATGGTGACTTTACCGGAATGATAGTAATCATCCTTGTATGTCACGGTGACACTCTTTCCATCTGAATTTTTGTCGTAGTAAATGTTATCCACCACAAAATCATAAGCCCAAGAAATGGCAGAAACTGAAAAAAGCAGCAATGCAGCGAAAAATCTCTGAAAATGTAGTTTTGTTTTCATGACTATTTGTGTTTAAAATTAGTATTTCGTACCAAAGGTATGATTAATTTCTGAAAGTGGCCGAGCCCATTTTGGCCCATTTCACTTAGGGGGGTGAAAAAAGTTAAAACAGAGCCAAAAATTATAAGGATGTAACGTTTTTTTTTTGTCTGTTTAAATCTATTCCTTATGTTGTGCTTTTTACGCGTATGCTATTCGAAACTTTTTTCTTAACTAGGAAAAATTTTCCCGATGCCCTATCCGTAAAAATGTGATGCTTTTCTGTCTCTTTTGCATCACGGTACAAAGATACGACATTTTTCTGCAGTTTCCAAAATTTTTACCCTTTTAATGGTAGCAAATACCTGTGTTTGCCATGCGGATTGCTTAATTGAAAAAAACAATAAAAACCCTGCTAATGCAGAAAAAACCTAAGTAAACGATAAGTTTTTGTCCGATTTTGTGCAAAAATCATTAAACTTCGTACATTTATTCGAGTTTTTTTCGAATTTCTGTACCGTTTTTTATAATTTTGCGGCAGAATTAAAAATACAACGATGAAGAAGTCACCATTACTTAAGTTCGGAAACATCCCAATTCGCACGCAAACGCTATACGATTGCTACAGTGGTTTGTCTTCACCTGCTGACAAAATTCGTGCATTAGAGAAGAATGGTGATATTATTCAACTGAAGCGAGGACTCTATGTCGTCAGTGGAGAGGTGACAGGAAGGGCGATTGACGCACGGCTTTGTGCCAATCATATTTATGGTCCGTCATACGTTTCCTTACAATGGGCATTAAGATGGTATGGGCTCATTCCTGAACAAGTACACATCATGAGTTCAATGACCACACTACATACACGGCGATTTGAGAACAAGTTGGGAACATTTGAATACTTCCATGTCTCGCCCCAATATTTCCCCGTTGGTTTGCGTATAGATGAAGCCAATGATATCGCATGTATTATGGCAAGTCCGGAAAAAGCCCTGTGTGACAGTATCATTCATGACATAAAACGACCGCCCCAATCTGTCAAGGGACTCTGGGAGTATTTGGAAGAATACCTGCGTTTTGACACAGATTCCCTCAGAGACTTCGATACAAGTATCATTGAACAATGTATGACAAAGGGACGAAAGACTCAAATCTTACAAAATCTTATTAAACTCATCAGGCATCTATGAATATATACGATCAGATGGTTGCTGAATATCAGCAGCAGGAAAACACCTCCACGCCCAATGTGGAACAGGAGGTGATGCAGAAGATAGCTCTTGCGGGACTCAGTCGTGGAGGGTTTTTCAAGCATGCAGCCTTTTATGGCGGAACATGCCTGAGACTCTTTCATCAGTTGCCTCGCTACTCTGAAGACATGGACTTTACACTCAGAGAGAAAAACAGCGATGTTCATTTGGAAGACTTCTTTCCCTATATCATAGAGGAATTTCATCTGGCAGGACACGAGGTGGTTATTCAGAAGAAGGATAAGAAGATGTTTGGACGTGTAGAATCTGCATTTCTCAAGGAGAATACTGAGGTGTTTGATATCAAGTTTCAGACCAAGAAGACTGTCAAGGTGAAAATAGAAATGGACACAGATCCGCCACTGGGTTTCGAGACAGAAGACTTGCCCTTATTTCGTCCCTATCCGTTTGTGGTGCGTTGTGTAGCTCTTCAGGACCTTTATGCCGGCAAGATGCATGCCTTGCTTTATCGTAACTGGAAGGCAAGAGTGAAGGGGCGCGACTGGTATGATTTCCAATGGTATGTAGCCAACCGAGTGCCGTTGAACTTTGGGCATCTGCAGAAGCGCATTCGTGAGTTCAATAATGAGGACATTACAAAGGAACGTTTTGTGGAGATGCTACGCGAGAAGTTGTCAACGACTGATATAGAATCTGTGAAGCAGGATGTCAGAGGTTTTATCTTCAATCAGCGTGATATTGAAATCTGGTCGAACGACTACTTCCTGAAGTTGGCAGATATGATAGTGTTTAAGGACTAGCCAAAGCATAGATGGAGGATAGATGTCAGGTTTATATTATTTTGAAGAGATCAGTTCCTTGAGCCAAACAACAGCACGAATATTGCAATCGCACCGACCGACATTGCTATAAGAATCAATATCTCCGAATCCATATTATCACTCTTCCCAAGTCCAGAAAACGCTATCTTCAGTTGTTATTTTGTGTCAAAGGTATGATATATTTCCGAAAGGAGGTGAGCCCATTCCGGCCCATTTGTATTGCAAGAGCAAAATGTGAGTGAAAAGTTAAGAGTTATGAGTGAAAAGTTTCGAAAAAAGTGTTATCTTTGCAGCAGAAAACAAAGAAAATGCACGCAATGGGCGACATCAACGGGCGACAAAACGGAGAAAAAGCAGATTCCGCAGTGAGCAGCGAGGAACTGACAGCGCTGCGCAGAGCTGTGGAGGTGTCTACGGGACGGCAGTATCAGACACCGAGGGAGTTCGACCTGTTGAGCGAGAGCATACGCAGGAGAACGGGCGAGATGCTGAGCCGCAACACGTTGCGACGCATATGGGGTGGCATGAAAGATGTCGCGCAGCCCCACCGTTCCACACTCGCCATACTGGCACGTTTTGTGGGATACACCAGTTACGATGCATTCCAGGAGCAACTGGCATCGGGAGGCGGCGAGGTGAGCGCCCCGGTGCTCGGCAGGCGACTGACGGTGAGTACATCCATGAAGAAGGGCGACAGGCTTAGACTGACATGGCAGCCCGACAGAGTATGTGATGTGGAATACAACGGCAGCCTGCACTTCGGTATCATTGATTCAAAGAATACACGCCTGAAAGCAGGGGACACATTCCTCTGCGGACTTATCATAGAAGGCGAACCGCTCTATCTGGACGAATGGCAGCATGAGAACGAACCGGCAGTGTCATACGTGTGCGGAAAAAGGGGAGGAGTGAGATTCGAAAGGATATGAAAGACGCGATGGATTCTTCCATATCTGGTGTAACAACAGGGGACTTCGGTGGAATAAGCCCCGTATTCACCGATGTGTACCTTATCAGCGAGGGTGACATCAATATTCTGGCCAAGGGCAAGCGTTACGGACGCTGGTGGCTGCTGAAAGGACTGCAGCCCGACTTGTCGGAACTGACCCAATACGTGGAGATGCTCCACAAGGAGTTTGAACTGCTGATGAAAGCTCAGCATCCCGGCATCGTGCAGACAGTGGGGCTGGAAGAGGTGGATGGTCTGGGCGAATGCATCGTGATGGAATATGTGGAGGGTACGACGCTCAAGGAGCAGATGGCAGGAAAGCTCAGCCCCGGGACGGCCGCAGGTCTCATGGACGAACTGATGGATGCTGTGGCATACATACACTCCATCGGTATTGTGCATCGTGATCTCAAACCCTCGAACATCATCGTGACGCGAGGAGGTCACGTGAAACTGATAGACTTCGGATTGGCAGATACCCATGCACATGCCTTTCTCAAGCAGTCGGCAGGCACGAAGCGTTACATGTCGCCTGAGCAGGCAACCGGGCAGACCCCTGATGCGCGCAACGACATCTACAGCCTGGGTGTCATCATGCAGGAAATGCCCCTGCCTTGGGCCTACCGGCGCAGCATCGCGCGCTGTCTGTGTCCAATAGAGCGGCGTTGGAGCAGCATAGAAGCGCTGAAGGGCAGCATTGCGTCGAATCGTCTATGGATACAGCGCGCGGCGTACGGCATCATTGCTGCGCTGCTGCTGGCAATACTGGGCATGGGAGGATATATGATGCAGAACCGTATGGGGCACACGAGGATTATCGTGCAGACGCAGGAGGTGGACAGCACCAATGCCGTAGCCATAGATTCGTTGAGGCAACAGCTGAAAGATAGGGACAGGGAGATTGCCGCGCTCAATCAGGATATGGCGCAGAACATGCAGCGTATGAGCGACAGCATGAAACATGCGATGACCACTGCCGTCAAGGAGGAGGCGATGCTCAACGACCACATGAAGCGTGCCATAGAATTAGGCATGGCTCGCATGAACATAATTATAGATGATTCGGGTGTGGAAATGATGCTTGATACGCTAAGCCGATGGCAGGAACCATGGAAAAGTGAGGTGTTACGTCGAGTCGTGAGAGTGAATACCGATATCAGCAATTATATTATAGGATTAAACAACACCTACACACAGAGTGAAGTGCAGACGGTGCGCGACACAATAATGTCATCGTTGACAAAGTGGAACGAGCGCATGTCGCGCAAGATAAAGTCGCTGGAGATGAAGGAGTGAGATTCTTGCTCAGAAAATCTCTGTAATGTTTTTAAAGTGCTTCCATCCGGGGTCCGCGCGGTAGGCGTCAAGGCTGCCGATAGGAATAAAGACTACCGCATTTTTGTATACGATGGTACTGAACAGGTCGGGATCAAGCCGTGGCGGCTTTGTGGCATAACACGATATCGTACTCAAGTTCCTGCAGTTAAAAAATGCACGGGTTTCCACCCGTTCGAGTGTGGAAGGAAGTGTCAGGTCGGACAGGGAGAGGCAGAGGGTGAAAGCGTCGTGTTTTATGTAGCGTACCCCTTCTTCTAAAACAACCTTCTTTAAGCCTTTGCACCACATGAAAGCATGGTCCGGGATGGTGTCTACCAGCGATGGAATGGTGATGTCTTCCAGTTGCTCACAATGGTAGAAACATGCCTCGCGCATCTCGCGCAATGTGGGTGGCAGACTGACGTGGCGCAGACTGATGCACGACCAGAAAGCAAATTTGTCAATAACCTCCAGTGTGGGAGGAAGCGTGACTGACCTCATATCATACACATCGGCGAGGGTTGCTATTCCGAGACGTTTCAACCCGGTGAAATAGCGCAGTTCGTCAAAGGAAAAGATGTGCTGCTGAAATGAAAACACGGAATCAGTCTTCGTCACCGCAGCTGCTTCGCGATAGCTCAGTTCACCGTCGCCGTTGGTGTCCCATAGGGAAACGCAGACCTGTTTCGCACTGTCGCATGCAAAGACGATAGGGGCATCGGCATCCGTATTATCCGTTTGGGCATACTGATGCAATGTTGCAAACAAAAGAAGAAACGTTGCAAGAAATATGCGGGAGGTTATGACGCGTGATTTTACGTTTTCTCTCATTTCTATATCACATAGGATTCCAGCCCTGAGCCTTGAGGTCGAATTCTGCACCGTCGCGCGTGACTAGAATCTTGCCCTGATCGGGTTTAGAGATGTAACCGATGACCTTGACATCCTCGAGTGCCTCTGCCTTTTCCCTGTCGGAAAGAGGTACGGTGAAGAGCAGTTCGTAGTCCTCGCCGCCGTTGAGGGCGCAGGTGGTGACATTCATGTTGAATTCCTCCGCAGCTACGGCTGTCTGATAATCCAAGGGGATACGCTCCTCGTAGATGCGGCAGCCGCACTGGCTCTCGTGGCATATATGCAGCAGTTCGCTGCTCAGGCCGTCGGATATGTCCATCATGGATGTGGGATGGATGCCAGCCTCGCGCAGTTGCTCCAGAATGTCCTTGCGGGCCTCGGGCTTTAGTTGTCGTTCGAGGAGGTATTCACGACCCGCGAAATCGGGTTCGAAAGGCATATCATTTCTGCCACTCTCCTTCATCTGTTGCAGGTAGACGGCCTTTTCGCGCTCCAGAAGCTGGAGACCCATATATGCAGCACCGAGATTGCCGCTGACACAGATGAGGTCGGTTTCTTTGGCACCGCCACGATAGACGATATCCTCGCGGCGCGCTGTGCCCACGGCTGTGATGCTGATGGCAAGTCCTGTCATGCTTGCTGTGGTGTCACCGCCAACGATGTCCACACCGTATTTCTCGCATGCAAGACGCATACCTTCGTAGAGGGCATCAATGTCTTCCACCTGGAAGCGCTTACCGATTGCGAGCGATACAGTAATCTGGCGCGGTGTGGCATTCATGGCGTACAGGTCGCTGAGGTTTACCACGACAGCCTTGTATCCGAGATGTTTGAGGGGTGTGTAGATAAGGTCGAAATGCACGCCTTCCATGAGGAGGTCGGTGGTGACGAGAGTCACCTCACCGTCGGTGGGAGCGATGACGGCACAATCGTCGCCTACGCCCTTCAGTGTAGAGGACTGGCGGCATTCTATGTCCTTGGTGAGACGGCGGATGAGTCCGAATTCACCCAACTGGGAAATCTCCATCAGGAACGCTCTATCATTGCACGCATGATGGCAGCAACGCGCGGCTGTGCCTCGTTGGCAGCCTTCTGGACATCTTCGTGGGTTACCTTCATCACCTGTCCGTGACCACCGAGGTCGGTGATGATACTCACACCGAAGCAACGGATGTCTACGTGGCGGGCCACAATGACTTCGGGCACTGTGCTCATACCTACGGCATCACCGCCCCACTGGGCATACATGCGGTATTCGGCGGGAGTCTCGTAGCATGGGCCTTGAGTTGCTACATACACACCGTGACGCACCTTGATACCCTGCTCTACGGCAATGGCATCTGCAAGGTCGATGAGGTCGGGATCGTAAGCGTGACCCATGTCCGGGAAACGCGGACCCTGTGGTATGTTCTCTCCGTGAAGGGGATTCTCGGGCATATTGTTGATGTGGTCGGTGATAATCATGATGTCGCCAATGCGGAAACTGGGGTTTACACCACCGGATGCATTGGTGAGATAGAGGGTCTTGATGCCCAGTTCCTTCATCACGCGGATGGGGAACGTCACCTCCTTCATGGAGTATCCCTCATAGTAGTGGAACCGGCCGTCCATAGCCAGTATTTCCTTGCCGCCAAGCGAACCGAAGATAAGTTTGCCGGCATGGCCGTCCACTGTTGTGATGGGGAAGTGGGGAATCTCAGCGTAGGGAATCTCCATTTCTACACATATTTCGGAAGCCAACTGACCAAGACCTGTGCCAAGGATGATAGCGGTCTCGGGAGAGTGCTGCATCCTGCTCTTTAACCATTTAACTGTTTCGAGAATAGTTTTGTACATAATCTATGATATTTTTATTAAAAGTTTCTTGTTTGTCCTGCAGGAACTCCACGGATATTGGCAGAACGTACGTTGAGCGGTGGAGTTCGGATGCATCGCTGTATGTTGCTATATCCTTCAGACGGGCAGCGTCTTTCTCCGTGGTGATGACGATACGCGGAGACTGAAGGCGCGAGAAGAGATGTTCTGCCCATTTCAGGTTGGATGCCGTATAAGTGTGGTGGTCGGGGAAGGTGAGTGTCTTGATGCTCTTTACGAGCGGTTCGAGCTCGGCACGCATCTGCGTCGGACAACCGATACCGGACACCATGAGCACGTTGTATTCCCCGAGGTCTTCCGGAGACAGGGGAGCGGCGCCGGACTGCTCGAAGAACGGGCGCAATGCATCATAGCGGAACCGGCTGAAATAGAGCTGCTGGAAGGGCCTGAGCCGCAGATTGTGCTGCATCATTCGCAGATCTATCTGCTGCACGTCGTCGGGGCACTTGCTCACCACCACGATGTCCGCACGCTCTCTGCCTGTAAACGGTTCGCGCAGACGTCCGGCCGGCAACAGGTAATCCTTGTCAATGGGGCGATGCCAGTTGACGAGGAGTATGTTGAGACCTGCATTTACGTAGCGGTGCTGATAGGCGTCATCCAGGAGAATCACCTGTACGTCACGTGTCTGGGCATCAGTCATCAGTCGCCAGATGCCTCTGCGGCGGTTGGAATCCACAGCGACATATACCTCCGGAAATTTATGCTTCATCTGCCAGGGTTCGTCGCCAATCATGGTGGAAGGGGTGTCTTTAGCGGCCAGCACATAGCCGCGACTCTTGCGGCCGTATCCGCGCGACAAAACGGCAACGCGGTAATTGCTGCTGAGCAGACGGATGAGATATTCCGTGTGAGGAGTTTTACCTGTGCCGCCCACCGTGAGGTTGCCCACATTGATGACAGGAATGGGGAACGAACGGCTTTTCAGCCATCCTGCATCGAATAATTCATTGCGTATGGACACCGCCAAACCGTAGAGCCAACTCAACGGAAGAAGCCATTTATAAGTGGGAAATGAGGTGTCTTTCATCGCAAATATACAATATTCGCAGGTAAAAGTAGCAAAAATCTCTGATATGACCAAAGAATGTGCTGAAAATAGAGTGCTTAAATTGCCAATTTGACACTAAATGCGTCACTTGTAAGCGTTATTCGCGCGCGTGCGCCATGTGATGTATATAAGGAACGGGAAAGAAAGGCTGTTGTCCCGTTGTCTTTTTATCCTGTTATTTCCAAATAGCTTCTGATCCCGTTTTTTGACGAAATCGTCATCAGGGAGACGAAATAATGTATTGAAAATGTAGTCTGGAGAGTTTTTTTTCACTTTTTTGCAAAAAACTTGTGATATTATTTGGTGGGTTAGAAAAAAAGCCATACCTTTGCACCCGCATTTGAGAAAGTGCGTTGTTCTTTGACAGAATTTCATAGACAGAATTGTAGTACAGGAAATACAAGCGACCTGTCAATTTCCTTATATTAGGAATTGAGAAA
>JAEEGH010015343.1_pt1 | contig 16658 bp, 9 predicted proteins | sample 9134181 | NCBI WGS metagenome assembly JAEEGH01 (sample SAMN16246544, study PRJNA631951) | gut metagenome | biome: gut microbiome; feature: rumen; material: DP-attached | host: Bos | place: Iran: Karaj | collected 2018-10
CATCATCCCTTCAAGATGAAAATGAATATCTGCGGGAGAAGAAGGAACAATTCGGTAGAGTGAAGTACCTGCTGAAGGACTCATGGAAGGCAGCCGACGGCATAAATGAGTCAGGCATGACGAGGAAAAAGCTGGTAAACGTTGTTCGCAACTATCATAAAGATGTATGCACCGACGGCGGCTCGTGTATTGTGTATGAATACAAGGAGGCAGCCGACAAGGTGAGAACCCATTTCAAGGCATTCGCCGGTTATGCGTACTATTCGCATGAGCGGACCGATAATCAAAGTCTGCATTTGCTTGACGAGAATTACGCTGGCAGCACATTTGAAATGGGTCTTGGCCTGGAGACCGATATTGACCGGGTGGTGAAGGGCGGCAGTCTTGAGATAGGTCTTGCGTATTCACCCAAGGCAAGTTTTGAACATGACGTGATGGTTCGTGGTGGGGTCGAACCATCGCATACGATGTATGAGAAGAGCCGCCTGACTTTCAGTTTGGGTATGGTAAAGCGCTTTGGTAAAGGGAAGATTGTTCCACTTGCCCGTGTAGGAGGATTCTATGTGTTCAATTTTGAAAACATGGAAACCAGGTACTACATGTCAAACAAGATTTTCGAACAGAAGTGGGGGGACACAACGCACTTCGGTATCTATCTCGGCGGTGGTGTCCAGATGGCGGTAGGCAAGCATTATGCCCGCCTTCATGCCGACTGGTACAAGTCATTGGAAGAGACAGACAAAGGTAATATGATGAGATGGGGTCTTACCGCTGAGTTCGCGCTATAAAGAGACTTTTCTCTCGCTTATTTGAAAATCATGCTGCTGACCAGTGGAAGCTGCACCATCAGGTCTGTTTATATTGAGGAATAGTTATTAGTAATGAAAAAGGTATTATATGTATTGTTGTCCCTCACGATGTGTATGTTTGCATCATGCGGGAAAGATGATGATGTTGCTCCGGAACCGCAGCCGCAGCCGGAGCCGGAACCGATTGTTGTCAAGTATGCCGAGTACGAAACGAACGATGACTACGTAGACCTGGGAGTCGGCAATTTCATGATTGCTACCAAGAACTTAGGTGCCAAGCGGCCCGAGGACACGGGCTACTTCTTTGCCTGGGGCGAGACAGAACCCAAGGAGGTCTATTCGTGGGATACTTACAAGTTGCAAACCTTCCCAACATACTATAAGGAAGGTGAACTTCTTCAAGCTCAGAATGATGCAGCAACGGTCATCTTAGGCGAGGGATGGCGCCTGCCTACAGTTGATGAAGTGAAGTTCCTTGAGGATTCGTATACTACCGACGACAATTGTTCGAGGATGAGACCCACCATCAGCAACGGCGTTTACGGCTACCAGCTGATAGGCCCTAACGGCAACTCCGTTTTCTTTCCGTCTACCGGACGAATGCAGGGCAACGAACTGATAACCTGGGACAACGACACTAAGATGTGGTGCAAGAATAGTGCGAAGGGCAGGTCGTTGAAAGTCTTCACCATCGACCAGATAGATGTTTCGACCTTTTGGGAGGTTGACAGGTGCGAGGGGCTGCCCATACGTCCTGTAAAAGAACGGGGGGCTGCGCCTGACACCGTGTATCTGAAACTGAACGTCCTTGACCGCAACATTGCGGAAGCCCAACAGCTGCTGAACACCATCAATCCCGAGGAATATAGTGCAGCGAGCTATCAGGCGCTTGAACGGAACCATCAGCATGCTGTCGCCATGAGAGCATTTGCGATTGAGAACGACGGACAGAAGAAACATGCTTACTTAGGCAATATTAATAAGGTAAATATGGAGCTGCAGGATTCCATCGACTATGCATCCCATTTCCTGCGTATGGCTATCGTCGAGCTGGACCGTCTGCCCAAGGCCAGCGACATCAAGGCTGTAGACCTCGGACTGTCTGTGCGCTGGGCGTCAGCTAATTTAGGAGCGCGCACGGAAACTGAAAACGGCTTTTACATTGCGTGGGGCGAACTGTCGCCCAAGCAAGGACGTTACGAATGGGAAAGCTATAAGTTGTGCAAGGAAGTGTACGAAGGCGACAGGGATTACAGCAAGTTCTCCAAATACGTGACTGACAGCCGATGGGGCGAGGTGGACGGAAAGACACGACTCGACCTTGAGGACGATGCTGCCCACGAGTTCCTGGGCGGCGACTGGCGCATACCCACCCCAGAGGAGTTTCAGGAACTTGTGGACAACTGTACTTTCGAAAACGTACTGCTGAATGGCCATACTGTGATGAAGGCGACGGGGCCCAACGGCAACTGCATCTATTTCCCACATTCAGGGTCTACTCATGTGGTGGACGAAATATATTGTTGGACCACAGACATGAGCCCCGGCGCCAATCAGCATGCCATCTGTTATTCTATCCAATCTTTTTTTGGAGAGGGATACCAAACGTGGGAAGACCGATATGTCGGTATGACCATCCGTGCGGTTTGTCCGTGATAGAAGCAAGGGGTGGCTTTATGCCTTATTTCTTGCTCCTGTAGAATTTCTCGAGCGTGCGGTAGGCGTTCTCCTTCTCAGGCGAGGCGACTTCCTTTGATTCTACGTCGATCTTCATCACGGGTGCGGCATCGAGGTTGTCCTTGGTGATGGCCGTCCACTGGGGAAGACCCTTACCATTGGGATTGCCCGTCTTGCAGAAGTTGGCGTAGTATGTCAGGAACAGCTTCGAGATGGCGTAGTCCTCGTCCTGCCAGTCATAGTACTCGTTGGTGTCGAGGTTTCCCATAGCATACTCGATGTCGGCGGAGTGGACGGCACCGGGAGCAATCGTAGGCTGCTGAGCCTCTGCCTTCTTCTCTTCAGCGGTCTTCTCACGCACACCACCGGCCAAGCCTCCCGTCTTGTCGCCCATCTTCTCTGAAACCTGCGGGCGCGGGTGCATGTAGTGGTAGCGGTAGACGGGCAGGCCTGACTTGGCGTGGTAGTCGCAGACCTTCCAGGTGGGGAAGCCCGTGAAGAGGTCGGAGACGAGATCGAAGCCTTTCTGAGTCATGACGTCTTCGTCGGTCGTGATGCCGTAAGCCTCAAAGATTTCGTCGGTCGAGTTGCCAAACTGCGCTTTCAGGGCGTTCTTGTAGTTCTGCAGGGTAGGAGTCTGCCCCTGGAGTGCCTGCATGGGATGGGATTCGAGGGAGTTCCAGCCTGCGAGCAGCGGCACCTGGGCCTGCTCGCCACGCTCGAACACGGCGTCGGCACTCTCGGTCATGAAGAGGCCGTCGAGCACCAGCCTTGACATGCCTACGGGAGGGAAGGCCTTCTCGAGTGAGTCTGCATCTATCGCCCTGGCATCTGCTATACTGGCTATGCCTGCCCACTTGAGGAGGCGTGCACCTGCGGAGTCGGCTTCAGCCTGCGTGAGAGGCTTATTGGGCATCACCTCGGCACCTGAGGAGAGCATGGCGCCGGCAATCATATCCTTGGAGAGGGGCGAGCACATCAGGAGCGAAACGCTGAAAGAACCAGCCGACTCGCCCACGATGGTGATGCGGTCGGGATTGCCGCCAAATGCAGCGATGTTCTCCTTCACCCACTTGATGGCAGCCACCTGGTCGAGGTAGCCGTAGTTGCCACTTCCCTTGTAGTCGGAGGCTGCCGTGAGCTCCGGGTGGGCAAAGAAACCGAACACGCCCTCGCGGTAGTTGGCCGTCACGCCGATGACGCCCTCTTTGGCAATGGCGGAGCCGTCGTAGCGGGGCTCGCTGCCCGAACCGGCCATCAGTCCGCCGCCGTTGAAATAAATCAGCACGGGCAGGGCGTCGGCTGCGGTCTTTGCTGTCGTCCAGATGTTCAGGTAGAGACAGTCCTCGCTGCGGCCAGGGCCTCGGAACTGCATGTCGCCGAAGATATCGAGCTGCATGGGGTCGTTGCCGAATGTCTTGGCTTCACGAACGCCCTCCCAGGCCTGAACGGGCTGTGGCGCCTTCCAGCGGAGCTCGCCAACGGGAGCCTGGGCGAAGGGTACGCCGAGGAACTTCTTCACGCCGTCCTCCTCGAAGCCCTCAAGGACGCCATACTGGGTTTTTACCTGGAGAGTGACTTCATCTCCCTTCTGTGTGCAAGCGCTAAAGCAGCACAATGCTGCCATAGCTGTCATTATAATGGTCTTTTTCATTTTCGTTATTTTGTTGTTTTTCGATGTTTCGATGTTTCGATATTTCGATGCTTCGATGTTTCGATGTTTTAGGATTATCTGCGCAGCAGATTCATCTGGACTTGGGGCTTCATCACGTCATTGGCCTTGGTCTGCTGAGCTTTGGCATTGGCGGTGAGGGTAGCCTTGATGTCCTGCGACGAGGCTCCCACGAGGAATTGGTATTCGCCCTCGGCGACCACCCATGCAGAGGCAGCCTCGTCGAACGATGCCAGGTCGGCAGCCTTGACAGTCATGGTAACGGTCTCACTCTCGCCAGCCTTCAGCGCCTTGGTCTTGGCAAATGCCTTCAGCTCCTTGGCGGGCTTGTTGGCGGCCTTGTTGTCGGGTGCAGAGATGTAGAGCTCAACAACCTCCTTGCCCTCGTGCTCGCCGGTGTTCTTAATGGTCACGTTGACCTCGTAGCCGTCGCCCTTCTTGGCAATCTTGGCGTCGCTATACTCAAAGGTGGTGTAGCTCAGTCCGAATCCGAACGGATAGCTCACGGGCACGTCGAAGGAATCGAAGTAGCGGTAGCCCACGTAGATGTCCTCCTCGTAGTCGGTATAGTCGACGTTCTTCACGTTGCCCCTCTCGCCTGTGTTCATGAAGTCGACGCGGGCCGTCTGGTCAACAGGGAAGTTCTTCGAGGAGTAGGCATCGCTGAACTTCACGGGCCAGGTCATGGTGAACTTGCCCGAAGGCGACTGCTTGCCGCTAAGCACGTCGACCACGCTGTTGCCTCCCTCCTGACCGGCTTGCCAGGCACAGAGAATGGCATCGGGCAGGTCCTTCCACGAAGCAGTCTCGATGACGCCGCCGATGTTTAGCAGCACCACCACCTGTTTGCCCGCCTTGTGATAGACGTCGCACACCTGCTGGAGCAGCTGACGCTCGGAGACGCTGAGGTTGAAGTCGGACGACTTGCGGTCGAGGAACTCACCGGAGATGCGGCCGAGTGTGATGACGGCGATGTCGGCCGTCTCTGCCTGCTTTGCCAGCACGTCGGCAGTAAAACTCATTTCAGCGGGCAGTCCGGCAGGCATGAAGCGCATCATCATGGCGCGCTGCTTGTCGGTCTTCTCAATCTCGGCAATCTCTGCCTCGCGGGCCTTGTGGTAGTCGGTCCAGAAGGTCTCGTAGGCCTGCTTCAGCCCGTCGCTGACGGTATAACCGCCGTTCTTCAGACCGTCGAGCAGTGATACGACGTAGGCGTGGTTGACGTTGCCAGAGCCAGTGCCGCCGGCTATGAAGTCGTAGGAGGTGTTGCCATAGAGAGCCACGTTCTTAACGGTCTCAGCGAACGGCAGAGCCTTGCTGTTCTTCATCAGCACCATACCCTCGGCAGCCGACTGACGTGTCACAGAGGCGTGCGCCATCAGATCGGCCTTGTTGGAGTTCTGGTAGTTAGAGTACTTATAGCCCTGATAGCGTGGTGTCTTCTCCACAAGATTCAGAATGCGCTGAACGCTGCGGTCGAGATCGGCCTCGGCGAGCTTGCCACTCTTCACGCCGGCCACGATTGAGTCAAACTGCTCGTCCTTGCCCGGCTGCAGCATGTCGTTGCCGGCCCACATCTGCACGGCGCCGTCCTTGCCGCCAAACCAGTCGGTCATCACCGTTCCCTCGTAGCCCCACTCGTCGCGCAGGATGGTCTGCACCAGATCCTTGCTCTCTGAGGTGTAGACACCGTTTATATAATTATAGGAGGTCATCACCGTCCAGGGCTTTGCCTCCTTGATGGCAATCTCGAAACCCTTCAGGTAAATTTCGCGGAGGGCGCGCTGCGACATGCGGGCGTCGTTCTTCATGCGGTTGGTCTCCTGGTTGTTGGCGGCGAAGTGCTTGATGCTCGTGCCGACGTCGTTCTTCTGTACGCCGGTAATATAGGCAGCAGCCGTTTTGCCTGCCACTACGGGGTCCTCGGAATAGTATTCGAAGTTGCGGCCGCAGAGCGGATTGCGCATGATGTTGAGTGCCGGAGCCAGTAGCACGTCGGCGCCATACTCCTTCACCTCTTCGCCGATGGCCTGGCCCACTTGCTCAATGAGCTGCGTGTTCCAAGTCGAGGCCAGCAGCGTGCCGATGGGGAAGTGGGTGCAGTAATAGGTAGCTGAGTCGCCTTCGCGGGTGGCATCGATGCGCAGTCCGGCAGGGCCGTCGGCCAGTACGATGGCTGGGATTCCGAGCGAGTCGAGAGGGTAGGTGGTGCCGGCGGCACCGGGAACAAGATTGCGTGTGGCGCCAATCACGGCGGCATTGCCTGAGAATCCAGCCATACCAGTACCAATCACGAAGTGGGCCTTGTCTTCGAGCGAGAGCTTAATCATCACTTCTTCCTGGTCGATGGTGTTCTTGGTTACTTTGTCAGATGTCGTACAGCCGATGGCAAGGGCTGCAACAGCGAATAAAGCTACTTTCTTCATAGTTATTCTTGCTTTTAGTTATTGGATGCTGCAAAGTTACACATTTATTTTGATATGGCAAAGTTTTTGGCGAAGTTACAAAAAAAAAAACTTCTGAAACATATTGAGGGTATCCCTGTGCAATATCTTTTATAATTTTGCAGCGGAAATTACTAACAAACATCAAAAGCAACGTACAGTTATGAACAAAACCTTGAAAACCTTGATGGCAGCAGCCCTCCTGTTGGCGCTGCCGTGTGGCGTGTGTGCCCAGAAGAAGGCTGCCGCCAAAAAGAAGGCTAAGACTGAGAAGGCAGTCCAGCCTGCTGATCCTAACTTCTACATCTTCCTTTGTTTCGGACAGTCGAACATGGAGGGCAATGCCCGTCCCGAGGCCGTCGACTTGGAGAGTCCCGGCCCGCGCTTCCTCTTGATGCCTGCCGTCGACTTCCCTGCCGCCAATGGCCGTCCTGAGCGCAAGATGGGTGAGTGGTGCGAGGCTTCGGCTCCGCTCTGCCGTGCTAACACCGGCCTTACGCCCGCCGACTGGTTCGGCCGCACCCTCGTGGCCTCGCTGCCCGAGAACATCAAAATCGGTGTTATCCACGTGGCCATCGGCGGTATCGACATCAAGGGCTTCCTGCCCGATAGCATCCCCAGCTATGTCGAGAAGAAGGCTCCGGGCTGGATGAAGGGTATGCTTCAGGCTTACGACAACAACCCCTACAAACGTCTTGTGGAATTGGCCAAGAAGGCTCAGAAGGATGGCGTCATCAAGGGTATCCTGATGCACCAGGGCGAGACCAACACCGGCGACCCGAAGTGGGCCGGCATGGTGAAGCAGGTCTATGAGAACCTCTGCGGCGACCTGCAGCTGAAGCCCGAGGAGGTGAACCTCTACGTGGGCAACATCGTTCAGGCCGACGGCAAGGGCGTCTGCATCGGCTGCAAGAAGCAGATCGACGAGCTGCCCCAGACCATCCATACCTCGCAGGTCATCTCCAGCGACAACTGCTCCAATGGTCCCGACCGTCTGCACTTCGATGCTGCCGGCTATCGTGAGCTGGGTTGCCGCTATGGCGAGGCTGTGGCCCGTCATCTTGGCTACGAGCCCAAGCGCCCGGCCAACCTGCCTGTGGCCATCAAGAAGATCAATGTGCCTGCCGATGCCGTTACAGGCGAGAACACCATTCCCGGCAATGAGTTCCCGAAGGTCGACTCTCAGCGTCGTGCCTACTTCCGCATCCAGGCTCCGCAAGCCAAGAAGGTCGTTGTTGACATCTGCAGCAAGAAGTACGACATGGAGCCTCAGGGCAATGGCGTCTTCATGGCCGTTACCGATCCCCTGCCCGTGGGCTTCCACTACTATTTCATGAACATCGACGGCGTGAACTTCATCGACCCAGCCTCTGAGACGTTCTTCGGCACCAACCGTGAGGCCGGCGGTCTCGAGGTTCCCGAGGGTCCTGAGGGCGACTACTACCGTCCGCAGCTGGGCGTGCCTGCCGGCAGCGTGCGCAGCATCCACTACTACAGCAACGAGCAGAAGAAGTGGCGCCACGCCATGGTCTACACGCCTGCCGAGTACGACCAGAAGCAGGGCTTCAAGAAGCGCTATCCCGTGCTCTACCTGCAGCATGGCATGGGCGAGGGCGAGACCAGCTGGACCCTGCAGGGCCGTATGCAGCACATCATGGACAACGCCATCCATAGCGGCGAGGCCGTGCCAATGATTGTGGTCATGGAGAGCGGCGACATCAAGGCTCCGATGGGCCGCGGTCAGGGCATGGGCGACTATGGCGCTTCGTTCTATCCCGTACTGCTCAACGACCTGATTCCGTATATCGATGCCAACTTCCGCACGAAGACCGACCGCGACAACCGCGCTATGGCCGGACTCAGCTGGGGTGGTCACCAGACCTTCGACATCGTGTTCAACAACATGGATAAGTTCGCCTGGCTCGGCACGTTCAGTGGTGCCATTTTCGGCCTCGACCTGAAGACTGCCTATAACGGCGTGTTCACCAATGCCGACGAGTTCAACAAGAAGATTCACTACATGTATATGAACTGGGGCTCTGACGACTTCATCAAGAGTGGCGACATCGTCAAGGGCCTGCAGGAGATGGGTATCAAGGTCGAGGGCAAGGAGTCGGCAGGCACTGCCCATGAGTTCCTCACCTGGCGCCGCGGTCTCCACGAGTTCATCCCCCATCTGTTCAAGGGCGTGAAGTAACGGCTACCGCTTAGCGACTACGAATCACCAAAGTAGGAGAATTACTAAAGTTTATAAATAAATCCGCAATGCTCTTTGTGAATTGCGGATTTATTTGTATCTTTGCCACCAGTTGAAAGCCTTCCGATATGGGTAGTTATAGATTATACAGTGTAGGACATTCCAATCAGTCGCAAGAAGAATTCCTTGAATTATTGAAACGGCACGATATCAATTGTATCGTTGACGTTAGGAGTGTGCCTGCCAGTAAGTATACACCTCAGTTCAATATGGAGCCACTGAAGTGGTTCTTGCGAGCCAATGACATTCATTATTTACATTTTGGAGATGAGTTCGGTGCGAGACGAACAGACTGTCTTGATGCTGAGGGGCAAGTGAACTTTGAAAAGGCAGTTGAAACCCCAAGTTTCAAACGCGGAGTGGAGCGGTTGATGAATGGACTACAAAAAGGTTTCCGCATATCACTCATGTGTTCTGAGGCTAATCCTTTGGAGTGCCATAGGTTCTCACTCGTCTCACGATATTTCTATGACAACGGTCTTGATGTACAACACATTCTGAAGGATGGTGAGTTGGCCTTGCAAGCTTCATTGGAAAAGGAAATGATAGATGAGTATCTTCATTCAAAGAAGCATCGGCTGGCTGAGATTGACCAACTCTTTGGCAGTTATACAAAGGAGGATCAGCGTCGTGATGCTTACAGGCTGAAGAATAAAGAGATTGGATATAAGCCACAATACGAATTAGAGGAAACCTATTGACCTATGATTACATTATATACTATTGGATTCACAAAGAAGAGTGCCGAACAGTTTTTCAACCTACTTCGTAATAATCATGTCAATCAATTAGTTGACGTACGCATTAGTAACGGTAGCCAGTTGTCTGGTTTCGCAAAGGGAAAGGACTTGGAATTCTTCGTCAAGGAAATATGTCATATCCCATACAAGCACGTTGCAGACTTTGCACCCACCAAAGAATTGTTAGACAAATGGCATAAACAGGAAGTGACATGGGAGGAATACGAGATAATCTATACTTCTATGCTCAAAGATAGAGACATTTTACGGAAATATGGCGTCAAACAGTTCGATGGGGCTTGTTTCCTTTGCAGTGAGGATACGACTGTGAACTGCCACCGCAGATTGCTGGCCGAATACCTGAAGAAGCATTCGGTAGAGGAGGTAAAGATTGTTCATTTGTTATAGTCGTTGGTATGGAAAAGTATTTCATCTGTTTGGCCAACTCCTATAAGCACGGCGGAAGGTGCATAGCAGGTGTTGAAGTGCTGTGGGATGGCGAGAAAAGTAAAGTCGTAAGAGACGAAAACGGCATTGCTAAGTGGGTTCGGCCTATCTGTAAAGACACATTGACAGGTGAGATACCCAACCAAATGGCACAACTTATCAATGTACTTGATGTCGTTAAGCTTGAAGGCGTAGAGTCTTGTCCTGTAGATGCTCAGCAGGAGAATGTTTATTTCCAGAATATGACCTTTACGGGTAAGCATTATGAGGCTACCTCTCAAATACTCCAGCGCTTTATGGATGACACCCATCATAATGTCTTCTATAATTATGGAAAAGCAGTTCTTCCGTATGATTATTGTCATGGCAATCATTCCATTTTGCTCATAAAGGTTGAGCATGCTGAAGTTTATGCTGATGAAGGCTTTTCCGGACAGAACCGCTATCGTGTCAGGTTCCTTTATCATGGGCACCAATATGATTTTCCGATTACTGACCCCAATTACCAGACGGAGCTCCGATTAGGTCGGCGGGCCACGGGCCATAAAGGTACTATGTTCATCACCTGTTCACTGGGGCTGGAATATGAGGGTGCCCATTTCAAATTGGCTGCTTCAGTCTTTGAAACAGAAGCTAAACAAATTGTCAGAGCCAAAGAAGCGGCACCCGAAGGATGGTTCAATGAATACGAGCGTGAACTCTCTAAACTGCTTAACGAAAAGGCTGCAATAGAAGAAAAACTTGTAGAATTGAGGCTGAGACTGCGAGAACACATGGAGAGATATGGAGTGGAAAGGGTTGACTCTCAGCAGTTATCAGTAACTTATACCCCAGCAAAAACTGTCATGCAATTCGACAGCCGCTCTTTCCGATCAGAGAATGAAGAGTTGTATTCTTCTTATTGCAGGCCCAAACAGCGGGAAGCATCAATTACAGTCAAACGGAATATTTCAGATTAATTCCCGAAACCTTAATTCGTATAATTCGTGAAATTCGTAGTATAGTTGTTATTCACAGGAAACCATCTTAACTTCCGACAGAGGTTGGGGGTGAGGTTAGGAGTGAGGTTCGGTAATCGTGAAACGCTTTGTGAATCGGGGGTTCAGGAGATTGGAGTGAGGTTAAGGGCAGTTTCGCGTTAATTCGCACGAGGAGGCGGCTCATGATGCTGAGGCGGCGGTTCATGATGCTAAGGCGGCGGGTTAGCAGGCTTAACCTGCCGGGTTGAGGGGCTTAACCTGGCGGGTAACTGGTCGTTTGGTGCCGGGTAACGCGGCGTTTGGTGCCGGTAAAGTCTGTTGGGCGAAAAAAGTGTGGAAAGGATTAAACCTTTTTGGGCTGGTGGCGTCAAAGATGCAGAAGATTTAGCTAAATTTGTAATGAAGGACTTCTTACTATTAGCCCTTTTGGGGCTTTTCTCTATGTTAGCCAGTGCCCAACCCCGCGATAATTTGACTATCAGCGGGCACGTTACCGATGCCGATTTGAAGGAACCATTGGCACAGGCTACTGTACAGTTATTCCGCTCGAAGGATAGTACGTTTGTGGGTGGCACGGTGACCGACTTGCGCGGTAACTTCACTGTCGAGGCCCCGACGAACGGCATTTACCGGCTGAAGATTTCGTCGGTGGGCTTTCAGCCGATTCAGCGCGAGGTGACGCTGCGTAACAACCGCGACTACGACTTCGGCGACCTCATGATGTCGCCCGAGGCCGTGATGCTGAAGGAAGCCGTGGTGACGGGGCGTGCCGCCCAGGTCATTGTGCGCAAGGACACGCTGATGTTCAACCCCGAAGCCTACCGGACGCCCGAGGGCTCGGCCATCGAGGAGCTGATCAAGCGCATGCCGGGAGCCGAGGTCGACGAGGACGGCAACATCACCATGAACGGCAAGCAGGTGAAGAAGATACTGCTCGACGGCAAGGAGTTCATGCTTGGCGACATTGAGACGGCGCTGAAGAACCTGCCCGTGAACATCATCCAGAACGTGAAGTTCTACGACCAGCAGAGCGACCAGGCTCGCATCACCGGCATTGAGGACGGCAATAAGGAGACCGTGCTCGACTTTACTATTAAGAAAGGTATGAACCGCGGCTACATGACCAACCTCGACCTGGCCGGCGGTACTGAACACCGCTACGCCTCGCGCGGCATGGCCAGCAGCTTCACCGACAAGATGCGCCTGATGGTGATGGGCAACATGAACAACAAGGACGAGAACGCCAGCTGGTGGAACCGTCGCGGACTGAACGCCAACAAGGTGGCTGGCCTGAACCTGAACTACGACGACGGCGAGAAGCTGAAGACCGACTTCTCGCTGCGCTGGAACCACCGTGACGGCGACAACCAGAACGACAATGCCAGCGAGAACTTCTACAGCGAGACGTCGCGCACGTTCTCGAACAGCATGTCGAAGAACCTCTCGCGCAGCAACAACTGGCGCGCCAACGTGCGCGTGGAGTGGAAGCCCGACACGCTGACCAACCTCCTGTTGCGCGCCAACGGCAGCACGGGCACCAACGACGGTACGGGCACCTCGAAGTCGGCCACGTTCAGCGCCGATCCTTATCTCTATGTGGACGATCCGCTGGGGTATATGGACAATATGGGGCAGATGGGTGAACTGGGGAAGTACGTCGTCAACAGCAACCGGAGTGCCAACCTCAGCTACGGCGAGAACAAGAACGCCTGGGCTATGCTGCAGTTCTACCGCCGCCTGAACCCGAAGGGGCGCAACATCACGCTGCGCGTGGAGGGCTCGTTTGGCGACAACGACAACCGCAACGTGTCGAACAACGAAGTTCACCTGCACCGTGTGAAGAACCAGGCCGGACAGGACTCCACCTATTTTACCGCGCGCTATAACACCACGCCGTCGGACAACAGCGGCTACGTGGCCAGCATCAACTACAGCGAGCCGCTCTGGAAGGGCGCCCACCTGCAGGCCAGCTACGAGCTGCGCTACAACCAGAACAAGAGCGACCGCCAGACCTACGACTTCAGCCGCCTGGCGCAGAACCCCTTCTCGGGCATTGTGCCCGACTACCGCGAGTGGGACCCCTGGATTGGTGATGCCAACCCGCTAGCCTCGCAACTCACGCCGCTCTCGTCGTTTATTGACAAGAACCTGAGCCGCTACTCGGAGTACAAGAACTACACCCACAACATCCGACTGACCCTGCGCCACTGGCAGGAGGAGTACGACTACAACGTAGGCTTCCTCGTGCAGCCGCAGCGTTCGAACTTCATACAGGACTATCGTGGCGTCTACGTCGACACCGTCCGCAACGTGACCAACCTCACGCCGACGCTCGACTTCCACTATAAGTTCAGCGAGCAGAGCAACCTCTACTTCCACTATCGCGGCGACACCCAGCAGCCCGACATCACCCAACTGCTCGACATTACCGACGACTCGAACCCGCTCTACATCACGCAGGGTAATCCCGGACTGAAGCCGCAGTTCACCAACACGCTGAACGTCTACTACAACACTTATATCGTGAAGCACAAGCGCAGCATCGTGGTCTACGCCAACTACCGCCACATACGTAACTCCATCTCGAACCTCGTGCGTTACAACGCCGAGACCGGTGGCAGCACCTCGCGGCCCGAGAACATCAACGGCAACTGGAATGCCGACGGCGGCTTCAACTTCAGCACCGCCCTCGACTCGGCTGCCCATTGGAACATCGGTTCCGACACGCGCCTGCGCTATAACAACTACGTGAGCTACGTGGCCCAGCACCAGGCCGACGCGGTGAAGAACTATACCCGCTCGACCACCGTGAACGAGCGCCTGAACGCCAGCTACCGCAACGACTGGCTCGAGGTGATGCTCGACGGCAACGTCAACTACCAGCACTCGCGCAACGAGCTGCAGCCCTCGGCCGACCTCGACACGTGGCGCTTCAGCTACGGTGGTCAGGTGATGCTGCGCCTGCCCCTCGGCTTCGAGGTGATGACTAACTTGCACGAGAACAGCCGCCGAGGTTACAACGACCCGTCGTCGAACACCAACGAGCTGATCTGGAACGGCCAGGTGTCGAAGACCTTTCTCAAGAGCAAGACGCTCACCGTGGCCCTCAACTTCTACGACCTGCTGGGTCAGCAGAGCAACTACGACCGCTGGGTGAATGCCACCGGCCGCAGCGATACCCGCTACAACAGCATCAACTCGTATGCCATGCTCCACGTGCGCTACCGCCTCAACATGTTCGGCGGCAAGGTCGACACCGAGGGCCGCTACGACAAGAAGTGGGGCAACAACGACCAGCGCGGCGACCGTCGCGGACGTCGGTAAACGATTGACAACTAATACTATAAATACTACTTGAAGATGAAAGATTTTAACTACTATGCGCCGACCGAAGTGGTGTTCGGCGAACAGTCGGAAGAGCAGGTTGCTCAGTTAGTGAAGAAATACGGTGGCACGAAGGTGCTGGTGCATTACGGCGGAAAGAGTGCCATGAAGTCGGGCCTGCTCGATAAGGTCTGCACGCTGCTCCGCGAGGGTGGGGTAGAGTATATTACGCTCGGCGGCGTGGTGCCCAATCCGCGTCTGTCGCTGGCTCAGCAGGGTATCGAGCTGTGCCGCAAGGAGGGTGTCGACTTCCTCCTCGCCGTTGGTGGCGGCAGCGTCATCGACTCGGCCAAGTGCATCGGCTACGGCGTACCCTACGACGGCAACGTCTGGGACTTCTATCTCGGCAAGGCCACGCCGACGGAGATGCTGCCCGTGGCCTGCGTGCTCACCATCCCCGCCGCCGGCAGCGAGATGAGCGAGTCCAGCGTCATCACCAACGAGGACGGCGACGTGAAGCTCGGCTACTCGAACAACCTCTCGCGCCCGAAGTTTGCCATCATGAACCCCCGCCGCACGTTCACCCTGCCGCCCTACCAGACGGCCGCAGGCGTGACCGACATGATGATGCACACGATGGAGCGCTACTTCACCAAGGACGACGACATGGACTTCACCACCGACGTGGCCGAGGCCATGCTGCGCAGCATCAAGAACGCCGTGTTTGCCGTGCTGAAGAATCCCGAGGACTACCGCTATCGCGCCCAGATCATGTGGGGCGGCTCGCTGATGCACAACGGACTGACGGGCTGCGGCATTACCGACGACTGGGCTACCCACCAGCTGGAGCACGAGCTGAGCGCCATGTTCGACGCTACCCACGGTGCCGGTCTGGCTGCCATCTGGCCCAGTTGGGCGCGCTATGTCATGCACGAGAACCTGAGCCGCTTCGTGCGCTTCGCCGTCAACGTGATGGATGTGCCCAACGACTTCACCGACCCTGAGGGCACAGCCCTGAAGGGCATCGAGGCGATGGAGCGCTTCTACCACGCCATCGGCATGCCCATCAACATCAAGGAACTGATTGGCCGCGACATCACCGACGAGGAAATCAAGGAGATGACGCGCAAGTGCAGCCGCGACTACCAGCACACCAGCGGCCAGCTGAAGGTGCTCCACGCCGACGACATGGAGGCCATCTACCGCATGGCAAGAGGATAAGGACAAGCACAAAAGCTAAGCAGAGATGAGGAAGACCGTAATGCTGTCAATAGCCCTGCTGGCGACTACCGCCTTACAGGCGCAGAACCTGCAGTTGAACGACCGTGAATACTTTGAATGCCAGGGTGTCAACGTCTTGGTGTTCAGTAATAGCTTTAACGGCGGTTTCAACGACGAGAAGAACTCGGGCATCGAGATTATCCACCACGGTGTGCGTACCGTGCAGGGCGGCGCTGTCCGTCTGAACAACACGCCTGAGCAATGGGACCTCGTGCCGACGATGACCAACCGTAAGGTGGACAAGGAGGCGGGCACCATTGAGGTGACCATGCGCTACGACGACTACGACTTCGAGAGCCGCGCTGTGGTGACGGCGAAGGGCAAGGCGGTGGAGATTGCCGTTTATTTGGACAAGCCCGTGCCCGAGAAGCTCGCTGGCGAGGCGGGCTTCAACCTGGAGTTCCTGCCCTCGCAATACTGGCTGAAGACCTACACGATGGATGGCCGGCTGGGCCGGCTGCCGCGCTATGCCACCAGTCAGACCGTCACCCGCCCGAACAGCGAGAAGCCCCGTCAGTTTAAGGGTTTCAAGACCTACGATGACCGCGGTACGGAGCGCTTCGTCGACCCGCTGCCCATCGAGACGGGTCACCGCCTGAGCCTCGCCACCGATGACCCCTCGCGCCTTGTCACCATCACGAGCGACGATGCCGAGCTGCGGCTCTTCGACGGCCGTATGCTGGCACAGAACGGCTGGTTCGTGGTGCGCAGCGTCCTGCCGAAGGGCAAGACAGGCAAGGTCCTGACGTGGACCGTCGAGCCGCACGCCATTCCCGGCTGGATTCGTGAGCCGAACATCGGTTTCTCGCAGGTGGGCTACATCCCCGAGCAGCCGAAGGTAGCCGTCATCGAGCTCGACAAGAACGACACGCCGCTGGCCGATGCCGCACTCATGCGCCTGCAGCCCGACGGCACTACCACCGAGGCCTTCCGCTCGAAGCTCACCACCTGGGGACCCTACTTCAAATACAATTATGTGAAGTTCGACTTCAGCAGCGTACGCGAGCCGGGCGTCTACTACATCCTA
>JAEEGH010015345.1_pt1 | contig 16653 bp, 12 predicted proteins | sample 9134181 | NCBI WGS metagenome assembly JAEEGH01 (sample SAMN16246544, study PRJNA631951) | gut metagenome | biome: gut microbiome; feature: rumen; material: DP-attached | host: Bos | place: Iran: Karaj | collected 2018-10
CCAATTTTGGTCGTTTTTCCATAGTTCTCCTTGCCGTTGCTGGTATTCATCGAGCGCGAAATCAATAGATGAAACAGGCTCTTTTTCAACGCTTTTCCCTTGATAGGCATTGTCAATGTCTTGCAACAAAATCCGGAATGAGGCTCCATCAAAAATTATGTGGTGGAACTGAAAATAGATATATTTGGCCTCAGACGAACTCAACAGTCTGAAATAGAGCAGTTGGCTACCGTCAAAAGCCATCTTCTTGTAAAGTTTCGGCTTCTCGGCTTCAATGTCATTGATGGAATCTATCTGAATATCGAATTCTTGTGCTTCAATATATTGCTCCGGGATGCCTTCCTCGTTCACTTTCACACGACAATTGGCGTAAGGGTGAGCCTCCAAAGCCTTGAGAATGGCCATTTTAAGCCGTTCAAGGTCAATGTCTTTGCTAAGGGTGAAAAGATAAGAAAGCTGGTACAAGTCGCTTTCCGGATTGTTCATACACTCCGCATATATGCCGACTTGGGATTGAGTTAATGGTGCGGTTTTCATATTATATTATTTTTTGTCTTGCCATGTGGTTGAATAAAGTTTTGGTGTAATGGACAACATCAGCCAACCCCAGCTCATCCTTCGCCTTTCATCGAGTTGCTGTAGAGTGGCCATGGTGTCGGTACCAATCAAAAAAGAGTAGCCTGCCGATAGTCTAATATCATCGGAGAAGGCATAACTGGCCTTGATCTCCAAATCGTGACCAAGGGTCTTTGAAGGAATTCTTTCCAGATTGGTCGTGATGGCATAATAATGGTACGACAAGTCAACATTCAACTTCTTGATTGGATTGATATTGCCACCGACATATAGCGTCTGAAGACCGGGCGTGAAATTACCGACAAAACTGTCGAGGTAGAAAAAGTCCATCGCCCCATAAAAGTCGTGGTGCGAGCCATAAATGGCATTAAAGCCCCTGATTGTGTCGTGCAGGGCCATTCCTATAGCGCCATGAGGAGGTAACGCAAAAAACTTATCACCACTTAAATAGTCATAACCGGCATAGAGGGAATAAATACCTGGGGAGTAGACCGCTTTTGTGCTACCCATGAATGCTCTGATAGGGACACCATCTTCCTGCTTGCCCATCTGGTAATAGAACGATCCCGTTAGTTTCCATTGTTTGGGCGTAAAAGTCAAATAAGTACCCAACAGCTGCTGGTAATAGGTGTCGGGGTGCTCTATGTCAGTGCTTTGCATGCCGACGTTCATAAGCAACAAAGACGCACCGAACAACGATTTAGGCGTATCATAGTGATACCAAAATGTTTGCATCGACTTGTGAGGCTGAATGCCGTCAGAGTAATAGGTGTTGCCCGTATCAGGGTTGTCGGCGTTTTGGTTGTAGGATAAAATAAGGTGTACCTTGTGGCCGTAACCTTCGTAGCCAAACTTCAGCACATCGTGTGTGGGAGCAGTCATTGTCCAGTCATCATAACCCAAGATTCGCTCGTCGTCATAATTCAGAATCTGACGGCCGATTTTGGCAAAAAAGCCATTTTCCGATTTCACCAATGCCCAGGCTTCGGCAAGACCCAAGCCACCAACAGCCTGGCCCCAAACGCCAGCTTGTTTTGGCGAAAGCCGCAACTCGAGCCATGAACGCTTATAGTCGAAATCAAGTTGGTAAGAGCCTAAGATAAAATTGGCCATACGGTCGTTATCTAAGCTGTCGGCCTTGAATCCTCCAATGCGTAGTTCTCCACGGGAATTCAATTTGGCACCTATTGTAAACTCGTTGTCGGCTTCCTGCGCTTTAAGTCCAATCGCAAACAATAAAGCCATCACCATGCAAAACCATTTTGCAGGTTGGTTGAAATAGAGTTTCATAAGTACTTAATTATGATTATTGTATCTCAAAAAGATCGATAAAGCCTGTCATCTTGAAGACTTCCTTGATTTCATCGTTGAGGTTCTTCAAAACGACATGGTTGCCTTTCGCCTTGGCACTTTTCAGCAAACCCAAAAGGATGCGCAAGCCGCTGGAGGCGATGTATTCCAACTTTGTGCAGTCGATGGTGATTTCCTTTCCGTTGAGTTCGTACAAAGGTTGCATGGCTTGTTCAACCTCCATAGCATGAGCAGTGTCGAGTTCGCCTTCAAGGGCAACGATGTACTTTCCTTCTAATTCTGTGATAGTTGTATTCATAGTATGCTTCTATATTTGTTTGTTGAAATCAAATTAAACTCAAAAATACGAGAAATTGCAAATAAACAAAAAAAAACACTACATTGAAAGAAGTTGATAGGTTTTCAACTGTAAATTTTCTCCAATCTAAGGATATTTTTGCCTTCAATGCGCTCGTAGTTGATGCTGTCCATCAGATTGCGGACAAGAAGGATGCCCAAACCGCCGATGGGACGCTCATCCACCGTTAGTGTTGTATCGGCCTTGCTGACTGCTGTTGGGTCAAACTCGGCACCCGAATCGGTGAGGATGAAACGTATCCTTTCCTGATCAGCCTCAATAGTTACGTTTATATCTCCCTCAGTGCCATGTGGATAAGCATATTCAATAACATTTGTCGCGGCCTCCTCAATGGCTAACTTGATTTTGTTGGCAAGCCCGTTTTCCAAGTTCAAGGTCGCTGTAGCCGACTTCACAAAAGCATTGAGTTTCGTGATTTCGCTCACCTTATTAAATATAAGAAGTGTGTCGTGGAAAATGATAGGTTTTTCCTTGGGCGTATATTGGATGGCCAGCAAAGTGAGATCGTCGCTCTGTTCGGCACCATCGACGAATTCCGCCACCTTTTCCTTCATCTCTTGAATAAGAACAACTGGTGTAACAGCTTTGTTTTCAATATTATCTTGCAAGATTGACTCTAAACGCTTTGCCCCAAACTGTTCGTGGCTTTCATTCTTGGCTTCAGTCAAACCATCGGTGAAAAGGAACAAGGTTTCGTTAGATGACAAAGTCATTTCTTGAGCATCATAAATCATGTCGTCCATCACGCCCAAAGGCAGATAAGGTTCGGCTTGGATACTCTTAACCGTTTTACCAATGACAAACGGAAGGTCGTGTCCGGCATTACTGAAGCGCAACCGTCCCGAGGGCAGGTCAAGCACGCCGATGAAGAAGGTTACGAACATGTTCTGCTCATTGCGTTGGCAAGTGGTCTCATTCAATGCTTGCATGATGCGCGCAGGATTGGTCTCGTGAGCTGATATTGAACGGAATAAGGTGTGTATAACCGCCATCACTAAAGCAGCTGGAACGCCTTTTCCACTCACATCGCCGATACAGAAAAACAGTTTTTCATCGCGGATAAAATGGTCGTATAGGTCGCCACCCACAATTTTAGCGGGGTCAAGCGAGCCGACTACATTGCAGTCATCTCGCATAGCGATTTCATCAACTTTGGGCAACATGTCCATTTGGATTTTCCGTGCGACATTCAACTCACTGTCAATATGTTCCCGTTCCAAAGTGGCTTGTTGCAGTTTGGAAATGTTCTTGGCAGAACGCTGAATGATGAAGGCGAGAATCAGCAGACCGGCCAAGGTCAAAAACAGGTTTCGCCAGCTCATTTTTAGCAAAGGCTCAAACACCTCGTCATCGTAATTGACGACAGCGATTCTCCATGGTTTTAGGCTTTTGGGCGAACTGTAAAAAACGCTACCATTAGAGCCGTCCTCTTTGTCGATAAAGGACAAAAGCGTGGAATTTCCCGAAGAACTCACATGACGTTGCAGGGTGCTGTCGTTAATCATGGCCACAGTCTCTTTTGCAAGCTGGTGTGAGTTTCCGTTTTCCTTAGGACCGCAAATCAACTTGCCTTCACCCGAAATCAGGATGTCGTAGGAAGATGGAAACATGTGTCTGGCATTCAGCATATTGCCAAGCCATTCAGATTCCAAATCAACACCAACGACACCTGCAATGCGTCCCGATGCATCATAAACAGGAAAAGTATATGTGATAAGCGTCACATTCGGATCGTCTTCATCCAAATAAGGTTCGCTCCAAAATGAGGAGTCTTTTTCAACCGAAACGGTGAAATATATGTTCTTGGAATAGTCATGTTCCTCAGAACCAAGTTGATAAGTTTCAATTACCTCACCCCGACGCACGGTATAGGGCTCAAACAGACGGCCCTTTTCGGGATAATAATCGGGCAACATAGCAATGCAGCAACCATCGAAATTAGGGTTTTGTTCGACGAAACGGCGTGTGACAGTAAACAAGGAATCAGGATAGGGGAGGATCTGCTCAAATTCCCAGCGGCGATTCCGAAGCGCAAGTTCTACATCCTCTAGCGCGTGTTTCGCAGACAAGGCTTTGACCACCAATTCCATCTCAGCATTGTTCTCCAAGTCGATTCGGATTTGATTGCGCGAAAAATACTGCTGGATGCCCGAAATCAGCAACATGAGTAACGCCGCTGTGATGAGAATAGCGATGCTGGACTTGTTACGGACTTTTTTCGATGTAGTGCCATTCTTACTCATAATCCATCATTTACCGATGCAAAACCTTGAAAAGATAGTACCCAAAACCTCATCCGTCGTAATCTCACCTGTGATGCTTCCAAGATAATATAATGCTTGTCTCAAGTCTTGGGAAATCAAATCGGTAGGTATGTTTATTTCAAGTTCTTGTTGAACTGATTTTAGACTATCTGAGGCATGAAGCAAAGCCTCATAATGTCGAATATTGGTAACCAATGTGGCATCAGGAGCAGCAAGGGGCTGACTGTGCTTTAAAGCATTGTAAAGGTCATTGAGGCCAAATCCATACTTGGCGGAAAGACAAATGAACATGATGTCATCGTTGTCGAGGTCAAGGCGAAGATTTCCCAACAGGGCTTCACCTTGGTCAGCCATAGTATCCACCTTATTCATACAAAGTATCAGTTGTTGGATTGACAAGTCGACCTTGGATCGGATGTTATTTGCAGCCAAAAGCATTGATTCATATCCAGTTGTGGCATCCAACATACCAATAATAATATTGGCCTCCGCAATTTTCTTGTATGACCGTTCAATGCCAATCTTTTCTATGGTTTCATCAGTGTTGCGAAGTCCAGCTGTGTCGATGAAACGGTAGAGTATCCCATTGATATTCAAGGTTTCTTCGATAGTATCACGTGTTGTACCAGCGATGTCGCTCACGATGACGCGGTCTTCACCCAATAGGGCATTCAGCAATGTACTTTTACCCGTGTTGGTTTGACCCACAATGGCCACTGGGATACCGTTTTTGATGGCATTGCCGAGACGAAATGAGTCTTTCAACTTGTCAACATGCGCCAAGGTTTCATGTAGCAAAGCCTTCAGTTGGCTACGGTCGGCAAACTCAACATCTTCTTCAGAGAAGTCCAACTCCAATTCCATCAATGATGTCATTTCCAATAATTTGGAACGCATCATTTGAAGTTCTTTAGAAAATCCACCTTTCAGCTGATTGATGGCAACGCGGTGAGCGGCTTCACTCTCAGAGCTGATCAAATCCGCAATAGCTTCGGCCTGTGCCAGGTCGAACTTTCGATTGACGAAGGCACGGCGGGTGAATTCTCCGGCTTCGGCCATGCGGCAACCATGAGCAATCAATACTTGCAGGAGTTTCTGCTGAATAAATACTGAACCGTGTACACTGATTTCGGCAGAATCTTCGCCAGTGAAAGAGTGGGGGGCTTTGAAGAAGGTTACCAACACCTCGTCGAGCATTTCACCATGGTCTACAATATGGCCATAATAGGCTTTGTTTGCAACCATTTTCTCCATGTCAAAAGTCTTGCTATTTTGTGTAAACAATTGACTTACAATTGAAATAGCTTTTGAACCAGAGACACGCACAACTGCGATTGCACCCATGCCATGCGGTGTAGCAATGGCGCAAATGGTATCGGTATTTAAGATGTTGGTTTGCATAATTTTAACTACACGCCGCAGTCTGCACGAAACAGACCACGGCGTTCTAATTTAACATAATGTCAGAAGGGCAAATCATCCACGCTGTCTTCCGCTGGCGGATAGAAGTCCTGTGCTGGAGCTGCGGCAGGTGGTGTTTGATGCATCATAGGTTGAGGGGCAGGTTGTGTTGGAACTGCGGCTGGAGCAGCTGTGACACCGACTGGGTCGAAACGCCACACACGCACATCCGTGTACCACTTGCCGTTGAATTCACGCGACGACAAATCAATCTGTGCCTTGATGGCTTGTCCAGGCGCAAATTTCTGGATTTCATCAATTTGATTCGACCAGCAGGTCAAGCAGACCGTCTTGGGAAATTGCTCTTCGGTCTCAATAATAAGGTCTTGTTTACGCCAAGGTCCGCGGGCGCTGGTTCCTTCAGACAGAGCACCAAGTCTGACAACTTTTCCGGTAATTTCCATAATATTCTGTAATTTAATATTTAAGATTCAAAATCCAAAGATTCAAATACCATTCCATATAGGTGGTTTTGTGAAGATGCAAAGGTAATCATCATTTTGGTTTTAGCAAGCGAAAAACAGACGGAAATGTCAAATTTTGGAGTTTGCTGCGTTTTTGCACTTTTTAAAAATAATCTACATTATGTTAAATAGTAGATTGGACAATCCTCCCATCTATCGTATTTAAAAACAAACTCATAAACTCTACACAGCCAACTGCTTCTAAACTCAAAACACTCAACTCTCAACTAAAAAATATTCATCGCAATCACCGCACATGCTTCCGCATCGGCCACTGCGTTATGATGGTTCTTCGCCAAATCATAACCGAAATGTTTGGCGACAGTCTGAAGCTTATGGTTCTCCAACTCAGGAACCAATTGTTGCGAACCAAGATGCGTGCAATAGAATTTGAAATTCGGGTACGGAATATGATACAATTCATGCAAAGCCTTCAGCACACGCTCATCAAACGAAATGCCATGTGCCACCATGGGCAAGCCTTTCACCTGATCTTTCACCTTGTCCCAAACTTTAGGAAACAACGGTGCATGATTAGTGTCCTTGTATGTAATGCCGTGCACCTTGGTAGTCCAAAAGTCGTATCTGTTGGGAACCGGTTTAATCAAGCTATAGTAACGCTCAGTAATTTCATCATTTCTCACGATGACTATGCCCATGCTACAAGCACTCGTCACCTCACCGTTGGCTCCTTCAAAATCAATGGCGGCAAAATCATGTAAATGATACTTGGGAATATATGAAGGCCACTCTGCATCTGGCCAGTCAGCACCTTTAATTTTCTCCTTATTTCGATCAAAAAACATAGCGGTTGCAAAATTACGGAATTTGTGCGGCTTTTCAGAAAAATAATGTTACCTTTGCCACGAAAAGGAGGTTAACCCCTACCCTTTCAAAACATTGAATTATTTATAACTAACTCATAATCAATAAATAAACTATTCTAATATGGAATTAAAAGGCTCAAAAACCGAAGCCAACTTGATGGCTGCATTCGCTGGCGAATCACAAGCCCGCAACAAGTACACTTACTACGCCTCCAAGGCACGCAAGGAAGGCTACAACCAAATTGCCGACCTTTTCGAAGAGACTGCCCGTAATGAACAGGAACACGCCAAGATATGGTTCAAACTCTTGCACGACGGCGAGGTACCCGACACCAAAACCAACCTGAAAGATGCCGCCGATGGTGAAAACTACGAGTGGACCGACATGTATGCCGGCATGGCTAAGACAGCTCGCGAAGAAGGTTTCACCAAGATTGCCGTACTCTTCGAATTGGTTGCCAAAATCGAGAAGGAACACGAAGAGCGTTATCGCAAGCTCCTGAAGAACATTGAGGACGGCCTGGTGTTCTCACGCGAAGGCGACATGGTTTGGCAATGCTCCAACTGTGGTCATATTGTCATCGGCAAGAAGGCTCCTCAAATCTGCCCCGTGTGCAACCATCCACAGTCCTACTTCCAAATCAAGGCTGAAAACTATTAATCCATTATTAATCAAATATTTATTTAAAATGAAAAAGTACGTTTGCGACGTCTGCGGTTACATCTACGACCCAGAGAAAGGCGATCCCGATAGCGGCATCGCTCCCGGCACTCCCTTTGAAGCCATCCCTGACAATTGGAAATGCCCATTATGCGGCATCGGCAAGGACAGCTTCTCTGTCATGGAATAATTCATTATGTTTGTAGAGACGCGATTTGATCGCGTCTCTACATTTATTAAAGGATTGAATAACAAATGGATACCAAAGCATTATTCAATATCGGCTACGGCCTCTATGTGCTGACCACCAATTACGACAACATCGACAACGGCTGTATCGTGAACACGGTGATTCAAGTCACGAGCAACCCTTTACAGGTTGCTGTGACGGTCAACAAAGGCAACTATACGCATGACCTCATCAAGGACTCTTGTGTGTTCAATGTCAGCATGCTGACCACCGAGACACCCATGAAGGTCTTTGAGCATTTCGGATTCCAGTCTGGACGCAAAGTGAACAAATTCGCTGACTGTGAGACCGAACATCGTGCTGTCAACCATGTGCTCTATATTCCTAAATACGCCAACGCCTACCTAGCCTGCCGTGTCACTAAAAGCATCGACTTCGGTACGCACACCATGTTCATAGCTGATGTGCTCGATTCCCAAGTACTGTCTGACAAACCATCGGTGACATACGACTATTACCAGAAAAACATCAAACCCAAACCGCAACCCCAGGAAAAACCCAAGGATGGCAAACGTCGATGGGTTTGCAAGGTCTGCGGCTATGTATATGAGGGTGACTCCCTCCCACCCGATTTCGAATGCCCGTTGTGCAAACATGGCGTTGAGGATTTTGAGGAGGTTTTTTAGCTGTAGAGACGGTGTGCACACCGTCTCTACAAAACAAAACAAATTCAATTATGCAACAAATACAATTAACCGAAAACATCTATTATGTCGGTGTCAACGACCGTCACACCGATAAATTTGAAAACCACATGGAGCTGCCTAATGGTGTCTCCTACAATTCTTATCTCATCGTCGATGAGAAGGTTGCCTTGATTGACCCTGTGGAAGCCAACTTCCTTGAGGAATACCTTTTCAAGGTGAAGTCGGTACTGCAAGGCCGCAAGGTCGACTACCTTATTATTAATCACGACGAGCCCGACCACAGCAGTACCGTGGCCGCAGTACTTCGTGAGTATCCCGAAGTGCAAGTAGTCGGAAATGCCAAAACCTTTGCTCCCTTGGAGGCTTTCTACGGCCCCATTGAAAACAAGAAAGTCGTGGCCGAAGGTGAGACATTATGCCTCGGCAGCCACACATTGCAATTTTTCATGGTGCCTATGGTACACTGGCCCGAGTCGATGGTGACCTACGAGCAAAGCAGCAAGATCATCTTCAGCAACGATGCCTTTGGTGGCTTTGGTGCCCTCAATGGCGGCATCTTTGATGATCAAGCCAACCTCGCCTTCTATGAGGATGAGATGCGCCGCTACTACGCCAACATCGTTGGCAAAGTGGCCATGCAAGCCTTGAAAGCCATCGAGAAGCTCAGTGCCTTGGAGATTAAGATGATCGCTCCGTCGCATGGCTTGGTGTGGCGTAGTAACTTGGCTTGGGTCATTGGCAAATATACGCAATGGAGCAAGCAGGAGTCGGAAGAAGGCGTGGTCGTCGTCTACGGCTCGATGCATGGCAACACAGCTCGAATGGCCGAGATTGTGGCTCGTGGTGCAGCCGAAGCTGGCATTAAGGAAGTGAAAGTCTACGATGTGGCCAAGACCGAGGTCTCATTCATCATGAGTGACATCTGGAAATACAAAGGTGTCATTATCGGTGCCTGTGCCCATTATGCCAACATGTTCCCCAACATGACCTTGTTAGTGCACGAAATCAACGAGTTCAATCCGAAGGATAAGTGCTACGGCATTTTCGGAGGCATGAGCTGGAGCGGCGGTGGCGTGAAGACCCTCGCCAAATATGCTGAGGAAGGCAAATGGAATCTTGTGACAGACAATGTCGAAGTGAAAGGCGCACCTATCCGTGAAGAGGACTGGGACAAACTCTACAACCTAGGCAAAGCCATTGCAGAGGTTGTGAAAGCCTGACCTCTACCCTATTGTTTTTGAATTACCATTCACTTATTCAATAACTTAAAACTGATTAATTATGATTAAGAAAGCATTCAAAGTGTTGACAGTGTGCCTCTTGGTGGCATTCATGTCATCGTGCCAGACACAGACGCAGGAGCAAAAGATCATCAGCAAGATGAAAGCCCTTGCCGAACGCGTCGAAAACAACAAAGAGACCTACAGCGATGCAGAGTGGGAAAAGGTTATCAATGAATTTGATGCTCTTCAGCAGCAAGCTAAGGAATGCGAGTTCTCAAAGGAGCAGCTCAAGGACCTGACCAAGGTTGAAGCCGAGCTGACTGCAGCCATCGCCAAACAAGGTGCCAAGAGAGTCGGCAGCGACATCAAGGACGCCATCGACGAAGGCAAGGAAATGCTCAATGGTGTCATTGACGGCATCAAGGAAGGCCTTAGTGGTGATGAGGCAACAGAAAAGTAATCCTCTCTTTAACAACCAACAAAGAAAAGTCTCCATCTCAGAAGAGATGGAGACTTTTCCATTTAATGAACCTATGTGTCAAATCATCATTTGACCACAACCTTCTGTGCCTTCATATCACTGCCGTTGATGAGACGGAACATGTAGACGCCAGGGGCGGTCTGGAAGCTCAGGCTATGGCAGCCCTCAATTTGTTCACACTTCATGATACGGCCTGTGACGTCAATAACTTGCAGGATGGCCTTGCCATCGTTGTTGATGACCCAAACGCCATTGCTATTGAAAACGAAGCTGTCTTCAGAGGTATTGCCCGTGGCAAACACCAGTTTGAAGCGGTTGGCATAGTCGGCTGTATTGGCATTGAAGGTGTAGCTCGGATTTTGGAGCAGGTCGACATCAGTACCCTTCAAGTTGTCGATCAGGTGCAAATAGTTGAAGTTGACCCCTTCGCTGTTGATGGCCAAAGTGTAGGTACCATTCTCGGCAGCCTTGAAATTGACAGGCATCTCGCCCATATCGCTATCAGCAGACACCGCAGCATAATCTTTGTCGTTTTGCGGGATATAGACCTTGGTGCTGTTCGGGTTGAGCTGTAACTTGGGAAGAGTGCGGCTTTCGCCAAAGCGAATAACAGCACGGTCGATGACACTACGGTTTTTACTGAGGTTGAGGGCAAGCTTGGAACCGCCAGCGGCAGGCTCGGTGGTGGTGAAAGTCATGGCCTCGCCATCGTTTTCTGCAAGGACGAAAACGCCTTCCATATATGGGATGGCGCCGCTGCCTTCTATGAGGTTAGTACGTGTTTCGTTCATCTTGTAGAAGGAACGACCATCGGCAATGTAGGCTGTCTCGGCAAAGGGGTTGCCCACGAGGTTCCAGCCTTCCATGCTTGTAGTTGTGTTTTGCCCCACATTCTTGACTAATGTGACTACACCATCGCCATCGTATGGGAAACCCGTGAAGGTCAGCGTGACGTCATTGCTGTTGGCATAGAGGTAACCAAAACCAGAAACAAGGTTGAAATCGCTTTGGTGTTTCTTGTAGTTTTCCCATTCCTTAGCGAGCCCATCACTATCCGGAGCAGCTGCTTGGTTGAAACGATAAAGGTCGTAAGTATTGGCAAAAATCTGATCCACATCTTCAGGACTCACATCACCGATGGGAGAAGCGATGAGGTAGTACCCCCCCTCACCACCTCTGTAGCCAGTGATGTCCTTAGTGAAAGTAGGCGTGAAGAAGGAAAGGATTACAGCGTTGTCATAATTAAAATACAGCTCAATATGATCTTCACCCGTCCGAATGGCAATATTGCTGGTAAAAATGTCATATTCTTTTCCATTGGCGTGATCATACAATTTGAAGGAGACCTCCTCGCCTGAATTATCGTAATAGACACTAGATTCAATAATTGGATACGGGTAATTTTCTTCCTCATTTTCTTCCTCATCCGTTAGAAAACCATGTCCTCTAACTTCATCACCCACAAAAGCGCCAACTTCAAAGTTAGCATAGTTGTCTCTAGTGATGAAATTGTTGTCGATTTTAATGAAGGCTACAAGAACATCATAGCCCTCATAATCATTGTAATTGAAATCAGGCCAATGAGTTGTTTGAGCAAAAATTGAACCACAAAATGCAAGTGATGCAATCAATAATAATATTACTTTTTTCATTGTGTGTAATGTAATTAATGTTGTTTGTTCTAGGTTGCAAAACTACAAAATTATTTCTTTATGAAATCCTATTATTTTCTACTTTTAATTGATTATTTTCTGCTTGTTGGGAAAGTGTATGTTCTGCCTTCTCCAGATGCAGACTGGTAGATATAGCCCTGCCCAGGTACAAGGTTCTTGAGGTCTCCCCTCCATGTATTACCGACATAAGTGGCATAACCTACCTTGTATTTGACCATGTCGCCTTGCACAGGGAATGTACCGAAGGCTGCATTCAAGCTCATGCTCTCGGTCATCGGGAATCCTATCCAGTTGTTGCCGTGATTGATAGTGACAGGATGCTCGGACGGGTTCATGGGTGTGCCGCTAAGCGTGATCTCGCAGGCCGCACTGGTCTGAATCTTGTACATCTTTGTGACGTCAATCGCGGTCAATGTTCCTCTCCACGTTCCATTGGCATAAGTAAGGTATTGACCATTCTGTGCCTTAATCATCACCGTGGTGCCTGACAAGGCTGTCTCAAGAGCAGTCTTCAGCTGATTCAAGTCAATATTGAGATTGGTCGACCACCAGTTCCAGCCCTGGGACAGCTGTATCGTCTGAGTCACTAGGGTGGGCTGCGTCACTTCGCCGCTCAGGCTCACGTTGCTCGTAACGTCGCCAGTGGCTACAGTGAGGGTTTCATTGGCATAAGTGCCATGGGACAAGCCACCCTTCAGACGGACATAGACGTTGGCGGCGAGCAGGTCCGTCGTCGTCGGGTTGGTCGGGTTAGTGCCGCTCTCTCCCTCCACGATGGTGATGTCATCGATGCACAAGACCCACTGGTCGGTACAGCCCCAATGGCGGATGGCGACATAGCCTTGTCCGCTGTATGCGCTCAGATCTATGACATATGGATCAGAAGTGTATCCAGCTGCCGACAAAGACAAAACGTAAGTTGCAACGGTCGTGAAACTGTCGGTGCTGGTATTGTTGGTCGATGAAACCATCACGGAGAATTGCTCTGCACAATATTCAGTGTTTCTGGCACCTGCATAGAAGGAGATGCTTCCGCCCAACTGTACCTGCGGAGAGATGAGATAGTTGTCGGGCGTGACGGCGCCATAAGCGGTGCCGCCTGATGAGGTCGCGGAGATATAGGACTCTGACATCATGAATCCCGAGGAGCTGTTGTGGCCGAACGACGACCAATCGTGTGCGGTACCACTGCTATAGGAGACATGGGTCGTGTTATGGTGCCAGTTGTTCGGCGAGTTGCCGGTGTTGCCTTGCAGGATGGTCCAGCCTTGGACACCGTCCTCGAAGTCGTAGGTAAGTGTTTCCCTGTTGCCTCTGTTCGAGGCAGCGAGGGTCACGGTGCTGCCATAGGTGCCGTTCTCCTCGTCGCTGATCTCGTAGTCGGCGGGAGCGGTGACGGTGATGTCGTCGGTGAGGTCAGTGCCGATGACGGCTAGAGTCTTCACCGCGGACGGGCCTTCGCCTTCGGTGTAAGTGAAGCCGTCCATGGCGTTAGGCGATACGGTCAGCGCGGCATTGTTGCTACCCACGTTGATCGTGAAGGTGACCTGGTTGTTGGAGGTGACGTAGGTACCGCTGTAACTGCTCGGTGAGGCAGGGTTGTAGTTGGTGCCATCGCTGTAGATGCGTAGCGCCCTATTCTGACCCGTGCTATAGACATAGAACTTGGGCGAGTTGCTGGAGTTGCTCACGTATGAGTTAGTGTTGTCGTCGACGCAGACCACAAGGTTGCTTGTGCCGTCATACACGAATGGTGTGCTCAAAGTGATAGTGGTCCATCCCGAGGATTGGAACGTGACAGATCCGCTGAACACCTTGTCGCCGTTACTCATGGTTTCCCATCCGGTCTGGCTTGTGAAAGCGGTCTTGGTGGTGTGCTTCAGATAGAGGTCAATCGACCTAGTGGCGGACTTGGAGTTGGACACCTTGAAGGCAACCTTAGTGATAATGCCAGCCTGTCCGACTTCTGAGGCTGTGAAGATCTGTTGAGAGAGTGTATAGCCGTAATAAGAGTAAGTGGGAAGGTATGCGTTCGTGCTGGTTCCGTTGCCGATGGCGACCTCGGCCTCCATCGTCATCTTGAAGATGCCCACCACCGTCACATCGTATGCAGGAAGCACGAAGCTGTTGTTCGTCACCGTCACGGGGGTGCGGACATCGTCCGACTTGAAGACAAGCCAGCTGCTCAGGTAGCAGCCCGTGTCGGGTGTGCCCGTCAAGGTGATTGTCGTGCCGGGGACGGCATGGGTGGCCGAGGCCGTCACGGTGCCGTGCTCCACCTCGGCGATGGTCACGGTGCAGCCTTGCACGAAAGTGGCGCTGACGGTGACATCGCTGTTGGGCATGGTGAACTGGTTGTTCGTCACAGTAATGCTGTTATTGTTGGCATCCCGCACATCCCATGCCGAGAAATAGTAACCAGTGTTGGCTGTGGCGGTGAGGGTGACGACATCGCCGGGATAGGCCGTGGTGACGTTGGCGCTGACGGTGCCTCCCTCAATTGTGCTGCAAGTCACGCTGTGGGCGGTCAGCTGGTCGAAGTTGGCAACAAAGGTGCCAGCGGACGACACCGTGAAGGTGTACGTCGGGTTGGTCGACACTTGTGTGCCGTTCTTGGTCCAGTTGGTGAAGGAATAGCCGCTGTTGGCCGTAGCGGTCAAGGTGCAGGATGTGCCTTGATAGAAGGTGCCGCCGCCGCTGACGTTACCGCCTGCGGTCGGGTTAGCTTGAACAGCGATGGTGTACTGCGGTATGGCGGCAAAGTTGGCCGTATATGCACCTGCTGAAGTCACAGTGAAGGTGTAGGATGGGTTGGTCGACACCTGTGTGCCGTTCTTCGTCCAGTTAGTAAAGGTATAGCCAGCATTCGGAGTGGCCGTCAAAGTGCAAGATGCGCCTTCATAGAAGGTACCGCCGCCGCTCACGTTACCGCCTGCTGTCGGGTTGGCCGACACCGAGATGGTGTATTGCGGGATGGCGGTGAAGGTAGCCGTGTAGGTGGCGCTCTCCGTCACCTCGAAGGTGTAGGTGGCATTGGTGCTGACCACGGTGTTGCCCTTCTTCCAATTGGTGAAGGTGTAGCCTGTGTTCGGTGTGGCTGTCAGCGTGCAGCTGGTGCCAGAATAATAGGTACCTCCCCCACTCACCGTACCGCCCGAGGTCGGACTAGCATTCACCGTGATGGTATAAGGGGTACCGCCTACCACGCTGATGGTGCCAAGGTAAGTCACTTTATCGAAGCCATACACGCAGAGCGTGAGCTCGGTGCCAGCGGTCAAGGTGCCGTTGATGTTGATAGTGGCCGTGGTGCCGCTCACGGTGGCCTTGCCCAAGATGTTGTGGTCCGCGTCGGTGATGGTAGCCACTGCCCCGTTGCCGTTGCTGACGGTAACTGAATAAGTAGTTGCCGAAGGTGCAATCGTACCTGTATGGGTGACGTTCATGGCCTGCGGGGTCTTAGTACGAATCAGCATACTTGGGTCGCCGTAAAGGATCCAAGCTTGGTAGGTACCCACAGCGGATTGATCGGTACCGTAGTTATCAAAAATACCAAACAGACCGTTGATGGAGACGCCACCCCAGGTGTGTTTTGTACCACCGGAGCTGGAGAGTCCTGCCAAAATATCGACACATTCGTCTTGGGCCCACATGGGTGGAATCCAAGGCTGGCTGATGTACGACATCAAGGTGCCGATGGCACCTGTAGGATTGTTGTTGTTGGTAGCATTCATCCAAGCCTCGGCGAAGCAGTCGCTGCTATAGTCGTATTTACCGACAAGGCAGGCCACCGACCAGATGAAGGGCAGCTTGTTCTCATTGGTTAAGGCATTGACATGCGAAACGCTATAACTGGCAACGCCCCACATCGTCTCGGCACCATGATTACAATAGTTGATGATGCCGACACCACTATTGATATCAGCGGAGATTTGTGCAGCAGTAGCCGTATAACCAGAAAGATTTGCATAGCGTTGATAGACGGGGGAATAACCATAGTTCATTAAGTCAGTTCGGATGACATCCATGTGTTGGTAATCATCCTCACCATTATGGCCCGATCCACCTTCTTTTTTAGCGATACCCTCTCCCACTTTCAGCCATGTGGCAGAGGTGGTGAGGTCACGCTCGTAGGTGATGACGCGGTTGCATTGTGTAGTCACACGGGCTGCAGTGCTGGCCGAGAAACGACCGATAAAGACATCGTTGTAATAGTCGCTACCGACGATTTGTCCGTAGGCATTGTCACCCTTTCCGCTATAGGATGAGCCGCCGCCAGAGTAAGTATATCCCGGAATCTGGGCCACGTCGCCGACGAGCAACACGTGAGTAATACTGTTGTTGGCGTTGTATTGGCTCTGGATATAGCTCTTGATGGCCGAGTAGGTGCTGCCAGCGGTGCTAGTGCCCACGATGGTGGTGTTCACGCCACGGGTCTTCTTCCAGTTGACGAAGTCGGT
>JAEEGH010015351.1_pt1 | contig 16649 bp, 24 predicted proteins | sample 9134181 | NCBI WGS metagenome assembly JAEEGH01 (sample SAMN16246544, study PRJNA631951) | gut metagenome | biome: gut microbiome; feature: rumen; material: DP-attached | host: Bos | place: Iran: Karaj | collected 2018-10
CAATTTTGCAACCTGTCCGATTGAACAGCCTAATGGTGGTGAAAAGGGAATGGGGCTTGTGGCGTTGTTCAAACTTCCACTTTTCTGGGTGGCAATCATCCTTATGATTTGCGCAGGTGCTTCCGAGCTTTCAATGGCACAGTGGGCTTCGGCATTTGCGGAGTCGGCTCTCGGCCTTTCAAAAAATATCGGCGACCTTGCAGGCCCTTGTCTCTTTGCAGTTGCAATGGGAACAGTCCGCGCAATCTTTGGAAAGTTCGGTCACAAGCTTAACCTTATGCGCTTTATGATTTTTTCAGGAGCCTTGTGTGTCGTAAGTTATCTGCTGGCATCTCTTTCTTCAATTCCAATGCTCGGACTTCTGGGCTGTATTCTCTGCGGCTTCTCAGTAGCAATCATGTGGCCGGGAACAATCAGTATCTGCTCTCCAAGAATCCCTAAGGGCGGAACAGCGCTTTTTGCTATGCTCGCCATGTCTGGAGATTTAGGTGGCGCAGCAGGGCCTGCTCTTGTTGGAAACATTTCACAGATTTTCAGCAACAACCTAAAAGCAGGTTTACTGGTTGGAACTGCTTTCCCTGTCGTTCTGATTTTGATGATTCTTTTGATTCCGGCTATCACAAAGTCAAAAGCTAAATAAAAGATGAAACAAATTAAAAAGTGTAAATTTTCAATACTATGCTATACTTATAGTAATGTGCAAAGAAGATATTGCAATTTTTGACTTGATGTCAAAACCAGAGAAGATTAATTTCGCTTATCAGCCGATTTTCGAAATTGAGACAGGCAAAATTTATGGCTATGAAGCACTCATGAGACCTACACCTTATACACCAATGGAAGTCATAGCAGAATATGCCCGTCACAATCGGCTAAATGAAATTGAAGAGTTTACAACCTATTATGGAGCAAAACATTTTTTAGAAAATAATCTTACAGGAAAACTTTTCTTAAATTCATTTCCCTCAGCCTTTGTTTCAGATGAAATGCTTGAAAAAGTACATCAGCTGGTACAGCACAGATTAAAAGAACGCCTTGTAATAGAAATGCTCGAATATACAGAGTTTGACAGTCATGCCCACTATAAAAAGACTTCACAGTTTAAAAGATCTCAGACAGGTGAGTTTGTAGCAGTTGACGACTACGGTACAGGAAAAAATATTGATGAGGAATGTATCAATTTCTATAATCCCGATATTGTAAAAATTGACCGCAAACTAATTTCAAATATTCATACAAATATTACAAATCAAAAAGCATTGATCGATATCTGTAATTACCTGCAGAAGAAAGATATTATAATTCTAACGGAAGGTGTTGAAACCCAGGAAGAATATGACTATCTCAAAAATTATCCAATAACACTTATGCAAGGTTTCTTTTTAGGCAAGCCAGAAATTTATGACTAAAAATTAAAATTGATTTCAGAAGATTGCTATTTATATGAAATGATTGGATATTACGAAGGAAAAGTTTTATAGTGAAATTATGAATATTTATGTTGATTTTGATGATTGTTTATGTGAGACGGCACGGCATTTTTCTAAACTTGTTGATGAACTTTTTGGGCTTGATATTCCTTATGAGAAGATTAAATATTTTAATTTGCAGCAATCTTTTTCTTTGACAGATGAGCAGTATGATCAGATGATGATTAAAGGACATACGAAGGATGTGCTGCTTGCTTATGAGGAGACTCCAGGGGCAATCAAAACTATTAACAGTTGGATTGATAAGGGACATGATGTAAAAATAATAACCGGACGTCCTTTCAGTGCTTATGAGGCCTCTCGGGAATGGCTGAATGTGCATGGACTGGAACGTGTTAATTTGTATTGTCTTAATAAATATGGTCGGGATAATTTTATAAAGGGAAGCAGCTTTAATCTTGAACTTGAAGATTATTACAAAATGCATTTTGATTTTGCAGTTGAAGATTCTCCGGCGGCTTTTAAGTTTTTGAACCATCTTCCAGATTTGAAGGTTCTGGTTTTTGACCGTCCGTGGAATCGGGAATGTGAATTTCCAAATCAGAATTATAAGAGATGTTTTGACTGGGATATGATTAGTGGGCTTGTGCGCTGAAAGTCTTGGGAAGAAAAATTTGACAGTTTATTTGTTGTGATTTAATATAGTTTGTATGCAAACTATATTAAAAATCGAGGTATGAAAAATGAAAGATGTAATTTCGATTATTCAGAAATCTGAAGCGGCTTATCTTGCAACTGTTGATAAGGAAGGTCGGCCTGAAATCCGTGCATTGCTGAATCTCTGCAACCCGAAGAAGTATAAAAAGTTAGAAGGCAAGACGCTGATTGTCGAGGGTGAAAAGTTGACGATGTATTTTACAACTAATACGTCTTCTAAAAAGGTTGAGCGAATTAGAAACAATCATAATGCGGCGCTTTATTTTTGTGAGCCGGAAAAGTTCAAGGGAATCTGCGCTACTGGAACAATCGAAGAAGTAACTGACCAGAGCCTTAAAGAAGATTTGTGGCAGACTGGCTGGCTTATTTATTATCATAAGGGAAAGACTGATCCTGACTACACTGTGCTCAAATTTACTTCTACAAAAATTGAAGGCTGGTACAATGCCAGTCCGCATTGTTTTGGGAACATAAACTAATGGTAAAGAAAACACGTGGTGGAACTCTTCTGTCTCAGGTGCATCAGGTTTGTGGAAGAGTCTGGAATAAAATCTTACGCGAAAACGATATGGCAGATTTAGAAGGTGCCCGTGGACGAATCATTTTTGCATTATGGGGAAAAGATGGTGTTCCAATCAAAACTCTCTGCGAAAAAACGAGCCTGGATAAATCGACATTAACGGGGATTATCGATAGGCTTGAACGTGATGGATATGTTGAAAGAAAATCATCTGAAACGGACAAGCGTTCTACCTTGATTTCCCTTACCGGAAAAGAACAGGAATTTGCAAAGAATATTCAGAAGGTTTCAAGTCAGATGAATAAGATTTTTTACAAGGGATTTTCTGATGATGAAATAATTCAGTTTGAAGAGATGCTGGCGCGGATTCTTGAAAATTGTAAAGAGGCAGAGTGATTAGCGGAGGCTTAGATGAATAAAGACTGGTCTGAAAAAAATAAAAAAATGCAGGCTCTCATTTCAAAGGAAGCAACTTTTGATGAAGGCATAAAGCTGCTGATTGAATTGCGTACCGAACTTTTTGAACAGATTTCTTTCATTGTGAAAACTTTTCCACCGGTGGCTTTTTACCAGCTGCCTTTCGGAGACGGCGAGGGGAACCATTGCACAACCCTTGCGTGGTCCCTCTGGCATACTTTCCGAATTGAAGATATTGTTTCCCACGAACTGATTTTGAAAAATAAGCAGATTCTTTTTGATGGAGAGTGGCTTGAAAGAACAGGAAGTGTGATTATCACAACCGGCAACGAACTTGCTGGTGACACACTGATTGAGTTTTCAAAGAAGCTTGATATCAAGGCAACTTATGATTACTGCAAGACTGTGATGGATTCTACAAATGAGATGTTGGAGCATTTTAAGTTTGAAGACTTGAAAAAAACGTTTACAGGTGAGGATAGAGAAAGACTTGTCGAAAGTAAATGTGTAAGTTCTGACGAGCGTGCGTCGTGGCTGATAGATTACTGGTGCAGTAAAAATATCAAAGGTTTGATACAGATGCCATTCTCTCGTCACTGGATTATGCATGTTGAAGCAATGCAGCGTATCAAAAATAAACTGTGCCAGCAGGCAAAGAAAGGTGTAGATCAGATTGCTTACTGCGGGCTTTCGTGTGGACACTGCTTTTTGACTTCCTGGTGTGGTTCATGCAGAACAATTTACAATACCTGTTCTTATGCAATTTCTTCGCCGGATGGAGTTTGCCCGAATACTGCCTGCTGCCAAGAAAAAGGCCTCGACGGCTGTTATGAATGTGACGAACTTTATAATTGTAAGAAAGGCTTTTACGCGTTGGGTAAAGATACTAACGCTATAAGAGTGATGGCGCTGTTCATTCAAAGACATGACAAAAAAGAATTGCTTCGTGTTATGGACACGTTGCATTCTAAAAAGAAGTTCGAAAAAATCCAGGAAGTTCTCGGCTATGATGTTGAAGAAGGTTTGAAGATTCTGGAAGAGTGGAGAGGAAAATAATTCCACATCGTCCACACTATTTTAGTATTCTCCCATATCAATCTTCTTTGAAAGCACAGCTGCCCAATCGTGCCCTGTTTTTTCTGTAAGCTCTGGATTCTGCTGATGATGAATATTGAAGAGAATGCCATTTTCGCCTGTGCGGTCAGAAAGATGTTCGTCGTCAATATGAGCACCGATAATTTCAAGACAAAGCAGCACATGGTCATCGCCTGGTGCAATTTCTTTTTCCCAAACGTATTTGCTTTCAAGATTCATAAAACATTCTTCAACAAGCGGTGCATTTACCCAGCTTGCCTTGCCAGGAGTGAGTCCAGAGGCAGTAATCTCATCAACCTCAAACTGATTGTTTTTAATGGTTGCCATGCATTTTGTAAAAATTTCTGCCGACATAAAATTGATTACTGCATCGCCAGTTTCTTTGAGTGATGTATAAAAATGTCCGTTTTTATTTACGCTTGCAAGAATTGCATAATAACCGTTTCCTTTATTTGCACAGGTAAAGGTAGCCCACGATTGCATACATGCATTCGGTAAACCGTTTGATTTGTATGTTGTAACCAGAAGCAGCGGAGACGGAACTGTCATAACAAATTCCTTCCAGTTAAAACCGAAATTGTGTGAGTAGTCGGCATAGGTGCCTTTTAAGTTTTCTGGCATTTCTTTGTAGTGATGTTTCATGGTGGGCTCCTTTTTTTAACTATTATATCATATTTTTTCCAAAGAAGAAAAGTTATGTTATAATGTTATATTGTAGGATAATTAATTAAGTAAAATGACAAAAATAGAATACGTAACATCAAAAGATAAAGCCTTCTGGTACTCTCTCGACAAACACTTACCCGAAAAAGAATTCGAAAACAAAGTTCAACGTAAACAAGGTTACGTGCTTTTTGTAGACGACAAGCCTGTTGGACTTTTACGATATAATTTGTTCTGGGATAACACACCGTTTTGTACAATGCTTTTTGTTGACTGGTCGGAACAGCATAAGGGTTATGGAAAACAACTTCTAAACCACTGGGAACAGGATATGAAATCCCAGGGGTACGGTATGGTTCTAACTTCAACACAGGTAGATGAAACAGCTCAGCACTTCTACAGAAAAAATGGCTACAAAGATTGTGGCAGCCTTGTTATGAATATTCCTGGCTACGAACAGCCGATGGAAATGTTTATGAGCAAGGCGATATAAAAAGTTATAAGGAGAAAATAATGGAAAAGATCATCATGTTTGCAGTTTGTATTTTTATGTTCTTACTATACGCAGGGGGTGGGTTGTTTTATTACCACAGCAAGACTCCTGCAAACTTCTGGTCGGGTGATAAGATTTCTCCGGAAGATGTAAGTGATGTTAAAAAGTATAATCGTGCAAATGGAATCATGTGGATTGTGTATGGCATTTTATTTTTGATTCCTGCATCTACAGCTTTCGCAAGTGTACTGATTTCGGGTGTGTTTATTGGTATCTTTACTTTTATTGGTGTTCCAGTTCTTATTGTTATTTATACTAAGATAATCAAACCAAAATACATGTTTTAGTTTTTTAATCAAAAGGTCCAAATGATAGAGTTCAAAAAAACAATTGAGTTTCCCAGAGGTACTTTATATCAACAACTGGTAGATGCCTATTCATTTAATGAAACGCCGTTTTCCGGCAAATATATTGACTATGAATTTATATTGAGGAGATAAAAAATGATTTATGAAAGTGATGTGTATTCAATCGAATACGACAAAAAAAGTGAAAAACTTGTTCAGACAATAAACGAGGCTTTGTCGCAGAACTTCCAGAGAGTCCTTGATTTCTGGGGAATTGAAAAATTAGATAATCATGTAAAGATTAAGATTTATTCAGAGCTTGATGACTGGATAAAATTTTATGAAAATCTATCCGGCTCAAAATATCAAGACTACATAGTTGGTTGTGCGAATGGCCCGGATATTTATGTACTCGCTTATGATGAATACAAAAAAACTCAGGTACATAAAAATGATTCTATTGAAGATTTCCAGAAAATTATGATTCATGAGTTTGTTCACATCTGTCAAAATCAGCTTTGTAAAGACAACAGTAAAATGTCATTCATAATGGGCGAAGGTCTCGCAACTTATCTTGCAGAACAGCCATATAATACAAATATAAAAATCGATTACCCAAAAGAAACTCTTTTTTCAAACGACTTTTTTTCTGTTTCAAATGATTTATATTCCATCTCCCAAAAAATCGTCCGCAAGCTTGTAGAAAAAGTATCTCGCGGAAAACTGATTGAGTATACCTTGGATTATACAAAGCTTTATGATGATTGGGAAAGATTAGGAATGTGAAAAAAATCAGGACAAAACTGAACAATAATTGACAAGATTTCTGACGCGGCTCCGCGTAGAATGAAAACATAAAGGAGGAAGCCAGTGGAGTGGCTTACTAGCATTCGAAAAGCAATTGATTACATGGAAGCGCATCTGGAAGACGACATTTCTGCGCAGGATGTTGCAGACCAGGTGTTTATGTCCTCATTCTTTTTTCAGAAGGGATTTTCGCTGATGACTGGGTACGGACTTGGTGAGTATATCAGAAACCGACGTTTGTACCTGGCGGCGCTGGACCTTCAGAAAACTGATGAAAAAATAATCGACATTGCGTTCCGTTACTGTTATGAAACTCCCGAAAGTTTTACAAAAGCTTTTTCGCGCTTTCATGGTGTGAGTCCGTCGCAGGTACGGGAAGGCTCTCCGGTAAAACCATTTCTTCCTCTGAAAATTGAGATTTCTATTCACGGAGGTAATCAGATGGATTACAAAATTAAAACTATGGCTGGCTTTAAGGTAATTGGTTTTGCACGCGAGTTTGACGGCGAAACTTCTTATGTAGAGATTCCAAAGTTCTGGGATGAAATTCGCGAAAAATATGCAGCTCGTGTCTGGAGCGGCGAAGCTCCGTCTAACAACTACGAAAAAGCAATCGTAGAAAACAATATCGGCGAATACGGTGTTTGTGTTGATGACATTGGCGAAGGCAAGTTCCGCTATTTTGTTGCAGGTCTTTACAAGGGCGGCGAAATTCCGGAAGGCATGTCTGTTTACGAGCTTCCTGATTTTGACTGGGCAATATTCGACTGTTATGGTCCATGTCCAAAAGCACTTCAGGATGTAAACACAAAAATCTGGAAAGAGTGGCTGCCTGGAAATCCTGACTTTGAATTCCCGGGACGTGCAAACATCGAGTGGTATGGTGATGGCGATCCGTCTGCTTCAGATTATCACTGTGCAATCTGGATTCCGGTAAAGAAGAAGTAATATAACAGGGGTGGCCTTTTTGCTGCCCCTGAAATTTAAAATGAGGTGACTATATGCCTTACGTAAAATTAAATGATTTAAACTTGTATTATGAAGAGTTTGGAAGGGGCGAAACAGTTCTGTTTTTGCATAGCCATTTCAGCAGAGGTTTATTGGCATTTTCAGGACAAATTATTCCTTTTTCAGGTAAGTACAGATGTTTATATCCTGATTTTCGTGGGCATGGAAGAACCCTATGTGATGACCTTACATGGAACAGTCGGATGGTTGCAGATGATATGGCAATGTTTCTGGATAAACTGGAAATCAAACAGGCTCATATAATTGGCTATAGCTGTGGTGCTTACGTTGGTTGTTACATGGCAGCAAAATATCCGCAAAAAGTTAAAAGTCTGGTTACAATTGGAGGAGCTGCCTATCCCAGACCGGAAGGTGCAACGGATTTCCTGCCGGAGAATCTGCTGAAGAATAACAGTATAGATTTCATTGAAGATATTAAATCCAGACATCAGGAAGCACATAGAGGCGACTGGCAGACATACTTACGAAACACAGTTGCTGACTGGCAGCAAAGCCCAAGTCTAACAGATGCTGAGTGGAAAAATATAAAATGTCCTGCATTTTTTATCAATGGTGAAAATGATCCATTTGGTACTTGTGAGGAATTACTGGAAAAAGTTCCATCTGCAAAAATCTACAAAGTACTCGGAGGAGGTCATCGTCCTCATTTTGTTGGTGAACAGATTGACGATATAAATAAAAGAATTTTAGACTTTTTAAATGATTAAAAATATCAAGAAACGTAATTTACCATGTGCTAAAATTATAAAAAGTGTAAAAGGAGTAAAAAATGGACTTTCAAGAGCTGGAAACTATCTGGCAGAAAATATTTGAAATGGAATGGGAATCTGTCTGCCATAAAAGCAAAGCCATTGCAGCAGTAATTGTTGATGAAACCGGAAATATTATCTCGGTGGGAAGAAATAAAATCGGTGAAACAGAAATACCGAATCCACGGGTTTCTCATGCTGAAGTTGAAGCTGTTAGAAATCTTGATGTTAGTAAATATCCAAATGTAAAATTATATACTCTTTATGCGGCTCTTGAACCGTGTCCTATGTGTTTAGGAACTTTAGTCATGGGTGGAATCAGAAAAGTAATTATTGGGGCACACGATGATCACGGTGGTGCAGTTGAGCTTCTAAGTAAGAGTAATTTTTTAGCCTCTAAACATGTTGATGTAGTCTGGATGCCTTCATTATATGGCGATGTTCAAAGAGGCTTGCAGACTATCAAGGAGATACTTTACAATCAGGATAAAGAAAAACTTGAAAATATGCTGGCTGATTTTTCTGTGTATAATTCTCGTGGCGTAAATGCAGCGAAAAAACTTTTTGAAGACGGCTGGTTTGAAAATAAAACGCCGGATCAGTATTCAATAGAATGTATCTTCAATGAATTAAGCAGAAGCATAATGACTCAATAGTGTAAAAAAATATAAAAGTGTGAAGGAGTTAAAAATGTCTACACCAATCGAAAACTACCGGAAAATGGTAGAACAGCCTTGGGGAAAATATTCTACGATGTAACTGCCTTAGAGCCGAATGAAGAAATGTACAAACTTCGTTTTGAAAGTGATGACTACAATCTGATTACCCAGGGGCCCGAATATCTGAAAACGGTTGCAGACAATACTTATGATTTCATTTTCTGTCATAATGTTCTCGAATATGTAGAAAATAAAGATGAGATTCTTGGAGAGCTGAAACGGGTTCTAAAACCGGGAGGACGCTTATCAATCATAAAGCATAATCTTTATGGTCGTGTTTATGGCTGTGCCGTATTAACAGATAATCCGAAAGCTGCGCTTGATCTCTTAGATGAAAAGCCTGAAGACAGCATGTTTGGAAACCGCGATGTTTACACTAACGAATATCTTACAAACTTTTTCGGAAACGAAATGACACTTTCAGAGCTCTACGGAATCCGTGCATTTTACGGGCTCTCATCAAATAATGAAATCAAATACACCGATGAATGGTACAACTCGATGCTCGAACTGGAGACCCGCGTTGGAACAATAGACGATTTCAAAAAGGTGTCGTTTTTTAATCATCTGATTTTTACGAAAAACTAAATTGTTTTTTCTCTGCAAAAAAAGTCGAGAAAAGCGGACGGCTTAGGCGTATAATCAAAATATGTTCAGCGAAAAAGAAGAAAAAGTTTATGAGATTCAGAAGTATATTCTCTCTCATCTTTATGAAAATCTGACTCTAGAAAATCTCGCAGCCCGTACAGAATATTCTGAATGGCAGTGTTACAGGCTTTTTAAAGAGGTTGCCGGAATTAGCATTGCAGATTTTATCCGGCGGGCAAAGCTTTCTGAGGCAGCCCGGAAGCTTAAGGAAGAGAAGAGGAAAGTTCTTGATGTTGCTCTGGAAGCAGGCTATGACAGTCCTGATGGATTTCAGCGCGCATTCTTTGCAGAGTTCGGTTGTAATCCGGCTGAGTATGAAAAATCTGATATTCCGATTTTGAGTTATGTTCCATATGATATAAAATATCGGAGTAAGGATTTATACAAACCGGAAAATGGTACGTTAGATAAGATTCAGGTTGATAACGGCAAAGCCTTTGATTTTGGAAAGACTGCAGAATATTATGGGCGCTTTAGGGATATTTATCCGAAGAATCTTTTTGAAAAACTATATTCTCTTGGAATTGGAAAAGAAGGTACTAAGTGGCTGGACCTTGGAACTGGAACCGGCATCTTTCCGAGAAATCTTTGTAAGTATGGGGCTGATATAACCGCAACAGATATTTCAGAAGAACAGCTCGAGATTGCAAGAAATCTTTCTCTGGGAATGGATAATATTCATTATGAAAAAGTTTCTGCTGAAGAACTCAATTATCCGGAACATTCTTTTGATGCAATTACAGCATGTCAGTGCTTCTGGTATTTTAATCCTGATATTGTTGTTCCAAAAATAAAATCACTGATAAAAAAAGGTGGCATTTTCTTAAAACTTTATATTTCTTATTTGAAGGAAGAACCTGTAACTCAGGACAGTAATGCGCTGGTAAAGAAAATCAATCCGTCATGGCATGGGGCAGCAAGTGCTCTTGAGGATTTACGCCGTCACTATTTTGAAAATCCTCAGCTGGAGACTTTCATAACAGAAATCCCATTTACACGGGAAAGCTGGCATGGACGAATGCTTGCAAGTCGTGGTGTGATGGCCAGTATGAACGAAGAACAACTGCTTCAGTTTGACAAAGAACACCGTGCCATGCTGGAAGAAAAATACCCGGAAAAGTTCGGCATCAAGCATAAGATATTTTTGACCTGGTATAGATTTTGGTAAGCTCTTAAATGGAGTACTAAAATAAATCCAGCATTGAATCAAGATATATAGCTTCACGTACCTGCAGCTGATATTCGGGTTTTGTCATATAGTAGAGAAGAAATTCCAGAACAATTGCACTGCCAAGTCCCCGGCCTTCAAGTTTAAAATTTGAAAAGCCCATTGGCAGATATTTGTTTTGAATGTCTGATACTCCAATGAATCCTGGATTTTTCATCGCAAGTGAAAAACGATAACCATCCTTTCCGCCCGGTGCACTGCAAATATGATCTTTTACATCAAGCCCAAGATTTTTACGGCTAACATTTTCATAACATGCTTTACGTTCCTTACAGGTAAAGCTGCAGCATTCGTTGCATAAAAACTCAATCTTATCTTTTAGGGAGACTGGGATGGCAGAAAGTTTTTCAAATTCTTTATTTAATCGGAAATCAGGAACTACATATTTGAATTCAGGGCGATTGAGTTCTGTCAGAAAATCATCAAAATCAGTTTTAACTTTTGTTGTAGATGAAACCAGATATAGATTTGGAAAGTTCTGATTAAGATAATCACTCAGTAAATCAGAATGAACAATCACACCGCTTTTAATGACTGTCTTTTCAAAAATCTCACAGAGTCTGTTGCATTTTTTATCTGTAAGATGTTCTTTCTGAAGAAGCGAATTACTGAAAGTAAGCCGGCCAGAGATTTCATATTCGTTCAAAAGTGCAGTTACATCTTTTACATCGGCATTGCCAAAAGCAGCTCGACCACCGCCCCAAAGGCAATCAGATGGTGCACCATAAATTGATGAAATATCACACCAGTCAAAAAAGTATTCCCTATGCTCCCGATATAAAGGCAGAAATACTTTATAAAATTCGTAGAGTTCAAAAAGTCCGGGGAGATGATAATGAGCGATATTTGTTGGTTTAGAGTTCATCTGATTTTCCATTATATTCCATCTCGGCTATTTCGGCACGTAATGTATTTTCAAGAGCTTCTTCAAAGCCGGTGAGTGCAGCAAAAGGTAAAAAGATTTTAGCGCGCTGAGAAAGAGGCATGCGGTTTTGTAAAGAGTCGTGATTCCAGTTGTAGTCGAGAAGGTCGGCATATTTATCATCCTGTTCTGTCATGCTTTGTGTCCTCCTATCTGAGCGTTACGGTCTATTGTGGTTGCGCCTTCTTCGAGGTTCATACCTTTTAATATGGCGTTTTTTCCAAACTTGCGGATTATTTCAAGGCGGGCTTTTTGAAGGCTGTCTTCCTTCTGATGATTTACTCCGCCTTCATCTGATGTAAGTTCATCAAACAGACTGGGCTGCCGTTCGCTTTCTGGCTTTGTATTGTTTGCGGTTATATTGATTCTGCGGAAAAGCCATGAAGGATTTACAACCTTTTCAAAAATTGAAATAAAACCTTCTACAATTAGCTTTGATGAATTTATTTCTGTTCCAAAGCTCCAGCTTCCGTGGGCGGGTTTTGGCATTTCGCGGCCGTAATAATCCCGTACAACTTCACCATCAAAGCCTGGTACATACAGACTTTCTATATCGTAGCCAACGTGGAGTGTAATTGAATCAGTGACGAGTTTCTTCTTAAACAGATCCAGTGCCAGAATCTCTGCCATTTCACGAACTATGATTTTTGCTTTGTCATAAGTGTACGGCTCGTGAAGTACCTGGCCGCTTCCAAGACTCTTTGCTTCGGATTTGTAGTTTTTGATATCCTTCAGGCCAACGGGTTCAATGCCCCAGGCGTGATCCATGAGAATCTCAGCATCAATACCGAATTCTTTATAAAGTAGTTCGGGATTTTCCAGCGAGGTGCGGGCTATGTCTCCCATTGTACGGATAAAATATTTATCGAGTCTGCGAGCTGTAGCTCTTCCAACCCGCCAGAAATCTGTTAATGGCTGATGGCTCCAGAGCTGCCGTCGAAATCCTGCAACATCAAGTTCTGCAATTCTTACTCCATCCTTATCTGCTGGAATATGCTTGGCAACAATATCCATGGCTGCCTTGCATAAAAACAGATTCGGAGCAATTCCGGCAGTAGCTGTGATTCCTGTTTCTGAAAGCACATCATGGATAACTTTTACTGCAAGATCATGAGCTGTCATCTTATAAAAAGAAAGGTAGCTGGTTGCATCTATAAAAACTTCATCTATCGAATAAACATGGATATCTTCTGGTGCAAAATATCGAAGGTATACATTGTAAATACGTGTTGAATACTGAATGTAAAGGGCCATGCGTGGGACGGCGACTATGTATTCCAGTTCTTTGCCGGTCTGTCGTTTGATTTCGCGAGCCTTTGCTTCTACTTCAAAAAGTCGTGAGCGGCCGCTGAGTCCGTAAGCTTTGAGCGCTGGCGTTACTGCAAGACAGATTGTTTTACTGGTACGGCTTTTATCTGCTACCACAAGTTTTGTTGTAAGCGGGTCTAATAGACGTTCGCGGCATTCTACAGAGGCATAAAAAGATTTTAAGTCTATTGCAATGTAAGTTTTATCTGACATTTACATATTATGAAGTACGGCTCTAACCTTACCAATTACGGTAAAGCTGTCGTCTTCACTGTTTGCGAACATTGGCTCATAACGGGGATTATCGGAAATAATTTTTACTCCGTCTCCAGTACTCTGGAGTCGTTTTACAAAACCGTTTCCTTTATAGTGAATTGTGTAAATACCATCTGTGCCGTCGTATCCGTTGATATCGCAGATGATTGTGTCGCCATCAAAAAGGGTAGGCTCCATTGAATCTCCGCGAACTTTAGAGGCCGAAAGACTGTTGCCGTATTTCTTCAGATGATTTGGAATGGATATATATTCATTTACTGTGTCATTGTCTGGAAGATACTGACCTTTTCCTGCTGAAAATACCTGATCCACAACTGGAATCAAAAGTACATCTTTTGCAATTGTCTTTTCGAGTCTTTCTGTATTCATTCCAAAGAACTCTTCTGCAGTGGTACCAAAAACTTCAAGGATACGCAGCGTTTCCTGTATAGAAGGAAAGCGTTCTTTATAGATGCGGTTTCTCATTGACTGAAGGTCCAGTCCTGCTTCATTGCAGAGCCATTCCTGAGTTTTTCCAATTTCAGAAAGATTCTTTTTGATTTTTGTCCAGAATTCAACTGCTTCCATAAAAGTCTCCATTCCAATCATCCAGATTATAACATATAGTCAGAAAAAAGTAAAACTAAAGTATTCCAAAAGATTATTTTAATTGACTTTAAAGTATTCCAAATGTATTATAAAGAAAGTTATGATTACAGGTTATCCATGTCCTGCACAGGGATTTCATGATAAAAGAATAGATTTGAACTCTCTTTACATTAAGCATCCTACGGCAACGGTTTTTATGACTGTGGATACAGACCGTTTCAGGAACATGTGTATATTCAATGGTGATCTTCTTATTATTGACCGCGCAAAAAGAATAACTCCCGGATCACTTGTGGTTTACGAGAGTCAGGGAGAATTTGAGATTGGGCGGGTATGTAATATAAAAGGCGAAGCAATTGTAACTGGCTCTATAATTTATGTGATTCATACGGTAAAATAAAAAAAATGATTCTATCTTTACAGGGCTGTATGGCCGTTGGAAAAACAACTGCGATCAGATATCTTCAGGAACATGCTCCTTATATCAATATTAGCTATGAGGATAATACTGATGTAATTGAAGAGGTTAAAAGGCGCGGTTTAGACAAAAATAAGTATCCAGACTATCTGGAAATTCAGAAATTATGGCTTCATAAAGAAGTTGTGCGGCATCAAAAGGCTGTCGAATATCCCTGCAGCATTATGGATTTTGGTGCTGAAGAGATTGAGTTTTATACCATTAATTATCCTAAAAGCATTGGTGAAGACTGGGAAATAGAAAATGCACTTAAAAAGGAATTGTCTGAAGTCCGAAAATGTCTTCCAGATAGAATTCTTTTTTTAGACGCTGCTGATGAAGTTTTGAGACAGCATAAACAGAATGATACAACCAGATCCCGAAACTTTTTTGAACATCATCTTCAATACATGATGCCGCTAAAACGAGCCTGGTTTATTGGACGTGAGAATGTCGATGTTCTTCGTGTAGATGATTTATCGCCTGAAGAGGTCGGCCAGAAAGTAAAACAATGGTGTGATGAGTGTATGAGGAGTTAAAATATGAAAATTATTCAGGGTGATATTACAAGACTTAGCTGCGATGCAATTGTAAATGCAGCAAATTCTTCTCTTCTTGGAGGCGGCGGAGTTGATGGTGCAATTCACCGTGCTGCCGGACCCGAACTTCTTGCAGAATGCCGTACACTTCACGGCTGCAAAACCGGCGAGGCTAAAATCACTAAAGGCTATAATCTTCCGTCCAGATTTGTTATTCATACGGTTGGACCAGTTTACTACGAACATTCACCTGCTGAGTCAGAATCTCTTTTGGCAGCCTGCTATGAGAATTCCTTAAAGCTCGCAAAGGAAAATGGGCTTAAGACAATTGCTTTTCCTTTGATTTCTGCCGGTGTGTATGGCTATCCGCAGCGTGAAGCAATAAAAGTTGCCGTTGAAACAATGAAAAAACACCAGAACGATTTCGATGAAACTACACTGATACTTTTTGGTGACCGCGAGTACGGCTTTGCAAAAGAAGATTATCCTGAGTTTTGCCAGGGGAAGATAATATGACAGAACAGACAAAAAAACGCATCAGAAAATTTGTAGAAGACCGCGACTGGTCTCAGTTCCACAGCCCGGCGAATCTTGCTAAATCAATTTCGATTGAAGCTAACGAGCTGCTCGAATGTTTTCAGTGGAGCGACACAGAATACAACCTCCAGCATGTAAAAGAAGAACTCTCAGATGTCCTCGTTTACTGCCAGGATATGCTGGATGCACTTAACCTCGACGAAGATGAAATCATCAATATGAAAATGGATATGAATGAAAAAAAATATCCTGTTGATAAAGCGAAGGGAAGCAATAAAAAGTATACGGAACTGTGAGAAAAAAAAGTAACTCACTGTCTTTGCGTTGTTTGTGATGATGAAAATTCAGCTTAGTTTTGAGATGGATTGGAGTTTATGGATTCTTATTTTCTATAATAATTATATCACTAAGTTTTTAATTATAAATCTATTGTTGTAGATACCTTAAGAATAAAACCATTTGTATTATTTTTAAACATATCTTGAACTGTCATATTTGTAAAAACAAAACGCGGTTTGTTCTTATTCGAAATATAAGCATATTTTTTCTTAAATTTTTTATTTGGATGAGCGGTTACAAAATGAACAATAGTATTTTCTAATTGTTCTGTTGCGGATTCCCAAAAAGTTATTTTTTCTTGGTGCTTATACTGTATGCTTTTCCAGTCCTTAATTTCAAGAAAAATTATTGTATCGTTAGTGTGTAACATTGCATCACAACTTTTTTGTTTTTCTTTTAAAGTCGTCCAAGACTTGTAAATATTGATATTTCCATCAATTGCATTAAAGAAAATATCATTTTGATTTTTTGAAATAACTGTTGTGTTCCAATTGTCATTTACATTATCACTGATATATGCGTATTTTTTTTGATTTGATTTATTTTGTGCAGGATCAATAATTCCGAATTTTTCCATAGGCTTAACTGGCTGCTCATTTTTGAAAAAATTTAAACTCATTCTTCATCCTCAATTTCTAGTAATTTAGAAAAATCTTCATTTGCCTTCATCATTGCGCTGTTTAATTGGTTATCGTCAGATGGAAGATACTTATATGGCTCTAACAAAGAAATAGATCCATCTTCATGTGTTTCATAAATTCTAAGTTTATTTCCATCTATAGCAGCATTCTTTGGGACAATTGAATTGGTTTTGTCTTCAG
>JAEEGH010015356.1_pt1 | contig 16644 bp, 11 predicted proteins | sample 9134181 | NCBI WGS metagenome assembly JAEEGH01 (sample SAMN16246544, study PRJNA631951) | gut metagenome | biome: gut microbiome; feature: rumen; material: DP-attached | host: Bos | place: Iran: Karaj | collected 2018-10
TATAGCGGCCCCTGTCATCACTCCCTTCAACTTCTGGTTCTGGGGTAATCTCTACCTCAAGTATGCCGGAAAGGTAGGAGAACTGACTATCCCTCAGCTCGTCATTCCTTTCAAGGATATCTTCGTTACGGTATTCCTCATCCTTGGAGTGCCTATCATCCTGGGTATGCTCTTTGCCCATTACCTGCCGAAAGCGGCCGAAAAGATGAAGAAACCTGCATCAATTTTCTCGCTCGCCGTCTTCGGTGTGATGGTCCTCGGCATGTTCATCCCGAACTGGCAGCTCTTTGTCAAGTACATCATCTTCATCTTCGTCCTCGTCCTGCTCCACAACGCCTGCGCGTTCGGAACCGGCTTCGGCGGCGCTACCCTTATGAGGCTCCCGAAGAAAGACAGAAGATCTGTCACTATCGAGGTAGGTATACAGAATTCCGGCCTCGGACTTACCCTTCTTCTCAATCCGGCTATTTTCAAGCCTGAGATCTGGAATAATCCCGAAACCGGAATTATGTACGGAGGTATGCTCTTCGTCACCGCCTGGTGGGGAATCTGGCATATTATCTCCGGACTTACTCTCGCGAGTATCTTTAGGGCAAAGAAACTGCCCGAAGAGACAGCCTAGTCTTTTACAGACTCTACTTTACCACTGAAATGGAGGGTTTTGCCCGCCATAGGGTGGTTGAAGTCCATCGCGACGGTGTCTTCTTTCACCGCTGCGACCTTTCCTTGTACTACCTGGCCCTGCTGGTCCAGCATAGGGATGGTGCGTCCTACTACGAGGAGGTCACGACGGACCTGCCCGTCGACAGTAAATGCGCTGATAGGGAGGTCGATGATGTAGTTCGGGTCCGAGACGCCATAGCCCTCTTCGGGCGAGAGAACGAACTCGAATGACTCACCGACTTCCTTACCCTCTACCTCTTCTTCAAAGCGGGGAAGGAGCATTCCGGTGCCGTGGACATACTCAAGGGGCTTGTCGGAGCCGGCCTGATCGGCTACTTCACCGTCTACGATCAGGGTGTAGCTGAGAGCTACCTTTTTGTTCTTTTCTACTTTCATTATCCATTAAAATTAACGTTGTCAAAAGCGATGGTTGGAATCAGTTTCGCGGCGCAAAGTCTGGCGTCCTCTCCGGCCGCGATAAGATTCTTCCACAGTTCCAGGAAGTTGCCCGTAATGAGCATTCCGCTTACCGGACCGGTTATGACTCCCTTTTCGAAGCGGAATCCTTCGATTCCATATGAGAAATCGCCGGTAGCGGAGTTGCAGTTTCCGCCGTTGAAACCGGTAACGAGGATTCCCTCGCCGCACTTCCTGAGGATCGAGTCCAGGTCTTTTACCTCGCCGAAAGGCATCAGGTGGGCCCTCGAGCAGTCTTCTACAGTAGGCTGGAGCCCCATCTTCTTGGAGATGTAAGTGTTGATAAAGAATTCCTTAACGACTCCGCCCTCGATGACGGGCCCCGGCGAGGTCGCAACCCCCTCCGAATCGAAGAGACGCGAGCCGGACTGGCCCTTGATGTGGGCGTCGTCAAGTATCGTAAGCCCCCCGCTGAACATTTTCTTTCCGAGCGAACCGTTCATAAACGAATTCCCCTGCTGGAGGGAATAGCCTCCGAGCGCGTTCAGGACGGGCGTAACGAGCTTCGAAGCTACATTCGATTCGACCACCATCTTGTATTTCCCGCCCGCGAAAGGCCGGGTCCCAATCTGCGCCGCTGCGCGGCAAACGGCCGTCGTCCCTACCTTATCGAGCTTCAACCCGCTTCTCGAAGGTGACGATTCCCACCAGAAGCCGCTGTACTTAGCCCCATCCGTTGCCTCGACCGTCACCTCGACCCCGTATTCGAACGAGGTCTCTTTGTGGCGGCAGAATAGGCCATTCGAATCGAGGGTGACTGCATCGAACTCCGAGTCGCTGTATTCGCCCTCTTCGGAAATCAGCCGGTATTCGGGAGTATCGGGCATCCGGCCCGTGACGGCTGCCTTGAGCGCCAGATCTCTGCGCTCTTTGGCCGTAACCTTCGAATATTCAACGTCATAGAGGCCCAGTTCGTCTCCGTTCACGGCGCTCTTGCAGCAGCGGGCAGGGTCCGGCAGGTCGCGCAGTGTATCCTCGGCGAGGATACGCGTCATCGCGACCGCGCTGCGGACAAACGCCCGCAGGCTCGCCTCGTCCAACTGGTTGGTAGAGAAGGTGCCGAAGCGCCCGTCTACGAACAGAGTCAGCGAAAGCCCGCGGTCCAGGCAGTGGGACACTTTGTCGATCTCGCCGTCGAGGGTAGAGATAATATCGGAGACGCTCTTCGAAAGGCAGACCCTGCTCTTGAGGGCGCCTTCTTCGGAGGCTAGCTTCATCGCCAGGCGGGCGAGTTCAAGTTCGTAATTCTCTATCATTGTGCGCCTCCTACCGTTAGATTCTCAATAAGGACCGAAGGGATTCCGCAGCTTACCGGAGCGCTCTGCCCCTTGCCGCAGGTCCATCTTCCCGGGTCTACCTTCAGATCCCCGGCTACTGCGACTATGTCCGCGAGAGCCTGGGGACCATTGCCTATTATGTTTATATCCTTTACGGGCATCGTAAGCCGCCCGTTTTCAATCAGATAGCCGCTCTTTACATAGAAGGTGAAATCGCCCTCTCCGATCTTTACTTCGCCGTTGGCAAATTCGTCGACATAGATTCCGCTGCCCGCCATCTTGATAAGGTCTTCGACCGTTCCGTCCGCGCCGTTTTCCATATAGGTCGAGCGCATACGGGGGATGGGATGGTAGCGGAACGACTCGCGGCGGCCGTTGCCGGTCGGGGCCACTCCGTAGTAGGCGGCGCTGATGCGGTCGTGGAGATAGGAGGTCAGCACGCCGTCCGTGACCATATAAGTCTTCTGGCCGGGCACCCCTTCATCGTCGTAGTTGCAGCTGCCGCGGAAGAAGGGGAGGGTAGCGTCGTCGACTATGTTGATTCCCTTGCGGCATACCTGCTGCCCGATCTTGCCCGCGAAGACAGACTGGCCCTTGCGGTTGAAATCGGCTTCGAACGCGTGGCCCATCGCTTCGTGGAGCAGGATTCCGGACGCTCCCGCGCCCATCACTACACTCATCCTGCCTCCGGCGGGGCGGCGCGCTTCGAACATAGCGTCGATCCCGGCAGTCGCTTCGGCTGCGACCTCGGATATGAGCTCATCAGTGAAGAATTCCACTCCCATTCGGAAACTGCGGGAGGCGCTCTTTGTCTGGACCGAGCCCTTGCTCTGGTAGACTACCTGCACGCTCAGGCTTGCGATAGGACGCAGGTCTGAAGTGAGCTCGCCCAGGGAGTTGTACATCAGGATTTCGCTGACTGAATAGCCCAGGAGGGCGATTACTTTCGCGACTCGGCTGTCTTTTGCGCGGATCAGACTCTCGAGTTTATGCAGGCCCGGGAGGAAGTCCGCCGTGTTCGCGAGGCGCCAGTCGCGGGACATGGGGTAATAGTCATGCCCGACCCCGATCGGGCATCTAGACCCCCGATCAGGTCGGGGGTGACTTGTGACGCCACGCCGTGTGTGACCGCTTATCGCCCCAGCCGCCCTGGCCGCTTCGAGCAGCGAGCGCATATCGGTAGATTCTGAGTATGCGTAACCTGTCTTTTCGCCTTCGAGGACGCGGATTCCGCAGCCGTAGTCGTTGGTGTAGCCGCCGGAAGAGACTTCTCCGTCTCGCAACATAAGGTTGCTGACGGTAGTATTCTCAAAGAAAAGATCACAGTAAGAGCCGCCGGAGCGGAGAGCCTCACTGATCAGGGTCTCCAGGTCCGTCTTCCGGATAGCAAACGTTTCTAATGCTCTTGTATCGCTCTTCATCACGGATGAATGTGTCTGTTTTGTTCCCTTCGGCGATTACCGTAAAGGGGGTCTTGCTGTTGTCTGCCAGAACCCAGCGGTCGCTTTCAGGGGCATAAGTTTCAAAGAAGTACTTCAGGCCCATCACATAGCGCCTGCGAATAGTATCTTCCGGGATGTTGTGGCCTCCGGCCTGAACTCTCGCCTGAACTCTCTTGATTGCGAGCTCGGGGGTTTTCAGCCAGAAATACAGTAGGGTGACTGTGTAGCCCAGGCTCTTTGCTTCGCGGATTATGTTCAGCAGCGAACGCGTTGCGAGAGTAGTCTCAATGCTGAAGTCTGCTTTCTTCGAGAGCAAATACCTGATTTTCAGGAGCATATAGCGGCTCGCCGAAACCGAGGCGCTGGACGGGTCGAAGGGCGACAGGCTCTTTGCAAACTCGTCTGAGTTGACAAATTCGCGGCATTCGAGCATCTCCGGAAGAAGGGTGTACGAGGCAGTCGTCTTCCCGGAGCCGTTACATCCTGAAAGTATATACAGTCTAGGCATCCTTTCTTGTCACCCCGTATCCGAACAGTGCAAAATCGCCCTTCACCGGATCATCGGGCCATATTTCTTTGAATGCGTCAGTTATCTGCTGCGCAGTAACTATATCTTTCTGTTTTCTGTTTGTCAGCCCAAGCGCTGCGGCCTGGGTGTAGACGTGGACATCCAGGGGAATAATAAGGTCTGCCGGACTCGTTTTCTTCCACAGTCCCAGGTCCACCTTACCGTCGTCCCTGACCATCCACCTTCTCATCATATTGATCTTCTTGTTCGCCGCCCTCTTATCTTCCTTCTGCCTGAATATCGTCGTTCTTATTTCGTCAACTGACAAACTCTCCAAACTCCTTGAATTAGCCGAGCAGACCTCTGCCCCTGGGACCTGTGCCACCCTCGGCACCATAAGAGGGGGGACCGCGATAGCGGTGGGGTCGAGCGAACGCGAGACGGTCTCCAGGGGTAGAGGTCTGGCGGCCTTATAAAAGTGATATAGATGGTTGCAGATCTGAGCGATTTCGGACCATTTGATGGTGCGGTGGAGGGAGGTGTTGTCGTCGCGGTAGTCGTGGGCCATTATGTAGTCGTAGGGGCGCCACTGCATTTCGTCGAAAAGGCGGTTGCAGTCGCGCACGATCATGGCCCTGCGACCCCAGGCGAGGTGGGCAGAAAAGATAGCGGCTATCTCGATATCCTGAAGCGAAGCCCCGTTCTCGAGGAACTTACGCGGGAAGGCTATAGGATCTTCGAGAAAGTAGACTGGGTCGTTGTAGGTCTCGGCCCAGTCTATGAGTTGCTGCTTCAGGTCTTCTTTCATTCGGGTATGTTTGCAAGAACTTCCTTAAGATACTCCCAGACGATGCCTATCGAAGGGATGTAGGTGCGTTCGTCGGGGGAGTGGGGGCTGAGGATGGTAGGTCCGCAGGAAACCATATCCCAGTGGGGATAAGCTCCGGAGAGGATTCCACACTCGAGGCCGGCGTGGATAGCCATCACCTTAGGCTCCTTGCCGAACTTGCGGAGGTAGACCTCCTTCATAACCTTGAGGATGGTGGAATTGGGATTCGGTTTCCATCCGGAGTATGCGCCAGTGAAGGCGATTTCTGCGCCGGCAAGATCGAAGACTGCCTTCATACGGGCCGCGAGGGCCATCTTGGCTGTGTCTACCGAGCTGCGAAGGAGGCTCTTGACGAACCATTTTCCGTCTTTCATCCCGACCATCGCCAGGTTTGTCGAGGTCTCGCAGAGGTTCTCGACCGATGCGCTCATCCTCTCTACGCCGTCCGGGCAGGCGAGAATAGCGTTGACTATACGCAGGGCGTCGGTATCAGTAGCACACTTGGGCGCGGCGGCCTTGGCGGGCTCGAGAACGAACTGCATATCGGGGTCGGTCTCCGCGTATTCGCTCTTCAGCTCGGAGGCGAGCGTCTCCAGCTTGCCCGCAACCGCCGCCGCGTCCTTGACGAGCAGGGTCGCGAAGCACTCGCGCGGGATAGCGTTTCGGAGGGTACCGCCTTCGAGGTCCACGAGCTTGACCAGACCGGTCTCGAGCAGGCCGAGAAGGACCCTGGCCGCGACGCGGTTGGCGTTGGCGCGATACAGGACTATGTCCATTCCGGAGTGTCCGCCCTGGCAGCCCTTGACCGCGAAGTTGAAGGTCTGGTAGCCTGCTGGGGCGGACTCGAGCTCGTATTTGCCTTCGGCCGAGGCGTCGAGTCCGCCGGCGCAGCCTACATAGAGCTCGCCTTCGGTCTCGGAATCGAGGTTGATGAGGATATCGCCCTTGAGGATGCCGGGCTTAAGGTTGGCAGCGCCGGTCATTCCCGTCTCTTCGTCGTAGGTGGCGAGGATTTCGATGGGGCCGTGTGGCACGTCGGTCGATTCGGCTACCGACATCGCGAGGGCAAGGCCGAGGCCGTTGTCTGCTCCGAGGGTAGTTCCGCAGGCCTTGAGCCAGTCGCCTTCTACCTTAGTCTCGATAGGGTCGGTGAGGAAGTCGTGTTTGACATCCGAGTTTTTCTGGGGAACCATATCCATATGGCCCTGGAGAATAACACCCTTACGGTTCTCGTAACCGGGGGTAGCGGGGACGGTCATAATGACGTTTCCGGTGTCGTCTGTGAAGGCTTTGATATTGTGCTCCTCCGCCCACTTCAAGAGAAACGCGCGGATTATCTCCTCGTGTTTCGAGGGACGGGGATTACGGGTGATTTTGTAGAAGTTGTTCCAGACAATAGCTGGGGTTAAGTCTTTGATGGTCATATCGTTATGTGTTTAATCGTTCAGGGGATAGGATGATTCGAGACCGAGCTGGTAGATGGGGGCGCGGAGGCTCATTATCTCCTCGGTGCCGTCTGTAAGAGTGATTTCGCAGATGGCGGGGATGAGGTAGACTATCTTTTGGGCCGGCTGCTTTTTCGACTGCTGGGCGGGGAGCGCTTTTGTCATCGGCTCGGCCTTGATCGTGAGCTCGAATACGTTGGGGCCTGGTTTTGTGGCCTTGACGGGTCCGCGGGCAGGATCGAGGGCGAACGCGGCGAGGGTCCCCTCACGGTCGGGGGTGATGTCGAAGTAGGCCCTGGCCTTGACGGTTTCGGTCGTTCCCTCGAAGAGGGGAAGTAGCTCGTTTTCGAGCTTGGTCAGTTCTGCAAGGGCGGTTCCGAGGGCTTCGCCGGCGTATGAGGCGTCCGTATCTCCGGTAAGGATCTTATAGCGCTGATCGCGATACTGCTTGATTTTCCCGGCCGCTTCCTGGGCTTCGAGAAGCAGGGAATCGATGGGCTCGACTTCGACCAGGACGGTATCGATGATGGTGTTTCCAAGGGTATCTACGATGGGGATATAACGCTCCTCATAGTAAGTCTTTTTCACTGCGGGGGCAGACTGGAGCTTTTCAGGCTTTCGGTAGTTAACCTGCCTGCCAAGCATGCTGCTGGAGTGACGGCTGCCGCCATTATCCTTTATCTCGCCTTCACTTGCGGCGATGAGGCCCTGTTCGGTAAGTGAGAGCAGGGTAGGGCGGGCGTTGCCGCTGAGGTTGACGCTGTAGCGCTTAGTCTGGTCGGCCTCTACCCTGGGGCGAATCTTGAACTGGTTGATGGTGGTGATAATAGTATCGCCCTGGGCCACCTCGAGGTTGAGAAGGTCCTTGGCGTATTTGGCATACTTGCCGGCGTGGACTATGTCCTGGGCGTAGCCTACCTCTACCGTGAGGGTAGTTTTAGGCAGGGCATACGAGATTTCCTGGGCGCTTGCCGAGATTGAGGCAAGGATCAGAGCGGCGGCGATGAGTGTTTTTTTCATTGCGTGTCGGGTGCTTTTTTCCATCTGCGGTGGGACCAGAGGTAGTTTCCGGGGTCTGCGTAGATGTCTTCTTCTATGTATTTGTAATATTGTTCGACTATTTGCTGATCGGTAAGGGTACTGGCGTCCTCCGCTATGGGTCTGAACTCGCAGATGTACTTTTTGTGGTTCTCCCTGCGGGTGATGGAGAGGTAGGTTACCGCCATATGGAGCTTTCTGGCAAGCGCAGCCGCTGCGGTCATCGATCGGGTCTTGCGGTTCATAAACTCTATGATAGTGTATCCTTTGGCGCTGCCGTAGGGCCACTGGTCCGTACAGAAGAACCAGAACATACCTTCTTTCTGATGCTCGAAGACGTGGCGGATGATGTTGTTTGTCTCGACGTAGTTCTCGTCTTTTATTCCTTTTGAATGTAGGCGGTTCTCGCGCATCACATCGTCCCAGACCTTGTCCGTCAGCCTTTTATATACATTGGCGGTATTGTCCGGCTTAAGCGGAATACTCTTTCCGCCATAATCGAAGTAGGGGAAGCCTGGGAGTATTTCCCAGTTTCCGCAGTGCGCAAACAGAACGATAGTTCCATTGGGATTCTGGATCCGCTCGAGTTCTTCCGGATTCTTTACGGTAATGATCTTTGAGCGGCTGATGCGCTTAGGGCCGCTGCCGCCAAACCAGATAGTTTCAGTTATGATCTGAGCAAAATGAAGATAGAAGTCTTTGAAGATCTGCTTGCGCTCTTTTTCGGATTTCTCAGGGAAGGCCTTGTCTATGTTTTCCTTTACGACCTTTACTCTGTAGCGCACTACGCAGCGGGCCAGCCAGCCGAGGATGCGTGCATTGAAATGATGCACACTCAGGGGCAGCAACGAGAACAGCCGCAGGAACGCTTTGACCAGAAATCGCTTCATCTCCCAAATTTAACAATTTATTAGTAAATTTGTGAACTCTGAAAAATCAGTAATACGTTATAATATGTTTAAAGGACAACCTAAAGGTCTGTTTGCCCTCGCCCTCGCCAACACTGGCGAACGCTTCGGCTACTACACTATGATCGCCGTCTTTGCGCTGTTCCTTCGCGCAAACTTCGGCCTCGAGGCTGGAACTGCCGGCCTTATCTACAGCTCATTCCTGATGCTGGTTTATTTCTTCCCCCTGATCGGAGGTATCCTGGCCGACAAGTTCGGTTTCGGAAAGATGGTAACAGCAGGTATCTTCGTGATGTTCGCCGGTTACCTCCTACTTTCCGTTCCTCTCGGAGGCGGAACCGTCGCTCTCGTAGCTATGTTGGCGGCTCTTCTGCTGATCGGCTTCGGAACAGGTCTGTTTAAAGGAAACCTGCAGGTGATGGTTGGAGATCTTTACAACGATCCCCTCTACGCCGCAAAGCGCGATTCCGGTTTCTCGCTCTTCTATATGGCTATCAACATCGGTGCTCTGTTTGCTCCGACCGCAGCTATTAAGATCCGCGAGTGGGCTATCACCCTCGGGTTCGACGGAAACGCCGCATATCACTTCTCCTTTGCGGTAGCCTGCGTCTCCCTTATCGTCTCAATCGCTATCTACTACGCCTTCCGCAGCTGGTTCAAACACGTTGAGGGCGGAACTAAGAAGGGAGAGAAGGCTCAGGTAGTCGACACCCTTACCCCTGAGCAGACCAAGAAACGTATGGTCGCTCTGTTCCTGGTCTTCGCTGTCGTTATCTTCTTCTGGATGAGTTTCCACCAGAACGGTCTTACCCTTACTTACTTTGCGGATGAGTTCACTCAGCGCAGTTCCGAAGGCCTTGCTTCGATGCCCTTCAACGTATGGAACCTCGTAGCGGTGATCATCATCGTCTATATGCTCTTCACTATCTTCGATAAGGAGACCTCGAAGAGGGGTAAGTGGATCGGTGTCGCAGTAGTGCTCCTTTCCTGCGCATACCTCTGCTGGCAGTACAGCCGTCTTAGCGGCTCAATCGCTATCAGCGCTCCTATCTTCCAGCACTTCAATCCGTTCTATGTAGTTGCCCTGACCCCTGTGTCGATGGCCATCTTCGGCGCCCTCGCAAAGAAAGGCAAGGAGCCTTCAGCTCCCCGCAAGATCGCTTACGGTATGCTCGTAGCTGCCGTTGCATTCGGCCTGATGGTCTTCGCCTCGATCGGCCTCAATACTCCCGACGTCCAGGCCGCGGCCCGCGAAGCCGGTATGCCCGAAACTCTCGTTTCTCCTTACTGGCTTATCTCCGTATACCTTATCCTTACTTTCGGCGAGCTCCTTCTCAGCCCGATGGGTATCTCCTTCGTCTCGAAGGTCGCTCCTCCTAAGTACAAGGGTATGATGATGGGTATGTGGTTTGTCGCCACTGCCCTCGGAAACTTCCTCGTCCAGGTCGGCGGACACCTCTGGGGATCGATTCCTCTCTGGATTGTCTGGAGTGTCTTCCTCGGCGTCTGCGTCATCTCTGCGATCTTCATGTTCGCCATGATGAAGAAGCTCGAGGCCGCCACCGCCGAATAGCCCTTCCGGCGCGGCTCTTCTCCTCATTTCTTTGCAATTGAGGAATAAACTTCATACTACTCTGCGGAATTTTCCGCAGAGTAGTTCTTTTTTGCCGTTTTATCACACCTTGAACGCTTTGGTGTGTGAAAACGCCCAAATCACACACCGACCCCATCAAAATCACTCCTTGGTGTGTAAATCGCCTCGAATCACACACCAACCCCGCCTGCGGACGGAGACTCCCTCGAGCGGGACTCGTCTCGCAAGTCAATGACTTGCTCGCTCGGACCCTTCCATTGCTATCTTCGTCCTCGCTTCGCTCGAACTCGCTATCAACGGACGCCTACCCCCTGCCCCTGTCCGGGGGTGGACAGGTCCGCCAGGTGCAACTGCTGCTCCGCTGGCATAGCGTGTTTTCTAAAGTATTAACATTCAGGCAATTACGCAAAACGACCTCCGATTTATTTTTTGACGGAGGTCGTTTTTCATAAGGGCATGAAACTCAGCGAGTTCTATTTCACGCCTAGAAGGATCTAAAAACAGTCCAAGTGGGTGTATACAACAGGTATTGATAAATGAAGAGAGGAAAATACTTGCTCAAATCATTATTCTTGTTATATTTGCAACAGGAAAGGACTAGATCCAACCGAACCGCGAGATACGCCCCGCCATTTGCGGGAAACGGAAGCGGTTTTTTTCGTTATATACGGTCACTTAATGAATACAAGTAGTAACGTCCCCGCTGGGGTGTTGTATTTTTATAATGAGGTATAACCCTTACATGCATAAAAAAGCCAGCATATTGACTGAGACCCCCAGGTTGATACTCCAAGCCGGACAAGGATACTTGAAATTCGAACGGGCTACATAAAGCTTCGTTCGCAGGGCGAACTCGGTTAGCCCGGTCCCCATATATGACTGGTTTTCAATCAATCTAAAAAACTTATAGTCTGCCACTACTCCAGCCTGAATGCGAAATCCTTTAATTTCATGATCCTTTTCAGGATCTATTTCGTTTGATGGATAATCTATAAAACTTACACCGATTCCTGCAAAAGGCATAATCCTCCAATACTGGGAATCATATGCGGAATATCCGAGAGATAATTCCATATTACCGCCTGTCATCCTCTCTCCTGCATTCCATTTATATCCGTCTAGTTGGATATCCTTTTTGTATTTGCCACCATATCCCAAGTATAATGGCCAAAAGATAGTGAATCGGTTAATCATGAAATCAAAACCGAATGCAAATCCAGCGGTTGGAGTAGCATACATAGCCAAGGGTCCCATATACAATTCACTTCCAGCTCCATAATGCATTCCTATGCCAAATCCTTTAGGATTGATTATCAGATCTTCATTAATGGTATTAGGAGTATTATCGAGTTCAAATTTGACTCTATTTGCGTAGTAATTGATAAGTGATGTATCGCGTCCGGACTGAGTCTCTTCCTGAAGGGTCACATTAAAACTCTCTGATACAGAGATGTAAAATTTGAGAAGGTTTGACAGTGAATTTGATCCAGATGATGCTTCCGCTTCAGCCCTCCGTCTACAGACTTCTGCGTAATCGTATGCCGTCTGAAGATACTTAAGCGTATATGTGTTTGCATAATCTGGGTGAATCCAAGAACCATATGGGTTCATATATGTTCTGGTACCTCTCGCTCTGAAACGGGTGTTACCATTTCTGAAGGTAGTATCTTTCGATTCATAGCCGTAATAGAGGTCACTTATCTTTGGCCATTCGTCACTTCTCCTAAAGAAATCAGTAAGTGCAAGGGTATCGGTGTCCCAGTATTTCAGGGACATTTTCATAGTATGACCGGGGAACAACGAACCTTCGCTCGTCTGCGCAGAAGCGATAGCAGATATCGTCACAAAGAGGATAATAAGGAAATGACGTTTCATACCAATGCCTTTTTCACAAAGATAATTATTTTATACTGACTTTAACCGCTTTTGGTGAGTGTAAAACGGCTGATAGCATAGCGACTCCGCGTTCCGTGAATGCATAGGCAGGATTCGGAGAATATTTCAAGGCTGCGAGGTGGTAACATTTTGTTACCACCTATAGTACTCTGGAAATCTTTCTAGATTTCTCTTTACTGCCTGATTAAGTGCTTTTGTCTCTACGCCATAGAAACCAGCTAAATCTTTATCCAGAATGACCTGAACCCCTCGGATTGTGATAATTCGTGCTTCTACATCATTTATTGGCAACATATCGCCATTTGCTATCGATTCCAATGCTTTAGAATTTATCTTATTTTCCATATCTTTTTATCGCTATTAGCGGACAGCAGTTGCCCCTTCGGGAACTCCAGTGGCTCGTCATGCCCGACCTGATCGGGCATCATTCTTCAAATTATTTGGATTTCAGCAAAAAGTCATTACTTTTGCATTAGAATATCGTCTGTGTTACGCTTCGGGCGGCTCGGACCAGGCCTCACCTCAGCTCCCGCTGGGGTGTTGTATTTTTACTTAGCGTGTTTTCTAAAGTATTAACATTCAGGCAATTACACAAAACGACCCCCGCGAAATCGCAGAGGTCGATTTAAGCATAATCCTGAAACTCAGCGAGTTGCAAAACACGCTACCATAGCGAAGTCTTTGTGCTTTCTGCTGTTGTTTGTATCGCAGTGGGTACATTAGCAAAGAAGTCAAAGCCTGCGAGAGACTCTATGTAGTCAATTGTATACTGGTATCCAGGTAAGTCGGACACTTTGTTACTAGGCTTTGCCTCATTAGTGCACAGATACGCACATCCAATTGCTCCACTTACTACTCCAGGTGAGCTGAAAGAGCACTTCATCAAGCACACATAGAAATGGCTGGGATAAGGAACGGTTTTGCCATTTCCTGAAGGGTATGTCTTAGGACGGTTTCCTGGATCCTCTGCATACCAATCATCATCATAAAGTACTCCTGTAACCACATACAAAGTATCAGTTCCAGAAGGAGCTGCATTTACTATCTGGGTCTCCAATTGAGCCCATAGTCCGCCGTTAAAGCTCTGGTTCTGAGGAGCCTGATTCGTGTAGTAGAACGTTTGATCCATTGAATCTTCACTACACTTGCGGTACTGAGCGGCGACAAAATGCCCACGGCTAATTGTGCTTGAATAAGGACTAGCCAAACCGTCTTGTTGATCAAGATTAATCGCTGGATCAGATGTCCAACTCCCCCTATCTATGTTGTTCTTGGGCCACATTGAGGTATGCATAGCATGAGCGCACCAAAGAGGGGCATAGTTGGATTCATCATAGAGGACGGTGTAAGTGCGGACCTCATCAGATGAAACCGGATGGGCAAATGTATGGGTAGCTATCTGGCGTTTGGCGTTATTCGTATTGTACCTGTACCAAGTATCTCCACGTGATGCGTTAGTGCCTGAGGTCGACTCTCCATTCAGCATGCTTTCAATTGCAGGCATCTCAAAACAACCTAAATACTTAGGCAATCCAGAAGGAGTAGGAGGGACTCCTCCACCGCCGCCACCACCAGAACCGGATCCGGCAGTGAATTCGACCACGACGTCGTCAATGCGTCCATTGTTTGCAGAGCCCGCGGTAAAGACCAAGGTAATAGTCCCTTCGTCACCATCAAGGCTGAAGATGCCCGAATTGCTCGTGCTGTTAGCGGAAGTGAAAGCGGCAGTGCTGCTTTCTTCTACGGATACTTTGACAACATTATTATTGGATGACCATCTAACTGTAACTTGAGTAGCTCCATAAGCTTTTATTCCTGCAATCTTAGCCCACTCTCCAGAACCTCCGTTCTTTCCTCCAACCATCAAATTTGCCTGAGTCATATTAGTTACAACACTGCCTCCAGTTTCACACATAATCTTTGTGTTATTGGATTTGCAGGAGTACGTTATCGTACTGGCACTGTTGTACGAGTTTCCTCCTGTGTAGGAGCTGAAGGTGGCTAACGCTGAAGTTCCGAAATCGCAACTATAAAGAACGGTCCCAGGCGAAAGGCTGGCTCCGGCAATCGTATAAGTTGCTGATTCTACTGCGCTTGTCTTCCAATCTTCCTTCACAGCTATGGCCTTCACTGTTTTGGCCACATTTATCGTTACAGAAGCAGATGCTGCTCCGGCAGTTCCGTGGGAAGAGGCAGTTGTGGGTTCAGTACCATCAGTAGTATAGTAGATGGTTGAGCCTGTAGTCGTAGATGATATTGTTACACTAGTATTTGCTGCCACCTCTCCTTCTGCAGGCGAGAAAGTCGGTGCAGCACAGGTCGTACGACTATCAGTAACTGTAAGCGTATAGGATACATTAGCTGGAGCATAAGTAGCATCTCCGGCGAACCTCGCAGAAATAACTGTCTCTCCTCCGCCGACAAGAGTTATGACTCCAGTTGAAGCGTTGATTGTAGCGACATCAGTGTTAGAAGAAGTGTATTCAACTGGCAGCGAATGAGGATTAGTCAGAGTCGCGGTCGGCATAGTGTCGTCTCCCGTGCACAATTCTCCGGTATCTGTAGTCGCTAATAATCCTCCCTTTTGCCATTCTATGCCAGCCGGAGTACGAGGCTCGGCATATTTAAATAACATAGGTTTAGGGTATGAGTTATTGCTATTATAGAAACGGTAGTAAGAGCTGTTTTTCTGAAGTATCTTATTCCCAGCACCAGTTATCAAGGCATTACCGGAAGCATCAATAGCAAAGGTGTAGGCTTGGGTGCGGCTTTCAGTCTCTTCGCAAGTATTACTACCCGATGCATTTGTCACATACTTTCCTGAAGGCAACTTAATGTAATAAGATGTGGACACCTTCTCAATTGTGACCTTATGTGAATCGTGACCAGTAGCCGCAATCCTATCATCTGATATTGATACAGAAGCGTTAGTGGTTAAACCATTGCTTCCTATTCCATAATGGACATTACTTCCCCAAACAATAAGATAATCACCACTCCAATCGTCAAGGTTAGATGTCACTTTCTCATAATACACGGTCGCTACAGGGACAAATGAGACCATCGTGTAGGCATCTTCCGCATAATAGTTAGCATCTACTGCGTCAACTTTAACATATAGGTAATAAGTGGCTCCGTTAGTCAAGCCAGCTCTTGAAACTGAGTAAGTGCTTCCCACCAAACTAGGGGTCAATTCTTCTCCTCCTGTTTCGGGAGTCGGCGTTTCTGACGTGTGAAGGTAAGCCTTGTATCCTGTCGCGTGGTCAGCCTTAGCCCATGATGCCGAGAAAGATGCGTTCCCCTCCACAGCACTGATTGACGCTGGCTTCCTAACCAGAGCACTTGTCTGCTTAAGAGCGATTTCTTTGTTCGCTGCGCCGGAGGCTCTAAGGACCAGGGTTGCAGTATTGTCATCCGGATTCGGATTTGAAGAGACCTTTGCTGTTAACTTGAGAACGCCTTCTTCTATAGTCACCTCAGAAATCCAATCGGAACTTACATCTTTAATCTCAAATCCTATTCCAAGATCATCAACCGGGTTTGTTATTGAAGCGCTAGTAGAAGCGGTGGTAGATCCAATAGCAACAGTAAGAGTTGAGAATCCTGTAGTGATGATTGGCTTAGTAGCCTCAGGAAGATCAAAAGCGACAGTAACTCCGTCTACTCTAAGGCCAGCATTCGTTGTAATAAAACCAGTCTTATAGCCACTTGGGATAGTTAAAACTATATCATCTCCGACTGAGAGTGATGAAAAATTTTTAGATGTGACAACATCACCTGTCGCAGAATCTTTTCTGAGATAAATGATGCCAGAATATGCGGCCGGAGTACCTGCAGCATTACGGGTATTCTTCAGTGTGATGCTCTTAATGTTGTCCGGATAAGTAGGTAGTTCAATGTGAGAACCGCTACCACTCCTGAGTTGAAGGAAATCGCTTTGCTTACAAGCATTAACGCTCCATGTTTTCCCTGTCGCGCTGACGATTGCAACATCACCATATGAGCCTGTTAAGCTAGAAGAAGTAATATCTGTACTAGTAAGTACGTCATCAGCAGCTGCAGTCGCACAATTAAGTGAAGGGCCCAGGGCGAGGTGGTTAGCTACTATAGAGAGTTCAACTCCAGGCTTAGTAGATTTGGTGAAGAGCTCACCATAGGATTCATCAAGGATATTCAGAGTAAAACCACCGATTGTCCCAATAGGTAGAGGAATATAGAATACCATATTCTCCTCGTAGCTGGACGAGAAATTAATAAGCAATTCTTTATCAGCGCCTTTGTCTGTGTCACCGGTAGCAATAGTGATTCCGGAAAGTGTAGCATCAGCTATCTCGAAGTCTCCGGTGATCTGTTTGGTCGCTACAAACTGCAGATACTTAGCTGTAGAAGGAATATTGTAAAGCACAAGCTTGAGTGCCCCACCAACTGCCTTAAATCCCACTCCACTTCCAGAAATCTTACCCAACATGGGCATGTTTGTAGCATTAGGACTCCAGACCACTTCGTTATCGAGGTGGAAAAGAATCTCATCTCCATCGGCCAAATGATTATCACTGTCAGGATATAA
>JAEEGH010015357.1_pt1 | contig 16643 bp, 13 predicted proteins | sample 9134181 | NCBI WGS metagenome assembly JAEEGH01 (sample SAMN16246544, study PRJNA631951) | gut metagenome | biome: gut microbiome; feature: rumen; material: DP-attached | host: Bos | place: Iran: Karaj | collected 2018-10
GAAATGATCGATGCCCTCAATAGCTTCATCAAGCGTCATTTCTTTCGGTTCGTTGGAAAAACGATGATACTGTTTTTCTTGCAGGTCATTTTCTGTGAGTGTCAGATAATGACCGGCACACAGTTTATGAATCTCATTGTATAAAGTTTTGTCTTCAATGACGTAGCCTAAAGTCAGGTCCATGTATGCTGCGTCCCGGTTCAATGTCAGTGAGACTCCGTTTTCTTTTAGGGTCTCAATCATGTAACTAATTTCTGTTCCGAAGACAAATCCATCTTTTACTTGACTGTAGAATACCTGTTTAGATCCGATATGGTCGGTAAAGAACAACCATTGCCGGGTGTCCTTCTCTAAGACGAACCCGCAAAAGGATCCACGAAATTCTTTGTAAAAGGCCATAGGATTCTGTTGGCGCATGGTCAATACACATTCCCGCCAATCCTGTGCGTGATAATGCTTGATCAAATCTCGACTGTTGACGACAACCCCTTCTATCAGAAGAAGGAACTGATCGTTATCTTCAACGATCTTGTCGTTCAGGAATTTCCTGCAGGTACGTCGGCTGATTTGATATCCGTCACCTTGCAGGGTTGAAATGAGGAGTTGTTCATTGCCCTCCTTTGGAATTTGGATGTTGTTTCCGATAGAAACGATAAAACCGGGCATATTATGATGGGTTGAGTAGTGATTTCAAATGATTCAATCTCGATTGGTCCGAGTATTCCCGATCGATGGCTTTCATCGTGGCTTCACGCTTGGCTTGGGCATCCCAGATCGCTTTCCTGAGGTCGACGGTGTGCATCTGCCGAACATCATAGACAGACTCGACGCCCATACGCTTCAGCATATCGTACTGAGGGTTTTGGGGCTTCATGAAGACCGGCTTCCCCAGAGAAAGGGCGATCATGATGTTGCCTTCAGCCTGCTGTCGATTGTGGAACATCATTACGATATCCATCCCGTTGAGATAGCGTACGAACGTCGCCTTATCCATGAAGTCTGTCACGGCATGGAAGCGGCCACCCCAGTGCTTCTTGGCATAGTCCAATGTCCACTCCTTGCCATCCTCGTCACCGTAAGACAGGAAGCTGTATACATCGCAATCGGCCTTGACCTTGTGCTTCAGATAGTGAAGGGCGTCGATTTGGTTGCCGTTGGGATCGCTGGAATTGCCCAACAGGATCTTCAAGGGCTCGCTCTCGGATGGGACGGCTTTCATCTCCAGATCTTTTGCGATATCGAAATGTTGGTCAAAAGTGCCGATGACATGCTTGGCCTTGCAACCAGGATAGAGATGTTTAACCCATTCCACTTCCGGCCCGGAATGCTCGGTAATGACGATATAGTCGATGCGCTTGATGGTCTTCAACTTGGCCTGATAAGCCTCTTTGACTTCCCGTTTGAAGCGCCACCAATTCTTCGCGCGATACCAGAGCCAGGGTTTCCCCTTGGGGAAGAAGCGGGGGAGCAGTCTTTCCCGGTATAACTTCCTTTTGGTCATCGGGTCGAACATCCATCTTGCATGCCACCAGAAGGGGTTGGAATAAAACTCCGCTCCCACCAGATATACATACAAGGGATTGGGCAGCTTCATGTCGAGAATCAGGTTTCCGATGGTTTCATCGTACCACGAAACGAACAAACGATCCTCCGGGTTCAGCGAAGCAAGTTTCTCCCGATAGTGGTTCGGGTCATTTCCGATATACTCCACCGGCCGGCTCGTCTGGAAGAAATCAGTTCTCTCCTCATCCCCCCGGATCCAGATGACATTGTTGTCTTCTTCGTGGATGCGGTAAATGTCCTCGATGTAGGATACGAAGAACTTCTCTTGAATGATTATGTGATAATTCATCGTATTTTTTTCAGAAGTGAAATAACGTTGTCTGAGATGAAATGGTTAAGCCTAGATTTCATTCCCCAGTATTTTAGCCTGTCATAACCCGATGGGTGGTCGTATTGCTTAATATAGTGCCAGACCTCGTCAATGGGGAAGTCTATCCACTGATTCATGAAGCATCGATCCAGGAAGTAATGTGCTTTTTTTGCGAACGGTATTTTGATCAAATACTCTTTGTCTATCACTTTTGCATAGTACTCTTTGACTCTCAACTCCGCCAAATCAAAGATTGTCTGTCTTTTTTCGTCGGTAAAATGGCATGCGGAACTATCGAGCCTCCTATAGTTAGCTGTGATGTAGTTGAAATATTTTATTTTTCCTTTTAGTGAAAAATCACACCATAAGGGTAGGTCTCCCATGGGTAAATTCTGTAGCGGAGCCTCATATTGTAGAAAGGCCGTACTTCGAAATACTGTAGTTAATGTTCCAATCCATGCGCCTGTAAGAATATCATCAATCGTAATGTCATTCAGATCAAAAATGATATCAATCTTGTGTTCATTATCTTCATTTTCAGTTTGTGAAAACGCCGTACAGCACATGAGATAATCTGGATTGTGGTCTAAGAATTCTACTTGCTTTTGAAGTTTTAACGGGTCCGTCCAATAATCGTCACCTTCGCATAAGGCAATGTATTTAGACTGTTTGTCAAATGGGTCCAAATAAACTTGCTTGGACTTTTTTAGGGTATGATGATTCTCTTTTAAATAAACCCCCTTAATAATGTCAGGATATGTTTCTTCGTATTGTTTGATGATGGAAGCCGTTCCATCGGTTGATGCATCGTCGACGATTACTGCGATGAAGGGGAAATTTGTTTTCTGCATGACAAAACCCTTCAATGCATCCTCAATGAATGATTCATGATTGTATGTCATGCAGTGGATGCAGACCGTATATTTGAAGGGATCGCCCATTGTTTTTTGCTGCGTGCGGCCCATCAGCCACTTGTCGCCCCGGTCTTCTTTCGGAAGGAAGCCCAGAGATTCATAAAATGAAACTGCCGGCGCGTTGTCTTTCAAAACTTCCAGTTCTACGGAATCAAAACCGTCCCCAGTATTCGTCAGCAGATGTTGGAACATCCCTTTGCCGACCCCTTGCCTACGGAACTCCCGGTCCGTCCAGAAGTGGGGGATATAGACCCGCCGGTCCTGTTCATTGAGATAGTAGAAGAGGCAGCCGACGACGGTGTCGTTTTCGATCGCAACGATCTGCCTGGCCAGCCGGGACCATTTCTCCGCGTATGCCTTCAGGTCCAGCGCCTCGCTGAGGCAAGGGTCGAAGTCCTTGTCTGACCGGACCAGCAGTCCATATACCTCTTCGGGGCTCAGCTGTGCTTCGCGGATCGTCATCGCGTCTTAGTCCAGTTCTATGGTGATATACTTGCGGATATCCCGGATCACATCAAACATCTGCCCGACCGAGTCGTACTTCAGGATGAACTCTCCGATGCAGTCTTGCGCGCCGCGGAAACGGTGGACGGGGTCGCCGGGCTTGATATCCGTCACCCAGTCCACGAGGTGTTCCCGCTGGAAAGCCTCGTCGAAACGGATGGCCTTGAAACGGCCGGTCCGCTCGGAATGGACCATGTAGTTGGACCAGCATCCCACGGGGTCCTTCATTTTCAGGTCCGAGCAGTCTTCACCCATGGCGGCCTTGATCACGTAAGTCACCATGTTGACCCCCGTGGCGTATTCCGTTACCTGCGGGATGAGGCTTCCGCCGCTACGGGCGCCGACTTCCAGCAGATAGACCTTGTCGTCCTGTCCCACGATCGCCTCTACATTGTAGGCATTTGACCGCATGCCCAGGAGGGTCATCAGCCGCTGCAACTGCTCCGACAGGTCCGTGATGTACCTGCGGTCCATTTGGAAGGGCCAGCACTCTCCGAGCGGCGCGAAATCCTTGTCGCAGGTCGGATCGTAGAACTCATTGCCGAAACAATGGAAGGCGAGTTTCCCGTCCACAGAGAACGCGTCCCCGGAGATCTGGTGTCCCTTCTTGTCAATGAATTCCTCGATGAGGAAACGCTTGGCCCTGGAGTACCCCAGGGCTTCCCGTACGGCCTCTTCCAACCCACCGATGTCAGAGAGTTTGGTGATACCCTTGCTGCCGGAAGAATCCACTGGCTTGACCATGACGGGAAGGCGATATCCCGCCCAGTCGGCCAGGGCGTCCTCGTAGCGTACATATCCTTTCGCCTTGGGACAGTTGAAACCGTTCTCCTGCAGGAAAGAGCGGAACAGGTCCTTGTTGGACAGGATCTCTACGGACTTGTAGGGACTGGTCGGCAGTCCCAGCTGCTCGCAGACATAAGCCGCCGTCGGGGCGGCCGGGTCGGAAGCGTATGCGACCACGCCGTCGACCTTCAGCGCACGGGCGAGAGCCAAGACGGCTTCCTTGTCCGTCGTGCTGACGTTGTGGTACTCGTCGGCGAAGCGATGCCCAGGATTATCGGGAAGATAGTCGCAGGTGATGACGTAGTACCCCAGGCGCTTGGCTTCCTTGATGGCGTAGGTCTGGTACAGGGACCCGCCCAGCATGAGTATCTTTTTCATTTACAGACTGTTGACGAATGAAGCGATGCGCGCGATGCCTTCCCGGATATAGTCGAGATCCCGGGTAAAGGCGATGCGGACATAACGGTCGCAGCACTTTCCGTAGGTGATTCCCGGCACGACGGCCACGTGGACGCCCCGCAGCAGGGCGTAGCAGAAGTCCACGGATCCCATTCCGGTCTGCGAGATGTCCACGAGCATATAGAAAGTCGCTTCGGGTTTCAGGGGGTTCAGTTTATCGATCAGCCGAAGCCCGTCGTACAGGACGTTCCTCCGTTCGGTGAAGATGCGGACCATCTCGCCGGAATAGTCCTCCTGTCCGTCCAGCGCCTTGATGGCGGCGTACTGGGAGGGGAGTGGGGCGCAGGCGGCGACATTCTCCTGCAGTTTGGTCATGGCGGCGATGATTTCCGCCGGTGCCAAGACGTATCCGATGCGGTAGCCCGTCATGCAGAATTCCTTGGACAGGGAATTGATGAGGATGGTGCGCTCGCGCATGCCCTCCAGGGCGCCGATGCTCTTCCAGGGCGCCTTGTCGTAGACCAGGCATTTATAGACCTCGTCGGACAGGACGGTCAGGTCGTGACGCCGGGCCAGGTCGGCGATGCCCTCCAGCGTTTCCAGGGGAATCATGCATCCCGTCGGATTGGAGGGCGTATTGATGATGATGGCCTTGGTCCGGGGCGTGATGGCCGCTTCCAGGTCATCGACCCGGATGGAGAAATCGGCGCGCTCCGGTTTGTCGATGAATACCGGCTTGCCGTGGCACATCGTGACCATCTGGCCGTAATTGACATAGTAGGGCGCAGGGATGATGACTTCGTCACCGGGATCCAGCAGGGACAGGAAGGCCAGATAGACGCCTTCCATGGCGCCGACCGTGGCGATGATCTCGGTCTCCGGGTTATACAGGAGGCCTTCCTTTCTCTGGTAATAATGGCTGATGGTTTTCCTGAGCTCGAGCAATCCTGCGTTCTGGGAATAGCGGGTCTTTCCTTGCTGGATGGCGTCACAGGCGGCCTGCCGTATGGCCGGATGGGTCTTGACATCCGGATCACCCAGGGTGAAGTCGATGACGTCATCGTACTGTTTGGCTTCGTTGAAGAGACTCCTGACAAGTGACAACTTGATCGAGTCCGCGACTTTCGAAGTTGGAATCATAGTTGGGCCGATTTGATGGTTTGAAGTACTTTTTCCACTGCTTCCGTGGAGAGTTCATGATGCATCGGCAGACAGATGACGCTGTCCGCCATCTTATTAGCCTGCGGAAGGTGCTCCGGTGCGGCGCTGGGCAGGTCCCGATAGGGGCTGAAACTGCTGATGAGCGGATAGAAATAGCGGCGTCCGTAGATGCCCTGCTCCCGCATCTTGAAATACAACGCATCCCGGGACATCCCGAACTTTTTTTCATCCACGAAAACGGGGAAGTAGGAATAGTTGTGCCGCACGCCGGGAATATCCTGGAAGCAAGAGATTCCTTCCACATCCTTCAGTGCCTCCCGGTACCGGACGGCAACCTGGTGCCGGGCCTCGATGGCCGCATCGACTTGCCGGAGGTTGAGCAGCCCGAAGGCGGAGCGGACCTCATCCATCTTGCTGTTGATGCCGGGGCCGACCACTTCCACTTCGCTGGCAAAGCCGAAATTCTTCAGGAAATCGATGCGTTTCTTCATCGCGGGATCGTGCATGACCATGGCACCGCCTTCGATGGTGTTGAACACCTTGGTGGCGTGGAAACTCAAGGTGGACAGGTCGCCGGCCTTGAGGATGCTATCTCCGCCCACTTCGACGCCAAATGCGTGCGCAGCGTCGTAGATGACCTTCAGGCCGTGCCGGTCTGCAATCTCCTGGATGCGTGCCGTATCGCAGGGGCGGCCATAGACGTGGACGGGCATGATGGCGGCTGTGCGGGGAGTGATCGCTTCCTCGATCCGGTCCGGATCCAGATTGCCCGTGGCGGGGTCGACGTCCACGAAGACGGGCTGGCATCCGTTCCACCAGATGGAGTGCGTGGTGGCGACGAAGCTGTAGGGCGTGGTGATGACTTCCCCCTGGATGTCAAGCGCCTGAAGGGCCGTCAGCAGCGGCAGGGTGCCGTTGGTAAAGAGGCTGACACAGGTGACCTTCAGGTACTCTGCCAGTGCGGCTTCCAGCCGCTGGTGGAAAGATCCGTTGTTGGTGATCCACTTGCTGTCCCAGATCTCCCGGAGAAGGCCGTCGAACGAGTCGAGGTCGGGGAGCAGGGGAGAAGTGACGGTGATGGGTTTCTGATCTGTCATTCGTTTGTCCGTTCTTCGTGGAAAGCAAATCTGGGCGTGATGTCGCCGGGCTCGCGGCCCATATAGCCGCCGAGTGCAATCTGCTTGTTAGCGATGGTGAAAGACAAGATATCGGATTCGTTGGCCATATCTTCGATATTCCGCTCTTGCTCCAGGGCCAGGAAGTCGAGGGAAAAATTGCCCCAGTTGAGGAAATCGTGCGGGATTGTGGCGACCTGCAGGTACTCTCCCGCTTCGTGTTTCTTGTCGTAGTCGCGGCCTGCTCCGCTGAATGAGAACAGTTTGTTGCCGAGTTCGTTCTTAAGATGGAAGGTGATCCAGAAGGAGGAAACGGGACGGTCAAGCCTGTACCGTACGACCAGTTCCAGGTCGCTGTCCATCCGCATGACGTCGTTGTAATCGCCGCCTTTTTTCCGAATCCCGATTTCCAGGAGATGGAATCCGTCCCGGCCGATGGTCGGCGGATCCCACTGCTTATAGTTGTCCAGTTTGCTGTCACCGCGGAGGTAGTGGGTGACGATCGGGTCGATGTCTCCCTGGTCGATGATCTGCCCGTTCTGCAGGATGATGCCGTGTTTGCAGAGCGACTTGATGCTCGTCATGTTGTGGCTGACGAACAGGACCGTACGTCCCTCTCCTTTGCTGACTTCCCGCATCTTGCCGATGGCTTTTTTCTGGAACTCGGCATCGCCTACGGCCAGCACCTCGTCCACGACGAGGATCTCAGGATCCAGATGTGCGGCGACGGCGAATCCGAGCCGGACCGTCATGCCGGAGGAATAACGCTTGACCGGCGTGTCGATGTAGCGCTCACAGCCGGAGAACTCCACAATCTCCTCCAGTTTGCGGTTGATCTCGGCCTTGCTCATTCCCATGATCGCACCGTTCAGGTAGATGTTTTCACGACCTGTCATTTCGGAATGGAACCCGGTGCCGACCTCCAGCAGGGCGCCGACCCGTCCGCGGGCGCGGATGGTGCCGACGGTGGGACCGGTGACTTTCGAGAGGAGTTTGAGCAGGGTGCTCTTGCCGGCTCCGTTCTTGCCGATGATACCGATGACGTCGCCTTGCTCGACCTTGAAGTCGATGTCGCGCAGCGCCCAGACGTAGTCGCTGTGACTGGCGGCCGTCGTGCGGTCGTTGGTCTCTCCGATACGGAGATAGGGGTCTTCCTGCTTGAGGATGGCCGTGTGCCACCAGCGGTTCAGGTCGTGGGAAAGCGTCCGGGTGGATACCAGTCCCAGCCTGTATTGTTTGCCTACGTGGTTGAACTCTATTGCAGTGGCCATTTTATGATCGATTTGCTTTGTTGATGATCGTACTGATTTTCGACTTTGCCGAACGCTTCAACCTGACCAGGAGGCTGCCGATGGTAAAGGATAATCTGTTGCCGGCAAGCACGGTCTTCCAGTTGCGGATATGTCCCGTCAGGTTCTTTGCCGAAAGATGGGCCTGGCCGTAATCTCCGACCTGGTAGGCCTTAGACAGCAGGAGGGCGTCGACGTAGCTGTTCCAGCCGGTTTCACTGTAAGGAAGCGCCTCTGGAAACATGGCGCAGCAATACTGATAGCACTCCTTTTCTTGTTCCATCCTCTTCCGCAGTGCTTCTATGGAAGTGGGGCGGGTGATGGACTGCGTCTCCAGGCACATGGTCGCCGTGGAGCGGTCCAGGATGTCGAAGTCCGTATAGGCGGAAAGGATGATCCACGCCGACCAGTCTTGCAACATGAAGCGGTGCGAAATGAAATCATCCAACGGAAGATGCTCTTTCAGAAAATCGGCCCTGTACATGATCGTAGCATTGCAAAAACCTTCCCTTCCCCGGTAAAAAGCCTGCTGGAGAGGGATCGTCCTGTCGATGTGCGCTTTTTCTTCCCGGATCTCACCGGTCGAACGGTTGAAAGTCCGATGGTTCGTGATCAGGACATTGGACTCCGGGTGGCTCTCCATATAGTCCAGTTGGACTTGAAGTTTGTCCGGATCATGCCAGAAGTCGTCGTTGTCGCAGTTGCAGATATATGCTCCCTTGCAGGCCTTCACGCACGTGGCCCAGTTGGCTCCCAGTCCGAGGTTTTGCTCGTGGAGGATCAGGCGGATGATCTCTGGATAACGTTTCTGGTAGTCTAGAAGCACCTCTCGTGCATTGTCCGTAGAGCAGTCGTCGCCGATGACGATCTCGATGTCTGCTTCGACCCGCTGGCCCAGGATGGAATCGATGGCCTGACCGACCACGTCGGCCCGGTTATAGTTGGGGATGACGACGGAAATCAGCATCTTGCTAGACGGTATCCATGAAACTCTTCTGGACCTTGTTGAAGATCACGATGCCGACTCCGAGCAGAAGCCACATAAAGACGAAACTGTAGATCAGCCATCTCCAGCCGACGAACTCGCCGCAGCCTAGGAAACCGTACTTGAAGGTCTCGATGATGGGAGTGACCGGGTTGAGGCACATGAAGGTGTGGACCGGGACGCCCAGGAATCGCATGCTGTTGGTCTGGCTCAGGGGGTAGACGATAGGCGTGGCGTACATCCACAGAGAGACCAGGAAGGAGAACAGGACTTGCAGGTCGCGGTACTTGGTCGTCATCGAAGAAATGATCGTGCCGAAACCCAGCGCGAGTCCCGCCATCATCACGACCAGGACGGGGAAGAGCAGGGCGTACCAGGTGAAATGCGCCGTGCAGGTCGGATCCGTGAAGTAATAGACGACGTAGATGATCAGGAAGAAACCAAACTGGATGCCGAAACGGAGCAGGTTGCTGATTACGTCTGCGATAGGCATTACCAGCCGCGGGAAATACACTTTTCCGAAGATGCCGGCATTGTTGACGAATGTGTTGGAAGTCTTGGTCATGCACTCGGCGAAGTAGTTCCACATGCAGGTACCCGCCAGGTAGAACAAGGGCCTGGGCACCCCGTCGGTCGGGATCCCGGCGATGCCGCCGAACACGATCATGTACATGATGACGGTCAGCGCCGGCTGGACGACGAACCAGACCGGTCCCAGGATGGTCTGCTTGTACTGGGTGATGATGTTGCGCTTGACGAAGAGGGAACAGAGGTCCCGGTAGCGCCAGAGTTCCTTGAAGTCTACCGAAAGCAGTTTGTCTTTCGGCTCAATGACCAGGTCCCATTTTTCTTCCGCAGTCGCTTTGTTGGTTTCTGCCATATTTTAATGCGATCTTTTATGCTTGAACAGGATATTGCCCACCGTGCCCCAGAAATAACGCCAGTCGGTGGCGAAGGGGTGTTGATGGTAGGCTTCAATGTATCTTTTCTCCGAGGCCTGCACGTCTTCGAGCGTGACAGGGGAGTCTTTCTCATAGTAGAACGGGGGCAGCAGGCCCGGCTTGACGCTGATGTGAAGGGCTTGCATCTCAGGCGAATAAAGGCTGAAATAGTGCCGGCTGAGCGGCCGCACGCCGACCAGTTTCATCTGCCCTTTCAGGACATTGATCAGCATGGGCATCTCGTCCAGCCAGCTCTTCCGGAGCAGTTTGCCCCAGCCGTTGACCCGGTAGTCGTGGGCGAATTTGCCGCCGTCCTGCAGACCTTCGTGCTCCAGCATATAGGGCTGCAGGTACTCCGAGTACGCGTACATCGTACGGAGTTTATAGACGCCGATGCGGTTCCCGTGGTATCCCACCCGGTTGAGCTTGACCAGGATGCCGCAGGTCGGGTCGTCGTCCCAGATCGGTGCACGGAACTTGCGCCCGATGATGAAAAATTCGCCCTTATGGAAACGCTCGTCGATGACTTCGAATCCGGCCCTGTACATGCGCCCAAGCAGCTCCACGCGGTGGTAAGTGCGGTTTTTGCCTTTCGTCACCCACATATAGAACCAGCGGGTCGGTTTCCACTTGGCGCAGAAGCGGTGCCAGAAGTAGTGGGTGGCATAGATCAGCTTGCCGAGCAGGCCCGGGTGGGACTTGTAGATGACTTCCCGCTTGAGTCGCGCAGTGCGCGAATGGCACCAGAGATAGCCACCGTCCACGAGGGCTTCATTGGCCTTATTGAGGAAGGTGTTGAGGTGCCGTATCCGGTTGAGGCTCATCCGGTTGATGATGAGTTGCGGGTTGTGCCGGCGCAGGTCGTCCAGGGCGTTGCCGTCGTCGGTATTGACGACGAAGGTGCTGTCGTCCAGCGCCTGGCTGTGGCGGTCCAGCCACTTGAGGAAATCGCTCAGCCCCAGGTCCAGGGTCGCCTTGAAGATCTTGTAGAGATCCTTGCTGGAGGCGATGTGGTTCTCCAGTTTGGCGCCGCTTTCCACCCCGTCTTCGGAGTAGTTTTCGGGGCTGAAGTCCGCATCGTAGCGGAGACTGACCCAGGGGCGGTTTCTCTTGAAGAGTGTCATCGGTTGAGGGCGCGGCGGATGGCGTCCGCGACGCTTTGCATTTCTGACTCAGTGATATACGGATGCAGGGGCAGGGACAGCACCTGGCCGCAAAGACGGGTGGCGACAGGGCAGCGTGCGTCCGACACGCCCCGGAAAGCGGTCTGTGCGTGCATCGGGCGCGGATAATAAACCATCGCGGGGATTCCTTCCGCCTTCAGGGCGGCCTGGACGGCGTCGCGCTCCGCACAGTCGCGCAGGCGCACGGTGTACTGGGCCCAGCTGGACCGGAAGCCCCCGCGCACGACGGGCGTCTCCACGATCCCGTCCAGCAGGGAATTGTAACGCCCTGCCGCGGCGTTGACCGCATCCAGTTCGTATTCCTCGAACGCTTTCAGTTTAACCAGCAGGACCGCGGCCTGGAGCGTGTCCAGACGCGAATTGAGGCCGATGCGGACATTGTCGTACTTGTCGGTGCCCTTGCCGTGGATGCGGTAGGAGCGGATGAGGGCAGCCCACTCGTCATTGTCGGTGAACACGGCGCCACCGTCCCCGTAGCAGCCCAGGGGTTTGGCGGGGAAGAAGGAGGTCGTGGAAATGTCGCCGAAGCTGCAGGCCCTGCGCGTGCCGATCTGACCGCCGAACCCCTGCGCGCCGTCTTCCAGGATCAGCAGGCCGTAACGGTCGGCGATCTCCCGGATCCGGGGATAGTCCGCCGGCTGGCCGAAGAGGTCTACCGCGATGATAACACGCGGCTTTAAAAGCCCCTCGGACAAGGTTGCGCGTATCGCCTGCTCCAAGTCTTTGGGATCCATGTTGAACGTGTCTTCTTCCACGTCGACAAAGACAGGCGTCGCGCCTTCCAGGCTGACGACCTCCGCTGAAGAGAAGAAGGTGAAGTCCGGGACGAACACAGCATCACCCGGAACGATTCCCCAGGCCTTCAGGGCCAGCGTCAGGGCGTCTGTACCGTTGGCGCAGCTGATACAGTGCTTCACGCCGACGTATGCGGCGAGTTGCTCCTCCAGCGCTGCGACCGGGGAGCCCATGATGAAGTGGGCATCCCGCACGGCTCCCAGGAGTGCCTGATCCATCTCTGCCTGCAGGGCTTGGTACTGTTTTTTGAGATCTCTGAACTCCATGATGCTCAGTTTGTTGCATGGCTTCGCCATTGCCACCCTATGAAAGCTGGCAGGAGGGGAGAGGAAGAGAAAGGCGGAAAGAGTCCGCGCTTAGCCTTCCTTTTGTACGAGGGTATCCCCCTCAAGCCGATAGCTCCGTCCGCAGCTGCAGACGAGGCTCTCGTCCAGCCGACGGCCGCATTCGCAGACCCAGCCGATCCGGCGGGCCGGAACGCCGGCCATCAGTGCATAGTCCTTTACGTCCGTCGTAACAACGGCTCCGGCGGCTATCAGGGCACTGCGTCCGATCGTGTGCCCGCACACGACCGTGCAATTCGCGCCCAGGCTCGCGCCCTCGCGTACGCGCGTACGCGAAAAAATTCCGTGCGCCGGAAAATGCGCACGCGGTGTATTCACGTTGGTAAAAACGCAGGATGGCCCGCAGAAGACATTGTCTTCCAACTCGACCCCTTCATACACGGATACATTGTTCTGGATGCGGCATCCGTCGCCTATCCTGACCCCCGGACCGACGTTGACGTTCTGTCCGAGGGCGCAGTTGGCTCCAATGACGGCCCCGGCCTGAACGTGGCAGAAATGCCATATCTTCGTCCCGGGTCCTATGGATGCGCCTGCATCCACGAAACTGCTTTCGTGCACGAAATAGTCCTGCATTCTACTATCAAGATATATGTCCGCGCCCGCTATCCTAATCCAACATAGCCGAGGCCTATAACCCCGGCTATGATAGATTAGTCAACTTATTGAAGCAGAGACGCTTTCACTGTATCCTACTCCTCCTCGACGATCGAGGTGATCATGCAGCAGCGGCTGAGCTCTTTCTCGTTGTAGAACATGTAGTCGACGCCGCCCTTGTAGTCGGTGACGAGCTGGTCGGGATTGACGCCGAACTGGTTGACGAGGGCGTTATACACAGCCTTCACGCGGTTCTCGGACAGCATCATGTTGTGGGCCGGGGTAGCGGTCTGCTTGTCAGCATAGCCGCAGAGGAGATACTTGGTGTGAGGCGTGCTCTTGATCAGGTCGGAGATGGCCTGCAGGTTGACGAGCTCGCGGGTCAGCAGATCCCAGCGGTCCACGATGAAGTTGATGTGCCACCAAACCTTCGGGATGTCCTTGATGATCTTCTCGACATAGACCTCCTTCGGAGTGCCCTGAGCCTCAGCGAGAGCCTTGGCGAGCGCATCCTTCTCAGCCTTGATCGCATCGTTGTAGTGGATGGTGCTGGAACGGCTGGCGAGGTTCCACTTGCCACCGTCCTTGCCAAGATTGACCATCAGACCGCCGGTGATACCGAAGATGCCGTCCAGCTTATGGTTGGCGAACCAGCCGCTGGCGTGATCCTCGTCGAGATAGCACTCGCCGTCGAAGTCGTCACCAACGAGGCCGCCGCGCAGGTTGATCATGAGTCTCAAGCGCTCCGAAATACGGAACATATTGTTGAGACCGCAGTTGAAGGTCGCGCTGGGGACGTTGCTGGGCTTACTGAAACCGTAGATCACACCGCCGCCCGCGAAGGCGTCGATATCGAAGAAGCGGTCGGGGTCGTAGCCGAAGAAAATGTTTCCGAGATCGGCGTGAGCCAGGGCGTAGGCGTTGATGTAGGCGCCACGCTGGACCGCAAGCTTCTGCAGGTCATACTTGGGATTCGCATCGTTGTAGTAGAGGACGGGATCGTGCTGGAAGTTGCCCAGCGGGTTGAACACGGCATGGCCCTTGTCCGGAGTGGTCTGATAGAGGCCCTTGAACCTGCCGGCGGTCATTCCGAGACCGACACCGAAGCTGGGGGAGGCCCACTTGGTCAGATATATATCCAGAGCAGGGAAGGTGAACATTTCGGTCCACTTGGCGACTTTCCAGTCGTTGTCACCATAATACATGTGGGGACCCAGGTCGATGCCCAGGGTCCAGTTGCTCCAGAAGCCGTTGGTGAACACGGAGTTCTTCTGATAGACCGTCGTCGTGACGACCTTGCCCTCGGGGGTGTCGGTCTCCTCGACATAGGTGACGGTGTTCTTGTCTTCGGTCCGGGTGATCTCCTGGGCAAAGACAGTTGCGGGAACCAGCACGAGGGCTGACGCAATCAACAGAAACAGTTTTTTCATTTCGTTATGAGATTTAATTATACAATTCACTACTATTAACGGACAAAATTAACTCTTTTTTCCGTTACATACAAATATTTTTGGAAAAAAAGCAGTCCGAAACCACCCCAAAAACCCAAAAAAACGCCGATTTCAGCTTAAAGGAGCGACATCTCCCCGCGGAATCCGCACTTTTGCGCACAGCAGCGTGCTGACCCGGACCGCGAGGAAAGCCCCGTCCGGACTCTCCACGATCTCCCCTTCGACGCCCTTCAGCGTCCCGCGGATCACCTTGACCTTGTCTCCCTTGGCGAAGGTGACGTCGGGAGAGCAGACCGCCTCTGGCTCCTCCAGCACGCGCATGAAATCTTCCATCTGCTTCTGCGGAATCTCCAGCAGCGTGTGCGTCTGGTGGTCGATCAGGAAGCGGGCGTGCACCGTGCCGGAATTGACCAGCGACAGCGCCTCACCCTTCGCGGCGTGGAGGAACAAAAGGGTGGGGTAGGGAGCCGGAATGTAATATCCGATCCCCATCTCGCCCAACGTCCGGGCCGTCTTCTTCCCTTGGGCATTCCGCATCATTGCGGCAAACCACCGGGGTATTTCGGGAGTTTTGTCCATGCTCCCGCAAAGGTAGCGAATATTTCGGAATGATTCGCCCTCAGGAAAAAACAATTGCCCGGCCGCGCAAGGGCCGGGCAATCGCGTTAAGTAGGTTCCTTCTTATCGGGAGAAGCCTTAGTTTCTGGGTTGCTCCTTGATGGCGCGGACGGCATAGCCGATGCTACGACCATTGGCTGCACCCATAGGGCCATAGCCACTGAGGCAAACCACATAACGGTCACCCTTCTTCTGTGCAGTCATATAATACACTCCACCGAACAATCCATCAACAGGAGAATCATTAAGGTCACTATTACGATATCCATGGCTCGGGAAACAGATGGTCCTGGAACCATCATTCGTGTCGAAATAATAGCGGTAATCGCCATACAATTCAATATCCGGGAAAGTTTCGGCATCCTCCGGAACCCATTTGGCGCCGGAACTATGAGCGCCGGAACCGTCTCTATAAGCCACATTGTATCCAGTGTCGGTGAAACCGGTAAAACCGGTGTAATTTGGCACGCTGAATCCGGGAGGGCACGGGTCGTAGACCGTTTTGACGACAATCTGGTCATACTCATAGTGAGGGGAATACCACTCCAAGCCTCCAGTATAATAATACTCGAGATTACCGTTGTTATAGCCCCGGCTATGGTTATACATATTCCACAAGTTGTAAGGCCTTCTGTCGTACAACCAGCCGATGGTCGAGGTTACGTTACGGGAGAAGAACCTGTGCGGATTCTGGATGGTATGGACCATGTCATTCTGGGCTGCAGTTACCTCCGGTGACGGAATGGAAGTTGCGCTCGAAGTCACGCCAAAGGTGTTGGGATCGTAAACAGGTTTGTTGATATATAGCGGAGGTACGGTTCCACTTGTATGAGGTTCTACGCTAAGTTCTGAATTCCCATATGACGGTGCAGTCGTCACGTTGTCACCCCAAGTAAGTCCTTCATTGGTCGTACCGGAGAAGAAGGGATCCTTTCGTCCCATCTGATAGTAAGTACCGGAACTAAGGGTCAAGGTATAATAAGGATCCAACTTTTCGGTGATTTTGAAGACGAGAGGGGCTGCAGTACTCCCCGCTTCTGTTTGGGAAATGCGGGCGTAGCAGATGCGGGGAACATAGGAATACATACGGCCGATACGCATGTCGCACCATCCAAGATTGTACAGCATCATATCATTGCTGGAGACAACGCTGCCAGAATGAAGAGGGACGTTGACGGTGCCCATATCCAAATCAGTGATCCAGATGTGCCAGGACCAGATGACGCGCTTAGCACCTTCTTTCTCCCGCAGGGCGAGCAGGGCATTGCCTTGCATAATATTGTCGTTGACCTGGAATTTAATATAAGGGATGGTCTTTTCAGTCGTTCCGTCCACCGCATAGTAAACTGCATCTGTCGTGGGAGCTGAAACAAGCTGGACAGAAGAATTGCTGATGAACGGCACGCTGGCATCCTCCCAGACGATGACGGCTTCAACGTCATTGACGGTCAGGCCGGTGGCTGATTCCGTGGAGTTGATGTCGTCCATGATATAAGGAGAGCGGATAGGCTTCCCAATAAAGTTCTGGAAATGAGGCAGACGGTAGGTTTGTATTCCGGTAAGTCCAGAATCATTGTCCTTTACGGAAGAAGGATTCCATCCATTGTTGTCAGGACTGTGATCCCAGTCGATGGCGTTGCCATAGACCAGCGGGAACTGGTACCAGCCCTTACGGTCCACCACATAG
>JAEEGH010015358.1_pt1 | contig 16642 bp, 13 predicted proteins | sample 9134181 | NCBI WGS metagenome assembly JAEEGH01 (sample SAMN16246544, study PRJNA631951) | gut metagenome | biome: gut microbiome; feature: rumen; material: DP-attached | host: Bos | place: Iran: Karaj | collected 2018-10
TATCATGCCCCATGTAGCCGTGCCGTCTTCGTTCAGACAGAAGCGGCTTTCCTGTTTCTCGTCATCGTAGATTCCGGCCATATTGGCGAAAGTCAGCTCCTTCGTTTCTTCCTCCAGCGGCTCGTCAAGATAGCTACGCATACCTTCCATCAAGTTGGATTCCTCCTCTTTACCGTCAGCATCCTGGAAGTATCTGATGATATTGTGTACGCGCCAGTTGCCATCCTCGTGGCAGAACTCGAACTTCTGACGGACGTCCTGAACAGAACTATGAAGGAGGAAGCTGACCGTAGCGCTACCCTTCTCTACGTCCAGCTGCTCAAACTTGATGTCGCGAGCCTCCAAATCTGAGGGGTTGCTGTCCTGCATCTGCGTCCAATAGTACTCATTGAAGAAACCGATTTCGGCCACATGTGAGTCCTTCTCTTCAACAGCAGCCACCATCTTCCGCCATGTATGACAGGCGTAAAGCTGGTCAATACCTCCTTCGTTCTTAGCCTCTGCGGCATACAGCTCCCTGATAAGGCCGGTCATTTCTTCCTGTGCTAATATGGCCGTCGAGTCATTATTAGCAGTTTCTGAGCTTTCTGTCTGCGCCTTCTTGCCTCCGCAGGCCATAAGCATCATCAACGCGGAAATCATCAAAACACTTCTTCTCATAACATTTTGGTTTATAGTTCTATGCCGCTGCAAAATTAGGTAAAAATTGCAAGAAAAACAAGAAGAATCTGAAATAATGCATCTTTTTTCATTTCTATTTCGTAACTTTGCAGACAATATGCAGATATTTCTGGCATATGTTCGGATTCTGGAAGAGCCGACTGACACATTTCATCAAATGAACAACCTGAAGAAGAAAGCCCTCTTCGGATGGATAGCCGACCTGACCAGCATCCAGTATGTATTCCAGCTCACGGCATTCCTGCCACTGCTTGGCATCACTGCCTATTTCCTGCCAAACATCAAGGAATGAACATAAAAGCCCGAATATGAGGTTAGTCATATCCGGGCAATTGAAAAGAGAACTGAGGGCTACTTGACTGCGTCGAGTTCCGTCACGACTCGGCAATGCTCAAGCAAGCTTGTCAATGCTCTCGCTGCTCCGTCACTTGATGGTAATCCAGACGGGCTCACCCCTACCCTTGGCCTCGACGATCTTCTGCTTCAGGCGATATCTCGTAGAGGCTAATTGTCGCGACTTCCGCCAGCACGACAAGGGTGAAATGGCGAATGCAAGGATTACAGCGAGTATTATTTATCGGTGAAACGATAGCATCAAAATCTATGACAAATCAAGAATGACTCCATCTGTTAAGAATCACCCTTGACTAAACTCTGGCTTTAGACAGACTAAAGTCAGAGTTTACCCTAACTAAACTCCGACTTTACCCTGACTAATCCCACACCCCCCATCTCAGGACGTTCTAAGGGCGTCTCAAGAAAATTTTTGAAATTTGAATATATTTTACAGATTTACGCAATCATATCTACGCTGGGCGTACATCAAAAAAAATGATCCCCGCTGGTTCGCTATCGAACCAACTGGGATCTGCTATGGTGAGTCGAGGTGACTAAACTACGAGGACAGTCCCATCTCATACATGCGGAGCTCACTTTATCCTGACGATATTCAGCGAGTAAGGAGGCACATCCAGCAGGACGCTGCCATTCTCGGGCGAGAGCAGTTGCTCCACAGGATGGATGGTGGTAGGCGTATTGAGTGTGTTCTCTTCCATACCGTCGTTGGCTGCCAGACGAACTACACTCGCACATGTCGGCTTAAAGTTTTTCAGCCTGAGTTGGGCGGTAGTTGCTGCATCGCTTGTATTGGCGACTTTCACAATCAGTTCTCCGTTAGTATCGTCGATAGTGGCAGATGAGAAAACGCCCTTCGTGTCGTCGTGCTTCAGCACTGTATCAAAGACCAGCTCGTTGTCGAGCCACGCCTTCACGCTGTCGCCCGCTACCTGCAGGGTGACATCGTACCAGCGCCCAGGTTCCACACGTCCCCGCTTGCTGTCGGCCAGCAACTTTCCTCCATTGCTGATCTGCTCGATGGCATGCTGCGAGTTAGTCCATCCACCGAAGTTCACCCAGCAGTAATTCTTGTCATCTACATAGTTGAATACGATGATGAAGCCTTCAGCACCGCTGTCTTTACGTGCCCGGCATTTCACGGTGTAGTGATCGTTGTCGATGACGCTCTTGCACAAGGCCAGACACTGTTCACGATTGCCGGTCTGCGAGAGGATACCTTCAGCATTAACGTTCCATTGCCCCTTGATGTATTCCGGCTGTCCACTCTTGGGCAGCGGATCCATGTGAGTAAATGAGGCCTTCGTTCCCCATGTGGCATATCCCACACGGCTCTGCTTCGGCGTCAGCGATTTGCGCACCTTGCCCTTGTAGGGGTCGGCCTGCACTACCTTCACCACCTGTGTACCCAGATATTGTGGCATAAGTTGCTGCACATAGTAGCTGGGGGTGCCCATGACGCGGCTGCTGTTGAAACGTATCATATCAGGACGCCAGCGAGCATCGTTCTCGTTGACGAAGATAGGTGCATACGAGGCCAGCTCTACCACATCAGAGTTGTTCTCCATTCCCATCATATAGACTGCCTCACCCAGGGCGGCGTTCATGTTACCCAGGTCGCCGTAGCCATTGGTCACGGCATATTCGCCCACATAGACCTTAGGTCCCCGGCGGTCGTAGCTGTCATACTTATGAAAGCATGATGCAAACCAGTCGGGTGAGCGATAGTAGTGTTCGTCTAACAAGTCAACGGGCAGCTTGCTGTTCCACTTTGGATTGTCATCGCCCCATGCCACCACGTTGCCGATGATTTTCATCTCAGGATACTTGGCCCGGATGGCTTTGTAGAACTGCTCATAGCGCTCGTAGTAGTGGTCGCTCTGCTGACGAGGGTCAGGCTGGTTGTTCTCATTGCCCACTTCCAGATATTCAATCCCGAAAGGTTCCGGGTGTCCGTTCTTGGCACGCATGGCACCATACTTCGATGTGACGGGGCCATTAGCATATTCCAAGGCATTCATGCACTCGTCAATCCACGGCTGGATACTGTCGTAAGGCGTCATACCACCATGCCATATTCCGACATTCACAACATAGAGTGGCTTGGCACCCAAGTCTTCTGCCAACTGCAAGTATTCATGAAAGCCCAGTCCGTCGGTAGTGCGATAGCCCCAATTCACATTCCAGTGTCCTTCACGTTCCTCTATCGGACCGATGGTACGCTCCCAGCGGAAAGCGTTGTCAGGACTCTCCTGCCCCTCCACGAAACAGCCTCCAGGGAAGCGCATGAACTTCGGGTGCATCTGCCAAAGCATGTTGGCAAGATCGGGACGCATGCCGTTCTCACGGTTCTTGAAGGTGGGTGGGAAAAGACTTACCATGTCTATCTGCACCTTTCCTACACCATCGAACACCAATGCAAACTGCGCCTGAGCATCGTTTTCGTTGGCGGTAAGGGTGGCTTCATACTTCGTCCAGCCTTTAGCACTATTAGGAAATGAATTGACCACCGTCTCGGCATAGATTTGTGAGCCGTCCTTCGAGCAGAGCGTAGCCTTCACGGTGCCTTGGTATTTCAGAGTCTTTGTCCAGAACGACAGATGATAGCTACGCCCTTGCACGGCATTGATGCCCCAATAGCCCTCGTTCACCATACAGACAGGCATAACAGCCGAAGCCTTGATGTCGAGTTCCAGCGCATTGTGCTGCACACTGTTCAGCAGCGGCGTATTTTTCGTGGGTAGTATGAGCCTTGCCGTGAGTTGAGACGGGGCGGCAGCGTATGTTGACCATCCCTGCATGTCAGCGGGAGCACCATAGCGTGGTCCGTCCTCAAACGAGCGGTTGCGTATAAGCTCTGCATAGATACCACCGTCAGCAGCATGGTTGATGTCTTCATAGAAGATGCCATAAAGCATAGGACTCACCTTCGGCCCACGCAGCCGGGTGTCGATATCGATAGTCACTTGAGCCTGTACTGCTACTGAAAAGAGAGCGCAATCGGCCATGAGAAGCATGTTTTTGTAAGTCATATTTTCCTATGTTTTTAGTTTGATTTCTTATGATTGTGCAAAAGTACAAAAAAACTTCCGATAACTGAAGGGAAATGATAAAAAAACAGCGAATACATATTGATTAATAACCATTAACTATGATTTTTATCGATGAATATTCTTCAATATGGCAATATTTTGCTACACCCGTATTTTTTTCCCACTTTTTCCCCGAAAATGTGGATTTTTTGGGAAAAAAGCATAAAAAAACCGCTAATCCATTATGAATCAGCGGTTAATTTTATAGAGTGAGTCGAGGTGACAGGACTCGAACCTGCGACAGCCTGGTCCCAAACCAGGAACGCTACCAACTGCGCTACACCTCGGACTATTTACGATTTTACGATTTACTTGATGATTCCCTGCTCGACGAAGATCTTCTTCAGGGCCTTCACGGAACGCTCCACCTGCTCTTCCGTATGTGTGGCCATCAGGGCATAGCGCACGAGGGTGTCCTGCGGTGCACATGCGGGCGGGATGACGGGATTGATGAACACACCGGCCTTGAAAGCGAGGGCGGTGACGAGGAACGTCTTGTTGGCATCGCGCACGTAGAGCGGAATAATAGGACTCTCTGTGTCGCCGATCTCAAAGCCCTCTTCACGGAAACGCTTCAGGGCGTAGTTGGTCACCTTCCACAGACGCTCAATGCGCTCAGGCTCTGTCTGGATGATGTGCAGGGCCTCCATGGCTGCTGCGGTGGCGGCAGGCGTGTTGGAAGCGGAGAAGATATACGAGCGGGCATTGTGGCGCAGGAAGTTGATGGTGTCCCAGTCGGAGGCGATGAAACCACCGATGGAAGCCAGCGACTTCGAGAACGTGCCCATGATGAGATCGACCTCGTCGGTAAGTCCGAAATGGTCGCACACGCCCCTACCCTGACGTCCGAACACGCCGATGCCGTGGGCCTCGTCGACCATAATGGAACAATTGTACTTATGCTTCAGCTCGACGATCTCGGGCAGCTTGGCAAGGTCGCCCTCCATCGAGAACACACCGTCGACGACGATGAGCTTGACAGCTTCATAGGGCAGCGTCTGCAGTATCCGCTCCAGATCTTCCATGTCGTTGTGCTTGTAGTGCAGCTGCTTGGCGAAGGAGAGACGGCGTCCATCTACGATCGAGGCGTGGTCGCGGTCGTCGCAGATGATGTAGTCGTCCTTGCCGCAGACAACGGCGAGCACACCCTGGTTCACAGAGAATCCTGTGGAGAAGCAGAGGGCCTCGTCCTTGCCGATATATTCAGCCAGTTCTTTCTCCAGCTGGACATGAAGGTCGAGTGTTCCGTTGAGGAAACGGCTTCCGGCACATCCGGATCCGTATTTGTCGAGAGCTGCCTTGGCGGCATCGATGATGCGCTGGTCGCCCGTGAGGCCTGTATAGGCGTTGGAGCCGAACATCAGCACCTTGTGTCCGCCCATCTCAACCTCAGTACCCTGCTTGCCCGTGATAGCACGGAAATAGGGATAAACGTCATCTTCCATGAACTTCTGAGGCACACGGTAGCTCTTGTATTTCTCTTGTAATTGTCCCATTCCTTTAATAGGTAAATCTTGTCTTTGTTACTTTCAGCGTGCAAAGTTACACAATTTTTATCAATTCGTGCAAGTTTTTCTTAAAAAAGTTCTATTTTTCTATTTTTCTTGCATATTTAGTTGTTTTATTAACCGTTTTTCGTAATTTTGCACATGATTATGGATAAGAAGAAGATCGTTTTCATCATCAATCCGATTTCGGGCACCCACTCGAAGGAGGAAATTCCCAACCTCATCGAGAAGAGGCTGGACCATGAACTGTATGAATACGAAATCCAGCTGACGGGCTATGCCGGTCACGCAACGGAGATAGCCCGGGGCTGCGTGGAGCGGCAGGTGGACGTCGTGGTGGCTGTCGGCGGCGACGGTACGGTGAACGAAGTGGCGCGGGCGCTGACACATTCGCAGACCGCCCTCGGCATCATGCCCTGCGGTTCGGGCAACGGACTGGCGCGTCATCTCTGCATCCCGATGGACCTGAAGCGGGCGCTCGACATCATCAACGCCTGCAACATCGAGGCCTTCGACTACGGCATCATCAACGACCTGCCCTTCTTCTGCACCTGCGGCATGGGCTTCGACGCCTTCATCTCGCTGAAGTTCGCGGAGAGTGGCAAGCGCGGACCCATCACCTACGTGGAGAACGTGCTGAAGGAAGGTCTGAAATACAAGCCCGAGACCTATGATGTGGAGAGCGACGACGGCAAGCACCGCTATAAGGCCTTCCTCATAGCCTGTGCCAATGCCTCGCAATACGGCAACAATGCCTACATCGCTCCGGGAGCCACGATGAAGGACGGCGAGATGGACGTGATCATCATGGAGCCCTTCGACACCCTCGAGGCGCCGAAGATCGCCTCAGACCTGTTTATGAAGACGCTGCCCAGCAATTCGAAGATCAAGACTTTCCGCACGAAGCACCTCCACATCCGCCGCAAGGAGCCCGGCGCCATCCACTACGACGGCGACCCCGTGATGACCAATCCCGAGGTGGACGTGCATATCGAGCCAGCTGGCATCCGCATCCTCACCGATCCGGATATGGTGGAAGATTCGGGGCAGCCGAACTTCATACTCAATGCCTTCAGCGACTTCTTTAATAATATTAATAATGTACGCGAGGACATCGAGCGCCAGGGGCACCGCATCCAGGTGATCAACAAGGTGCTGCTGCGGAAACTGAAGAATCTGTGATGTGGCAGATATGTGCGGTTTTGGTGATCTTGGCGGCGTGTGTCGGCTATGCCGGATGGCGCATCTATCGGGCGCTGACGGATGAAAATGAGACCTGTCGGGGCTGCACTTTGGCGGAAAAATGCACAAAGAAGCGAAAAAATCGGAAAAACATTTGGCAGTGTCGAGAAAAAGAATTACCTTTGCACCCGCATTCTGAATAAGGTGCCTTGGATGAGTGGCTTAGTCTACGGTCTGCAAAACCGTCCACGGCGGTTCGAATCCGCCAGGCACCTCAGAGAAAGAACCCCTGCTCAAACACGAGCGGGGGTTTCTTGTTTCTTTATTCTTCCTCGTCGAAGAGGTGCTGGATCTCGTCGATCTCCTCCTCGTCGAACCATTTCGAAAGCCGTTCGCGGGCCTTGGCGATGATTTCGGGGTCGATGCCCGTCCACACCTTCTTCAGCACATAGAGCAGCACAGCGAGGTCGTCGGTCAGTCCGGCGATGGGGATGGCATCGGGGATGACATCGAGTGGACTGATCATATAGCCCAAGGCACCGATGATGATGGCCTTGTCGGCCTTGCTCACTTTGTCGCTCTGGAGTGTATAATAGAGGATGAGCGCGGCATAGACGAGTTTGGAACCAGCACGCTTGGCGATGCGTGAAATCTTTTCAACGAAGTCCTTCTGCGTGAACTTGTTGGAGTACTTCATAAAATCGGGTAATTCCATCTTCATATTGCTTTTATTGTTATTTTCGACTTATTTGTTGATGCGGATGATGCGGATGCCGGTGTGAGAGGGATGCTGGCGGAGATACTGCCAAAGTGTCATCGGCTCTTCAATCACCTGCTTGTGAAGCTGCGAGGCGTTGAGCAGATGCAGGTTGCCGTTCTTCCATACGGCAAAGCCCAGATGGGCAATGTCGAGACCCGCCTTGTTGCAGGTGATGGCGATGATGTCGCCGTCTTTCACCGCCTGGCGCAATTCAGCACTCCGCCCTACCCTCGCCTTGGGGATATAACGGAACTGCTGGCCAGACACGCGCTGCTCCATCCGTCGGATTTCAGGCACATATTCGGGATGCGCCTTCAGGGCCTTGTAGCTCTGCGGGTGCTGACTCATATAGTTCACCTTGACGGTCTGAACAGCCGTGAACGGCGGATTGGGCTGCTGGATCTCTGTCACGAGGCCCGTCTTGGAGTTCTCGGTGATCCACTCGGTGAAGTAATGGATGCGACTCGTATAGTTGTCGATCTTGCCGTTGCGATAGCGCATAGCCTGGAGGGCAGCACGATAGGCGGCGTAGGTGTATTTCTTCTGATAGGCGCACTTCGTGAGGGCGGTCACCGTCTCAACGAGTGTCGTGCAGTCCAGTTCGCGGGTGTTCACCACGAGCCGTTCCTTGTCGCCCACCTCCAAGGTATGTGCCACGTAGGGCTTGCCGATGAAACTACGGGCGAAGAACAGCGGCAGATTGGTATTGGCCGGTTGCTGGCTGGCATTCTTGAGCAGGGTGCAGATCTTGACGCTGTCTGCGGTCTCGGCATCCAGTTGTCTGCCTTGCGCCATCATCGTCAGCGCCAGGCAAACACCTATCAATATCGTCACACACCTTTTCAATTCTTTAATCTTTTAATTCTTTAATTTTTTAATTTTAGAATTTTCCAAGAATCCTATCCATCGCCCAGTTCACAGGCGTTGCAGAGTTGCTGGTACAGGTACAGACTGACAGCCCCTGCAAGTGCTCAATCACGTTCTTAATCAACGGATACTGCACGTAGGGCGGATTGGGTACCATAATATTCTCATCGCCGTCGCTGGTCTGCAGACGGATGGGATTGTAGTCGAAGACGGAGAAACTGACCTGACCCTCGGTGCCGATAATCTCGATGCAGTCCTCGCGGGCACTCTCATGGGCTACATAGCACCACGAGCCAGAGCCAGGCAGACCGTTCTCAAAACGGAAACAGGCACTCACGGAGTCCTCGGCATCGTAGTATCCGCCACGGTTGGCACGAATGCCCCGCGCCTCGAGGATCACGCCGAACATATCCTGCAAGAGGTCAAGCTGGTGAGGAGCCATATCGTAGAAATAGCCACCTCCGGCAATCTCAGGCTGGAGTCGCCAAGGCAGGGGCTGATGATTCCTGATGGCATCGGCATCGGCGGAGCGCAGGGGTTCGGTATAGCGTATCTGCACATTCAGGATCTTCCCTATCCTACCGCTCTTCACGATCTCCTTCACCTTCTGGAAATAAGGCAGGTAACGACGGTAATAGGCCACGAAGCAAGGAACACCCGTCTGTTCCGAGATGCGGTTGATGCGGGCACAGTCGTCGTAACTCGCCGCCAGGGGTTTCTCCACATAGACAGACTTGCCCGCCTTCATCGCCATAATGGCGTAGGTGGCGTGGCTCGAGGGCGGCGTGGCGATATAGATGGCGTTCACATCGGGATCGTCGATGAGTTCCTGGGCATCGGTGTACCACTTCTTGATGCCGTGAGTGACGGCATAGGTACGGGCGTGCTGTTCCGTGCGGCTCATCACTGCCACCACACTGGACCCTTCCACTTCGCTGAAGGCGGGTCCGCTTTTGCGTTCCGTCACATCACCGCAACCTATGAATCCCCATTGTAATAACTTCATGTGTGCGTTACCATATACTTATTTGGGTGCAAAGATACAATTTTCATTGAATATTGAACATTGAACATTGAACATTTTAATTCCGTTTTAATATTATTAACGTACTCTACCGCAAGAAAATCGACAAACGTCAATCGTAAATCGCAAATAATCACTAACTTTGCACGCAAAAAACAGCAAACAAATGGAAAAAGACAAGGAAGACATCCTTCTGAAAGACCGTAGTAGCCGTGCCTGTATCAGTGCCGGTTACCGTCTGTATATGTCAAACTTCAAGCGCATCTTCCGCGCCTCGTGGCTGGCAGCCATCGTCTTTGCCGCCCTGGTGAGTGTGGGAGGCACAATGATGATACTCCGTCCTGAATGGGTGCTTATCGCCCTGCCTGTGACGATGCTCATCGACGCCCTGTTCCTGTCGTATGGTTTCTCCGCGCTGAAACAGCATCAGCAGACGGGTGCTATCGGCTGGGCAGCCCACTGGTACAGTTTCGACACGCATATCTTCGTCCGGACATTAAAGGCCTGGCTCTGTATGCTCGTCATCTACATTGTCATAGGCTGTCTCATCGGCTTGGCGGGTATTATGCTGCTCGACTATCTCTCGTTGTACACGGCTTTAGGCACCATCGCACTGATAGGTCTGCTGGTTTTTGTGCTCATCCTGCCCATGACCTATACGAATATGCGCTACGTGCTGACTGACGGCACAGGCTATTGGAGTAACCTCTTCGGACACTACGGCAAGGGTTTGCGCCGCTGGGGATTCATCTTCCTCGTGGTATTTATGACCTCCCTCATCGGCTGTGTATGCTATGTCTTCACATCGTTCCCTGCCATCATCCTTTCACTGGCAGGCAATGAGGCGAACATGGGTGTCATGTATGGCGACCCCTATAATATGCCGTCGTATATCGGCTGGCTCTCGGCACTGGTGTTCCTGCTGATCGGCTTTATCCAGGCCTACATCATGCTGTCCTTCCTGTTCCCCTTGTACTATATGTACGGCTCTATTGAGGCCCACGAACAGGAGAAGAATAAATTTAACAAAGAAGCATTATGAAAAGAATACTCTTCATCGACCGCGACGGCACCCTCATCGAGGAACCCGCCGACGAGCAGATTGACGCTTTTGAGAAACTGAAGTTTGTGCCGGGTGTATTCCGCAACCTCGCCTTCATCCGCGAGAAACTCGACTTTGAGTTCGTTATGGTCAGCAATCAGGACGGACTTGGAACCGACGCTTTTCCAGAGGACACCTTCTGGCCTGTTCAGAATTTCATCCTCCAGACACTTGCCGGCGAAGGCATCACTTTCGACGAGATCCTGATAGATCCTCACTTCCCTGAGGACAATGCTCCTACGCGGAAACCGGGCATCGGAATGGTGGAGAAATACATCAACGATCCTGAGTATGATATTGCCAATTCGTATGTGATTGGTGATCGCGAGACAGATAGAAGCTTTGCTCGAAACATCGGCTGTAAATCACTGATATTGAGTGACGAAGGAATGTCGTGGAATAAGATTGCAGAGCTATTGTTTGCTGGTGAACGTATCGCAGAGGTCAGCCGCAAAACCAAGGAGACAGATATTCATATCAAGGTGAATCTCGACGGCACCGGCAAGTGCGATATCCAGACAGGACTGGGTTTCTTTGACCATATGCTGGAACAGATCGGCAAGCACGGTATGATGGATCTGATGATCCACACCAAGGGTGATCTCGAAGTGGATGAGCACCATACGATTGAAGACACTGCCATCGCCTTGGGTGAGTGTATCCTCACGGCTTTGGGTGATAAGCGCGGCATCGAACGCTATGGATATTGCCTGCCAATGGATGACTGTCTGTGCAGCGTCGCCCTCGACTTCGGAGGCCGTCCCTGGCTGGTATGGGACGCCACGTTCAAACGCGAGAAAATCGGCGAGATGCCCACTGAAATGTTCTTACATTTCTTCAAGAGTCTCAGTGATGCTGCGAAGATGAACCTGAACATCAAAGCCGAGGGTGAAAACGAGCACCATAAGATTGAAGGTATCTTCAAGGCGCTGGCACGCTCGCTGAAGATGGCTGTCAGACGGGACATCTACCACTACGAACTGCCCTCGACGAAGGGAATGTTATAGATTTCCTGCGAAAATTTGGCTAATTCAAAAAATATTTGTACCTTTGCAGCCCATAATATAAATAAGGTATAGAAAGAAAGCAATGATTACAGTAACAAATCTGCAGATACAGTTTGGAAAGAAAGTCCTCTATAAGGACGTCAACCTGAAATTCACGAGTGGCAACATCTACGGTATCATCGGTGCCAACGGTGCGGGCAAATCTACCCTGCTCCGTGCCATCAGCGGTGAGCTGGAACCCAATAAAGGAACGGTGGAGATGCAGCCAGGCGAGCGCCTGAGTGTGCTGGAACAGGACCACTTCAAATACGACGAATTCTCCGTGATGGACACGGTGCTGATGGGTCATCAGCCGCTGTGGGCAAATATGAAAGAGCGTGAAGCCCTCTATGCCAAGGCAGAGATGACCGAGGAAGACGGTGTCAGAGCCGCAGACCTCGAGATGGCCTTCGCAGAGATGAACGGCTGGGAGGCTGAGAGTGAGGCTGTACAGCTGTTGCAGAACCTCGGCGTGGCTGAGGGACAGCACTACAAGCAGATGGCAGAGATCTCTAACAATGAGAAGGTGCGTGTGATGCTTGCCAAGGCTTTGTTCGGACATCCAGACAACCTGTTGCTCGATGAGCCCACCAACGACCTCGACCTCGATACCGTTCAGTGGTTGGAGGAATACCTGTCGAACCTGGAGCAGTGTGTGCTCGTGGTCTCTCACGACCGTCACTTCCTCGATGCCGTCTCCACGCAGACCGTCGATATCGACTTCGGTAAGGTGACGCTGTTCTCGGGTAACTATTCGTTCTGGTACGAGAGTTCTCAGTTGGCTTTGCGTCAGGCTCAGAACCAGAAGATGAAGGCCGAGGAGAAGAAGAAGCAGTTGGAGGAGTTCATCAGAAGATTCTCTGCCAACGTGGCAAAATCCAAGCAGACCACTTCACGTAAGAAGATGCTGGAAAAACTGAATGTGGAGGAGATCACACCCTCTACCCGTAAGTATCCGGGCATCATCTTCTCGATGGAACGTGAGCCTGGCACACAGATTCTCGAAGTGGAGGGACTGAAGGCAGTCGATCCCGACGGAACGGTGCTCTTCGACAACGTGAACTTCACCATCGAGAAAGGTCAGAAGACTGTTTTCCTCTCGCATAATCCCAAGGCGATGACAGCCCTCTTTGAGATCATCAACGGCAACCGTGAGGCAGATGCAGGTACCTTCAAATGGGGTGTGACCATCACCACGGCCTATCTCCCACTCGACAATACGGAGTTCTTCCAGAGTGAGATGAACCTTGTGGACTGGCTCTCTCAGTGGGGACCGGGCAATGAGGTGACGATGAAGTCGTTCCTCGGACGTATGCTCTTCAAGGAGGAGGATGTGCTGAAACATGTGAACGTGCTCTCCGGAGGTGAGAAGATGCGTTGTATGATTGCCCGTATGCAGTTGAAGAACGCCAACTGCCTGATTCTCGACACGCCCACGAACCATCTGGACCTCGAGAGCATCCAGGCTTTCAACAACAACCTCATCCAGTTTAAGGGCAATATCCTCTTCGCCTCTCACGACCACGAGTTCATCAACACCGTGGCAGACCGTATCATCGAACTGACGCCGAAGGGCACCATCGACAAACTGATGACCTACGATGACTACATCTACGATGAAGCTATCAAAGCTAAGAAAGCAGAGCTTTACGCCTAATGGCACGGAATTTGCATGAGGAGTTGCAAAGACATTAAATTAACGCAATTATGACAGAAAAAGATATCAACATCGAAGACGAGGAGACCCTGAACGAGGCTCCCGTTGAAGAAACTGACAAAGAGGCAGAAGCCTCTGAAAACTTAGAAAACTCTGAGGACTCAGAGAACTCAGAAGAACAAGACCCGCTGGAGAAGGCTCAGTCAGAAATAGCTGAGCTGAAAAACCAGTTGCTCTACAAAGTGGCAGAGTTTGAGAACTATCGCAAGCGCACCCTGAAGGAGCGCGCAGAGCTGATTCTGAACGGTGGCGAGAAGTTCATCACATCCATCCTGCCCGTCCTCGACGATATGGAGCGTGCCATCGAGAACGGTGCAAAGACCGATGATCCCGAAGTGCTCCGCGAGGGAATGACCCTGATTCACCAGAAATTTATGAAGACACTTGAATCACAGGGTGTCAGCAAGATAGACACCGAGAATGCCGACTTCGACACCGATCTTCACGAGGCCGTGGCTATGGTGCCCGGTATGGGTGACGACAAGAAAGGCAAAGTGATCGACTGTCTGCAACAGGGATACAAACTAAACGACAAAGTAATCCGCCACGCGAAAGTGGCTGTCGGCCAGTAAATAGTAAATCGTAAATTAGTAAATCGTAAATATACACAATGGCACAAAAGCGTGACTACTACGAGGTGCTTGGGGTCGAGAAGACCGCCTCGGAAGACGAGATTAAGAAAGCATATCGCAAAATAGCCATCAAGTACCACCCTGACCGCAATCCGGGTGACAAGGAAGCAGAGGAGAAATTCAAGGAGGCCGCAGAGGCCTATAATGTACTGCACGATCCGAAGACACGTCAGCAGTACGACCAGTTCGGTTTCAATGGTCCGGGCATGGGTGGCGGATTCGACTTCAGTGGCTTCGGTGGTGCATCGATGAACATGGACGACATCTTCTCGATGTTCGGCGACATCTTCGGAGGTCACGGTTTCGGAGGCTTCGGTGGTGGCGCACGTCGTCCTCAGCAGCACCGTGGCAGTGACCTGCGCCTGAAGGTGAAGCTCACACTCGAAGAGATCAACAAGGGTGTGACGAAGAAGTTCAAGGTACGTAAGGATATCCCCTGTCCTCATTGCAGCGGCTCAGGTGCCGAGGCTGGCAGTGGTAAGGAGACCTGTCCTACCTGTCATGGTCAGGGTGTCATCACCCACACCACCCAGAGCATATTCGGTATGATGCAGCAGCAGAGTGTCTGTCCGACATGTAACGGTGAGGGACAGGTGATCAAGAACAAGTGTAAGCATTGTGGCGGTACAGGTATTGAGAAAGGTGAAGAAGTCGTTGAGATCAACATCCCTGCCGGTGTGGCAGAGGGAATGGTTGTCAACGTGCCTGGCAAAGGAAACGCTGGCAAGCACAATGGTGTCAACGGTGATATACAGGTGTTTATCGAGGAGGAAGACAACGACACCTTCGTCCGTGATGGCAACGACCTGATCTACAACCTGCTGCTCGACTTCCCCACAGCAGCCCTGGGCGGTGAGATAGAGATTCCCACCATCGAAGGATCCAAGCTGAAAGTGAAACTGGAGAATGGTACCCAGCCTGGCAAGACACTCCGTCTGCGTGGCAAAGGTCTGCCCGCCGTACAAGGCTATGGCAGTGGCAAGGGTGACCTCGTGGTGAACATCAGTGTCTATGTGCCGAGGACTCTCTCTCGTGAGGAGAAGCAGGCCATCGAGGCGTTCCGAGACAGTGACAACTTCAAGGGCGACAAGCAGACCCGCGATTCCATCTTCCAGAAGTTCAAGAATTACTTTTCGTAAATCTGTAAATCGTAAATCTGTAAATCGTAAATCTACATGACTTACCAAGAGACGTGTGAATACCTGTTCAATGCCACGCCGATGTTTGAGCGGCAAGGTGCCAGCGGCTATAAGGAGGGACTTGACAACTCCTTGGCGCTGGATGAACATTTTGACCATCCCCACCAGAAGTTCCAGACCATCCATGTGGCAGGAACAAACGGTAAGGGATCTTGTTCTCACACGCTCTCAGCCATCCTGCAGAGGTGTGGCTACAAGGTAGGCCTCTATACCTCACCCCACCTCGTGGACTTCTGTGAACGTATCCGCGTCAACGGTCAGACGATATCAGAAGACTACGTTGTCAACATCGTTGAACAAGAGAAATCATTCATCGAATCTCTCCAGCCTTCCTTCTTCGAGGTGACCACAGCCATGGCCTTCAAGTATTTTGCAGACAAGGATGTGGACATCGCCGTCATCGAAGTGGGACTGGGTGGCAGACTCGACTGCACCAATATCATCACCCCGATCCTGTCTGTCATCACCAACATCGGGATGGACCATATGCAGTTCCTGGGTTCCTCTCTCGAACAGATTGCTTTCGAGAAGGCCGGTATCATCAAACCCAATGTGCCTGTTGTCATCGGAGAATCCACACCAGAGACACGAACGGTTTTTGATGCCATCGCCACGGAGGCTCATGCACCCATCACCTATGCAGACGATAGACTGGAAGTGTTGGAGAGCAAAACCATGCCACTGGACAACGGCTTTACCTATTATACAGAACACTATGGTATCCTGGAAGGAGAGTTGGCAGGCTATTATCAAGCTAAGAACGCGAACACCGTGCTCCATGCTGTCAGACAGCTGGAAAAACTCGGCTTCATGCATCCCGTCAACTGCGATCCTGAAAAGGAGTGCCAGAATAAGGAAGTCAGGGAAGGCTTCAAGAAGGTTTGTGAGCTGACGGGGCTACAAGGCCGTTGGCAGACGGTGAAGGAGAGGCCCAGGACTGTTTGCGACACTGGCCATAATCTCCCAGGCTGGCAGTATCTGAGTGAACAGTTGAATGCCGTCAAATGTCATAATATGCATATCCTCTTCGGCATGGTCGACGACAAAGATGTCGAAGGAGTCATGGCACTGTTACCAAAGAACGCCCATTATTACTTCACAAAAGCCAGCACCCCTCGGGCTGTTTCCGAGAACATTTTGAAGCTCTACGCCCAGCAGTTGGGACTTAAAGGAGAGAGTTATCCCAACGTCGTCAGTGCGTACGAAGACATCAAAATTTCTGCCAAAGAAGACGACTTTGTGTTCATTGGAGGTAGCAGTTATGTGGTTGCAGACTTCCTAAAGAACTGCATTTAGAGTTTTTTAATACATCGAAAACATTTTTTTCGGTGATTCATTCTTCTATTTGCTATTTTTTCTGTTACTTTGCAGAAAATTAGTTAGTAACTAAAAGCATTTTTTATGGCAAACACAACAGAAACAGCGAATGCATGTGGTCTGAAGCGCGAGAACTTCCAGGCCACCATTAACGGTAAGAA
>JAEEGH010015359.1_pt1 | contig 16641 bp, 15 predicted proteins | sample 9134181 | NCBI WGS metagenome assembly JAEEGH01 (sample SAMN16246544, study PRJNA631951) | gut metagenome | biome: gut microbiome; feature: rumen; material: DP-attached | host: Bos | place: Iran: Karaj | collected 2018-10
GGAGCAGGTGCCGCCGGTGGTCTCGGCTATGCCTTCCTGCAATATCTGGATGCAGATTGTAAGCCTGGTATACAACTCTTGCTTGATACCATCCGCTTCGACGAAATCATCAAGGATGCCAACCTCATCATCACAGGCGAAGGCTCTGCTGACCGCCAGACGCTGATGGGTAAGCTCCCTATGGGAATCCTCGCACAGTCGGCAGGTGTCCCCGTCTGTCTGATAGCAGGCCGCATCGGCGACCGCGAAGAGCTCCTGAAGGCAGGCTTCGCCCATGTGGCATGCATCAATCCTGCTGGTATCACCCTTGAGGAAGCCATGCGCAAGGAAGTCGCCACGCAGAATATCGCTCATACCGTCAGCCTCATCAGCCACAGTTATTGACGAACAAGTAAGCGACATACAAAATGGAATCAGAGTCTCAAATCAGTTCTGAATAGATGTCAATTTTCCATTCTCAAAGTATAAGTAGCAGCCATCCTTGTACACCCACTGCTCATGTACTCCCCATGAACCTGTTGTAGTGTTTATATCATCTGGTTCTCCCCACGCTTCTTTACACATAGTTTTAGAGAATCCAATACGAACCTTTCCATCAAAAATTAGTTGGCCATTTTTTTGACCGTATTTTGCCATGAGTTGTTTCTTCCTCTGCTGGTCTGCCTTTTGTTCTTCTAAATATTTGTCGTATGTGATAAAATGATTTCTGATGCCATCTTCTTTCACGTAGAAATCACCATAAGTATCATTATGAAGAATGCATACCATTGAATATTTATCATCCTCTACGAAAGTAACGTCTCTGCATTCAAATATAGTTTTAACGGGGATTTCTTGTTTCGCTTTTTTCCCATCTTGCAGCGATAAAAAAGGATAAGTGCTTATTGTTACCCAGCTTTTATTCTTATAGACGAGCTTATTACCTTTCAACAAGCTTTTCATCTTCTCATAATAACCCAGCACAACAAAGTTCTCAAATGAACGATATGCCCCCAATCGAGGAAATCTGTAATATACCGTGTCACCAGACTCCTTCTCTATCATTTTGAAGAAAACATAATCTTCATAATAACCTTTTTTCTCAAACATTTCAAGAACTTTGAAATATTTCGAATTGGCACTATAACTAACGGCAGGAGAACCGAAAGAGTATGTCTTCATATAGTAGGATGCTGGATTATCAGCACTTGGACTTGTCAATAAGTCCAAATACAAATAATAGCCCTTTTTTCGTGCTTCAGCAATTGGCCGTAAAAAAAGCGTTTGACCTATGAGTGCCTTGTAATTATACCCCGAAATGTTTTCAAGACTATCGTATGGAGCCGCAGCCGTACTCACTTGCACTGCTTTTGGCGCAATTTTAATGCTGCTGATTTGTGCGTACGATGTTATTGCTATCATCGTAACTGTTGTCAAAAAGAAAATTCTCATATTATTTAAACTTTTAGACGTATTTTCTGTTTTAGTTGATTGCATCCTGCACCACCAAGCTTGCTAACATAAAGCCGAAGATGGCGGTGATGTGGGCAATGGTGCCGTTGCCTTTGTCATTGGGGTCAACAGGTTTCTTGTTCTGCAACAGTTCGTCAGAATAGACGCACTGGAATTTTCGCTTAGGGAATGTCTTGTCGCGCTTGAAGCGGTTGCGGAGGGCGCGGGCTAGGGGGTCGCCAGTTACTTTCCAAAACTCGGCAATACGGATGCGCGTGGGGTCGAGCTTGAGGGCGGCACCCATCGACGAGAAGAGCTTGGGATACTTTCTGTCTTCCCCTGTTGAGGGGAAGGATGTCGCCATGAGGATGAGCAGCGCCTTGTCCTTCAGCGAGTCGATAGCATCGATGATGTAGTCGTAGGTGTCGAGTTGGAAACACTCGGCGGTCTCTGCGGTAAAGACCTGTTGCAGAGCGGTAATCTCCGCCAAGGGATTGATGGTGAGCAGACGCTCCTTGAGGACATCGACCTTCGGCTGACCTACGGTTTCCGTCGTCGCCATCAGCTGGCGGTTGATGTTGGTGATAGCTACACGGTCGGAGTCGACGATGGTCAACCGACGGATGCCGCTGCGCACCAGGCTCTCGGCACACCACGAGCCGACGCCGCCAACGCCGATGATGATGACACGTTTTTCAGCGATGCGTGCCATCGCCTCGTCGCCCAACAGGAGTTCTGCCCTGCGGAATATGAGTTGTTCTGTTGACATCGTTAATAAAGATGAATAGTTTATCGCTTGCAAAGATAGTGAATAAAATTCAAATGTTGATGCTCCGCAGCAGAATTCTTACCAACATGCCAATAATATGCTACTGCAATTATTCTATTTGCATGATTCTGTTTGCATTTTGATTTCAATTCTTTCTTCTCCTTCTACTAAATAGACGGTATTCACCTGCTAAAATGCTGATTTTAAATAGTTTCTGCAAATAATCCATTAAATATTTACTTCTACTTTACTTCTACTTTACTTCTATTTTACCTCTACTTTGCCTCTACTAACCTTCTACCTTGTCTCTACAAACGAAACATGCAATTGTTAACCTCTGGCTCAGCATGCATTCCCATGGCGGGAATGTCTTGTTTGCTCCAAGCAAACACAATGTTCCCATGGTGGGAATAATTCATTCCCTTAATGGGAATATCGAATCCTCTTAATGAAAACATTACCGCGCCTTCTATCTATTGTGTAAATGTGTAGATGAATAATAGATGCAAAGTAGAAGGTTAGTAGAGGCAAAGTAGAAGCAAAATAGATGCGGAAATGTACGCAAGTGCACTAATAAACAGTACTTTACGTGCTTTTAGTAGAGGCAAATTATTCCATAACAACTTTACGGCCATCTATGATATTAACACCTTTTCTCGGTTTGGTGAGTTGCTGACCCAGGAGATTATAACGTGCGCCATCCTTGATGATAACGACACGGCCATTGCTGAGGTACTTGCGAATGCCCTTGTCAACGAGAGAACTGCTGACCACCGGGGTAATGCCGGTGGCGGCAGAAGAACGCTCGTAAGGACCGAGGTCGCGAGCAGTGCCTGTGATGTTACGTTTCAAAAAGGGGAAGTCTTCAACGAGCTGTTTCCACACCTTGCCGACATTGCTGGTGACATCGTCTTCAAAAGAAGCATTGCCCTGGTCAATCATCTTACTATCTGATGCCAGACGCGCAAACTTACGGGGCAGACCGCCATAGATGTCACGAGGCAGCATGGCATCGTCCTCGTCGAGCGAGAGATAGTCGTCAGCGCCCACACCTGTCGTGAGATGATTGGTCCAGCCATTCTTCTGCATGGGAGAGGTAATACCATTGTAGTCATCATAGCCCACGTCGATCTCCTGCTTACCAAGACAAACATTATTATAATACTTGCTATTGGCATCAGAACCGCCACTTTCAAACATATAGTCGTAGCTGTTGTCGAAAGCCAGACAACCTACCAGCACATGACCGCCCTTATGGTTGTTACAGTCGAAGCCCTTGACGGAGCTGCCCTGATTGTGACTGAAGGCGATGCAGTTAAAGACATAATGGATGCCCTTGGAAGAACCTCCAGTGCCGTTGCCGCCCAGCTTGATGCCATTGCCGTTGCCTGAGAACGACATAGAGCCGCTCTTGGTGATATAGTCCTTCACCCACAGGTGGTCGGAGGCAATACCGGCACTCCATGCCCAGCACTCAGCCAATACGACATCGTAATCAGTCTCGAAGAGATCCCAAGAATCATCGCTGTTATGCCAGGCACGACAGCGGATGAAGCGGTTGCCGATACCATTGTGCATCTTGCAGGCAAAGCCGTCTGCATCACTACCGTAGTTGGCGTCGTAGTCGCAGTTGTGGTGCGAGTCACAGTCGATGATGTCGTTATAGGCACAGTAGCTGCCATCGTTCTGGCTGACACCGGGGAAGGTGTCGCTGAAGTTATGGCCAAAACCCAATTGGATGCCAGTATCGAGGTTATAGGAGAACTCGCAACGCTCAATGCGGTTGTGTGAGCCTTCCAGCTTGATGCCGTTATCAGCTGCATGGGTGATGTGCAAGCCAAAGAGCCACCAATAGTTACCCGTCATCGTGATGCCACGGTCACCAACCATCTGGTCGTACAACTGATTGACAAAGTCGAAGACAGGCTTCTCACCATCATAGCAACGAATGATGATGGGTTGTTCTGCCGTGCCACTATGCTTGATGCGGACAGTATATTTGCCGTCGCTTTGCTTCTTGGGATAGTACGTGCCGCCACGGCAGATGATATGGGTGCCCGGCGTTGCAGCATTGACGGCTGTCTGCAGGTCGTTCCAAGGACGTTCAAATGTGCCGTCGCCATTAGGGTCGCCATCGGGAGCAATATAGATTTCCTTGGTGGCTGTGGGGAAAGGCTTAGTAGGAACCCAAGCACCTTCGGTGATATAGGTAGGGTCATCAACAGGAGGTTCGACAGTGGCTGACTTAATCACGACCTTAGAGATATAAGTATTGCTGGAGCTGCCCACGAAACGGAAACGGACGTTGGTTGTACCGTCAAGATTGGTCTTGGCGCTGTAGCTTTTGGCACCCGAGCCACCAGAACTCTGCTGGGTAAGCTCTTGCCATGTGCCACCGTCAATAGAGTAACTGATAGTCAGTTTGTTGTTGCCGCCAGAGCCCCAGTTGACAGCAATCTTGCCAGGGTCATCAATAGCAGGAGTGATGAGATAAGAAGAACTGCCGCTGGTGAAGGTAAACTGCTTCACGCCACTATTCTCCTTGAGTTCCATCTTCAACGCCTTCCACTCACCAGAAGGGAGCGTCACTGACTGTTCACTGCTGGCGCCATACTTGGCCTTGGCCAGTGTGCTGAAGTCTTCTGTGACATCTGCTGCATGGACCACGAAGGCACAGAGCAACAGGGTGATACACGATATTATCTTTTTCATCATTTGAATGCTATAAGATTAGTAAAGTTTCTGACCCTGGAGATTGTAGCGCTGGCCATCCTTGATGATAACGACACGGCCATTCTCCATCATTTTCTCAGTGTGTTCGTTGCTGTTGGCTGTTTTCACCGTCGTGATATTGGTAGTAGAGGTATCAGGTACACGGACATACATGTCGTAAACCCGGGCACCGCCACCAGAGGCTGCATTCAACAGTTCGACGGTACGAATCTGTTTGGCCACATCTTCACTGATGCCAGCCACCTCAATGAGATCCCACTCCAACAGGGTGGTCTTTTTCAGTTTATCAGTAGAGTGAGTTCCTGACTGACCATTGGCCAGCGTCCACTTGATATTAAAGGTACGGTCACCAGTAAAGTGGAGGTTAATCTTCAGTTGCAGCACGCCATCAGTCAGATTCCAACGGATACCGCCATTGTTCTTGCCAATATCAAAACCGCCTTGGGTGCATCCGCCGGGAACGCTACCGTCGCTCTCTGTCTTCTCAGGATCGTAAGACGTAGTATTGCTGCTGCCAGGAATTATCTCCAGCACGCCCTGCAGGTCGACAGGCAATGCATCCCAGGCATCCTGGAAGTGATACCAGTCACCCGTAAGCACCTTGAAGGGAGTTACCAGAACAATGCTACCCGTAGTGGTGTAGGGCTTTACGCCTCCTGCCTCATTACCTGTGGCGGTAAGCCTGAAGGCACATCCTGTAGCTGGTGTACCACTGATGGTCACCGTATGGCTGGCTGCATCGAAGACGTAAGAAAGTCCTGCGCTAAGTCCCTCAACGACAGCATTGGTTGCTACATCGTTCAGTTCGTAGACAATGTCGGCAATTGGCTGACCTTCGACTATCTCCTGTGAGGAGTTGGCGGTCTTGCACTTCACCTCAATCTTGTCGGGAATGACGAACGGGAATGGCACGCCTTCCAGCTCGAAGGCTCCGAACTCGGGAGCGTCGTCATTATAAGGAATATAGATGTCATCTGCCGTAATATATTCGTTCAGGCCTTCGATATAAGAAAGACATTCTGCTTCTGTCATCTTGCGGGCAGGAGTAAAGCCGATAACAGGCATGCCTTTATCCTTGAAGATGCTGCCGGGCTTCAGACGGGCAAAGTTATTGTTGGGCAACGAGCCGTCGGGTTCACGATCAGCCATGAAGTCAGCAACAGACAATGACAGGAACTCGCCGCTGTGGTCTTGCGTAGCAGGGGTATAGTCGCCACCGTCAGGCTTGTAGCTTTCCTTGATAGGACTACAGCCGTCTATCTCAATCCAGGAATTGTAGGTCGTACCGGCAGTAGGATCCTGATAGCCGGCTTTGTCAGGCGACAGGAACTCGTGGTTACCAATCTTCCTGCCACTCTTCTCTGCCGTGGCGCCCCAACCTATACAGTTGTGGATATCCATCGTGCCGTATTTGAACTCTGTGGGGAAGCGATAGTTGAACTCATTGCCCCAGGCTACGCAGTTGAAGATATACATGCCCTCATAGGCATTGTTCTGGTCGAAACCCTTGTGCAGATTCTCGAAAGCCACACAATTGGTAAGCACATGGGCACCCACCGAATGGTCGAAGTTGGCACCTCCGGCAGAGCCACCGCCACCGAGTTTGAAACCATTGCCGTTCTTGCCCTCGCTGCCATTAGGCAGATAACCGGCATGCCATGCCCAGCAGTGGTCGATGACTACAGGATGATAAGTCATGTAGAGGTCCCAGTTGTCATCGGAATTGGTCCAGGCACGACAGCCATGAAACTCTGTGCCAGGACCTGGGAAAAGCTTCACGGCAAAGCCGTCGGCATCACCGCCATCATCACTGCCGCTATAGGACTTCGTATCAGCATTCTCGTACGAGTCACAGTTGATGACCTTGTTATACCGGCAATAGCTGAAATTGGGGTTAAAGGCTGGTTTTCCACTGATGGGAAACGACTTGGTCTCCTCAATGGAGAAGTCCTTGAACATACCAATTTGCAGACCTGTGTCGTTATTCCAACGGAAAGTACAACGCTCCACGATGTTATAAGAGCCTTCTATCTTCATGCCATTGTCCTTGGCATTCTGCAGCACCAAGCCGTAGAAGGTCCAATAGTTGGCCTCGTGGTTGACATAGATACAACGTGACTGTTTGAATTCTATCTCTGACGAAGGATTCATGTTTGTGCCATCGATGATTACCTTGCCAACGGCATCCTCAGGCCAGGCACGCAGTTCACAACGGAGGTCAGGATTGGTGTTCAGTGCGGGTATTTTGATACGCTTGGTAATCATATAGGTACCCTCATGTACCAGGATGCGGTCGCCAGGCTGCACGATTTCCATAGCCTTATCGATGGTTTGCAACGGAGCATCCATCGTACCCTCATTATTGTTGTCGCCATTGGTGGCTACATGGATGTCATTAGCCGAAACGGGCATCACGGTCAATGCCCACACACAGAGAAGAGCCGCTGTTTTCTTAAGTAAATGTAGTTTTTCCATCATTTGTAGTTCTTGTTTCTGCCCACAAAAGTACATATTTCTTATCTTCCATGTCCCCCTCAATCTGTTTTTTAATACTCAAACGTTTACGTAGATTGGTTAGTGTCAATCCACTTGTATGTTTAAAGTCGGGGGATTTAAACTTTATCGCCTTTGCTGCGTCATAATAGCAAACAAACTATAAGATGAAACAACAAATTATTCTTTTATTTTCTTTGCTCCTCTCCACCGGATGTGTGTTCGGACAGGAGCGGATGGTGTGTGACGAGACATGTGAGGTGGGTGACGGGGTGACGTCGGCAGTCCAAAAGGGTGAGGCGGGCTATGCCGTAGTGTCGCCCGTTGGTCACGGAACGGTGGAACCCATCCGTCAGGCACCGCGCCTGCAGACGCTCAACGGCAAGACGATTGCCGTGGTGGGCGTGAGTTTCATGAGTCGTGTGACGCACCCAGAAATCAAGCGTTTGATAACAAAGTATTATCCCACGGCGCGGGTGCTACTGCTCGACGAAGTAGGCACGGCGGGACCTTATCCTGCTCCTGGAATCACGCGACGAGCGAAGGATGATTTTCAGCAGCGGCTACGCGAACTGAAGGTGGACGCTGTCATCGCTGGCAATGGCGGTTGCGGGCTCTGTACGCCGAAGGAGGTGGGCTCGTGTCTGGCGGCAGAGTATATCGGAATTCCATCGGTCATTATCTGTGCGCCAGGCTTCACGACACAGGCTCGTTATACAGCGCTGAACAACGGCGTGCCCGTGATGCGCGTGGCTGAATATCCTGGTGCCTTCGCTCTGGACAGCGAGGACGTGCTCATCAAAAACACGCGCGAGGTGCTGTGGCCGCAGATTGTTGATGCCCTGACGCATCAGATTACCGCCGACGAGACGGCAGTAGCGCTGAAATCCACCCGTGGTGACCTGCGCGACGACATCTTCTTCGGTACGCTGGACGAGGTAAACAATTACTTCGCTGACATGCAGTGGACTGACGGACTGCCTATCGTGCCGCCAACGTTCGAGCGTGTCAATGAGATGATGCGCTTCACCGATTACCAATGGGACGAAACTGTGGCCGTGCTACCCATTGCCCACCGCAACACAACGGCGTGGCACGTAGCTGTGAACGGTGTCATGGCTGGTTGCAAGCCCGAACTGATGCCAATTCTCATCGCCCTGACGAAAGCCTTGGGCGGTCCCGACTTTCGCCGCACACTGGCCTCGACCCATGCCTGGATACCATTCTGCTGGCTTAACGGACCTGTGGCGCGACAGCTGGGCATTGACTGCGGACAGGGCCAGATCAACGAGTCGGCCAACATGGCCATCGGCCGTTTCATGAACCTCGCGCTGATGAACCTCTGCGGCTATTATGTCAAGCAAGACCGCATGGGCACCTTTGGCTATCCTATGTCGTGGTGCATGGTCGAGGACGAGGTTGCCAGCCAACGTATCGGGTGGCAGCCTTACCATGTGCGCACTGGCTATCAGGCTACTGACAATACCGTCACGGCTGCCTCCACCCTGCTCTGGGGCAACAATATGGCACCCTCTACCACCGACCCGCAGCGCATCGCCCAACTCTTGGCATGGGACATCAGTGAGCGCTGTCAGTTCGCCCTGGGCAGCGGTCGACAATACACGTTCCGCACCATTCTCATGACGGAGCCTGTTGCTGCCACACTCGCCAAGGCCTATCCCACACCTGATGCATTGGAGGATTACCTCATCGACGCCTCGCGCCGACCACTGAAAGAACGCGCCTTTGCCAACTACTACGCCAACCCTGGCGGTGCCAAGGACGGCGGCGAGCACAACCTGCGCCAGTACACTGGTCACCTGCGCCGCACCGAGGGAGCCGCCCAGACCAGCACGCCCGAGTGGTACGACAGTCCTGAGGCCACCATCGAGACCATCCCCACTATGCGTCAAGGTATGACCCAGTTCCTCATCACTGGCGATGCTGCCCGCAACAAACTACAGACTATGCCTGGTGGCGGCTACTCGACGGTGAAGATCGAGTTACCGAAGAACTGGGATACCCTTATGGCAGAGCGCGGCTATCGTCCATTAAACACAATAATCAAAAATGAATAATATGAAGAAGATTTTATTGATGATGCTGGTACTCGTGCTGACCTTGGGTGCAGAGGCACAGCGAGGAGACAGAAGACTATCGTTACTGCCGTGTCCCATCCTCGGTGGCGAGTTGAGTAATTCTGCCGCTACGTCGGTGGAGGACATTGACGAGGTGTTGCCACGAATGAAGACATTAGGATTGAACACAGTGCTTGTACCGGCCTATTGGGAACTAATGGAGCCTGCGGAGGGAAGGTTTGATTTCACACTGATTGACCGTACAATCGACGTGGCACGACGGGATCAGCTGCATGTCGTATTCCTTTGGTTCGGCGCGTGGAAAAACTCGATGTCGTGCTATACACCAAGCTGGTTTAAACAGGACACAAAGCGGTTTCCACGGGCGATGACTAAAGAGGGGAAGCAGATGGAGATAGCATCGTGCTTCAGCGACAACGTATTGCAGGCCGACCTGAAAGCATTCTCCGCACTGATGCGGCATATCAAGGAACGCGACCCACAGCGCGAGGTGGTCGTCATGATGCAGATAGAAAACGAAATCGGCATGCTGGAGTCGGCACGCGACCATTCGCCGTTGGCTGAAAAGGTCTATAATAAAGAAAGGTGGGCAGAGCGTTACGGCACCGACGAATATGCCGACGAGAAGTTTATGGCACTGAGCTATGCCCGCTATGTGGAGCATTTGGCCAAGGCAGCCCGCGAGATCCATGATATGCCACTTTATGTGAATGCTGCGATGAATAGTCGCGGACGTCGACCTGGCGAATATCCCTCTGCAGGGCCGTTGGCGCACCTCATTGATTTCTGGCACGAGGGTGCACCGAGCATCGACCTGCTAGCCCCCGACATCTACGACACTGGCTTCAAGTCGTGGTGTGCGCAGTATGCAATGCCATTGCGTCCGCAGGATGGAGGAAAAATCAAAAATCGCCTTTTCATCCCTGAGAGCCGATGCTGCGAGAATAGCGGAGTCCGTGCCCTTTATGCCTTTGGCGAGCATCAGGCTTTGGGTTTCTCGCCCTTCGCCATCGACCAAGCCAGCTCAAAGGAAACGGAATCCGTGACTCAGGCCTACGCTCTCATAAAACAGTTGGCAGCAGCCCTACGAGCTTGCTCGCTCATTCCTTCAGGTGTGAGAAATTCTTCACTCTTCACTCTTCACTCTTCACTTAAGACTTGGGGATTTCTCTTCGACCAGAATGACCAAGAGCGCATCATTGACGATGACGGTGTAGTGATGACCTGCCGCCATTACTTCACCCTTCCTTGGGATCCCCGTGCTACCGACGGCACTACATGGCCAGAGGGCGGTGCCATGCTCATCCGTCTCGGCAAATTCGACTACCTGTTGGCTGGCAGCGGCGTAGTCATCGACTTCAAGACTCCTACAGAGAAGCAACAAGAGCAGCAAAAGACATTAGGCGAGGATGGCTTTGCAGAATCTGGCGGAGCAATGACCAATGGTAAATGGTCAATGTTCAATGGAAAACGCCTCGGTCTCCTTTCCGTCGATGAAGTATCAATCGCTGATGACGGTACGATGCAGTACCTCCGACGTCATAACGGTGACCAAACCCATCAAGGCCGTCACGCCCGCATCTGTGTTGGTGAGTGGAAACTATTACACGTTAAAATCTACGAATATTAACCGTCATGCTAAAACAATACCAAAAGAAATGAATATGGATTATACAGCACATTATGATTCTCCCCTGGGCGGTATAACATTGGCGTCAGACGGAAAGAGGCTCGCAGGACTTTGGTTCGACGATCAGAAATACTTCGCTGAAGTGCTCGACAAAGAACATGAAGAAAAGCCAGATATAGATGTATTTGACAAAACCCGGAGATGGCTTGATGAGTATTTTTGTGGACGTGAGCCACAGTTTACTCCGCCGCTTGTTTTTCGTGGTAGCGACTTCCGTAAACGGGTGTGGCAGCGGCTGATGCAGATTCCCTACGGACACACGGAAACTTACGGTGACATCGCCCGGAGTCTTGGCTGTCATTCAGCGCAGGCTGTTGGTGGGGCCGTTGGCCATAACCCGCTGACGCTTATTGCTCCATGCCATCGAGTAATGGGCAGTGACGGTTCACTGACAGGCTATGCCGGCGGTATTGACAAGAAAATCCGCCTGTTGCAGTTGGAGGGTGGCAAGGAACCTGTGGAAATGACTCCCGGCATCGTCATGAGCTTCAAACCCGGTAATACACAAAATATCATAAATCCCAAGGCGTAATCAATATGCTTTGGGATTTTATTCGTATATTTGCGCCATAGTTTCACAAACTAAACAAATACGATTATGAATGATTCGATTAAGAGAGAGCAGAGTGATGCCAGCATCGACTCTGCCGAACGTGAGAATTATCGCACGAAGTGCAAGATTCTGATTTTACAAGGCTCTCCAAGAGCTAACGGGAACACCGCATGGATGGCGGAGGAGTACAGAAAAGTTGCCGAGGCTGCTGGTCATGAGGTAACATTGGTGAATGTGGCTAAGAAGAAGATTGCAGGTTGCTTGGCCTGTGAGTATTGTCACAATAAGGGCAACGGTGCCTGCATCCAGAAGGACGATATGCAGGAACTCTATCCTTTGATGAACGAAGCTGAGGTGCTGGTACTGGCTGCGCCCATCTACTACTTTACGCTCTGTGCCCAGATTCAGTCACCCATTCAGCGCATGTACTGCGTCAATAAACCCATTAACGTCAAGAAAATGGCTTTGCTGATGTCATCCTATTCGCCTAACGTATATGACGGAGCCACAGCTGAGTTCCGTGACATCTGCAACTACTGGGAGGTAGAAAATATGGGCTTTGTCTCTGCCAAGATCGACGAACAGAAGACGGAGGAAACCAAGCAAAAGGTGATAGCACTCGCAAACAAATTGTAGGTAGATTATGTTAGGAAACTTTTTCTTACTACAATCCCCTTGTGGGCTCCGTTGAGCCATGTGGCGAACACTCTCCGAAAGAGCCCCGACCTGCAGAAATGCAAGCCGGGGTTTCTTGACCTTTGGTCGAGACTGCTCACGCTCGGAAATCTAAGCAAACTTGGTTTCCCTCGCTTAATCACAGCCTTGAATTATATAGAATGGCAAACAGTTACGCCACGAAGTGCTTGATGTTGCGGGCTGAAGTCTTGTTGGCATCGTAGCGGATAGTCAACTCACGAGTGCGGGGATTCCAGTTGGTGTCCATCACGCCCTTCATGTTCTCGACCTTGGCAATGACTTTCTTGTGAGAGTCGTGACGGCTTACCTTGATGGTAGTAGTCTTCACGTCAGGACGATAAGCGTGAGTCTTGTGAACATCGTTATGAGAGAGTGCCTTGTCTACCTTGTCAAAGTGGGACTCAGACTTGTGGTTATTCACTACAACGGCCTTGTCGTTCTTGCCATTGTGATGGTTCTTGTTACCTGCCATTGCCGGCATTGCTGTTGTGATTGCCATTAACATCATGGCTGCGATCACCTTATTAAACTTCTTCATAATCTTCATTTTTTATAAGTTAAACTTCTGTTCTTCGAAAGGCTTTACTAACCTTTTCACGATGCAAAGATAGGGAGAATCTATGGCATTTGAAAATGAAAATTCCTATAATGAAGGGGCGAGATTCCTAAAACTACGTAGGGATTTCCCCTTAACGAAAAAGAGCAGCATCACTATAATAGCGTTGCTGCTCCTTCTGAAAACAATCTTCTATTAGTTCTTTGTATTCAATTCATTACCATTCACGAACAGACGGTGACCGTTGGACTTGATTTGCGAGGCATCACCTGTGAATGATGTGATGCGGGTATCGGCAGTGAGATTCCAAGTGCAACCGCCACCCAGCGTTACATCTTCCTTGCCCGTCTCGGTCGATACCAGCAATGCACATTCTTTACTTGATTTATGCAAATAATACCTTAGATGTTTGCTTCTACTTTGCCTCTACTAACCTTCTATCCTGCCTCTACAAACTAGTAAGTAATTGTTAACCTCAGGCTCAGTATTCATTCCCATGGTGGGAATGTCTTGTTAGCCCCAAGCAAACGCAATGTTCCCATGGTGGGAACAATTTATTCCCATAATGGGAATATCGAATTCTCTTAATGAGAACCCTACCGCACCTTCTTTCTGTTGTGTAAATGTGTAGATGAATAATAGATAATAAGTAGAAGCAAGGTAGAAGCAGGAATGTACGCAAATATACTAATAAACAGCACTTTATGTACTTTTAGTAGAGGCAACTTGTCCGTGAAAAGTTTGTTCCTTATAGTTTATTTCTTGGAGGCTATTTGTCGTTATTCTTCTTAAAGTAGCGGAAATGCTTGGAGTAGCGAGGGCCAACTGAGCTCGTTCAGTATTGGCCGAGTCGCGTCAAGAATCAACTTTTGTTAATAATTGGGTATATAGGAAGCAAATATTCTCCGTTTTTTCGTACCTTTGCGAATAAATTCGCGAGAAACGAAAGATGACGATTGATACGACAAACATGTGTTCGCACCTGCAGCGGAAGCTGTTTGAAAAGGATGGCATATATCATTCTCTTTGGATGGTTATGCAGGATGATTCAGAATTGACAGCCGTAGTCCGATCGCGTCAGCTACATATCTACCGCAATGTCAAGAAGGCTGCGAGTAAGCGAGAGCAGAGTGATGCTCGCATCAACTCTGCCGAGCATGAGCAGGCTCGACAAAAGGTCAAGGTGCTAGTGCTGGCAGGTAAGTCTGCACCAAAGGTCATCAGGGAAGACCCGATTTGTGAGCTTTTACAAATTGAGCGAATCAAGTGGATGGAGCAACGTTTCAATCATGCATTGGCAGCCATCAAGGACGGGTCTGCTGATTCATTGGAGGCTATCAAAGAGGATGTTGCCGAACTCAGCAAATACTATGGCAGTGAGTTGTGGCAACAGGACTTTGCAGCTGACGAAGCTGGGAAACTTCCCCAAGACCTCAAACGCGGAGTACTATCAGAAGATGGTATTTGGAATCTGCTCTCTGACTATCGTGATATTCAAAAGAAAAAGCAAAAATGATTCGCGACTTCATCGCCATAGATTTCGAGGCGGCCAATTGGCAGCCTGCTCACGCTCGGCAATCGATGCAAGCATCATTGCCCTCGCTTAATCGCAGCCTTGGAATATATAAAAATAGTAAGTCTATATCCCTCTCTCAGCCCAGTCGCTACGGTCGAGGTTACGATAGCCGATGGCTTCGGCGATATGATGGCTCTGTACTTCCTCGTTATAGACCTTCTTCAATGCCGTCTGAGCATTCAAAGTCAAAGCAAGGCATACACCCAATAATGACAAGACAAGCTTCTTTCTCATTCTCCGGCAACGACTTCAATCTCAACCAATGCCCCTTTCGGCAAAGTCTTTACAGCTACGGCAGACCTTGCAGGGTATGGCTCTGCAAAGAACTCAGCATAGACAGCGTTCATATCGGCAAAGTCATTCATATCTGCCATGAATACCGTAGTTTTCACTACATTGGCCATTGTCAAACCTGCCTCTTCCAGAATAGCCTTCACGTTGAGCAAAGACTGGCGGGTTTGTTCCTTGATACCTCCCTCTACAAACACTCCAGTAGCAGGGTCGATGGGAATCTGGCCAGAGGTATAGACGATATTTCCCACTTGAATTGCCTGACTATAAGGCCCTATTGCCGAAGGTGCCTTTGTTGTACTAATAACTTTTTTCATATCAGAAGAATTTCACAATTTCATCAAGATTCTTTCTCTCAGGACGGTTTGGCTCTTCTGCCCGATAGCCCAAAGCAATGACGGCCATGATAGTCTCATTCTCAGGAATGGTGAAGAGTTCCCTGAGCTTGTCTGCTTCACGCATACCCATGATAAGCGTGTCAAAGCCCATAGCCCTTGCCTTCAGGATCAGGTAACAGTTACTCAGGCCATTATCATAGGCTCCCCAACCGTCGCCAATCTCGTTGGTTTGATTGCCCTGGAAGAAACCAGACTTGCCACGTTCAAAGGTCGAGACGATAAGCACAGGCGCATTCTTGATACGCTCCTTATTGCCACCAACCATATCCTGCACAGCCGCAAGTTTCTCTTCGCTGATGGCCACATAGTATTTTGTGGGCTGCTGGTTAGCCCATGAAGGAGCCTCTTGTGCTGCCTTAAAAAGATCACGAACCTCTGCCTCCGTGATTTTCTTTGAGGCATCGTAGTTGCGGACACTTCTGCGTGAGGTTAATACTTCATCGAAAGATGGTGATGACGTGGCATTGTCGTTACTGTTGCCATTGTAGCAACTTGTCATTGATAATAGTGCCATAAAAGCACCAAACATAATCTTTTTAGTCATAGCTTAAAATTTTGTGAAGTTATACATGTGATATGCCAAATCTCCTAAACTATCCTAATAATGAGGCCAAAATTACGATATTTCGGGGAGAAATGATTAACTTTGTCTCTCGTTTTAAGAGAATTTGTGATATTATGGTAAGAAAAGCAGGTAAAAGAGACATTCGGGCTATCATAGGACTGCTGCATCAAGTAGACATGGTGCATCATGTAATACGCCCTGATTTATTCAAACCCAATACCACCAAGTATAATGAACAGGAACTAGAAACCCTACTTGACGATGACAGTAATCCTATCTTTGTCTATGACAATGGTGAGGTATTGGGACATGCTTTCTGTCAGATAACTGAGGTTAAGGATGATCAGTTACTCCAGGACATCAAGACACTGTATGTTGATGACATCTGCGTAGATGAAAAGGCTCGTGGCAAGCACGTCGGTAAGGCATTATATGAGTACGCCCGTGACTATGCCAAGTCCATAGGCTGCTATAACATCACTCTCAATGTATGGGAGGGTAATGACGCTGCACTTAGTTTCTACAGGAATTTGGGAATGAAAGTACAGAAAACTGGAATGGAAACGATTCTGTAAACGGTGACAGAGAAAAAAGAATGAAAGATACGACTCTTCTAAATATCGCCCTAATCTATCTCGTCATCATCAACGTGGTCACTTTCTTCATGTACGGTATCGACAAGTGGAAAGCGAAGAAATCAAAATGGCGTATAAGGGAGGCTGCATTATTGGGCTTGGCTGTACTTGGTGGAAGCATAGGTGCATGGTTGGGAATGAAAGTCTGGCATCACA
>JAEEGH010015361.1_pt1 | contig 16638 bp, 12 predicted proteins | sample 9134181 | NCBI WGS metagenome assembly JAEEGH01 (sample SAMN16246544, study PRJNA631951) | gut metagenome | biome: gut microbiome; feature: rumen; material: DP-attached | host: Bos | place: Iran: Karaj | collected 2018-10
TGATGCCGTCGAAGGGCTTTTTGTGGAGCAGCACCCGGAAGCCGTGATTGCGGGCTACCTTCTTCATGAGCGACATCAGCAGCATGTTATGGTCGACGGCCAGGTTGCACTCCTCGAAGATGGGCGCCAGCTCGAACTGGTTGGGAGCCACCTCGTTATGGCGCGTCTTGCAGGGAATGGCCAGCTCCAGGGCTTGTATCTCAAGGTCCTTCATGAATGCCTGTACACGGTCGGGGATGGTGCCGAAGTAGTGGTCGTCCATCTGCTGGTTCTTGGCACTCTCGTGCCCCATCAGCGTGCGGCCCGTCATCAGCAGGTCGGGACGGGCGGAGTAGAGCCCCTCGTCCACGAGGAAGTACTCCTGCTCCCAGCCGAGGTTCACCTGCACCTTTGTCACGTCGTCGTAGAAATACTGGCAGACGTCCTTGGCGGCACGAGTGACGGCATGGATGGCTCTCAGCAGCGGAGCCTTGTAGTCCAGGGCCTCGCCGGTGTAGGCTATGAAGATGGTGGGGATACACAGGGTATCGTCAATGACGAAGACGGGCGACGTCGGATCCCAGGCCGAGTAGCCGCGGGCCTCGAAGGTGTTGCGTATGCCGCCGTTGGGGAATGAACTGGCGTCGGGTTCCTGCTGTACCAGCAGTTTACCGCTGAACTTCTCAATCATCCCTCCCTTGCCGTCGTGCTCCACGAAGGCATCATGCTTCTCGGCCGTGCCCTCGGTCAGCGGCTGGAACCAGTGGGTGTAGTGCGTGACGCCCATCTCCATGGCCCACTGCTTCATACCGGCAGCCACGGCATCGGCGATAGAGCGGTCTAGCCGTGCCCCGTTGTCCATCACGTCAATCATCTTGTCGTAGATGTCCTTGGGCAGGTACTTGTACATCTTCTGGCGATTGAACACGTATTTGCCAAAATACTCCGACGGTCTTGTGGCGGGTGCTTTCACGTCGAGAGCCTTCTTCTTGAAAGCCTCTTCCACCACTTGGAATCTCAAATTGTTTGCCATCTTCTGTTAGTCTATATATCGTTTGGTAATTTCCTTGTATTCATCGATGCGGCGGTCGCGCAGGAAAGGCCACCAGCGGCGCACCTGCTCGGAGTGCTCCAAGTCCATCTCGACGATGATGCTCTCCTCCTCGTCCTCCGAAGCTTCATAAATGATCTCGCCTTGCGGGCCGCAGACGAACGAGGTGCCCCAGAACGGCACGCCGTCTTCATCGCCTACGCGGTTCACCGCAACGACGGGCAGGCCGTTGGCTACTGCATGGCCGCGCATCACCGTCTGCCAGGCGCGGCGCTGGCGCTGCTGCTCGTCGGGTGTGTCCTCCGGGGCATAGCCGATGGCAGTGGGGTAGATGAGGATTTCGGCACCCTGCAGTGCCATCAGGCGAGCAGCCTCTGGGTACCACTGGTCCCAGCATACCAGGACGCCCAAGCGGCCCACGCTGGTGTCGATGGGATGGAAGCCCAGGTCGCCCGGCGTGAAGTAGAATTTCTCGTAATAGCCGGGGTCGTCGGGGATGTGCATCTTGCGGTACTTGCCGGCGATGCTTCCGTCTTTCTCGATGACGACAGCCGTGTTATGATACAGTCCGGCGGCACGACGCTCGAACAGTGAGGTGACGATGACCACGCCATACTGGCGGGCCAAGGCTCCGTAAATCTCGGTCGAGGGGCCGGGAATAGGCTCGGCCAGGTCGAAGTTGTTCACGTTCTCCACTTGGCAGAAGTAGAGCGAGTTGTGCAGTTCTTGCAGCACTATGAGCTGGGCGCCCCGCTTGGCGAGGTCGGCAATGCCGTCAGCCAGCCGTTCGATGTTCTGCTTTACGTTGGCCGTGTTGTGCTGTTGTAGGAATCCTATCTTCAGTTCTTTCATACGATGACGTTTTGGGGATATTGCATGGTGCAGCAATGCAGGGAGCCGTGCTGCTTGATGATGCTGCGGCAGTCGATGCCGATGATGTCGCGGCCAGGGAAGGCTTCGCCGATGAGTTGCAGCGCCTCGGCATCAAGGTCGGGCTGGCCGTAGGTGGGACAGAGCACCGCTCCGTTGATGACCAGGAAGTTAGCGTAGGTGGCGGGTAGCCTGTCCTCGCCATCATAGATGGGGCGGGGCATGGGCAGCTTCAGGAGGCGGTAGGGGCGGCCACTCAGTGTCCGCAAACCGTAGAGTTCTTCTTCCATGAGGCGGAGGTCGGGGTGGTCGTCGTCGGCTGCTACATATAATAAGGTGTCGTCGGGGCAGATGCGCACCAGAGTGTCGATGTGGCCGTCCGTGTCGTCGCCTATCAGGTTGCCGTGGTTAATCCATACCACGCGCTCGGCACATAGCGACTGCTTCAGCCGTTGCTCTATCTGCTCCTGCGTCATGGGCTGGTTGCGGTGGGGAGCCATCAGACAACCCGTCGTAGTAAAAATGGTGCCGCACCCGTCGCTCTCGATGCTGCCGCCTTCAAGCACGAAGTCCAGCTGGTCGACGTATTCGCCCCTTACGCGGCCCTCGTCGTAGATGCGGCGGTTGATGGCGTTGTCCTGCTCGGCAGGGAACTTTTGGCCCCATCCGTTGAACTGGAAGTCCAGCAGCCGAACGCCACCATCACAGTCATTCACCAGCGTGATGAAGCCGTGGTCACGTGCCCAAGTATCGTCGGTTGTACATTGAACGTTGAACATTGAACGTTGAACGTTATCAACAGAAACCGACAGTACAGGCTCATATTTTTCTATGGCCTCGGCTATTTCGCGATAGGTCGCAGTAATCTCGTCGAGCATGGGTGCCCAGTCGGTTCCGGCGTGCGGCCAAGTCAGCTGCACACCGCTCTGAGGTTCCCATTCGGCGGGTAATCTGTAGCTATCTTTCAAAAACATGCTGCAAAGGTACAAATAAATTGATAATTGACAATTGATAATTGACAATTATTTAGTATCTTTGCACCAAAAAGTGCGATATGTTAGAATTAAAGGATGCTTCGCTGACCCTTGGAGGGCGTGAGTTGTTCAGAAAACTCTCGTTGATGGCACTCGACGGACAGATAACCTGCATCACCGGAAAACCGGGAACGGGGAAGACCGCCACCCTCCAAGCCATGTTGGGATTCCTGCTGTTGGACGAGGGACTTGTCAGTATTGACGGCGAACTGCTGACCCCGCAGTCGGCACCCACATTCCGTAAACTCATGGCCTACGTACCACAGAAGGAGGAGGTCGCCATCAGTCCCGTCGATGTCGATACCCACGGGTTTGAAGCCGTATGGGCACCTTATCGGGTGCGCCGCTACCAGCTGACGGCCATCGACGAGCACTTAGACGTGGCCCCGATGGCCACGAAGCCGATTATCATAGCCGACGACCCCGCCCCCTCGTTGCTCGGGGTGCTGAGGACGATGGCCGACGGTGGCCATACCGTCATCATAGCCTCCCGGCGCGAAGAGTTTATCAACTTGTCAGACAAAATCATAACACTTGGAACATCATGACCATATCCTATCTTAATCTGTTGTTGGGACTGCTGTTGCTTTTGGTCCCCGGCTATCTGCTCTATGCCTACGACCGCCTGACCTGCCGTAAGGCCGTCGTGGCTTTTGTGCGCATGATGGTGCAAATGGCTGCTATGGGTGGCTGCCTGTGGCTGCTTTATCGTTTCGACTCGCTGTGGCTCAACCTGTTGTGGCTGGTCATACTGGTGGCCGCAGCCTCGTTCCTGCTGGTCAGTCGCACTCGGTTGCAGAGCCGGGTACTGTTCCTGCCGTCCTGTGTGGGCATGTTCGTCAGTGTACTGGCCGTCAGTGCCTACCTGCTCTATGCCGTGTTGCGCCCTGAAGCGTCGATGACAGTCCGCTGGTTCGTACCTGTTACGGGGGTGCTGATGGCTCATGTGCTGCTGACCAACATACACGGTGTGCGCACTTACTTCGACAGTCTGCGGCAGGACAGCCAGCCCTACTTCACGCTGTTGGGCAACGGGGCAACGCGGCTGCAGGCCTTGGCTCCCTACATCACCCGTGCCCTGCGCAGCATAATGGTACCCGCCATGGCTAATTTGTCGGTCATGGGACTCTTCGTACTTCCTATGCTGCTGTCGGGCCTGCTTTTGGGAGGCATGCCGCCCGTCGTGGCTGTCAGCCTGTTTGTGGTGTTGGCGATAGCCTGTTTGGCAGCCTCCCTGTTGTCGCTGGTCCTCATTCTGTGGTTGGCCGACCGCCGTGCGTTCAACCGCCAAGGACAACTGTCAGGCAATATCTTTACTTGATGCTTACCACTACTTTCTGCAGGGCGGCATCGGCACTTGACGGGCCGACCATCAGTTCGTAGCGGCCGGGTACCACGCGCATGGTGTTGGTCTGCACATCCCAGCCCTCAAAACGTTGGCGGGGTAGGGGAATGGTAACGGTTCTTGCCTCGCCCGGCTTGAGCTGCACCTGGCTGTAGGCACGGAGCGTCTTCAGCGGACCCTCCTTGTCGGCGGTGTTGCGGATGTAGACCTGTACGGTCTCCGTACCTTCGCGTGAGCCGGTATTCTTGACGCGCACTTGCACGTTGCCGTTCTTATAGGCCGGCTTGCCGAATTCAAAGGTAGTGTACGACAGTCCGTGGCCGAAGGGGAAGGCAGGTTCGCCCGTGAAGTAGCGGTAGGTACGGTCCTTCATCGTGTAGTCGAGGAAGTCGGGCAACTGGCTGACGTTCTTGTAGAACGTTACGGGCAACTTGCCCGAGGGGTTGTAGTTGCCGAAGAGCACGTCGGCCAGGGCGCGTCCTCCCTGCTCGCCGGCGTACCACCATTGCAGGATGGCATCGCACGACTCCAGTTCGGGCACCAGTCCCACGGCACCTCCCGAGCAGTTGACGAAGACCACACGTTTGCCGGCTTCGTGGAGCGTGCGGAGCACGTCGCGCTGGGCCTGTGGCAGTTCTATGTCGGTGCGGTCGCCACCTTTGAAGCCAGGCTCGCTGACCTTCATCTCCTCGCCTTCGACGCGGGGCGATATGCCGCCCACGAAGATGACGGTCTCGGCATCGCCCACATGAGCGAGCAGTTGCTCGCGGGTAGGAGCAGTCCTGGTGCGGATGTCGAACTGCATGGCAGCAAATCCCGACTCCTGTACGTAGTCAATCTGTATGCGGTAGTTCTGGCCCGCCTTGACCTTCAGTTCCGGCTTGGCTTCCTGTATGCGCTGGCGTGCCTTCCAGATGTCGACCAGCGTGTCGCCATTGACGATGAGGCGTACTCGGTCGTCGGCAGCAATGGCCAGTGTGACGGTCTCGTCACGGGTGGGGATGAAGGTGGCATCGTAGCGTGCCGAGAAGTTTTCGAGGTTCACGCCCGGGGCGAATACGGTGTTGCCGCCGTTGCTCAGGTTGAGGGGGCTGGTGGTGAACACGGTGTTGGCGGGAGCACCCTCCATCTCGGTGTTGTTCCAGTAGGCGCACTGCATGCCCGGACTGCCCACAGGGGCGGTGAGCAGGTTGAAGCGGCTCTCGAATACCTCGTTGCGGGTCAGTCCGCAGGCGGGAATATAGGGTATTGAGGCTTGGAGTTTGAGGTTCGCGATTTTCTGGCGGATGCCTTCGAGGGCTGTGATGGTGCGGGTGGGGTAGCCGGCGTAGTTGCCCCACATCATGACGGAGTCATTGGCATTAGGCCCCATGACGACTATCTTCCCTGTAGGCTGCGACTCAGTCGCAGCAGACGGTAAAGGCAGGACACCGTTGTTCTTCAGCAGGACGATGCTCTTCTGGGCCATGCGGTAGGCTAAGTCCTTGTGCTCCCGCGAGGCGACGGCCGACTCGGGAATCTTGGTCCAGGGTACCAGGTCGTCGGCATCGAAGTCGCCCACCTGGAAGCGGGCGATGAGCAGGCGGCGCAGCGAACGGTCGATGTCGGTCTCCTTGATGTCGCCACGCTTGACGGCCTCCGGCAAGCGGCGGTAGACGGAGCCGCACTCCACGTCGGTTCCTGCCAGCACAGCTTTGGCCGAGGCCTCGGCACCATCCTTGGAGTAGCCGTGTCGACCAGCCACGTAGAAGTCGTTGATGGCCCCGCAGTCGCTGGTAATCAGTCCCTGAAAGCCCCATTCGTCGCGCAGTATCTGCTGCTCGTAGCGCGTCTGTGCACAGCAGGGCTGGCCGTCGATGCGCTGGTAGGCACACATCACCTCGGCCACGTCGCCCTCCTGTACCAGCGACTTGAAGGCCGGCAGGTAGGTTTCCCAGAGGTCGCGCTCGGGCAGGTTCTCGATGTTGAAGCTGTGGCGGTTCCACTCTGGGCCGCTGTGTACGGCGAAGTGCTTGGCGCAGGCCAGCAGCTTTTTCTTCTCGGCTAAGGGCTTGCCGTCGTAGGAATAGCCCTGCAGTCCACGGACTACGGCCAGGCCCATGCGCGATGTCAGATAGGGGTCTTCACCGTAGGTCTCCTGTCCGCGTCCCCAGCGGGGGTCACGGAAGATGTTGATGTTAGGTGTCCAGAACGAGAGGCTCTGGTAGCGCTTGATGTCACCGCTGCGCTTGGCCTGCTGGGCCTTTACACGGGCCTCGTCGCTGACAGCCGTAAATACCTGGTGCAGCAGTTCGTCGTCCCACGAAGCAGCCATGCCCATCGTGATGGGGAATACAGTGGCATAGCCGTTGCGGCCTACGCCGTGCAGGGCTTCGTTCCACCATTGGAACTGGGGGATGCCGAGGCGTGGGATAGCGGGCGAGGTGTCCATCATCAGTTTTACTTTCTCGTTGAGCGTCAGCCGCGAGAGCAGGTCGTCGGCGCGTTGCTCGGCCGTGAGTTGCGGATTCTGGTAAGGCAGTTGCTGGGCGTTGGCCGTCAGTGCAGCTGTAGCGAACAGGATGGTCAGTAGTTTCTTTCTCATGTTGGTATGTTTTAAGGGATTATTACTTTCTTTCCGTTGACGATATACAGGCCTTTGCCGGGGTGGCTCACCTTGCTGCCCATCATGTTGTAGATGCTACCGTCGGCCGACGGTTGGCGAAGCTGGCTGATGGCGGTGGTGGAAGCTGTGTGAAGCGTCAGCTTGTAGCACGACTGGGCGTCGCCCTTCGGGGTGAAGGTCAGCTTGCCGGCCACAGGGGTGGCAAAGTCAATCTTGTGGGTGGCACGGTTGACGGCGGCATCGCGGGGTGGGTAGACGTAGTCGGTCGAGGCGTAGCTGTTGCCCGCCAGTTCGGCTAAGTAGCCCGTGGCACCGTCGGCGTTGCAGTAGCCGTAGATGGTGACCGCCTCAATCTGCAGGCCATTGGGGATGGTGATGCTGTACTGCTTGTTGCGCGAATACTTGATGGTGCCGTCGCTGCCGTAGGCAGGGCTGGTGTTGTTGGACGCGAAACCGCCCGTGAAGGTACCGTCGCCGTTGGAGGTCTGCTGGCTGATGTCGTAGGCCGTGAGTTCAGGTTCGGCTCCCACCTCTACGATGTAGCCCATTTGCTGGCCACCCTCGTACTGGCGGTCGGTGATGTCGGCAACCAGTGAGTTGAGGTATACCTCGAGGTTGGTATAACCGTCGGCACCCACGGTGTTGCCGTCGGCAGCATTGTTCGGGTTCAGCCCGTGGGCAGTCTCCCATTCGTCGGGCATGCCGTCGCCGTCAGTATCGGCGGGAGCCTCGGTGGCGTTCAGCGTGGGCCAGGCATTCCAGTCGGCAGCGGCGCCGGCCGGCTTGTTGTCCTCCTGCGAGTTGATGAAGCCCTTGCTCAGCCCCTTGCCGGTGTAGGTGGCCGTGCCGCTGCGGGTGTCGCTGACCATCAGTTCGTCGAACGAGTCGCGGTGCAGCGAGGCCCCTGCGTAGTCGAGCACCCGCTGGTAGGCATCAGCGGCACTGTGGGTGGTGGTCAGCACAAAGTCCATCGGCTTGTCGAGCTTGATGCTGTCCTTGGTAGCCTGGGTGAACGTGCCGTCGCAGCTGTTGGCGTCAATCTGGTTGATGATGCCAATGGTCCAGTTGTTGCTGGTTACGTCGCTGTATTTGGAGTTGACGTTGCCCGTGACGTAGTACTTGCCCCAAAGGTGCAGGGCCGGAGCGTAGGCGGGGTAGGTGGCTATGTAGGAGTTGGTGCGTATGCCGATGCCGGCTATGCGCTTGGCTTTATTGTCGGTAGGCGAGCCGGGACCGGGCTTGTAGTAGTTGTTGACTATGTTCACCGTCATGCCTTCGCCGCCGTAACAGCCGTTGCTGCCATAGTTGTAAATGACGTTGTTGCGCATGTCCATCCGTTCGTCCAACTGCGTCGTGGGGCGCGGGCCGAGGCGTGGTGTGCGGCTGGTGTGGTGGGCTATGAGGTTATGGTGGAACGAGGCCCCACTGCCGCCCCAGTTGCCCCCGTAGCCGTGGGCACCCTTCGAGTGGCCGCTGTTGACCAGGCTCTGGGCGACGAGGCACCACTGCACGGTGGTGTTCTTATTTCCTAAGACGGAGAGGCACTCGTCAATGGACCACGATACCGAGCAGTGGTCGATCATCCAGTCCTGCTGGTCCATGCCGCCGAAGCCGTCCCATCCGTCGGCACCGTCGAGCGTCACGTTCTTGTTGCCTAAGCGGAAGCGCATGTAACGCACGATGACGTTGTTGCCCTTGATGCTGCAAGGATAGTCGGCCACACAGATGCCATCGCCGGGAGCCGTCTGTCCGGCGATGGTGGTGTTGCTGGGAATGGTGAGCTGCGACTGCAGGTGGATGGTGCCCGACACGTCGAACACGATGGTCTTGGCCCCCGTCTGCTGCAAGGCCCATCTGAGGGAGTAGGCCCCGCTGTCGTTCAGGTTCTTGACATGTATTACCTTGCCGCCTCGTCCGCCCGTCACATAGCGTCCGAAGCCCTCGGCTCCGGGGAATGCCGGCGTTTTCTCCTCAGCCGTGCCTGCCAAGTTGGTCTGAGCATTCGTCTCAGCCCATAGTCCTGTGGTGAGGACGCATAGTAGAATCAGTCTTCTCATTGTATTTATCCTTTAATTTGTTTGTAAGTTCACTTCCTCTCTGCGGCCGGTCAGTATCAGGTAGCGGGTCTTGGCCTGCAGGTATTCGCTATTGGCGGCATTGCGTGAGGTGAGTGCCTGCTGCCACTGGCGTTGGGCATCGAGCAGGTCGGTCATGTTCGTCAAGCCGTTGAGGTAGTGTTCGCGGTTGATGCGCAGGTTCTCCTCTGAACGTTCCACGCTTTTCTTCGCGATTTGCGTCTGACGGTAGGTACTTTCCAGATTGTCCCAGGCATCTTGTATTTGCAGGGAGATGAGCTCGCGCTTGTCTTGACGGAAGTCTTTTGCCTTCTCTACTTCCACTTTTTTCCAATTGTACATACGCCGTTCGCTCCAGAAGGCACTGATGGGGATCTGGACGGTAGCGAAGGCGATGGCCCTGCTGTTCCATTCGGCAAGAAACTTGCTGTAACTGGCCGTTCCACCTACGAGTACGATGGGTAACATGGAGGCGCGCGCTATTTTCTTTTCCAGCACCGCCTTTTCCACCCAGGTGTCAAGAAGTTGGGTCTCCGTGCGGTTCTCAAGGGCTGTGAGATGTGGCATCTGATATTCCTGGGGGTCGACAATGGCATCGTCGCATAGAGTTGTGTCGATGTCAATATCCTGTTCAGCCATACCCATATATTTTGCCAATGCACGGCGTAACAGCCGACAGGCATTGGCTGTCTTGATGCGCAGAGCCGAGAGCTGGTCTTGTATCAGTTCGACGCTGAGGACGTCGTTCTTGTTGACTATACCATTCTCGTAAATATTGACCGCATCGCGGTGTATGCTCTCCGTTTCTTTCTCCATCGCGTCGAGCATCTTGTCGGTCTCATGGAGTTCCAGAATCTTGTAAAACAGGAATTCGGTGGTCATCACAATCTCGTCGTCAGTCACCTGTTGCAGTTTCTGGCGAGCGTCAACCTGCATGTCGGCCAGTTTGTTGACATTGCTGATTCTGCCGCCGGTATATAGGGGTTCGAGGACAGTGAGGCCCATCGACGTACCGCGCTTGACGGCGTGAATGCCGCCGTTTTGGAAGAAATCCGACCCTTCGGTGAGTTCCTCGATGACTTCTTGCAGTTCGGGCGAGAACAATTGCTGTTTCAGCAGATAGTCGCTGGCCTCGAAATGGGTGGCCGACGCTCCTACCATGGGAAAGTACTTCGAGCGGGCGTAACGTTGCTGTTCCTTGGCAATGAGCAAGTCGTTGCGGGCATCCTTTGCGCTGACGTTGTTAACACGAGCCTCATTGACACACTCCTGCAGGGTCATGATGCGCTGGGCGGAACCAGTGAATAGTGAAAAATGAATAGTGAATAGTATCAGGAATATCTTTTTCATGCTGATTGGCTTTTTTACCTTTTTACTTTTTTACCTTTTAAACCTTTCTCTTACCAGACTGTAGCCGACAGGTATCATGGTGATGATAAACAGCATCGACACCAGTGCTCCTATGCAGATGATGACGCCCATCGGTCCCCACAACGGCGTGTCCTTGATGACCATCGGTATGACACCCATCGATGCGGCCATCGAAGTGAGGAATACCGGTCGGAACCGACGTTTGGCCGACAGCAGTGCGGCCTCGTTCGTGGGATGCTCGCGGCTCAGTTCCTCAGCATAATCAATCATGATGATGCCGCAGCGGGTGATGATGCCCATGAGCGAGACGAAGCCGAGTACGCCCGTAGCGCCAAACTCCTGACCGAACAAGTGAAGTCCCAGCGCACCACCTATCATTGAGAATCCCAGCGACGACATGATAAGCAGCGTGAGCGGTATGCTTTTCAGGTGGAACACGATGATGAAGAAGATCAACACGATGGCAATCTGCATACCCAGATACATCTGCGGACGGTATGTCCGTTCGGTCTCTGCCTGTCCACCCTCCTCAAGCTTGACACCTTCAGGCAGTCGCAGTGTCTGGAGATCCCGATAGATATTCTCCGTCAGTTCTCCTACCTTCACGCCCTGACGACCCATCATGCCAAAGACTGAGGCCGTCCGCTCGCCGTTGACACGTTCGATGGTGCCAGAGCCCCAGCCAGGCTTGACGTCAGCTATCTGCGACAGCGGTGCAGCCGTAATGGTGGGGATCAGGCCCGTCACGCGTATGTTTTTGAATTCATCGATGTCGTGCTTACCATTATCGGCGTCCTTTACCGTGATGCTCAGCTCGTGGTCGTCCTCCCAGATAGTGGTTACAGGAATGCCGCCACCATAGCGCAAGGCGAAATTCAGCGAGAGCAGCGATTTGCTCATGCCAATGCGATTGGCCTCTTCAGGCTTCATGGTGACCTCCAGTCGGTTGCCTGTCGTGCCGAAGGAGGTGGTCAACACGTCTATGTCCTTGTTTTTCGACAACCGGTGGTGTATGCTGTCTATGGCCACATGCAGGCTATCGAGGTTATCACCCTTCACCACCACTTCTATGGGGTATTGGTGGTCGGAGTATTCTATCTGCCGGAACAGTATCTGAGCCTCAGGAAAATAATAGGAATAGCGATGGGCGTATTCGTCCAACATCTCCTGCGTCTCCTTGTCATTATGGGTGTTTACGATGAACTGTGCAAAGTGGGTGCCGCCGAAATTGGGCAGGAACGTGGCATGGAATCGCGGTGAGCCGCTACCATAGAACGTGGTCAGGTTGACCACCCGTTCGTCCTTTCTCATGATGCTGGCCAGCGAGTCGGCCACCTGTGCGGTATAGTTCAGGTCGGTGCCTGTAGGCAGTATGATGTCAACGGCAAACTGGTTGCGCTCGGCTCTGGGCATCAGCCTGATGGGCAGCATCAGAATGAGCACAGCCCCCAGCACGATGCTTGCCAGTCCGATGGCGAGGGTGGCACGCCTGTGGCGGAAGCAACACTCTATCAGCCTGTCGTAGTGACCTTGTATCCGCTCGAGCATGGTCTTCCGCTCGCCTTCGTTTCTTTCCTGATGGTTGGCAGAGCCCGTGTGGAGTCCGCTCTTGATAAACTGATGCTGCAAAATAGGCACCACGAAGATTGCGACCACCAACGATACCGTCAGTACGATACTGATAGCATACGGGAACCATTTTATGAAGTCGTGTATCATCTTACTCGTCGTATAGAGGAAGGGGAAGAACGTGATGCTGATGACCAGCGTTGCCGTAATGATGCTCTTCACAAACTCCCGTGAAGACTCTACAGCAGCCTGCCAGCGATCCATTCCGGAGTCCAGTTTATCCAGATAGCAGTCTACCACTACCACGCTGTCGTCGACGATCATACCCAGCGATACCAGCAGAGCAGCCAGCGTGACGCTGTTAATCTCAACTCCCGCCACAAGGAATATGGCGATGGAGGCAAAGATAGTGATAGGGATGGTGACCACTGCTACGCCCGCCACCCTGAGCGGCAGCATCAGGCATACCACAATGATGACGGACACGATGGCGATGAGCATTTCGAACATGAAGTCCCGTATGGAGTGGTCCACCACCTGACTTTGGTCGCTTATCACGTTGATGTGTACATCCTTGGGCAGTGTCTGCTGATAGTCGCTGACGACCTGTTTTACCTCGGTACCGAAGTCGATGATATTCTTGCCCCTGATCATCTGCAGCGAGAGCAGCAGGCATTGGCGTCCATTGTTCTTGATGTATCGTCGTGGCTCCGGATATTCACGCTTGATGGTGGCAATGTCGCCCAGTCGTACCACCTCACCCGTGGGGGCATTGCTGACGATGGTCTGTGCCAAGTCCTGTTCTGTATTGAGCGACGACCGGATGTGTATCTTCCTGCTTAGTTTGCCATCCTCCAGACTGCCTGTATAAAGTGTGCCTGTAAGTCCGGAAACCTTGCTCATCAGCATGGCCGTATTGATGCCGTACATCGAGAGACGGTCGCGATCCAGATAGATGCTCAGCTCTTCCTTCTGGTCACCCATGCGTATCACGTTTGCCAGGCTCTTCACCGTTCTCAGCTTGTCGCTCAGTCCGTCGGTATAGTCGCCCAACTCACGGAATGTCTTGCTGTCGCTTTCGATGGTCAGCAACATGGCCGATGAGTCGCCGAAGTCGTCGTTGGCCACCACGCCCAATACGCCTGCCGGCAGTGTCATGCGGAAGAGTGACAGCCGCTCTTTCAACTTGTTCCAGAATTCCGTATGACTGCTCTCCGTACCGTTGAGCCATACGATGGCCGCACAGCCATCATTCATGCTCATCGTCGTGGTCTTTTCCCTGTCTATCTCCTTAAAGGTCCAGAGGAATTCTTCCAGAGGTTTTGCCAACTGCTGCTCCACTTCCAACTCAGACGCTCCAGGATAGACTCCTACCACCAGTCCCACAGGGAGGTCTACCTGTGGAAACTCATCCTTTGGTATATATAACAGAGAAGCAATGCCTGCAAGCATCATCACCAGCACCAACAGCAACGTGATGCTTTTATGCCTCATGGCACTCGCCACCAAATTTGTCTTATTACTATTCACTATTCACTTTTCACTATTCATTATTCACTCTTCACCACCATTCCCTCACTGACTTTATTCTGACCTTGGACGATGATCACATCACCGTTAGTCAGTCCTGTCTCTATGACCACGCCGCTGCTGTAGATGTCGCCTGTGGTGACTGCCTGACGGTGGGCCTTGCCTTGCTTGACCATCCACACATAGGTTTCCTTGCCGCTAACCTGAATGGCATCCTGCGGAACCAGAATAGAATAGTCAGCACTCACGTCCTTCATGTGTACCTTGCATACCATACCTGGCAGCAATGTATGGCTTCTGTTCTCTACCAAGACTTTTACCGCGTAGGTGTGGTTGATGATATTCGCTACCACGCCCTTGTTCACCACTCTGCCCGTAAACACGCTATCGCCTAGGGCTGGTACCGTAAACTTCACGTCAGTGCCCTTCTTGATCTTACTGATCTCTTTCTCCGGAACCGATACGCTGACTTTCACCTTGTCAATCTTCACCAGTCTGAAGCCCGTCACACCAGGCATGACGCTGCTGCCTTCATGTACTGCATTCTGTGCCACATAACCATCAAAAGGGGCACGTAACACAATGTCGTCCACATTCTTCCGCGACATCGCCTCTGCAGCCTTTGCCTTGGTCAGCATCGACTCCATCTCCACCATTCTTATCTCTGGCAGTGTACCCTTGTCGTAAAGGTTCTTCAGACGACGGTAGGCATCCTCGGTCTGTGCCAGGGTCGAGGCACTCATTTCGTAGGCACTCCTCACGTTCTGTCCATCGGTCTCGGCCATGGCCTGACCTTTCCGCACGAATTGTCCTTCATCGACCATCACGCGAATAACCGTACCCAAGACCCCGAATGTGACGTTGGCGCCGTCTTCCTCTTCTATCACGCCCATGAAACTCTTGTTGACGCTCTGGGCGCCAGCCTCAACTTTCTGGGTTCTCACACTGACAGTTTCCTCATGGGTCTGCGTCCCCTTTTTGTTACATGACCAAAGCAGGAAGGCTGCCGTAACCAATATAGCGATTTTCTGATTCATATTTGCGATTTGAAGATTTGTTATGCTTTTATTACTCCTCTACATTCAGTTCATCCATCACGATAAAGATGGGACGGGCCTTCACCTGATCGAAAATGCGTCCGATGTAAAGGCCGAGCACACCCATCATGAAAAGCAGCAGTCCGCAGGCAAACCAGATGGAGAAGATGGTCGTGGTATAACCGGGCACCGTGTAGAATTCCAGGAAATAGGCAATGACATTGTAGAGGGCCGTGATGACGGAAAGGAACGACATCGTGAAGCCTACCACTACTGCCCCTTTCAAGGGTCGTGTGCTGTCGGCGATGATGGCATAGTGCTCGCCGAAGTTGCGGCTCAGGTTAAGACCAACCACACGCTTATCAACGGCACAGACCTGACGGATGGCCTCCCACACATTGTCGGGCGAACAGTCATTGACGAGGATAATCTCGTAACTGTCGGTCAGTGTCTGCAAAGTGGCGTGCAGCCGTTTCAGCAGTTCTGCCAGTATCGACTCCCCGTAATACTCCGGGATGACGATGGATATATCTTTGTTATTGATCATTCTCTGATTTTGATGACCAGCGACATGTCACAGTTCTTCAATATCTCAACCATCCGGTCCTCGTCGAAGGAAATGCAGCCGCCGGTATAGGGCTTCGAGCCTTTCACATGGATGAAGATAGCACTGCCATTGGGATAGATACACTCCTTGTTGAAGTCGGTGGCGATGCCGTAGTTATACTGCGGCTGGTAGGAGTACATCTCCTCACCCTTACATTGGTGCTTGGTCTCTTCGGTGTCGATAATCTGGTTGTAGTACTTGCAGTCCTCATCGCAAGCATAGGTTGTGGGCTTCACATCAATGTAGGGCATCGTCGTGCCAGGATTGGGCTTGACGCCGAAGGCACTCAGCGGACGCAGCGTACCAATGGGGGTCTTGCCGTCGCCCTCGCCCGTCTTGCCAAGGCCGTTCTTGCCGACAAACACGTCGGTAACAAACAGCACCTTCCCGTCAACTGTCAGGCGGGCCTTGCCTGCACTGCCCTGTACGTCATACACTTCAAGCAACTGTCCCTTCTCTGAGACCGAATTATCATTATTCGAACATGCTGTAAACACACTTGCGCCGCAAATGAGGGTAGCGGCCATCACCCATTGCATCATTTTTTTCATATGGATTGTTATAGAATTCGTTTCGGAGGCAAAGATACGAAAAAATTCCGAACCAACAAAAAAACAATGCACAAATTTGTGTCAGGTCCCTTTTTTGTTAGCGCATCCTGACAGCGTCTCAGCGGGGTCAGGATACAATGTGACAGTCACAAATTATCCTGACCCCTCGTGACACACGGTAGAAGCATATGCCAGCGAACTCTGTATCTCACCGAAATACCTCACTGCTGTCTGCAAGAAGAATTCAGGCAAGACCGCCAACGAGTGGATAACAGAACAAGTGTTGGAGGACATCCGCTACTATCTGCGTCAGACCGACCTCAGCATCAAGCAGGTCTGCGACCGCCTCGGATTCCCCAACCCCTCCTTCTTCGGCAAGTATGTCAAAGACCATTTCGGTATGACGCCGTTGGAATTCAGACATACCTTTGTGGAATAATAAATGACGCTGTCATTTGTCATAATTGTCATGTGTCATGATTTGCGGATCGCACTGTAGGAACGATCCCTGTCGTGAAGTAGCGACTGTGTCAATTGTGAGAAAAGGCCGTGCGGAAAAGTGGCGGGAGATGAGAGAGAAGTGGCTTCGGACGGCATAAAAGGGCCTTCGGAGTGAAGAAAAGCGGGGGCTGATGATGGCCGTCGAGGGGGCGGCTGTCATGCAGAAAACGGGGTATTAAAGGTAGCATTTGCTACTATACTAGGGCGCAATTTTTTTCTCCTATGGTAGCAATTTTTTCCTAGGCAGCATGACAAACGTGACAAATGACAGTGTCATTTTCCGAGAGGGCGAATATTGAGATTGTTTGAAAATTATTTCATCTTTATATATAATATATATATTATATATAAAGATGATTAAAACGTCTGCTATTTCCGAAAACCTCCTGCGCAAAATCTGACAGCGTCATTTGTCATAATTGTCACTTTTTGGTCGCGCAGATATTTGGCGGTATCGGAAATTATGCGTAACTTTGTGGCTGAAAAAAGAAGCAACAACGATGAACAGTCAAA
>JAEEGH010015362.1_pt1 | contig 16638 bp, 12 predicted proteins | sample 9134181 | NCBI WGS metagenome assembly JAEEGH01 (sample SAMN16246544, study PRJNA631951) | gut metagenome | biome: gut microbiome; feature: rumen; material: DP-attached | host: Bos | place: Iran: Karaj | collected 2018-10
GTTCCGCTGTACTTGCCGTAAAGCACCACGTCGCCGACCTTGACTTCCATGGCAACGAGTTCGCCCTTGTCGTTCTTGCGACCCGGGCCCACGGCCACAACCTTACCCTGCATCGGCTTTTCCTTGGCGTTGTCCGGGATAAAGAGACCCGAAGAGGTCTTCTGTTCGGCTTCTGCCGGCTTGACGACGATTCGATCTGCAAGAGGCTTAATCATTTTCACTTTTCCTTTTTTGCGGGTGGTTTCGCACCCATTGATTGAACTGTTTTGCCCAAATTGGTAGTCCAACTTGGACTATTTATTTTGTTTCGCCCATTATCAAGCAATTTCCGTGCCAAGAGTCGGTGCGGGCACGAGGGGGTAAAAAAACGCCGAAATTCTACTAAAACCGCAATATTTTACGGAAAAACGCCCCGTTGCAGGGTAAAAAAGAAAAAGGAATGTTCCTTTTTGAAACATTCCTTTTGACTTAAACTGGTCTGTTTAAATTTGAAACAGTTACTTGATCGTGCTCGTCAGGCGGAAGGCGAGGCCAACGTCGCTCATTTCGTTTTCGCTGTAGACACTGAGCTGGATCTTGGACTTGCCGATGCTCTTGACGTAGGCGACGGTCCATGCCCAGTCGTCGTAAGTATGGTTCGGCACGGCGTACAGGTTGTCGCGCTTGTTGATGTATTCCCATTCGACCATGAGGTGGCTCATCAGGGTGTTCAAGATGCCTTCGCTCGGGGCGAAATCAAGACCCAGGTAGAAGGGCTGGTAGTAGATGCCCGGCTGGAAGTACTTGGATTCGGGGGCGATGTAGTTGTCCACTTCGGTGTTGATGTCGTCGTCCTGCGTGTAGATGCAGGCGTATTCACCATAGGCGCGGAGAATGGGGAAAAGGTTGAAGCTGGCGTAGGCGGCCACGCGGTGGGTCACGTAGGCGGTGTTCTGCACGACGTCGACGAGGTTAGAACGGTAGGCGACCTTGACTTCCAGCGGGAAGGTGAACTTCATGTCGTCTTCGATACGGATGTAGCCCTGGTTGGCGGTGCCGTTCTTGGCGGCAACCATGGCGTTCAGCTGGTTGAGGCCGCTCTTCCAGCCGAGTTCAACGGCGTTGTGGCTGTAATCGCGCATCCAGAGACCGCGCTTGGTGAGATCCTTGTCTACATAGGTACCGAAGTTGGTGGACTGCGACCAGTCGGTCTTCCAGCGACCGATTTTGAGGTTGACTTGGTCGGCTGCGCCGAGGGCCCACTTGTAGTTTACCCAGTAGAGGTCGGCGAGAATCTTGTCCTGTGCGGACTTGGTGGTCTTGGTCTTGCCGTCGGCATCGGTAGATACGTCGGTCACGTTCTTGTTGCCGAATTCCGGAGCAAAAATGCGGAGCATGATGGTTCCGTCCAGGTTGTCGCTCTTGTACTGGCCACCGATGTTGGCGCGGATCCAGCCGCTGCTGAAGTTGTTGTCTTCGTCGGCGATGGACTTGGTGACTTGAGTCTGTACGTTACCCTTGAGGGTCATGTTGTCGACGACGTCGGCTGCGAAGGCGGAAACGCCCATAGCGAGAGCGGCCGCTGCGATTTTCCTGAAGTTCATGAATACTCCTTAGAAGTTTAATTTCGGTTTCAAATTTAGAATATGCGATGTGTTTTGCAAGGATTTTTTTTATTTTTGGCGCGTTTTTAAAGGGAGTGTTTATGAACCGTTTCGGATATGCCGCTTTGTTTGTCGTTATGTTGGCGTTCGGCCAGCCGTTGTGCGCCCGTGATTTGGAGCCGAATAAGACGCACGCCGTGTTGACCGTGACTTTTACCAATGAAGAGGATGTTCCGCAGGCGAAAAAGAAACTGATGTTCGTTGGACAAAATGACCCGAAGAAAAAAATTACGGTGACCACCGATAGCGAGGGAGAAGTGACCTTCCATATCCCGCGCGAAGATTCCTACACGATTTTTTGTGAAAGCCTGACGGGTTATTTTGAATGCGGCAATACGCCGTATGTCTCGACGACGGCGAGTACGGGCGGAATTACGGTGACTTTTGACGATACCCGCGTGGAACTGACCGGCGTGACCTTCAAGGCGGGAAGTGCTGAACTAGAGCCGAATTCGCTTGCGACTCTCGACGCGGCAATCGCGGGGCTGAAGAGAAATCCGAAGGCCAGGATCGAAATCCAGGGACATACCAGTTCCGAAGGCGACGACGAGATGAACCAGAGGCTGTCGGAGGCGCGTGCGTATGCCGTGCTGCAGTACATGAAGGAAAACGGCATTGACTGGGGGCGTCTATCGGCAAGCGGTTACGGTTCTTCGCAACCACGCGCGACGAACAGCACCGAGGAAGGCCGCAAGAAAAACCGCCGCATCGAGCTTCGCGTTTTGAACGAAGACGAAGTTCCGGTGGAGTATAAATAGAGCTTAGAACTTAGAGCTTAGAGTTTAGAGCTTAGAAAAAAATAGGTTCTACCAACTAACTTTTGCGGAAGCCGTCGTCGCCGAGGACGATTTTACCTTCGCGGAAGAGCGTGCCCAGAATTTTCTTGAAAGTCTTCTTGGACATATTGAATTCGCGGCGAATCTCTTCGGGATCGCTGTGGTCCCCGTAGGGGAGGAATCCGCCTGCTTCTTCAAGTTTCTTGAGGATCGCGGCGGGGCTTTCGCTTTTCATGATACCCTTGTAGCCTACAGGCGTGAGGTTCAGCGTAATCTTACCGTCTTCGGTGAATCGCTGGATGTAACCGGACATTGTGTCGCCAATGTAGATGCGCGGCGTGTTCGGTGTGACCATAAGGCGACCCGTGTAGCGGTAATCGACGAGGAAGTCAATGTGGTCGCGGGTGACCTCGTAGGCGGCGAGCTGCACATGCTGTCCCAGGTGAAGCTCAGAGGTGTCCGTATCGAGGAAACTCTTAATCTTTTCGGTTGCGACGATGCGGTTGCTCTTGTCGTCTTCGAGAATGTAGACGACGCAGCGGTCTCCGCGACGGAGTTCGCCGAGTTGCTGTTTGAACGGCAGGAACAGATCCTTGTTGAGGCCCCAGTCCAAGAAGGCGCCGTAGCGGTTCACGTCCTTGACTTCGAGGACTGCGAATTCACCGACGGTAGCGTAGGGCTTGTCGAGGGTCGCGATGGGGCGGTCTTCGGAATCCATGTAGACGAATACATCGAGAACTTCACCCTCCTCGAGTGAGAATTCTTCCCGTTTGCCGGGGAGCAGCACGCGCCCGCCTGTTTCAAGTTCCAGGTAGTAGCCCTGCGGCATGATTTCTTCGACGCGGGCGCGGTTGTATTTGCCTAATTCCATTTGGACCTTCCGTTCAATTTTAATTTGTATAAAGTTCTATAGTCCGTTAGTCAAAGAGTTCCGGGTCAGATTCGTCGGAGCTTTCGTCTTCGCTGGAACCGTCGTCGAAACTGTCGGGCGGGGTGATTCGGGTGGCGCGCTTCACCTTCTTCGCGGTGAACTTGCTGCCCAGAGCCTTGTAGCCCTTGACTTCGGCGACTTCGGTCAGGTCGAGTTCTTCCTTCTGGACTTCGCGGCCTACCTGGTATTCCATGAGTTCACGGGCGTCGTCAGTCGCAAAGAATTCGATCATCTGTGTGTCCTTATGGTCGGACACGAGGCTGAATTCGGTCGTCATGGGGCAGCCTTCCAAGTTGAAGCGCTTGACCATGTAGTTGAAGTTGCCACCTTCGAAGTAGAGAATCGTAAAGACCTGTTCCGGATCGAACTTGTGGATGTACTTGATGCCGGTACCCACGAGAATCGGGTCGGCCATGTCGTGCACGCGGGCCGTACCGTTTTCCTTGACAATGAGGATCTTGTCCTTTTCACCGAATTCACCGATGCGGTCGCCCTTCTTCTGGGTGCTGATGATGCCGGCGAGGGCGTCAAAGTAGAGAACGCGGGCACCCAGGGTGCTTACGCCCTTACGGACGCGCTTGATGCTCTTGACCGGGTACTTGGTAACGATGTTGCCCATGGCGCCACGGCCCTTCACATCGATGGAGCTGAAATCCACCTCGAAATTGAGCTTGGTGCGCGGACGCGGCTTGAGTGTGACTTCCACGACTTCGGCTTCGCCGTTCAGGTTGCTCGACATGTAGAGAATCTTGCTGCCGGGCGTGCCCTTACCCATAAAGTAATCCTTGTCGCGGGTGACACCACCCACGTTGAATCGCTTGATGTAGTAGGCGCCGTCCTTGCCGTCCTGGTGAATCACGTTGTAAATGTGGCGGTCGTCGTCCTTCTTGAACTTTTCCACGAGCAAGATGTTCTTGCCCACGAAGTCCTTGTCGCTGACCTTGACGACCTTGAAGCTGCCGTCGGCCTTGAATACGATCAGGTCGTCGTATTCGGACACGTCGAAGAGGTATTCTTCCTTCTTCATGCCGGTGCCGAGGAAGCCTTCCTTGCGGTTCACATAAAGTTTCTGGTTTGCAAGAGCCACGTGCACGGCTTCCACCTTGCCGAATTCCGCAATCTGCGTGCGGCGTTCCTTGCCCTCGCCATACTTCTTCAGGATGTTCTTGAAGTGGTCGATGGTGTAGTCGGTGATGTGTTCCTGGTTGTACTTGCAGGTCGCGATGCTTTCTTCGAGTTCGCGCAAAAGCTGGTCGGCCTTTTCACGGTCGTAATGGCTGATGCGACGAATCGGAATTTCAATGAGCTTCCCGATTTCTTCGTCGGTGATTTCCTTGCGGTGCAGTCGCTTCACATAAGGCATAAGGCCTTCGCGCACGAAGTTGATAATCTGCTCGCGGTCCTTCGCCTTCTTGATGACCTCGTAGACTTCCTTTTCGATGAAGATCTTTTCGAGGGTGGTCATGTGCCACTTGTCTTCGAGGTGCTTGAGTTCGTTGGCGAGTTCCCATTCCAGGAGCTTGACCGTGTGCTCCGTGTTCATGCGCAGAATGTCAGAGACGCCGAGGAATTTCGGGTGCTTGTCCACGATGACGCAGGTGCACGGAGAAATGGACTTTTCGCAGTCGGTAAAGGTGTAGAGGGCGTCGATGGCGACCTGCGGGTCGGTGCCCGGCTGCAGGTGCACGAGGATTTCGACTTCTTTACTGGTGTTGTCGTCCACGTGCTTGATCTTGATTTTACCCTTGTCGTTAGCCTTCACGATGCTTTCGATCAGGCTTACGGTGGTGGTGCCGTAGGGGATTTCGCGGATGGCGAGCGTCTTGTTGTCGACCTTTTCAATCTTCGCGCGCACGCGGACCTTGCCGCCGCGCTGGCCGTCGTTGTAGTCGCTCACATCGATGATGCCGCCGGTAAAGAAATCCGGATAGAGCGTAAATTTTTTTCCCTTGAGGATAGCGATGCTTGCTTCGCAGAGTTCGCGGAAGTTGTGGGGGAGGATCGACGTGGAAAGACCCACGGCAATGCCGTCCACACCTTGTGCCAAGAGCAGCGGGAACTTGACCGGGAGCGTCACCGGTTCCTGGCTGCGACCGTCGTAGCTCGGGATCCATTCGGTGGTTTCGGGGTTGAACACGACATCGATCGCGAACGGCGTGAGGCGGCCTTCAATATAACGGGGGGCTGCGGCGCGGTCGCCCGTGAAGGGGTTACCCCAGTTACCCTGGGTGTCAATCAGCAAATTCTTCTGACCGAGGCCCACGAGGGCATCGCCAATAGATGCGTCGCCGTGCGGGTGGTAGGCCATGGTTCGACCGACGATGGTGGCCACCTTCTGGTAGCGGCCGTCGTGGTTTTCGAAAAGGGAATGCAGAATGCGGCGCTGCACCGGCTTAAGTCCGTCCTCGTAGTATGGAACGGCGCGGTCCAAAATCACATAGCTCGCGTAGTCCAGGAACCACCCGTCGTAGAGTTTTTCAAGGTGGTTCACGTTCGAAAGTCCAAGGGTCGAATCTTTAATTTCTTCGCTCATATTCAAAAAAATGCGTTTTAAGGCTTAAATTTCAACGTACGGACACAATGTAGTAAAAAATCTCGTCTAAAAAATGACACTACTGCACAAAGGTGCAAAAAATCCCCCGGCCGGGCCGGAGGATTTGGTCTTAAGCTTGTATCGTTTCGATTAGAAGCTGAATACGGTTTCGACACCGAAGTAGAGGTTCAGGTCTTCGCCGTAGTCCTTGGTGCTCACGAATGCTTCGTGGCCGTCCTTTTCCCAGTCGTCACCCATGGGGAGGATCGCCATGGCGAAGCCCGTGACGTCAAGACCGTCGACCGGAGAGAAGTAGATACGGGTACCGAAGTTGAGTGTACCGAGGTCGGTGTCATCTTCAAGAGAGTTTGTATGCAGTTCGCCGAGGAGGCCGATGGTAACGGCGTCTGTCAGCTTGATGTCGCCTTCACCGTAGGCAAACATGTATTCAGGAAGTTCGTTATCGTGAACGGTCGGAGTCTTGTCATCGAGCAGGGCGTAGAAGAAACCACCCTTGATGTTCACATTGGAAACCTTGAAGGACGGTTCAGCCAAGAAGGCGTGCGTGGCCTTCGGGTCGTCTTCGGTCAGACGGTCGGCATGCAAGCCGTAAACGGCGTGGATAGCGAACGGACCAAATTCAAGAGCGGCTTCCAAACCGGCGTGCAGTTCGTTAGCCTTAGCTTCCTGCCAGCTCTTATAGTGTGCGAACGGACGCAGGGACTGACCCGCATAGTCAAACTGGTAAGCGACATGAGCGTCGTAGCTCTTGCCCATGCTAGCATAGCAGTTGGGAATCGGATTGCCATTTTCGTCAACGGCATCGACGCAGACGGTGTGAATGTCATTGTTGCCACGACCAAAGCCCAAGCCGAGCTGCAGACCGTAGAGGTCGAGTTCAAGACCGCGAATGTCGTGTTCCTTCATACCGGCGGCATAGTCTGCGGGGTCATTGTAGTCGTAGTAGTTGAATGCGCCTTCTGCATGGGTCAGGTCACCGAACTTGAATACCGCGTTTTCGCTATGCAGGTATTGGACATATGCTCCGTTGTAATGAACACCCGGGGCTTCGTTGTCGGCATCGGCTTCGAGTTCTACGAAGGCAGACCAATTTTCGTTGAACTTGACATCAAAGTCCACGTCAACGGTTGACCAGTAGTCGTGGGTCAGTTCCTTCTTGTCGTCATTTTTCCAGTGGCCATAAGCGTCAAATTCGGCCTGGCCGGAAATCTTGAATTCCATAGCCTTCTTCGCTGCAGGGGCTTCATCTGCCTTGGTGATGTTCAGACGGTCAACAAGGGATCCTTCGTTGCCTTCGGCCTTCTTGGCTTCTTCAGCTTTCTTAGCCTCTTCGGCCTTCTTAGCTTCTTCAGCCTTCTTAGCCTCTTCAGCCTTCTTGGCTTCTTCAGCCTTCTTAGCCTCTTCGGCCTTCTTGGCTTCTTCAGCCTTCTTGGCTTCTTCGGCCTTCTTAGCTTCTTCAGCAGCCTTTGCTTCTTCGGCCTTCTTGGCTTCTTCGGCGGCTACGGCCTGCTGGTCTGCGGCCGGTGCGGCGCTCTGTGCTGCAGGAGCGGCGGCGGGTTGGGCTGCATCAGCCTTGGGGGCTTCGGCTGCGGGTTGGGCTGCGGGTGCTGCTGCCGGGGCTGCATTTGCAGGAGCGGCCTGGGCAAGGGCGCTGGCAGCGGCAAGGCCGAGCACGATTGCGGAAAGTTTCATGGATTTCATTATTACTCCTTTAAGCGGATTGGTTTATAATTCGTCTAAAATATAGTTAGTTCTCTCTTTTTTGGTGAAAAAAGTTTACAAAAAGCTTTTTTTACGCTTGATTTCAGCGTTTTGGTTTAAAAACGTGTCATTGGGTGGGATTGTGAGGATGTTTTTTATTTATTTTCGGGGCATGAAATTTGCTTTGCCTATCCTGGCCTTTTTTGTTGTTCAAGCCTTAGCTCTTCCGCAGACGGGAGTGTTTGTCGATAATCGTGACGGTCACAAGTATCGTACGGTAGTCATTGGCTCCAAGACCTGGATGGCTGAAAATCTGGATTACAAGACGAACGAATCGGAATGTTACGACGGCAAAGCTGAAAACTGCAAAAAATACGGCCGCTTATATACTTTCGAGGCTGCACACAAGGCTTGTCCAGTTGGTTGGCATTTGCCCGAAAACGATGAATGGATTCGCTTCAAAAACTTTATTGAAAATAGCGACGGCAAGGAGGCTGCATGGGTAAGCCTGAAATCGCGCGACAAGTGGGACGGTTCTGACCGTTACGGCTTTGATGTCATTCCTGCAGGGCGTGCAACAGATGAATTTGTCGGCCTAGGGGAGTCGGCGCATTTTTGGAGTTCGACAGATGAAGATGGCGATGCCTACGGTTGGCACCTGATGCCTCCAGGTGATTTCGCTCGTGACATAGATCCCGCCACGAATATGTATTCCGTGCGCTGCCTGAGAAATTGATGAAACTTGGTTCGTTTGTTTTATTTATTGCGGGGCTATGCCTGGTGGCGTGCTCCAATTCAGAAAAAATCGTTTCTGACGAACTAGGCGTTCCGGCGGAAATTCCACAGGATTCCATCGAGAACAATAGTTTGTCCCAGGACAGCTTGTTAAGAGATAGCCTCCTTAAAGACAGCCTTTTCAAAGATAGTTTGTATAAAGACAGTCTAATTCGTTTAGATAGTATTCGCCGAGCAGACAGTCTCGCCCAAATGGAATTGTTGCGAAAAAGCGGGTTGTCCTTGATTGCGTCAAACGGTTTGTCTATTGAATTGGGAACAAATTCAGCCGAAGCGCGAGTAAACGAACGACCCGCTATGAAGGTTTCGTTTACCTATGACTTTTATGTGTCTAGGCACGAGACCACCTGTGCTGAATTTAACGGCTTGATGAAATCAGTGACTGGACTTGCGCTGGATTGCGAAAAAGACTCGTTGCCGGTGACAAATGTGACCTATTACGACGCAGTCCTTTTTGCGAACGAACGCAGTAAAAGAGAAGGCCTTGATACGGCATATACCTATGTTTCTAAAAAGATGGATTCGGAAGGCCATTGCGTTAACTTAGAGGGGTATGCCTATCATCCGGAAATAGAATCTTTCCATTTGCCGACCGAGGCGGAATGGATGGTTGTCGCCCAAAAGAATTGGTTCTCCGAAAAATCATGGACCGCTGAAAATTCCGATTTCAAGCTGCATCCGGTTTGTTCGAAGGCCGAAGACAGTGAAATTTGCGATATGATGGGAAATGCGATGGAATGGGTCAACGACTGGTTTGGCCTGTTCCGCGATACAACCCTCCAAAATTATGCGGGTGCTCCTGATGGCGGAAAAGTTGCGCAAAGAATTGTCAAGGGCGGAAGTTTCCGTAGCAAAGCTTCTTCCACTACGTTGTATGCACGGGGGGATATATATTCGGTAACCTCTTCGACAAGAGGAGACTATCTCGGATTTCGTCTTGTGCGGGGGAGCGTTCCCGATGCATCTTGGATGGGGAGCGATGGCCGTGCGATATCTAGTCGTATTACGCCATTGGCAAATGCCTCGTCGGTGTATTCGTATTCAAAAACATATAAGGCCAAATTGGCTTTCCGCAATGATGTCTCTGGAAATATCGCCTTTGTAGATTACTCAAACGGGGCTTTGTCTGTTGTAGAAATCCTAGACACAATCGATGCCTATCATCCGGAGATTTCTCCAGATGGGAACTATGTTGCATTTTGTACAAAGTACGAGGGTGTTGAAGGTAAGTCGGAACTGTATGTGCGTGACTTAGACGAAAACGGTTCCAACCTTGTAAAGCTTGATGTCGAAAGTGCCGCAATTCCCCGATGGCGTGTACTTGAAAACGGAGATACCGTGATTGTGTATGTGACCGATGCAGGAAACAACAAGAGTGAAACGGTATTCCGAGCAACATCGACTTGGCAGGTTCCATTCTCGAACGGGCGATTCGGTGTCCCGCAGAAACTTTTTGATGGTGCTTACCATGGAGGAATCAGTTCCGATGACCATCTTGCTGTTTCGGGGACGCGACTTTTGCGCGCTCGTGTTTCGGACCACGATACGGTATGGTACAATGGGGAGCAGGCCTGCAATGTATCGCTTTCGCAAGATGGATCGAACCGGACGATGTTCCTGGATTTTGGGAGTTCAACTGGGCGTGACTTTGTTGGGAAACGTTACGCGACGCACCAACGCTTGTTTATTGCCGATAGTACGGGGCGCTTGGTTCATTCTGTGCAAGCTCCTGCGGGTTTTTCGTTTGACCATGCGGAATGGGTGGGAAGGTTGGATCTTGCCGTGGCATCTTTAGTCAATTCGAACGGATCACACCGCAAAGTTGTGTTGGTTGATTTGGTCAACGACGAAGTTGTTGAACTGGCGGAAGGCGAGGAACTTTGGCATCCGAGCCTGTGGATCTATGAAAGTGGCTTTGAGACAAAGAATTTTGAACTTGATTTGGATAGTGCCGGAATATATTTTGACAATCCGTCGGATCCTCTGTTGTCTTATAAAATGAACATATTTTGGATCGAAGCGGACTCAATTGAGGTTGTAGCCCTGGGATCTTCTAGAATGAGTGCTGGCTTTAATTCGAATTTGATAACTTATGGCAAGTCGTTCAATATGGCAACGATTCCGTCGGATATGGATATCTTTATGTATCTGGCGGAATTTTATATCCATAAACATTGTCCTCGTCTAAAGGCCCTTGTGGTTGGAATTGATTTTGACTTGTGGTATGATTTGGAAAGCGCGACCGTGATGAAAAATATCCTTTCCTATCCTGGATACTTTTATGACTATAATCATCAGTTCTGGGTTGACGGAGGCGTGGACCAAATAAAAATGATTAGCGCCAAAATAGTCGATGAATCGACTGTTTATCAAGATATGCATCGTAACATGGGTTGGGTCTATGTGGCGGAGAGTCCCTTTGAAGAAAATCCTGAATTCTCCGGATTTATGTTTGGACGAGATTCAACCTGGAGTGACGATTCAACAACGTATCGGCGCGCCATGAACAATCTTGATTTTATCATTCGAAGCGCAGCGATTAAGGACGTCAATGTAGTCGGAGTCATTTTTCCGCAAAGCCCTGAATATAAGAATTCGGGAGCATTTGGAAGACATGGCATGCGACGTTCCCATGCGATGAAGCTTCTTGAAGAAGTTCAGGAACTTGCCCAAAAATACGGTAACTTTTATTTGCTGGACGAAAATAAGATGGGGGACCATGATTACGCTATGAGCATGGCCTACGACTATGACCATCTGAATTATCGGGGGGCCGAAAAAATAACGGCTCGTATCGATTCGGTTCTGAATTCGATAAAATAATTATTTTTCCACCACGTTACCGAGGATGTGGTGGATTTTTTTGATGCCGTCGAATGCCGAGGGGTTGCTGATGTAGTAGAAGATTTGTTCTACGAGCGCGTCGGTGTTGAAATCGTAAGAGGGAATGCGCAGCAGGTAGCTTTCCATGGAGTTGTCGAAGGCGATATAGGTGGGCCCGATGTTTGGCTGCGGGATTTCCATATTGTTCTCTTCGGCCATTTCCATGAAGATTCCCGCGACCTCGTCGTTCACGCAAATCCAGGGCATGTTGTTGCCGTTTGTCGCCTGGAATTCTAGCGCGCGTTCGGCAAGTGTCTTGAGCTTGTCCTTTTCGAGGCTGCGCGCCATGATTTCCACAGAGAGTTTTTCGACTTTCTTGCGGGCGATTTCTTTGTAATCCCAGGGGCTTGCGAATTCGGCGTCTACGTAGGGGTGCACCACGAGCCCCGATTCTTCGAGGCCGGTCAAGCGGTCCTTGGACCAGGAGCTATTGTGGTACGGCGAAAAATAACCGACTTCGGTGACTCCGAGGCCCAGCAGGTATCGGCCGATTTCTTTGCCGGGGGTCTTGCCGAAGGTGGAGTTGAAAAATATCCAGTTGTCCTTGCGCAAAAAGCTCCTGGGCACGGCGTCGATGGGGTGTTCCCACCATACGGCTACGGGGAACTTGGCGTCAGCGAAAAACGTCAGGAGCGGCCTGAAGTTCTGCACCAAAAGTGTCGAAAGCACAGCTCCCACGGCATTCGGATGTTCCGAAAGTTTGCAGGGTTTGCCGCTGCGGTCAATGAGCTTGCCCGTGGCATCGTTGATGCCGAACAGAGTCAGCTTGTAATGGTTTTTACCCGCAGTCTTGTAAATCAGTCGCAAAAAGTCCAGTTCGCGTTCGCTTTCGGCGCTGAATCCGCCCCAACTGTTGCAGCGTGTGACAAAGATGAGCTCGCTGAGGGGAGCGTCGTCTTTTTGCTGCTGTTTGCGGTAAAAGACATACTGGCGACCTTCTTTTTTCAAAATACCCAGAGTCACCTTTTCTTCTAGGAATTTGCGGAGCGTGCCTTGTGACACGTTGTAGCGGGCCGAAAGTTCCTTGGAAAGCGGAAGCGGCTGCGAAGGCTTCAGGTAGCCTTGTGCAAAGTCGCGTTCGAAAGCCTTGGCGAGTTTTTCGGAGACAGTCTCATGAATGTAGGGAACCTTGCTCCGTAGGGGAGAGGTACCCCAAAAACAGCCCTTTCCTTGAATCTTGCAAATTTTTCCGGCGGATTCCAGCTCGGCAAGCGCCGCCTGCACCGTGCCCGACGAAGCTCCAAAACTCTTGATCATAGAACGCACTGACGGGAGCCTGTCGCCCTCGGCGAGGTTCATGTCGAGCAAAGCCTTAATAATCCGCTGTTTCATACCTAAATATTAATAAAAAGTCGTGAGCCACAAAGCCCCAAGCGTTAAGCTGTGGCTGTGGCGAGAGCGCGAGCCAATAGGAAGCTCCGACTAATTAGCAGCTCGCGCGGTCTGTAAACAAATGACCCGCACAGGGGAGGTTCCTATGCGGGCCGGGGTTGTTTGGGGTTGGATGAATTTCTAGAAATTAAAGTCGACCTGGTAGTTGGCCTTGTTATTCGGGTTCACGCGAGCGCCCTTGGCGTTGACCGTACCGCGGATTTCCTTGTTCTGGAGCTTCACGCGGGTCGGGAGGATGCTGGTCGGATCGGTAGAAGAACTCGATGACACGAACGGATTGTTTTCCTGGCTGCTAGAGCTAGGCGGGTTAAATTGTTCGCTGCTAGAAGACTGCTGCGAAGATCCGTTGAGCATGGCGTCTCCTTCGGGATCTTGAGGGACCTGGCCATTGAAACTTTCCTGGCCTTTCTTGGTCAAGGCGATGATGACCATGCCGTCTTTTGCATAAATGTTGCTCGGGCTGATGTCGACTCGGTTGCCGTCAAAAGTCCAATCGCCCTTGCTCCAGCGGTTTGCGTCGAATGTCTTGAAATCGTCCGTCCATTGAAGTTTGAAGTCGCTTCCGTTGTCGCCCTGTCCCGGCTTGTATTCATAAACCTTGACCCAGTTGATGAACTGGTAAACGGGGAGAATGTTGTCGTTCCATGCGCCAACCCATCCGGCATCTTCATGAGACCAGAGGTTGAAACGGAGTCCCTGCGGTTTTTTGCCGAGGTCTTGAACCTGACTGCAGTAGCTCTGTTGTTGGCCTCCGTTTTCGGCTTTACAACCGTTTTCCTGTCCCTTGACAGTCTTGCGAACGACTTGGCCGTCAAGTGTCCATGCAACATAATCGGGGGTCCATTCCATGCCATAAGTGTGGAAGGACTGGTTCGATGCCGGATTTATGGCGTGGTGTTTTTCACTTGTAATTTTGCGGTTGGGTTGTCCATCACCGGGGCCGTAACCCGTAATGATGTTCGACTGGAAGCTGCTTGGGTTCTTGCCCAAAATTTCGATATCCACTTCGACCCAGGGTTCATTGCCACCCAGGTAGGAATCGTTGTGGTAGAGGAACATGGAGCTTACCGTACCAGAGCCGGCGGCCATTTGCATACGGGCTTCAAACTTACCGTACATCCAAGTTTCGTTGGTATAGAGTTCTGCCCCGGAATAAGCTTTGTCTTGAGCCATGGTTGCTACCGCCGCGATTGCGAGTACGGAAAGAGTCGTTTTAAGATGCATTATGCCTCCAATTAACACATCCACATTCACCGATAAGGAATTTATAAAGAAAAAAAAGACACTGCAATGTCTGCGAGTGTCATAATGTTATAAGTGTGTCAAATGTACTGTTGAAGTTACAGATCCAGCGTTTCCTGTGCGAATGTTTCGGCGAGTGCCTTCGGAATGCTCTTGTGGAGCATCTCGTAGGCGGTGCGCGTGGCGGTACGGCCACGCGGCGTTCGCGCGAGGAGCCCCTTGCGGATGAGGTACGGCTCATAAACTTCTTCGAGGGTGTCCGGCTCCTCGCCGAGCGCTGCCCCGATGGTGCCCAGCCCCACGGGGCCACCGCCGAACTTGTCGATGATCATCGATAAAATCTTGCGGTCCATGTGGTCGAGGCCTTCACCGTCGATTCCTAGCATTTCAAGCGTCTTGCTCGCCGACATCAGGTCGATGACTCCTGTGCCACGTACCTGGGCGACATCCCTGCAGCGGCGGAGCACGCGGTTAGCGATACGCGGCGTTCCACGACAGCGCCCGCTCAAGAGTCTTGCCGCGTCTTCTTCGAGTCCGACATTCAGAATTTTCGCACTGCGCATCAGGATGCTATTGATGTCATCGTCGTCGTAAAGCTCCAAACGATAATGAAGCCCGAATCGGTCTCGTAGCGGGCTAGTCAGGAGTCCGCTTCTTGTGGTCGCGCCCACCAGCGTAAAATGCTTGAGCGGCAGGTTCACGCTCCTGGCCGCCGGTCCGGAATCGAGCATGATATCGAGCCTGAAGTCCTCCATGGCGGGGTAGAGGTATTCCTCGACCACGCGGTTCAGACGGTGGATTTCGTCGATAAACAGGATGTCGTTTTCCTGTAAACTCGTCAAAAGTCCTGCAAGGTCGCTCGCCTTTTCAAGGACAGGGCCGCTCGTGATATGGATGTTCACGCCCATTTCTTTCGCGATAATCCCGGCAAGGGTTGTCTTGCCGAGCCCCGGAGGACCGCAGAACAGGCAATGGTCCAACGCGTCGCCACGGTGCTTGGCGGCTTCGATTGCAATCGAAAGGCTCTCTTTGATGTTCTTCTGTCCGGTAAACTCTTCGAGACTAGGCGGTCGGAGAGTGCGTTCAACATCGCTTTCGTCGCCTGTCCTGCGTTCTGGAGAAATAATCCGCTGGTCGTCCATATTCAAGTTCTTCTAGAGTTTGCTTCGCTATGCTCGCAATGACATTTAAATTCATTTAATTAAAGATACTTCAATGCTTCAGGAATCAGTGTCGCGGCATCGGCAGAATCTCCCAAAACTTCTGCCGCCTTCATCACGGCCTTTTCTGCTGCGGGGTCCTTCACGCCGAGGGTATGCAGGGCGAGAACCGCTTCCATCTTGGCTCCCGTGAGTGCACCCATACTTGCGATTCCCGATCCTTCGACACCGCCCAGGGCTTGCAGCATGGCTCCCGCCTTTTCCTTGAGCGAAAGGACCATCTGTTCGCAAGTTTTCTTGCCGAGTCCCTTGATTTTCCCCAAGGCGCTCTTGTTGTCGCTGGCGATCATGTTCAGAAGGTCTGCCGGGGTGCTTCCGCTAAGGATTCGCTGGGCGAGCTTGGGGCCGACCCCGTTCACGTCCAGAAGCATCAGGAACGTGTCCTTTTCTGTCTTGTCGGCAAAACCGAAGAGTGTCATGGAATCTTCGCGTACAACTAGGTTCGTATACAGTTTCACTTCGTTATTGACCTCGGGGAGTTTCCCTGCCGTATATGCTGAAATATTCACGCCGTAACCTACGCCGTTCACGTCAACGACCACGAAAGTGGGGGACTTTTCAACCAGGATTCCACGAATCTGCTCAATCATGACAAGACCTTTTGCATCAAGTTTTGATTATAAACATCTGTTCACTGCACAAATATATACTATGTAGTGGAGAATGTCAAGACTTTTTTTGTTTTTGAGTCAAATTTTATAGGTTAGGGTCACACGTTTTTGCTTCAGTTTATTTAATACGACCATTAAGTTACGAAATAATTTATATTGGTGCAAAATGGGAGGACAATGATGAATATCCGCAAATGTAAAGTTGAAAAAAATCGGGAATGGTCGGTGTCTACCCAGAGGCGTCTTACTGCCGCGTTGGGAGTCTCGGCGCTGGTTTCGCTGACAGCCTGCGATCCTGTTTCGACTAGTGGAAGCATCTCGGCTCCCGATGAAAATTCCTCCTCGTCGGAGGACGCAATTTCGTCTTCTGCGGACCAGAAAAACGTATCCTCGAGCAGTATTGCTCCTGTAAGTGGTGTGTCCTCGGCTTTTGATGATTTCCCGAAAAGTTCGTCCTCGGTCAAAATTGATTCGCTGGAGGTGACCGCTGGCGAAATCGTTCCGCCGCTGGAATCATCCAGTTCTTCGGCTAGGCTTGAGCCACCCATGAGTTCCTCGGTTGAATATCCACCCTTGTCGGGAATTCTTCCGCCGGATCTTCCTCCCGTAAAAACGCTCTCGAGTTCCTCGCAGGGCCGTATCGAGTCAAGTGCTGCGACTGCGGGCTTGTCCTCTTCGTTCAGCGACGTGGTTCCGCAATCCAGTTCATCTGAGCCTGAGCCATTGGCCGGCGATCCGGTTGAAATTGCGCCTCCTCTGGCGGGCGTTATTGAGAATCAGCCTGTCGAAAAATGAATCTCGTCCTCTCTTTAACGGAACGGTGCAACCTGCGTTGCACCTACTGCTATTACAAGGTAAGCCACGAGGCGCGCAGCCTGGTGATGACGGAT
>JAEEGH010015364.1_pt1 | contig 16638 bp, 16 predicted proteins | sample 9134181 | NCBI WGS metagenome assembly JAEEGH01 (sample SAMN16246544, study PRJNA631951) | gut metagenome | biome: gut microbiome; feature: rumen; material: DP-attached | host: Bos | place: Iran: Karaj | collected 2018-10
ACTGGCGATAGAATTCATGGACACATCGGACGATTTCTTCAAACGGGCTGTGGACTACCGCAGGGACGATGATTTTGTGAGGGCATTCGCAGCGGTAAATTGCGCCCACGCATGGCTCGACGGGGCTGCGAGGATCGGTCTGTTCGATGTGGAAGAAGATGATGTCCTCTTCACTCTGTACGAGTGACCTCAATAGGTCCGGAGAATGACGAGGTCTTGAACAGACTGGCACTGGGGAACATCTCACGTGCCTTTTCCATCGGTATGTCGGAGTAGATACTGTTCCCGAGCATGCACATGCCTGCATGACCTCCCTCTTGTTTTATCGCCTTCAGCGCATCCTTGATCTCATCGGATTCCAGGCCGATGTATTCGGAGAACTCGTTCGCAGCGGAGAATAGCCCCGGGATCGTACGTTCTGAGGAGAATCTCCTCATAGCTACATCCCCGGCCTCCACTATCTTCTTCATCTCCTTCTCATCGCTCAGTACGGATTCGGTCCTCAGAGGGTCCTTGAAAACTATCAGCGTCAGCTCTGGGAAGGAAAGGTTCGAATCCGATGTCCTACCGGATATCCCCTGAACGCCTGCCGCATCTCTTATCGGCACACCATAACCTGAATTTATCGCTGCCAGGTCCCCTAGGCCTCCGCCCAGGATGCATTCCGCCCTATGGGCGGCCTTGACGGCATCGAACCTGTCCATACCTGATAGGGATGCTGCACAGAGTGCAGCCGCGAAGGTGCCCGAAGCACTGGCGCCAAACCCCTGTTCCAAAGGAAGACCGTGCTCGAGACGGATATCGAATCCTTTTCCAATGTCCAACGATTCTATCGCCAGACGTGTGACGGGGGCATCCGATTCTGTTCCGTTCAGGAAGATGCGGACCTTGTCGTCATCCCTTGTCTCCACTGTTGCGTTACATCCCAGACCTGTCCTGATCCCGAATCCGAGGGAACCTGTCCTCAGCACATCCTCGGACCTTACCGGTCTGAACACGCATGAAATATGCCCGGGAACGAAGACCTCAGCTCTCATATTCTCCGAACAGGTCATCCAGGATGATCTCCGAGTTGTGGGCCTTGGTCCCCGATATGTCTATTGCGGCATCCTTGGTCACAAGTATGACGCTCGAATCAGACTTTCCTGCGGAACTGGTGTCGTTGGCGATGACAGCGGTCAAGTCGTACTCGTCCAGACGCTGACGGGCCTTATCGATGAGCTTCTCCTTGGTGAGTCCAGACTCGGCCTTGAATCCGATGACCGTTCCGCACTTCTTCCTTATGAGCGGGAGTACCTTCTGCACCGGGATCAGCCCGAGGTCGAATCCCTCTGAACTGGTGATCTTTCCGTGGTCGATCTCCTCGGGCTTGAAGTCAGAGAGCGCTGCGGGCACGATCACTATATCATGATCTATGTCGTTGAGCATGCTTATCAAATCCGAAACGCTGGAGAAACGCTTCACATCGATGTAACCGGGAAGCTGAACGCTGCACCCGCCCATCCAGAGATCCACTTCCGCGCCTCTCCTGAAGGCTGCCTCTGCGAGCTTCACAGCCATGAGTCCGGAGGACCTGTTGGTGATGACCCTCATCGAATCTATGGGTTCCTCGCTGCGTCCTCCGATGATCAGGACCCTCTTGCCCTTCAGATACGCATCCCCTACGATCCTCTCGACGCTGTTCACGATCTCTTCCGTGGATGCCACCTTGGCCCTGACTCCGTCGAGCCTCGGGCCTATGAATGAAATGCCCCAGGACTTCAGCTTCTCGATGTTGTCGCTCACGGCAGGGTTGTCGAACATCGCCTGGTGCATGGCCGGTGCGATGGCCACAGGCACGCCTTCCCCTATGGCAACGCTGGCCATGGAGGTGACCGTGGTATCGTCTATTCCGTTGGCGATCTTGGAGATGGTGTTGGCGGTGGCAGGATAGATCAGCAGGAGGTCTGCCGATTCCCTGTCTCCCAGAAGGGTGATGTGCTCTGTGAGTCCGGTGAGCTCGGTGACAGGCTGGTTTCCCGATGCGAAGTACAGGGAATCCGGTGTCACCAGTTTCTGGGCCTCCTTCGTCATCACAGGAATCACGTCCGCTCCGCGTCTGATCAGTTCCCTGATCGTTCCGAAGCACTCGACGGCCGCTATGCTGCCGGTTATGCCCATGACTATGGTCTTTCCCTCGAGCGATGCGCTCTTCTCACAGTAAATCTCGTCTGCCGGATGTGTCATCTTATCACCTTCTCCACTATCTCCATCGCCTCTGCGAAGACCTGGTCCTGCGTCTGCGATGCGTCTATCACGCTGAAACCGAACTCCTTCGCCAGACGGAGGTAGTTCTCGCGGACCTGATTCTGGAAATCGAGCCTCTCGAACTTGCTTATCTCCTCTCCGCGGACGCCCACTCTGTCCATACCGACCTTGGGATCGATGTCCAGCAGTATGGTGGCATCCGGTCTGCCGATGAATTGTCTGTTTATGTCGATGAGCCAATCCCTGTCGGAGGCGTCGCCGTCCAGCTTCGCTGATTGGTAGGCCACTGTGGATGCGAAGTACCTGTCGCACAGCACGACCTTCCCTTCGGATACCAGCTTTGTTATCTGCTCGGTGTGATCGTTGCGGTCTGCGACGAACAGTAATGCCTCGGTCCTCTGCGAGATGCTGCCAGCGTCCCCGCTGCGTATGAATGCCCCGATCTTCTCATGCGTGGGCTCGGCCGTCAGGACGACCTCGATTCCCATCTCCATGAGCTGCTCGGAGATCCTTCTGCACAGTGAGGATTTGCCTGCGCCGTCCGCGCCTTCGAAGACTATGAAAGCTCCGCTCATCGGCACGTGAATGGGTTGAGCTGATAAGTAATGTCGGTCGGATGTTCGAATTATTCAAGGATGTTGAACCGATTCCGAGCGCTCCTCGAGAAGCCCGAAGACGGAGTCCAGGGACTCGACGTCCTTGGAATACATCCTCGTGAGGAAGGCCAGGTCGGAACGTATGGAATCATCGTACCCGACGCCCAAGGAACGGAGATTCTCCCTGAGGCTGTGGGCAAGGTTCCCTCCCCTGCCGTCCCAATCGGTGAGGATAACGGCCTCCTTGCCTGATCTCCAGACGTATTCGGCAGCCTTTACAGGTCCGCCTCCGCTCTGCACGCAGTAGATGTCGCCATGGATGTTAAGATTCGCCAAGGCGGATACGTCCTTGTTGCCTTCGACCAGTATCACATGGTCCTCAGAAAGTTCAGAGAGTCTGTCCAGCACATCCTGGAGTTTCTCAAGACGCTCCTCGTCGTTCATTGCATCGCCTTCTCGATGGCTTCGATGATGGCCTTCGGATCACCTGCGATGGTGACGGTCTTCTGATGGCTTGTCATGCCTGCGGTGACCGAGGACTTGCAGCCGGTGACCTCCTTGAAGTAGGATTCCACCTCCTTGTTAGCCCTCCCGTCCAGCGGAGGAGACTTGACCCTGAGGATCGCACGCTTCCTCCACTCATCGAAGCCTTCCAGACCGGAACGGTTGGACCTTGGAGAGACCATTATGTCGAATTCCAAACGGTCCCCTTTGTCCCTCGAGACATCCGCGACTCTCATAGCGTACCCGATATCGACGAATGAATTAATACATCACTTGAATATAGCCCATCGATGAGTCCTGTGCTCCAGCCTATGACCTACGAGGAACTCTCCCAAATCTACAGGGAGGAGAAGAACGGTAAGGCTTTGATGCCCTGCAGACAGGATATGTACAGGGCTTTCGCCGACCTTCTCACCAGGCTGCGCCAGGAATATGACCGGGAGATCGCCAAGGACCCCGATTCCATCATGGCCGAAGGCGCCAACCAGAAGCGGAAGAAGGCCGAGACGCAGATCAAGTACATTGTGAGCCTCAGGGCCCGGAAGATCTGCAACAAGGCGGTGCTCTCGGCTGACGGGAACATCGAGGAGCTGAGCGCGCTGACGCCTGAGGAACGCGACTATTACGAGAAAGTGGTTGCACTTTCCAAAGGACAGCTGACGCTCGTGGACGGATACAGAGGGAAGAAGACGGTCAACACCCTCATCGATGAGGAACCTCTCACACCTGCCCCGGTCATACCCGACAGGGAGCCTGAGCCCATGCCCGATCCCTCCGAGGCTGTTGCCAGCGGTGTAGAGGATGAGTTCCCTCCGGTCGTCGAAGAACCTGAGATGTTCGATGACAACATTGAGGAATCATTCGACGAGGAACCTGAGATACAGCCCATCCAGCAGCCTGCGGAGCCTGAAATCGTCACTGCCGAGGAACCTCATGAGACGGAATCGGATACGATGGTCATCCGTGTGCTCGAGGACCTGCCCCCGTTCGCCGGTCCGGACAGGGATTATGAGCTCCACAAGGAGGATATCGTCACCCTTCCCAAGGCCATGGCAGCAATACTTGTGAACTCTCAGAAGGCCGTCGAGATCGCTCCCTCACTTTGAGGGTGCGGGTGTCGCCGGGGAACTCCAGACAGTCGATCTTTATCCTCTTTATTCCCGTGACGTCGGATACCGATTGTCTTGCCGTATCCGGAGTGTTGTTCGTCTTGCTGAGGTGGGCGAGGAAGATCTGCCTGTTCTCGTTCTTGTCCATGGTGCGCCTGATTGCGCGAGCGGTGTCCATGTTATTCATATGGCCATGGTCGCTTCCGATCAAGGATTTGAGACTTGGGGGGTACGGACCGTTGACAAGCATGTCCATATCATAATTCGCCTCGATCACGGCGACATCCGCGATCCCCAGAGCATACTCGATCTGTGCGCTCAGCTTCCCTGTGTCGGTGGCCACCAAAACCTTCTTGTCATTGTCCACCTCGGTGAAATAGCAGTTGGGCTCCACTGCATTGTGCGATGTCGCCAGAGGTGTGACATGGAACTGACCTATATCGATGCACGAATTGGACTTGTACACCCAATGCTGGACGCTGCCCAGATGGGACTCGCTGAACGTGGCCTCGTTGGCCACTACGGGTATGTCCAGTTTCCTGGCCGTCGCGCCGGCGCCGGAGACATGGTCAGAATGCTCATGTGTGATGAGGATGGCTTTCAGAATATCCTTGTCGATGCCCTGGCGGTCCATGAGCGATAGGATGCGCCTGCAGCTGATGCCGGCGTCGATCATTATGGCCTCGCCATCGTTCTCTATTACCGTGCAGTTGCCATCGCTTCCGCTGGCCAGTACGTGGACCTGCATGGTCCTCAGGCCTTTTTCTTGTAGAGCGCGAAGATTATGTCGCCTCTGGAGATGATTCCGACAAGGACGCCCTTCTCGAGGACAGGGATACGGTTGATGCCGAGCCTGAGCATGATCCTGAGCACCTCCATGATGGATGCGTCGGGAGTCGTGGTCATGACCGAACGGACCATGATGCTTGACATCTCGATGTTAGATATCTCCTCTGAAGCCTTCTTGAGTTTGTCATCGGATTCTGCGAGGGAGTCCATAGAATAGTCGAGAAGACTGTCCCCTCCGATGTTGTTCTCCAGCCTGGACTGGTATTTCATGATGACAGTTAGGATATCGTTCTCGCTAACGAAACCGAGAAGATGGTTCTTGTTGTCGACGATGGGCGCACCGGACATGTTCTCCAGAGCGAGCCTGGTTGCCGCCTTTTTGATCGTATCGTCAGGACGCAGGGTCGGAACCTCTGTCGTCATCAAATCCCTAACCTTTAGCTTTGTCATCGGAAATCCTAATCCAGTGAGGACGATATAAACATTGGCCAACAACGATTTGAAAAGGTGTGGAATCAATCGGATAAAGGGATTCGGAGACCGCCCGGACAGAGCGGCCCCCAGTATAATCTGGCACTTAGCAGCGTCAGTGTTTCTTCTGGATCTTTCCGTCCTTCTTCTGACGGATGATGTGAGTGCCCTGATTCTCGGCCACCTGCTTGGCGTACTCCTCTGCCTCGGCCTTGGTGTCGAATCTCTTCAGAGCCCTCTTCGCCTTGGTCCTCTTGACCTGCCATCCTCCGTCGGGGTGGGGCGATACGAAGTAGGGTCCGTTGCGCTCATCATCGTCGTCGATCTCTTCTTCCTTGGCGGGTTCCTCTTTCGGGGGGTTGACTTCGACGGGCTCCTCCTTCAGCTTCTCTTCTTTCTTAGGCTCTGCTGCCGGAGTCTCCTCCGGTTTCTTCTTGTCTTTCCTCTTAAAGAATCCGAACATAGGGGACGTATCGTTTTACAATAGAAAAATAGTGCTGTTTATATTCAGTAAAGTGTGCATCTTCCAGAATAGCGGCCCAACATCCTCCCACATAAACAGTTTTTATCTGTGTTAACGATTTGTAAACTATGGATTACATCGCAGTTGTCGAATGTGTTTCCTCGGGAATTCTCTACATCGACGAGATAATCGCCCATGGGTGCAAACCGTTGATTGTCAATACCAACATCAAGACGAATGATCTGGACAATTACAGGAGGATGCTTCGCGAAATCCTCAAGGACAAGGCAGAGTTCCTGGACGAGGGCGAGGACTTCGATACCCTGGTGGAGAAACTCCGCAGATTCAAGATAAAAGCGGTGTTTCCAGGAAGCGAATACGGAGTACGTCTGGCGGATCGTCTGACCTCAGCTCTGGGCCTCAAGGGGAACGATGAGAAGACCACATACCTCCGCTGCACAAAGGCTGGTATGCATGAAGCCCTGGGCAAAGCCGGAATCCGCAGGATAGAAACTGAAGAGGTGAAAAGCGAATCTGATATCGGAGAATTCTGGAGAAAGAACAATCTTGACAAATGCGTTCTGAAATACTCCGAATCGGCGGCAACCGTCGGTCTTAAGATATGTTCCTCTGTAGATGAGGCGGTCGAGCACTTCAGACTCATGAGGAGTACTGCAAACTACAAGGGCGATATCGATTCCGACATCTTGATTCAAGAGTACATCTCGGGTACGGAGTACATCGTGAACACACTCAGCTGTGACGGCAGACATATGCTAACTGACGTTTGGACATACGCCAAGATACAGGCCGGAGACGGTACCCTGGCCTATGACTACGCAAAACTCGTCAAGGACCTGGAGCCGGGCCACATCGACATGATCCGCTACGCATACAAGGTGTTGGATGCAGTGGACATGAAATGGGGGCTCTGCCATATCGAGATCAAGATTGATCGCAAAGGACCTGTTCTGATAGAGACGAATGCACGTCCGATGGGTCTGGCGATGACTGCGTCGTACTTGGACGAAGTGCTGGGGTATCACCTGACCGACCTGGCCATAGAGACATACTTCCGTCCTTCGGCCTTCAACAAATATATCCACAGGGTCTACAACCCGCCAAAATACGCACTGATGAAGCTCCTAATCGTACCTGAGAAGATCAAAGGCAGCTTCGGACCCACGTTCCTCTTCTCCAATCTCATCCGCAGCACCAGAGAGATACTGTTCTTCGGCAAGGAAGAGGTATCCACCTACCCTCGTACGATAGACCTTGAAACCTGCCCCCTCGTCGTGAAGATGGTCAACCAGGACTACGGCGCTCTCATGAAGGACTATGAAATGCTCAGACAGATTGAGTCCAATTACTTCCATCTGCTATACTCCAGCAACAACAACGTCCCTGCAGTGGAGCCCCGCACTGACATAGAGAGCATAATCAAGACCCTGTATCCGAGCTGGAGATTCTGCGTTGTGACGGATGAGGGTGTGTCGATAGCCCAAAATGGAAAAATGACGGAATTGGATAACTGGAGCATATTCGACGGTGCGATATACGCCAAATGTGGTAAAGACACCACAGAAGAAAGATGCCGCACCATATACAGGACGATTCTGACAGTCAGATCCGGAGGGACGTTCATCATCGTTCCTGAATCGTTCAGCGCCATGGAGGATGGTTCTGTTATCGTCGAGTTCATCATGAATATAGCCGGCGTGCATGTCATCGCCCCGTCGTACGACTCCAACGGTTTGATCTATGGTCTGAAGAAATGAATGAAAGTGACCTCCCGAAAGGTACGCTGCTTACGCTGATAATCGTGTTCCTAGTCGCATTAATAGACGGCTTGGATGTCAGTATAGTCTCGATCGCCCTTCCCACCATCACCGAGGATATGGACGTCACATTATCCCAATCTTCTTGGTTCATATTCTCCTATGTGCTCGGGCTTGCGGCCCTGCTCCTGCCCTTCGGAAAGATGGCCAAGAACAACCGCGTTAAGAGATTCATAATCTGGGGGACCATCATTTTCGGCGTATCATCTCTGATGTGCGCCCTGTCTACAAACTTCTGGATGCTGGTCACATTCAGACTCATACAGGGTATGGCGGCGGCGATGATGAGCTCCGCTCTGCCGTCCATAATCGTGCACATGCTCCCTGTGGACCGCAAAGGGCTGGGCATGTCCGTCATGGGCGCATCTTCCGGTATCGCCCTGATAGCTGGACCGGTCCTCGGAGGTTTCCTCACCTCCACATTCTCTTGGCATGCGGTGTTCCTCATCAACGTACCCATATGCCTGCTTATCGTCGCAATGGCGTTCTACCATCTGCCATCCGACGGCACTCCTGACCGCAGCAAGGACCCTTCATACATAGGAGGTCTGTCAGCGATGATATTCATCGGCTCCATGCTGACGATTCTGGAGGATCTCGGGGACCCCGACCTCAACACCGTAGGAAAGATCGTGTGCGGGCTACTCATGGTAGTATCGCTGATCATCCTCATAGCCGTCACACGCCGCGATATGAGCAGAGCGGTGATCGCTCCGAAGATGCTGTTCAACTCGGAATACTTCATCGTAGGGATGTCGTTCCTATTGTGCACCGTCGTGGTGGCCGGAGCCAACTACCTCCTGCCGTACATGCTTCAGGAATACTGGGGAATGGAACCGATGCTATCCAGCCTATACCTTTCCGCCATCTCGGTGGCCATGGTGATCACCGTCCTTCCAGTCGGCGGACTCTGCGACAAATACGGATGCAAAGGACCGGTCATGGTTGCGGTCATAATGAGGTCTCTGTTCTGCATCCTGATGATCATGATGGTGGTGGATAATGTGGAGCCACACCTGCTGTTGCTGCCGCTGATAGCGTTCGGAGTATCCCATGCATTCTCCGGAACCGCCCAGCCTACTCGTATGATCCATCATGCTACCCCGGGATATGAGGATGAGGCTACCAACTTCATGCTGGTGGTCAACTATGTGGCCAGCGCACTCGGGTGTGTGCTATTCGCTCTGGTCTATTCCATCACTTCAAATGCGGACATACATACCGAATACCTGCCTGCACTCGCCAACGGTTTCATAGGCACCATGTGGTTCTCCCTGATCCTCCTGCTGGGTGCGATGATATGCACCCTCATTGTGAAGAACAAGATAATCAAGAAAGAATGACTGGCCAGTTGCAATAAGATTATATTATTGAACTCTTCCCCATGCAATTATGAAGGAACTGATCAACAGCGGCAACGCGAAGCTCATGATGATCCTCGCGATGTCCCTGTTCGGAACATTGGGTGTCTCCACCTATTTCATCGACCTGCCTGCCAGCATCATCGTGGTAGGCCGCGGTCTGATAGGTGCATCGTTCCTTCTGATCCTGATCCGCTTCAGCGGATCCAAGCTCTCCAAGGACGATATCTACGGGAACATGTTCACCCTGACATGCTCGGGCATCTGTCTGGGGCTGAATTGGCTCTTCCTATTCGAAGCGTACAAGAGCATAGAGATATCCGTTGCCACCGTCCTGAACTACCTGACTCCGGCCATGGTCATCCTGATCGCCCCCTTGGTGTTCAAGACCAAGCTTACATTCATAAAGCTCGGATGCGCGTTGCTCGCACTATTGGGATTGGTATTGGTCACAGGCATACTGGAGAACGACACGGAGGACATCAACTACTACGGACTGATCTGCGGAGTTCTCGCTGCAGTCTTCTACACCGGACTGGTGGTCTTCAACAAGAAACTGAAGAGCATAGGCTCGTTCGACAGGACCTTCGTCCAGCTGCTCATCGCCGGTATCGTCGTTGCGGTATACAGCCTATTCACGGTAGACTTCGGTTCGCTCCATCCTGATACGCTGTCCATCGTACTGCTGGTCGTCATCGCAGTTTTCCAAACGGCCATTGCGTTCACGCTATACTTCGGATCGCTTGCTCATCTAGATGCCCCGACCGCTGTGATGTACGGTTACATAGAGCCTGTCATCAGCATAGCCCTCAGCGTCATCATACTGCATGAGGATCTGGGCATCATCGGATGGATCGGCGCTGCCATGATCCTCGGTTCGACCTTCCTTTCCGAGATTCTGAGCAGAAGAAGGGAGCGCCAATCCGCTTAATGATGCTGGCCGTTGATGATTCCCGGTTCTTGATGCCTTTATCAGACAGACATCTTTATTTACAAGAAGTCACTAACGTGATTTCACTCAGTGGGCCTGTAGCTCAGCTAGGTGGAGCACTCGACTCTTAATCGAGGTGCCAAGGGTTCGAATCCCTTCAGGCCCGCCACTTGTTCATCCAGATCTTCTCAAAAAATTCTATTGTTTTGGGGTTTTGAGTACCTTGACGCTCCATGTCGAGTGAGATTGCACCCGAACCTATCGAAGTTTCGGGTGCGATTAGCTCACTCAGATGCCTCCTTCGCATCCCAATATCTCTGCATATCACGGGCCGCATCATGCTCGTCTTTGTCACAATAATCCTTCTGAGTGGTCGCCATCGTCGAATGGCCCATAACGAGGGAAACATCATGTATGCTCTGACCCTCGTTGATGGCCCTCTGACCGAATGTACGCCTACACTTCCTGAGATCGAACTTGAAACCGATGTCCTCCTCCACGAAGCTCTTCAGTGTGCGGATCCTCCCATAAGAGATGTAGCCGCCATTATGCTTCAATGGTGGGAACAGAGCATCCTCTTTCTTGCCCGCTTTCTCGAGCTTGAGTGCCCTTGCATCCAGGAATCTCTTGAATACCTCGACCCCATCAGGGTGCATTGTGACGTAACGAGCATTTCCGTAGAGACCTTCTCCCTTGACATGCTCGGCGTAGATCTCCACGCCGGAATCCGTGACGTTCACGTTGCTGATCGAAAGCATGCGAAGCTCCTTCGGCCTGAATCCCGTGCATATGGCCAGAGATACCAGACCATAGGCCTCCATAAGCTCCCAATTGACGGGGTTGATCTTCTTGGCCTTGTCGAGGATGGCCTGGACCTTCTCCTCCTCCAGCGAAGCGCCGCGCTTCTTGTACCTCTTGGGGTAGTGCGAGGGATACTTGATCTCGAACTTGCTGACGACGTCGTTATCGAAGTAGATGAACATCTTTTTTAGGTTGCCGAGATCCTTATTGACGGTGGAGGCCTTGACTCCACTCTTGCGCCTGAAACCGACGAAGACGTCGATGTCTTCCGGAGTCATCTTCTTCGGGTTGTCGGAAGAGATCTTGCCCTCCTCCTTCAACTGATGCATAATCTTAGCAATCTGATTGAGACGCCTGCGGAGACTTTTGATAGTCTCGTCTTCCAAATGCCCTTCTTCCGTGGGCAGGTACTCGTTTACTCCTTCTGCGAATGGATATCTTCCCATAATCATCTCTCCTGTGGTCCGAATTTCGAGCATCCTGACTGCGTCTGCTGAACGCTGCCATTGCCCACCTCCTCGGAAGCGGTTTGTTCGACTGCTGGTGGCCCTGTGAGTTCATGTATGTGGAGTTGGAGCCAGAGCCTGTACTCCCACTCGTCCATGTATGCCATACTTCTCAACCTCCTTGGTTTTGTAATGGTTCTATTACATTTTCAATATTTAATTGTATGTTCCATATCTAAATGTTTTTTAAGTGAAATAATAATAAACAGATTGAAGTGTTTGTATGGGAATACTCTCAAAAAAGAATGATGATAAGAAAAACGCTAGCATAATGGTACGTATGCCGAGCGGTCTAACGGAGGTCATGGATATGACGGCCGTTGGCAATACCCATTCATCCAGACCGGATTTCGTCATAGACGGAATCAGGACATTCATCAGATTCATCATCAGTGATGAATACTCGATTCTCCGCTACCTCGAGAAGAAGGAGGATGTGGATAAGGCAGTCAAGGTGAAATTCTACTATGAATCGTTGAAGAAGGACACTCTGATCTACCGCAATACGGTCGTCAACAGGATCAAAGAATCCAAGAAGGATGTGGATATCCTTCTTAGTCTTCCTAAAGGCCTTGCAGCAGAGATCGATCGCGTCGTCGAACGTACACAGTGCTTCCGCAATCATCAGGAATTCATCAAATGCGCTACACTCTACCTGATTACAATGATAGCATCCGACAACACAAATACTGTAGTTGTTAACGAATTCCTTCAGAGCAACAAATCCACTCAAGAGCTAGAGGAAGAGATCGAGCAGATGAGCAGAGAGCTTGATGAGATGAGATTGGATCTGGAACCTCTCATGGGTTCACAGACCGGATCTGAGAAAGACGACAAAAGATGATCATGATTGAGACAATACATATTGGGTCTCTGAATCATCCAATCCATACGCTTTACAGACTTCCAGATCGATTTGTTTCTGAGTCTCCTCATCCTTTGGATTGGACATCATCCTCTTCACCAATTCTTCAATCTTCGTGTTCTGCAATGCAACATAGGGCGGATTTCCTATTATGATGTCGAATCCTCCCTGGCCTTGCCCCGTGCTGGGCGCACGAGAATAATGTGGACCTCCCGTATCCCGGGAGGTCCAATGAGTTTGAGACCCGTGCATGATGCACGGGAAATCGTTTTCAGGCTCTCCTGACGTATACCACGGCAGCTACGATGATGATGGCCGCTATCGCACAGCCGACACCGATCAGGAGGGAGCTGTCGATGCCGTTCTCGGCCGCAGGCTCCTCAGTGACCTCCAAAATAGCATAGACGGAGTGGTGGGTGGAATAGACGGTCATCTGCTTGGTATCAGCGTCATAAACGTATGACATCGCTACCTTGTTACCGTTGTCATCCACGTAGAATGCACCGAAGTTGGTCCAGTTCCTGCTGTTCTCGAAGGTGAAGGTCATAGCGACGGTTCCCTCGATATCCGAGATGTACTCGTCACCTGCCATCGCCTTGACGATGATGAACGTCGCATCGGCAATGACTGCCTTCTGGGCATCGTTGAGCTCGGATGCGTTGTCCTTCTCCATGCTCACGGTCACCTCTCCGGATGCTCTGGAGAACCTTCCGAGCGCATCGCTGTCGTACTTCAGGGATACTGCCTGCGAGACTACGTTGAGGGATGTGCTGTTGTCAGCAAGGATACGGAGTGCATCCTGCGATACAGTGGCGGTTGCCGAATCGCCCGAGTTGACATTCAGGACCTTCGACGCGTCGCCTGAGATCTGCGCCATCTCCGCTACCTTGTTGGCGTATTCCACAGCGTTCTCGATATCGGAAGCGGATAATACGGATTCTCCCGTAGCATAATTGAGCGTGGTCTCGATGGTCTCGACCTTCTGGGAACCCTCGCCGGTCGTGGAAGCGACCGCGGTGACGGATTTCTCGGCAAGGCTCGTGGCCTCGACGGTTCCGGTCTTGGTCTCGTTTCCGTTCTGGTCGAGGGCTGTGACCGTCGTCTCCTTGATGGAATCGGTATCCGTCAGGGTTATGGTGTATTCGGTCTTGGTTGTGGACATCATATTGTCCTGTGCGTCTTTGATCACCTCTGTGATCACCGCGCTGATGGTAGTAACGTCCCCATTGGTCGTATTAACTAGAGTGGATTCGATCTCGTATTTGGTGACAGTTCCATCCGTTGCAGTCTCAGTTACCGTAGATGAAGTATTAACCTGCTTTCCACCGGAGATAATCTGAGTCGAGGCCTCTGATTCAGTGACCTTGACTGAGGACTTTTCTCCTTCGACGGTTGTCTCTGTAGTCGTAGTACTAACGGTGACCTCCCCTCCAGTTGTGGACGTGGTAGATTCGGATTCGGTGATGACAGATACATCTCCGGATGTCTCGGTCATCTTGGCCTTCTCCACCACAGAGCCGTCACCCACGGTGATCTCCTTCTCTGTGGAGATGGTAGACGTTGTATTTCCTGACGAATCCTTTACCTCCGAGGACTCGACAACCACACTGGTGTTACCTGTCGTGGTCGTAGTGGTCTTCGTCTCAATGGTCGATACGACGTGACCTGATGCATCTTTGGATACCTCAAACGTGGTTGAATCCGCAATAGTGTTTCCCTGCTCGTCAGTCTTTTCAACTGTCGTGGTCTGTACCTCCGAAATGGATCCGTCGACATTGACAGTGGTGGATGATTCCTTCACATCCTTACTTCCATCCTCATTCACAGTCTCCTGTGTTGACGAGTGCGTCTTGGACCCTTCATCCGAAATCTTCGTATCCTCGTATTCGACCGGTGTCGGTTCTGGAGTGGGTTCAGGGGTTGGAGTTGGCGTAGGTGTTGGAGTTGGCGTAGGTGTTGGAGTTGGAGTCACACGCTCCTTGCTGGTGAAGGTTGCAAGGTATGTCACATCACCAGAAACGGGAGCCAACGCAGGCGACCATCCTGAGAAACTGTATGTGTACCTGGCATCCGACTGCTTGGTAGGATTGTCTCCGTCATAAGACGGCACAGTTCCATAAGGTACACCTTCATCTGTCTCAAGGACGACGTCCCCATTCTTCCACACAACGGTGTAAGTGTTGATCTCAGTCTTCACTGAGATGCTGCAGTCCGCCTTCACATCGGTGAAGCGATATGAGAATGATCCGTCCTGAGCTACATCAGTTATCGACTTATCACCATCACCGATGTTGTATGACACCAGATGATAGCCTGTCTTTGGAGTGAACACCATTTCCTTAGCATCAGAACCGAAACCTACGGTCTGACTTGCGTTGGTGACCGTACCGTTCGCATCGATAGATGCTGTGACGGAATATGTCTTGATGGTGCAGGTCGCGGATATAAAGACATCGCCGGTGACGATGCCCTTGTCGATGGTGACCTTTCCGTTCTCGAATGTGTATCCGCTGCTGAGAATCTCATCTCCGACCTTTACGACAGCCGATGTAGGAGCATCGTATCCCTCGTTCGGCAGGATGAGAGCGCTGACGAACTTCTGAGCAATGTTCGCGGTAGTTGAGGGAATCGACGGTCCGTTGGTGATGGTATAGGTAACGGAGCGATCTATGGCTCCGAACGCGACGCTTATGTTCACATTCTCGGGCATCGTGAACGTGTACGTGTTCGGACCTGCGGGGGTAACTGTTACTTCAGAAGAGTCTGATGCCTTTACGACATGGATGCTGGTAACAGTGTATCCTTCCGAGGGAGTCACGGTCAAGGTGACGGTCTCTCCTTCGACGGCGCCATCGGCCTTGTCGACTACGGCCGTTCCGCCGACCTCGGTGGGCACCGGGGAGACGGTGATGCCGATCGTTATGGTGTAAACGATCTCCGTGCTGGAGAAGGTAGCCTCGTATGTGGCATCCGCAGTGACCGCCGACGGCTCGGGGGACCATCCAGCGAAGGTGTATGTGTAATGGATGTCCGCCGGCTTCGTGGGGATCTCTCCATCGTAGGACGGCTTGGTTCCATAGGGGACCTCGGTATCCGTCTTGAGAATGGCATCCCCATTCTTCCACACAACGGTGTAAGTGTTGATCTCAGTCTTCACGGAGATATTGCAATCTCCGGTGACGTTGGTGAAGCAGTATGCGAATGTGCCGTCCTGAGCAGGGGTGATCGGAACATCTCCCCCGCCGATGTTGTAGGAGACAAGGTGGTATCCCGTCTTAGGAGCGAACACCATATCTGCGGCATCAGAGCCGTGCTCCACAGTCTGGCTGGAGTTGGTAACGGTTCCGTGCTCGTCGATCGATGCAGTGACCGAATATGTCTGGATGATGCATATAGCTGAGATCACAACATCTCCTGAAACCGTCCCCTTCTCAATGGTTACCGTTCCATTCTCAAAACTATATCCGTCGCTGAGGACCTTATCACCGATCTTCACAACGATGGATGCAGGGAGGATGCATCCCTCGTTCGGGGTGATTTTTTCACTGACGAATTCCTGAGCAATGTTAGCAACAGATGCAGCAATGGATTTTCCATTTGTTATATCATAGGTCACAGTACGCTCAATAGCGCTGAACGTAACGCTGACTTTGACATTATCACCTGGCATCTCAAATGTTATAGTCGAATCGACCGAAGTGGTCTCCACTGCAGAGGAATCTGATTTCTTGATAACCTGAACACTGGTCGCAGAGTATCCGTTGGAGGGCTGAATGGTCAGAACAACTTTCGCTCCCATAGCGGCTCCATCGGCTTTGTCCACGGTAACCGTTCCCCCGACCTCGCCAGATACAGGCTGAACGGTGGTGTTGATGTCTATACTGTAGATGATTTCAGTACTTTCGAATTTTGCTGAGTATTCCACATTATCTGTGACCTCGACCACAGTTGGGAACCATCCTGAGAAACTGTATGTGTACCTGGCATCCGACTGCTTGGTAGGATTGTCTCCGTCATAAGACGGCACAGTTCCATAAGGTACACCTTCATCTGTCTCAAGGACGACGTCCCCATTCTTCCACACAACGGTGTAAGTGTTGATCTCAGTCTTCACTGAGATCAACGGTGTAAGTGTTGATCTCAGTCTTCACTGAGAT
>JAEEGH010015366.1_pt1 | contig 16637 bp, 1 predicted proteins | sample 9134181 | NCBI WGS metagenome assembly JAEEGH01 (sample SAMN16246544, study PRJNA631951) | gut metagenome | biome: gut microbiome; feature: rumen; material: DP-attached | host: Bos | place: Iran: Karaj | collected 2018-10
TAATAAACTCTTTTTGAATCTCTTTAAAAGTCTTTCTTTATCGAAATAAATAAGGAATTTTGTTCCCGCCTTTATGAAAAAAATATCCCTTATAATTATCAATGTTTTCCTTTTTCATGACCTTATTATGACTTTTTATTTATCATTTTCAATTGGTATATCATCATATTAAAAATTATAAATTATCCGATAAAATATCTTGTTACTCGTCAATATTCCTTAAAAATTCGGACATTTTTTATACAAATTCTTTCAAACATTAATATAAATTTTATAATCAAAGCTGATTTGATTAAAAAATTCACAATCTAAATTGTTGTCTTTTTTTTTTGTACGAAATAAATTTGAAATTATTTTTATTTAATCGACAAAATAAAATAGGAAATTTTGTTAAAAGGAAAACAATCGATTAAAGGAAATAATAATTCTAAAGTTGGAAAATTCAGCAAGAAATAGTCTATAATAATTAAATAATTCAAGGGTTAAAATCAAAAAGGGTTGAAATGGAAATAATATATTGATATTATCCAAAAATAGTTATAATTTTGAAAAAATTATAAATTATAATTAGTTAAGATTTTAAGTATATTTAATCCTGAAAAAAAATAATTTTAATGAAAGAAGAGACAGTCACAAGTGAAATCAAAAAAGGAGAAACAGAAGAACCAAAGGAAGAAAAACCAAAGAAAAAAAAAGATAGCTCTAAATCAGGTAAATCAAAGCAGCCAAAAGGAGAAGAAAAAGAAGTATATTTCATTATATATTACCAAAGAAAAGAAAAAGAAAATCCTAAAGAATTGGCCTTTTCTGAAAGTTGCGATAGTATCCCACAGGCTATTCTTATCAAAGAAGTCAAAACCAGCACCAATAAATATGCTTATAAAAAAGTCTTCAAATACAAAAATAAAGGCGGAAAAGAATTGATTTTTTTTTTCGGAGAAGAAGAGGACAAGTATATAATTACTTTAGAAGTTAAAGATAAAACTTTTATTTATGATGTTAAGTTAGAAAAGGGACATAAATTTTTGGATAATATACCTAAGGAAAATATAAATCAAAATATTATGAAATATCAAGATAAACTCGATCTGTTTTTGGAAGCTTTGAAACAAAATAATGAAGAGAAAAAAAATGAATTGTTATACAAAGAGACAATCGAACTATATTCTAAAAAGAGTAATTTTAGCTTTCTAATATCATTGTTTTCCAAAATTTACCAGGAAAAAAAATTGTGCGATTCTTTGCTTCAAAAATTTTATGATATGAATACAAAAATATCAAAAGACAAAAAAGAAAACAATCCTAATTCTGATAGAGAAGAAAATTTAGGAGATCAATTTAATTCTCTAATGGTTAAAATTGCAGATGATTCTGAAAGTTTGATTAGCCAAAATAAATATGACCCTATTCATTTTTATGGACTTCTTATTTGTTATTTGAATTTTTATGATTATACAACTTATGAAAAATGTGTTGATAAATTAAATAATAGCAAAAAATCAGAGACTTTGTATGAAATTTTCTTGACATATTTTTCACAATTTTTCAAACCTGCAAAAAAAGATGAAAGCGACAAAGAATTTTTTATTAAATTTTTCAAATATATTATAGAAAAAAAAGAATTTTCTTATTTCAAGATAGGATTAAGATTCATTTCGACTATTGATACTTTTATAAAAGTAATTGATGAAACTAAAGAAGAAATATATAATAAATACATCAAAGATAAAACTTCTTTTAAACCTATTGAATTAAGTGATTCTTTGGAACTTAAAAAAGAATCTATAAAAGAAATACTCAAGGGAATTAAATCAATTAATAAATATTCCAAATCTTCTCAAGATTCTAAAGATCCCAATGGTTCTAAAGATTCCGATGATTCTACAGATTCTGATGATGCCAAAGATTCAGAAGAACCTAAAGAACCAAAAGATAAAAAATTTCTATTAGTTTATTTCAAAAGCGATTTTTGGAAAAGTCTTTTAAAAGATTTTAATAAGGCTGATCCTGAGAGTTTCGAGGTATGCCTAAAATTAAGAAAATATTTCATCAAATATAGTAAAATAATTAAAACCATTTGCGATAAAGAAAAAGATAAATCTATCATCAAGGACATTACCGATTTTTGTGAAATTGATGAATTCGCTTATCTTTTAAATGAAAATATAAAGCATTATTTCAAAGCAAATAAAGAAAAGTTAACAAATTCCAAAATTTTAGGATATATTCAGAAATATAATCCATATTACAAAGAAAAGAAATATAAATATAGAAGAGAAGCATATATATTAGATTATTTAGTTTTTGATTACGATATTTACAGTACTGATGAAGATGTAATCAAAGATCATAGAAATTTTATCGATACATTCAAGACATTAGAATATGAGGATATATTTAAAGATAACTTGGTAAAATTCCTTGATACAATGGTTAATAAAATAAATAATATTTCTTCATTCGATACTATTATTGACTTAATAAGAGTTGATAAAATTCAAGCTAAAATTAAAGAATATTTAGAAAAACTTAAAAATAAATATGAACTCGTTGTAAAGAACGACATCGAAAAATTAAATGATAACAAAACAAAAAGACCAGTAGAAATTATTGCTAAGTTTGAAAAATTGTTATTTGTGCAAGAAAAAAATATTGATTTTTTACAAAATAATATAAAAAAGCTAAAGATATGCCCTTTGATTTATAATCAATTAATGATAATATGTAAGGATGAAAATCAAAAAAGTAAAGAAGAAGGCACTTCCCAAGGACTCCCACAACAAGAAAGTGACAAAAAATCTGATGAGAAAAAAGCTCCGGTACCTGTAGATTATACAGAATTAAAAGAATTTATTTACAAACAGTTTTTGAATAATATTCAAAACATTGATAGTATAATTTCTTTGATTGATAGTTTAGTAGGAAAAGATAGAAAAAATTTTCTAAAAGAACTAATGAAGAAGTGTAAATTTGAAAAAGAAGAATTTTATTCAACACAGGAAAATAACAAAATAAATTTATTATGCTCACTTTATGAAAAGGATAAAATAAAAGATATATCGGGCGATATTGAAACAGTATTAAATAAAATTATTGTTGATATAGATAAACTAGAAATTGAAAAAAAAGTTATAGAAGAATTTTTTAAGAATCCTGAGGAAGTTGTTAAAAGAAGATTAAAATTAATAAAAATTAAATTTGAGCATTTTGATCCTGGAAACGCTTATGATAAAATAAAAAAAATTCTGGAAGGTATAACAAAAGATATAGAAGTTTTAAGCCATATTAAAAGATCTCTTTCTATTTTTCAAAGAGAGAAGTATCAAAATGAAATTAGAGATATTGTAGATTATATAAATAAATTAGAAGGCATAAAAATTAAGGAATATAATGATGATAAATTTATTGATCCAATAGGAAAATTAAAAATTCTTGAAATAACAGCAAATCAAGTTGATATAGTTCAAGATTTTTTACTTTTTAAGGTAATATATGAAAATACACGAGGAATAGACCAACAAATTCGTTTTGAAAAAGCAAATGACAAATTAGATGAAATCAAAAATTTATTTCAGACAAAAGAAAAACCTAATATAGACGAAATTTATAAACAAAATAAAAATATTTTCGATAGTATAAAAAAAAAGTTAATTAATAATGAAAAAAGGGCAGAAGATTTTTTTAAAACATTAAAAACATATTTTAAAATAGGAGATAGTCCAGAAAATAAAGAAACTATGAATGATTTAACTTTATTATTTAATAGTAAAAAATATGAATTGGATTTGAAAAGTATTATTTATTTTTTTAATTGTCTTAATAAAGATGATAAATGGAATAAAAATTTATCAAAAACATATGAAAATTTATCAGAAATGAATTTAACGGATCTAAAAAAAAATTTAGAAAAATTAAAAAAGGATGGAATTTATGACCATGAAACAAAAAATAATTATTCAAAATTATTTACTTCTTTATATGAAAAAAAAGAAGCTATTGACTTTTTAAGAAAAAAAACAAATAAAGACATTAGTGAATTATATGATAGAATAGATCCTAATAGTCCAACAATAACTATTCAAAAAATAGATGATACAAAAAAATGTATAGAAGTTTTTAATCAATTCACATCTATGAAGAATGATAATAACAAAATATTTGGCTATATAAAAACATTAAATGAAGATGAAATTAATGCTTTTGTATCTTATTCCAAAATTTATTCATCAATAATTGAATTAGATAGAAATGATAATTCTTCACTCAATATATTTGATCAAGTTGATATTATTTTAAAAAAAGCAAAATTTCTTTACCTTCAAGAAAGTGAAGATTTTTCTTATGGTGAAGATAATAAAATAACTATGGAAGAATTGATTCATTTAAAAAATAAAATAAATATATCTAAACCAAAAGTTGAGAATAAAGATGATGGCAAAAGCAAAGATCAAAAAACTGAAGGTGACTCAATTGAAATAGCAAAAAAACAAGAAGAAAAAAAGAAAACAAAAGAAGAATTAAAAGAAAAAGAAAACAAAGATTTATTACAGCAAAAGTCTAAAAAGCTGTTATTCTTTAAAAATTTAGTAACAAATATGGAAGCAATTTATGAAAATATGCAAATATTAAGAACCAAAGGGAATAATTTACCAATTAATATAAAAATTACAGTAGAATATGCTAAAAAAGATGAAGCCCACTATTATTTAGATCAAAAAGAATCGAATTTTGAAATTATAGAGACATTTTTGTTAAATGCAAAAGATGATTATATAAAGAAATTAGATTCTGCTTATAAAGAAAAAAAGCACATAAGATTTTTATATGGAAAATTATTTAGAAAACTCGTTGGATATTTAGATGGTGGTAGTTTAGAAAGAATTAAAGACATTTTTAGGTATATTCTAAATAAAAATAATGATGATGAAATACAAGCGAGTAAGCCAGCAAATCCTCAGATTACTGATTATGTAAAAAATTATACTGATTATAATAAAAATTCTTTTGAAAATATTTTCAATTATTTGATTTCTTTATTTGAAATAAATGGAACTACACTACAAAAACATTATGAAGAAATATTAATAAAAGACCCAAATAAATATAAGGGAGTTTTTAGTCATGAATGCGAAGAAAATTCAATTGGTAAATTTATTTATGAATTATTCTTGCAAAAAATTGGAAAAAAACCAATAGCCCAAAATATTTTAATAAGTAGTAAAGAAACCTCTATAGAAGAAATTCAAGCCTTTTTATATAGAGCTGTTTTATGCGATTACAACACTTTATTTGTAGTTGAAGTTAATGAATCATTATCTGATTATCAACAAGGAATAATGTATAATTTTCTTGATGAATTATTAATATATAAAATGGATAAATATAAAGAAAGTAATAAAGGAAAAAATGTTGAAAAAGGAAAAACTAAAGATTACTTAGATTCTTGCATTGTATTTATCTACGAAAAAAAAAATGCAGGTTTGTCATTCATTAACGAAATTGGAAAACTTGAAAAGCAAGATATTCAAATAGATAATAATGAAGGAAATATCTTTCAATCAGAAAATCAAATGGACACATCAAATATTACAGTAATAAGTTCAGAATTTTGTGGATTAGGTAAAACATTTAAAATAAAAAAAATGATAGAAAACAAAAAGCAAAAATATTTTCATTTTCCTCTTGGAGGTATATTAACAAAAAAAGCTATTTCTACAAAAATATTTAGTTTATTTGAAAACATAAAGAAAGAAAACGAAAAAGATAATAAGAAGGAAAAAAAAGAAAATCAAAAGCAAACAGAAATTAAAAAAGCTGTTCATTTAGATTTGACAGAATCTGAAGAAACCAGTATAATTAATGAATTTTTATTTGCTTTCCTTATTACAAAATTTTACACGAATAATGAAACAATAATTTATATTCCTAAAGATATCGAAATTTATATAGAAATTCCTAATTGTTTTAAAAATTATCTATCACAATTTGGTATTTTAAAAATATTTCCTAGGGAAACTATTTATTTAGCTACAAAACCAAGATTAAATTTATCTTCTAAAATGATAGAAATTTTCAAAAGAATGGTTGCATTAAATTCAAATGCAGGGATAGAAGAAAAATTTTTAGCTAAATATATGGATAGTGAGAAAAAATATTCTTATTACCAAATAATAATATTCATTCAATTATTTATATCTCAATATAATAAATTTAATTCAAAATTATATTTTACAGAAACAGATGATAAAGGCGTAAAAGTCGATGTAACTGATAAATGCATCCAAGATTTTGCGAAAAGTACCAAATATTTTATTGATGGAGGATTTCAAAATTTAATTATGGAGGAAATTAATGAAAATAATTTGAAAAAAGAAAATAAAGATTATGTTGATTTATTATCTGACGTATATGAAAATGATTTAAAAGGTAAAAGTTTTGATATTCCTCTTATTTTTATTATTAAAGAAACAATGAGATATGAAGAATTAGAAATCACTAAAATAACATCAAAAAAAAATATTAGCTCAAAAGATTATTTATCATATTTAAAAAAAGCATTATTTATTCCAAATGAAATAGAAGCTGAGAAAAATGGCTTAAAGCCATTAGTATCTATTTTAAATTATAAGACCGATGATTATGTAATTACTAATGACAATTTCACAAAAATGATTTTATTGGTTTATAGAATAATAGCAGATATTCCTGTTATTATAATGGGAGAAACTGGATGTGGAAAAACAGCTCTGATAACAAAGTTAAGCCAAATTTTAAATAACGGAGAAATTGTTGTAGAGATAATTAATATTCATCCGGGTATTACAGATAAATATTTATGCAAAAAAATGAAAGAAATGAATGAAAAAGCTAAAAAAAAGAAAACAGAGCTCTGGGTATTTTTTGATGAAATCAATACTTGTTTATCTTTGTCTCTTTTAACCGAAATATTTGTGAATAAAACTTTTAATGGTGAAAAAATATGTGATAATATTCGTTTAATTGGAGCTTGCAATCCTTATCGTAGAAGGAAACAAGGAATGGAAAGGTGTGGCTATGGAAGGGAAAATGAAAATGATAAAGAGTTAGTATATTTGGTTCAGCCTTTACCTCAATCTTTATTAAATTTTGTTTTTAGCTTTGGAGCTTTGAATGAAGAAGATGAAAAAAAATATATATACAGTATTATAGAAAAATTATTTGAAAAAGGAGAAGAAGAACTACATGAGGCCACAAAAGAAGTGATATTTAAATGCCATAATTATTTAAGAAATGCATTTGATACTTCAGTTGTATCTCTAAGGGAAATTTCCAGATTTTGTAAAATAGTTGAGTTTTTCAAAAAATATTTTGTGATTAAAAGAAAATGTGAGGAAGGAAAAGATGATAATAATAATGAAAATGTTAAAAAAAATACGGAAGAAGAAAAAACAAAAAAAATTAATAATGAAAAATTTGATAAAGTAATAAGTATAATATGCTCAGTTTATTTATGCTATTATATTAGATTAATAGATGAACAAAAAAGGGTTGAATTTAATAACCAATTAAGAGAAAGCTTTATAAAATTGTCGAATTCTATTAAATATATTGAAACTAAATCCGATGAAAATCCAAATAAAGCAAAGGATGATGCAGATGAAAATATTAAAGAACATGAAGAATTGGCTTCTAAAGTCCAAAATAAACTTTTAAAATCTTTTATTCAAGAAAATGGAATTAAATATTTCAGTGATTTCTTAAGATTAGAAGAAAAATATTTACTAGATAAAATAGAATTAAAAAAAGGTATTGGTAAAAACGATTTATTAAAGGAAAATGTATTTTTGATGTTTGTAGCAGTAACCACTAATATTCCTTTAATTATAGTCGGTAAACCCGGTACTGGGAAAAGCCTGAGTTCTCAATTAATTTATAACTCAATGAGAGGCGAATATTCCAAGGATAAATTTTTCAGAGAATTTCCCCAAATTATATTATCATATTTCCAAGGTTCACAATCAACAAAGCCTGAAGATATAGAAAAATTATTTGAAATCGCTGAAAATAAATTGAAATTTTATAAGGATAAAGAAGAATATAAAGGTAAATTACCAATATCAATGATATTATTCGATGAGCTTGGTTTAGCCGAAAAATCAGAAAGCAATCCACTTAAAGTTTTACATTCAAAGCTGGAATATACTGGAAAAGAAGATGGTGTTAGTTTTATTGGGATCAGTAATTATTCGCTTGATGCAGCCAAAGTAAATAGAGCAATGAACTTATCAGTGCCTAATTTAGAAGAAAAAATAGATCAATTGATAGCAACTTCAAATAGTATAGTGGAAAGCATTTCAGAAGAATTAAATGATAATAAGATATTTGAAATTCTTTCCAGAGCCTATTTTGAATATAAAAATAAATTAAAATTCATTAAAGAATTAATGGTTCTTAAGCAATATAATGAAAAAGTAGATAAAATAAATATAAAAAAAACTTTATTCAGAGAAATAAAAATTAAAAAAGAATATAAACTTTTATTATTACAAGAAAAAAAAATAAAAGAAGATTTCCATTCAAACCGTGATTTATATAATTATATAAGAGGAATAGCATCTAGAGTTTCTAGATTAGGAAGCTTTGATGAGGCTGAAATAAAAACAATTATAAATAATTGTATAGAAAGGAATTTTGGAGGTATAGATTATGAAATTGATATATCATTAGATTTAAAATTATCTGATATTGAAAAAGATATTGAATCTTTAAAAGAAATTTTGAAAGAAAAACTCGAGGAGAAAAAAAGAGATACCAAACCAGTAAGAGGAAAAAAAGAAAAGTCTGATAAATCTGAAGATGATAGTAAAAAAGATAAAATAAAGGTTAGTTCGGTGTTTTTATTTAAAAAAATATATAATATGGTATGTGATACTTTAAGTGAAAAAACTTATAAACTTGAAAATAAAGAAGTTATGGAATATAATTTAAATAGATGTATAATTAGTAATATTGCTGATACAGATAGTAGATACTTATTATTAGAAATAAAACCGTCATTGGTATCTTTAATCTGTCAAAATATTAGAATTCAAAATCCAGAAAAGGAATTGGAATTTATTGATGGAAGTCCATTTGAAGATGATGATAATAATGAATATAAATTTATAAAATTGAGAGAAATACAACAAAGTGCAAATAAAGATAAATTAGTTATAATGCAAAATTTAAATCAAATACAGCCATTTTTATACGATTTGTATAATATGAATTATGTAATGAAGGACGAAGAAAAATGTGTAAGAATTTGCTTTGATAGTTTCAGTGAATCTTTGACTCCTGTTAAAGATACATTTAGAATAATAATATTAGTTGATAGAAACTTTATAAACAAAATAGATTTTGCATTTCTAAATAGGCTAGAAAAAATGAAAATAAGTTTTGAAAAATTGTTAGATGATAACCAAAAAGCTTTGGCCACTAAAATAATAGGAGAAATTAATTTCAAAAAGCCTTTAGAGGATAATAAGATTAATTATAAACTTGGAGATTTATTAATCAATTGCGGAATAGAAGAAATTCAAGGCTTAATATATTATGAAATGAAAAAAAATAATAATAAGTTAGAAGAAGATAAAATTAAGGAAACGATTTATAATAAAATTGTCAAAATTTCATCTCAAGATATAATATCAATATTGCCAGACGGTAATGTAATAAAAGAATTATATTTAGAAGAAAAGGAAGAAAAGAAATATTATAATTTAAAATCTTATATAAATGATTTAGGTGAAAAAAGTTGCAAAATTTCAATTGTGTATACCTTTGATGGTATAGCAGTAGCAATAGATGGAGTCAGAGATGGAATGAAATTTTTGATTTCCACTATAAAAATGGAAAATAAATTGGACTCCACAATAAAAGAAATAAAATTCCAAAACGACAGACTTCCTTATAATGATGGTAAAAAAAATATTATTTATATAGCTTTTGAGCAATTTAATTCTAATAAAATTCAATTTGTAAGTGAATACATAAAAAAAAATTATAAAGATGATGGATATAAATATATCTTTATAATCCATATACAAAGGAATTTTAATCCAAAAGCAGAACACCCAATTTATTCTATACCTGATATAGATCCAGAAATTGAGCAATTATTTATTGATAATTTAAATGGCCCAAATATAAAATATAGAGATTTATTGAAAAGGAATATTAAAGAGATTATGAGTGATAACGGTCAATATATGAATTTAAATACTGAATTTAATAGACTATTGGAGAATTTTGTATATAAAGAATTAAATGAAAAAAAAAATCAAGTAATCATTGATAATAATTTAAAGCAAAGATATAATGATTATTCCAAGGAAATTATTAAATTCATGGATAATAATAATTATTTAAAGGAAAAAATAATAGAGAAAGCAAAAAATTTCCTTTCTGAAGATAAAACTATTCATGGAAATAGTCAAAAAGTTGTAGATAAAATACTTCATAATAATTACATTGGAAAAAACACTTGTGATATTATATCTTGTATATTAAAATATATAAAAGAAGAAATATTTGGAAAGTATATTAAATATATTTTCTCAGCTTTAGAAGATAATAACATTTTGACTACTTTAATTGAAATTCAAAACAATAGAAGTAATGAAATAGAAGGAACTATTATTAGAGAATTATTAGAGGCTTTATTAGATAATTTAACTTATGACGATAAAAGAGAGTTTAATCCCAAATTTTTATTTAATTATAAAATACCTGGATTTTATAATTCTTACAAAAATTTGTCTGATTATATAAAAGACAATATTATTATCGATTATTTCAATTGTGAAAAGAATTTAAGAAAATATGAAAATAAGGCAAATGTAACAATGAAGAAAAATGAATTTAATAAAAAAGAAAAGGAATTATTATCTTCACTACATGACTTTTTATATAATGGAGAAAAATTCCTTTTTGATAATTTAGAAAATAAAAAATTTGATACTGAATTATTATTAAAAGATTATATTTCATTTTTCCTTGATAAACACGATTTGAAAAATAATATCAATATTAACATTATAGAATTATTATTAAAGTTGAGATATAACTCCGAAAATAATATTATGAAGGAAAATGAATCAGAGCCTATTAAAATTATGTTAATGAAGATGATATGGATTGAAACAAATTCGAACTATATTCTAAATATATTAACAATTTATTCAAATGCTGAAAAACTATTTAATCCTAAAGATCAATTTCTTGAAAAAATTAAAAATAAAATATATGATGAAGACCGAGGTATAAAATATATAATAAATGAAACAAGAAATCCTGAATATACCAGAGAAGTTAATGAATGCTATTATAAATTTTTAGCAGGTGCTTGTCTTTGTTTAACTGATGAAGAAATAGTATTATCAGAAAATTTAGAACTAGAAAACAATAATAAAATCGGTATTGAGGATTATTTAGATGTCCTAAAAAAAGTTAATTTGAGTTTGCAAGATTTAAACACTAATCTAAATCTATCTTTGAACGAAATGTATATTATTGATGAATTAATCCAATTAATTGAATTACAAAAACTAAGAAAAATAAATATTCAAAAAATTGTTGATATGAGGAAATTATTAAGAGAAAATGCTTCAATCATTCAAAAAGATAATCCTGAGAAATTTTCTGAACTTATTGTTAATTTCGAAAACATATATCAAAGATTAATTACCGATAAACCAAATGAAATAAAAACAGAAGAAGATAAAAAATATGCCGATAAATATTATGATACTTTGAAATATATATATCTCAAAGAAATAAATAAAATCATTGATCAAAATTATCGTAATAAAATTTTCGAAAAAATAATTAAGGATAAGAATGTAATAAAAAGATCAGGCGATATATTACAGATCCTATTAAGAAAAACAATTAAAACAACAACAGCTGAAAAAGATGGTTTCAAGACTAATTTAAGCAATTTAAAAAAAGGAGATGAAACAGTTAGATTAATCGAAATTAATTTGTCAGATATTAATGAAGCCAATTATTTATCTTTACAAGAAACAGTTTTAATGTTTTTTGAAAAAAATTCATTAATTTATTTGGATAATGTATTAAAGGATAAAGATTCTAAATATATCGATGAAGGACTACCTTTAGAAACTTTCGAAGAATGTGTCAAATTTTTGGTTAAATATAACTTTACTGATAAGGTTTCTAATGAAATAAAACATATAAGAAAAATATTCTCTGTAGCTTATATAAAATCATTTTGTTATAAATTTTTCAAAATGATTAGAGATGATAGCAAGAAAATAAAAGATGCATTATCAATTGAAACTCTATTGGAAAAATTAGGTGACAAAGACAAAAAAATGAACACAATAATAAGGCTGTATGCATATAAGACAATCTTTAATCAAAATGGAAAACAAATGGATATATTTTTAGATAAAACCAAGAAAAGGAAATTTAAATTCGATAAATATAAAGGGTTCAAAGCCTTCTTTAAATTAGAAGAAGAAGAAAATATAAATTATGGATTTGAAACTCTTGATAATGATTATGATGTATTTTTCAGCAAAATTGAGAAAAATAAAAAAAATAATTATGATAAAAAAATTGAAAAGAATGATATCGTTGAAGAACGTGAAACCTTTATAGATAATTTCATAAATGCTTCAATTAATTTGATATTATCGAAATTAAAAAAGAAAGACTTTGAATTATCGGATGAATATGAAAACTTTTTTAATAATATATGCATGCCTCTATTTGAAGGTGATGAAAAATTATTAAAAATAATTGAATTTTTGTTTAATCCAAAAAAATATGAAGAATTGCAAAAATACGGAATTGATTCATCTAATATTGACGCAATATTATTTGGATTGAGGTATAGTCTAAATTGCATAAGCGAAATACAAGAAAATGATGACGAAGATAAAATTTACTCTTCTTTATATAATAAAAATAGAATTAGTTATTTAACTGAAAAATGTTATCCAGGTAGTAATCCCAAATTTGAACCAAAATATGAATTATATAACAAAATTATTAATCATTTTAAAGAAAAGCCAAATGAAGGATGCTATGTATGTTTGTGTGAGAAAGGTTATTACCATTCAGTTCCATCAGGTTTCCCAGGTGATTCTGAGAAAGATGGGAAATGTCCATTTTGTGGAAATTCTATAGGAACAGAGTATATAGAAGAAGAAACTGGAAAAGTATGCAAAATAATTAAAAGAAATGGTTATGTAAGAATATTCAAAGATGAAGAAGAAATTGATCAAACAAAAGAAGATAGTGGAAAAAATAGAAAACTTCAAGAAATAAATTATATGACCATTGACAAATTTAAAGAAGATTATATTAATAAATTATATAAAGATGATAAAGGTTTGCATAAAATAGACGAAAACTACTTTAAGAAAGATGATAAATTAGTCAGAAATCTAAGTCAACTTTCTTATCGATTATTGAACTATATTTTATATACTCATTTATTCTTTGCTAAATTGTATACAGGAATATCAGAAAATTTCGATAAATATTTACCTGAAAAACAAGGAAAAAAAAATAGTGAAGAAGAATCCACCGAAAGAATGAGTTGGGGAGAAACATTGAATGAATGCTGGATTCTTTTGAAAAAAGAATTATCCAAAAAGGATATTAATTTTGTTGAGATATTTATGAATTTCACTTTTAAAGATCTTTATAATAAATTAAATTCAGAAGAATGCATTAATGACTTTGATAGTCTTATTAGTTTCGAAAATAAGTTAGAAGAATTGATCCAAGAGAAAGTAAAATTAACTCAAGAAGAATGCAAAAAATATAAAGAATTAATAAATAAAAATAGTCAAGATAAAGAATCTTTTGTTAGTTTATTAACAGAAAAATTCGATAGTAATAATTATGATAAAGAAAAATATCCTAATTATGATAATTTCTATTACACTGATTATTTAGATGAAGAATATTTCACTAAAGAATTAGGACATAGGAATATAAACCAACTTTTAATGATAAATAAATATTTGGAATATTCGAAAAATAAACAAACAAGTGATTCCAAAAAAAATAAGGAAGAAAACTATTATTCATTAGATAATCTTAATACATTTATTAGTGCAATAAATCTATTCAATGAAAAATATTCTCATTTAATTTCAAGAGATTTCGCCGAAGGTAAATTATTAGAAGATGATGAAGTATATCGTCAAAATTCAAAAACTATTGATAAATTTATTACTTTCTTTAATAAATTACAAGAAAGCGAAAATAAAGGAAAGAAAGATTCAAAAGGAAAAACAAAAGAGAAAGAGGACAAAAAAGATAAAAAGGCTAAAGATAAAGATAAAGAAGATAAAAGCAAAAAAGATAAAAAGAAAGAGAAAAAAGATTTCTTGCAATTAACTATTAAGAATCATTTATCTGATGTTTTATTAGATCCTAGTAACTCATATGGACAAGCTTATATTGATATTTTAAATAAATTTATAGGAGTACAAAATAATGAACTCTCGGATTTATTAGTTAAAAAAATTATTGAAGGAAAAATTGATCCTAATAGCACGAATAAAATAAATATTCAACAAATAAAAGAAGATGAAATATTTACTTTTAATTTACCTGACAAATTTTCATTTATAAATGAAACATTTAATTCCGCCTATAGAAAAATAATCGACAATAAAAACTATGAAATTTATAATCAATACGAAATAGATTTTAATTCAATAGAAGATAGATTAACCGATTTATTATTAAAAAATAAAAAATTGCTAAATGATGATATTATCCAATTTAGTTATAATAATGAACTATTTACAAATGAAGTTTCTAATGTAATAATTACTTTCAAAGATAATTATAATATAGAAAAATTAACAATGGATGACAAAGAAATTATATATAAATTTTACGATTCAAATGAATCAAATAAAGATTTATATAAAAAGATAATTGACGATTTCATGACATTAATAAAATATTTAGTCAATAACAAAGAGGAAAATGTAAGGATTTCTGATATAAATGCCAAATTAGAAAATAATATTTCAACAGAATTTTTGGATTTGTTCAGAGATCTAAAAGATGACAATAAAAAAGATGAAAAAAAGAAAGATCTCACGGTGAATAAAACAACAGAAATATTTGAATATTTCTTAAAATTAATTTTCGGAGACATTAAGGATGAAATAGAAGAATTTAAACAGGATTATAAAGATAAAAAACTTGAAAAAAAAACAAAGGATGAATTAGAAAAATATTTCGGAGAAGATAGTGATAAAAAAGCTATTGAAAAAAATAGTTTACTTTCTGCAATAAAGTGGTTCATGGCTCTTGTCTTATTTGGAGAAAAGGATAAAGAGAATAAAATCAAAGAAAACAAAAAAAATTTATTTGATTATTTAAATGTAGTTGATTTATGGAAAAAAGATGTATATAAAGATAGCAATTTTATTAAGGAATTAAATGCACTAAAGAAATTAAATATTCAAATTAATAAAATCATTTGGCTTTATAATTATTTAGCAGAAGAAGAAGAAGAGGAAGAATTAATTAAAGAAATAAAAGAATATATTGAAAAGAAATACGCAAATCAAAATCAAAAAAAACCCAAAAAAAAATCCGATGATGATGACTCTGATAATGAAAGCGAAGAAAAAGAAGATAATGATGATGACAATAAGAATGTAGAAGAAGAAGAAAAAAAAAATAGTGATGAAGACGATAAAGATAATGACGGTGAAAAAGATGGTAGCGGAGATGAAGACGAGAAAAAAAATGATGATGATAATGATGATAATGATGGAGGAGATGATGAAGCTGATTAAATAATTAAATTTAAAAATTATATTAAATAAAGGTATTTATATAAATTAAATAATATCAATTTAATTTAAACAATAAATAAAATGTATGACAATTAAATTTGGCTTGGGTTTATTTGATTAAATTATTAATTTATTAAAAATAAAATAATATTTTTATTTTATCGAAAATAAATTTAATTATTCGTCCTTTATTATTATTTTTATCGAAAATAAAACTAAAATTTCCGATTACTCGCTGAGATATTCTTTCAATGAACTTTTCCAAAAATATCTCTTATCTTAATTTCTTCCTATTTTATTTTTAAATATAACCAAAAATATTCCTAATTTTATTCAAATTTTTCTTTTTTTGGTTAAAAATTTTTATCATTTCACATATAATTTTTTTTATTTTCTTCTTCTTTTTCTTAATCTTCAATTGGCCAAAATTCTATTTAGTATCCTAAAAAGACTATATTTTGATCGCAATACATAAAGAGCATTAGAACAATTATTAGATAGTCTTCATAATTTCGTTAAGAATATTTAGATAAAATAACATTCCATCCAGAATCAATTTCACTTTTCGAGAAATAACAAAATATACAAATTATTAGTTTGAATTTTCTTCAAAGTATATCCTTTTTTATATGAGTTTTATGAAGAGTTTATTCAAGTTAAAGAGAAATTGTTTTATTTTTTGGAAAAAAATTTTGTTTTCTTCATTGGAGAAAACTAATTGAAAAACATTTATTTTTCATCTCATTAAAATATTTAAAATTATTAATTATTTTAATAAAAATTGTATTTATTATATTTTTAATAATTTTTTAC
>JAEEGH010015368.1_pt1 | contig 16635 bp, 14 predicted proteins | sample 9134181 | NCBI WGS metagenome assembly JAEEGH01 (sample SAMN16246544, study PRJNA631951) | gut metagenome | biome: gut microbiome; feature: rumen; material: DP-attached | host: Bos | place: Iran: Karaj | collected 2018-10
GTAAATCTGGCTAACTGCGTTGAATGCATCTATTCTCATACTCTTTGCCTCCTTTCAAATGAGTATTTTCTTACATTGTTTATCGGTAAATAAAAAATATAATTTAGTCTTTTTTTTAATTTTTTTTAAATTTTTTCAAGAAAATATTTATGTAAACCACTTTTGCATATTTTCTTTCAAGAGATATATCGGAAATTTTTTTATTTTGTTTAATAAAATTTTTTTTACAAAAAAGCAGCGCATTAAGCGCTGCTCGTAAAATCAATTTTATTAGTTGTCCAAGAAACGCATTCTTTCGCGTTCTCTTCTTTCTTTTGTAACCTTCGGAGCTTCTTTCTTTCTTCCGAGCTCGCTGATTCCTCTGAATGTTTCGCTCTTACATTTATCACAAAAACGACCTGTTCTGATCTGTGCTCCGCAGTTTTCACACTCAAGCATAATTGCCGAGTCTTCGGTAAAGATAAGTCTTTCTTCTCTTACCCACTGTTTAATCTGCTGTACCGGAACTTCATTATCCTTGGCGATATCGCTCATTGAAGCACTTTTATGCTCGTTAATATATTCTTTTACTTGCTGAAATTTTTCTTCAAGTTCTTCTTTGCATTTTGGACAAAGAGGAACGCCCCCGATGTAATTGAATAAACTTTTACACATTTTACAGCTCTTAACTTCCATGCGAAATGTCCTCCTTAATAGTCATAAAATCTCTACTCGCTTACTATACTCATAGTGATGAAATAAACCTTTTCAACCCCTGACTTTTTAAGCATTTTCGCGCATTCGTTGATGGTTGTCCCCGTTGTGAAAATATCATCAACCAGAATGGCGTATTTATATTTTACTATGTTATCCGAAAATTTGAAAGAGTTTTCTATATTTTTCTTGCGCTTACTTTTGTCCAATTCTTTTTGAGGAATTGTGTCTATGCAGCGTACCAAACTCGCGCTGTCTACGGCAATTTTAAAGTATTTGGCAAGCTCGTTTGCCAAAAGTTCCGATTGGTTAAATCCTCTTTTTTTATACCTGTTTTTGTGCAAAGGTACGGGGATTATTACATCGGCTTTCCAAGATAAAACCTCTTTGTATTTTTTTCGTACAAATTCTCTGGCGAGAAATTTTGCGTTTTCTCTGATATTTGAATATTTAAGATCGTAAAGGAGCTTTCTTGCCGATTCATCGTGTATCATCAAAGAAACTCCCTTATCAAAGTAAATCTTTCCGCTATGCCCCTGGCACGTCGGGCAAAATTCCGCTTGTTCGTCTTTAAGCGGCCTGCCGCATTTCAGGCACAAAGGCCCCTTTGTAAAGGATATTTTTTTGTAGCAGTCTTTGCATATCATTTTGTCCGCTTCATCCAAGACTTTAAGACAAAGGGGACATTTTCTCGGAAACAATATCTCAATCGCGCGCTCTCCAAGCACTTTGAGATCCTTTATTTCCATATGCTTTTATAATCCTTCTTTCCCTATACTTTCTATTTCTATAATCCTGTCTTTTAGACCGGAATATCTTTTTGTTTCATTTACGTTTGCCACCATCAAATTAAAGATGTCATCGCTTCCCACAACACATACGCAGGTTTTTGCTCTTGTTATGGCCGTATACAAAATGTTTCTGTTCATAAGCATCTTCGGCCCCATAAGCATTGGTAAAATTACCGCCGGATATTCGCTTCCTTGGGATTTGTGCACCGTTATGGCATATGCAAGCTCCAGCTCTTCAAGAAGTGCGAAAGGATATTTAACGAATTTGTTTTCGTCAAACTCCACTTCCAATTCTCTAAGATATTCGTCTATCTTTCTTATAATTCCCGTTTCACCGTTGAAAACTCCTATGCCTGAGTCGTATGGAATCCCGTATTTTCCGCGACATTCCCACTCCAATTGATAGTTGTTTTTAATATGCATTACCTTGTCGCCTTCTCTGAATACGGTTCCTTCTCTTTCAATTTCTTTTTTCCCGAATTCCTTTGGATTAAGGTAATTTTGCATAACTTCGTTTATGCTTTCCACACCCAATGCTCCTCTTTTCATAGGTGTGAGAATTTGTATGTCAAACATATCCGCATTTACGTATGAAGGCAACTTTTCTTTAATCAAAGTCAGCATTGCATTAAGAACGGCATTTGCTTCTTCTCTTTTTATATATATGAAATCTTTGCTGTCCGGACGAAGCTTTACTCTTTCGCCGCGGTTTATTTTATGGGCGTTTACAACGATTTCGCTTTCTCCCGCCTGTCGGAAAATTTTTGTAAGCTTTACCACATTAAAAGCTTTGGAATCGATAATATCCTTAAGAACGCAGCCTGCCCCAACACTTGGAAGCTGATCCACGTCTCCCACCAGAATCAGTCTTGTTCCCGGAATAACCGCTTGCAAAAGTGCTTTCATAAGAAAGATGTCAACCATGGACATTTCATCGATTATTATTACATCTTCTTCCAAAGGATTGTCCGCATTTCTCTCAAAATATGCCGATTCTTTGGAACTGTCAAACTCTCCGTTTACTTCCAAAAGCCTATGGATTGTTTTTGCTTCCTTGCCCGTTGCTTCGCTCATTCTTTTTGCGGCTCTTCCCGTAGGCGCCGCCAAAGCGATTTTCATTCCCTGCAACTCAAAATATTTGATAATTGTATTAATGGTTGTGGTTTTACCGGTACCCGGGCCACCGGTAATTACCAAAAGTCCGCTTTTTACCGCCTCGCAGACAGCGTGTCTTTGAAGCTCATCAAGCTCGATTTGAATCTTTCTTTCCACAAGCCTTACGCTTTTAACTATTTCCTCGTCATTTATCTTTTCTTTTAAATTAAGTTCCGACAAAAGTCTTGCGATTTTTAACTCGGTATAATAGTAATTGGCATAATAAACCTGCTCACCTTCGGCTTTTATTATAATTTGCTTTTCAAAAGCAAGGCTTGTAATTGCTTCTTCAATCATGGATTCATCGCAAGACAGCAAATCTTTTGCGTTTTTAATAAGTTCATCCTTGGGAACATAAACATTGCCCGCGCTACTCATTCTAAGCAAAACATACAAAAGGGCGCACTTTATTCTGTGCTCCGAAAAAGGGCTGATGCCTGCTTTTGCGGCTATTTCGTCGGCCATTTTAAAACCGACTCCCGATATATCCGTTGCCAATTGATATGGATTTGTTTTAAGAACCGTATAAACTCTTTGTCTATAGGTATTGTATATTTTGATGGAAAGAGAGGCCGATACTCCAAGATCCTGCAAATAGAGCATAGCCTGTCTCATGTCTTTTTCTTCTTCGATTTGAGATGCGATTTCGTTTGCTTTTCTGTCGCTGATGCCCTTTATTTCCGCAAGCCTGTGAGGCTCCTCATCTATTATTCTGAAAGTGTCTTTTCCGAATTTTTTTACTATACGTTCAGCCAGCTTTTCGCCTATTCCTTTTATGGCACCGCTGCCGAGATATCTTTTTATGGCTTCTTCGTTTTCCGGTACCGTTACCGAAAAAGAGCTGACCTTAAACTGTTCGCCGTGGGTTTTGTGAACCGTAAATTCTCCTTTAAGCTCCAGATAGGAACCTTCATTTACTCTGTCAAAAATTCCCACACAAATAACATCGTCCTTGTCTGTTTCCAGGTCAAGGACGGTGTATCCGTTTTCATTATTTCTGAATATAATTCTTTCTACGTAGCCTTTTATTGTTTCCACGTACTGTTTAATCCAATCCGTAATTTCTTTTCATTTGCTCGTAAAGCATTTGTGCAAGTCCAAAACCTTTGCCGTCGTTGGAATTTGCCGCTTTGTCGGCATACTCTTTTATAAGATTGTCTCCGAACATGTCTCTGTATGCCTTTGCCGTAGAGTCTTCGCTTTCGGTCTTCATAATGGTTTTATCCATGCTTTTGAAGACCTGCTCCAAAAAGTAAGATTCGAAGCTTTTGCAAACCTCCATAAGCTCCGCATCCGTAGCTTTTGAATAGTCTGTTGTTTTTAGATTGTTTTCCAGAGCCGAAGAATTTTTCGCTTTCTCGTAAAGCTCCTGAACATTTGATAAAGAAGATGAATAAGCATCTATTGAATTTGCCATTTAAATTCCTCCTTATCTTCTTAAGTTGTTGGCCTGCTGCATCATATCATCCGCTGCCTGAATTGCTTTGGAATTCATTTCGTATGCACGCTGAGCAACGATTAAGTTAACCATTTCATCAACAACCTGCACGTTTGATGCTTCCAAATAGCCCTGACGAATGGTACTTTTATTTAAATTATCGAACTCGTCTTCACTCATTGCCTCGCCGCTGGCATCGGTAATTTTGTATCTGCTGGATGAAGCTCGCTCCAAACCGCCTGCATTTGTGAATTGATAAAGTCCGATTTTCTTTCCGATTTTTTGAGGATTGTTTTGATCGTCCGGATAGCAAACCTCACCGCTGGCATCTATTGTAATCTTTGATGTTTGATATTCTTCACCCAGTTCAATAGGTGCGCCTGTGGAATCAAGTACCGGAAGACCTTCCGCATTACAAAGCATTACGCCTCCACCCGGACCCAAAGCCCAAACAAAAGAACCGTCTCTTGTATAATAAGTATCTCCGTCCAAACCCTGAACCGCGAAAAAGCCCTGACCGTCAATGGCGAAATCAGTGTCGATATTTGTAGCGTTCATATTGCCCTGTTTAAAAACAGAAGATATGGACGAAATTCTTGTACCCAAACCAACCTGCGCGCCAACGGGCTTTGTTTCGCCGTTAGCTGTAGTTGTTTTGCTTTGCAATGTTTGATAAAGCAAAGACTTAAACTGCGCAGTTTGAGTTTTATATCCTGTTGTATTTACATTTGCGAGATTGTTTGCGATAACATCAACGTTTGTCTGCTGTGATGTCATTCCCGATGCTGCTGACCAAAGAGCTCTTACCATTTGCTATTCCCCCTATACTCTGCCGACATTGTTAACTGCTTTGTCCAATGTGTCATCAATTGCCTGAATGATTTTCTGATTTGACTCGTAAGCCCTTGTTATTGTAATCAGATCAACCATTGTTTCAACGACATTAACGTTTGATGTCTCAAGATAACCTTGGTTAACAGTGCCGTTGAAGTCTTTTTGTGTAGCTCCGTCTACAGCCTGTAATAGATTTTCTCCGTATTTTTTAAGATAATTGTAGTCTTCGAAATCTACAAGTTTTAACTGTCCAACTTGTTCTCCGTCGGCAAAAACGCGACCCGTTTGGTCGATAGATACCGCTTTTGCGTCGGTAGGAACAACTATATTGCTTCCGGATTCGTCAAGAACAAAATCTCCGTCTTTTGTTCTTAAAACGCCTTCCCCGTCTGTTGTGAATTCACCGTCCCTGGTGTAAAGCTCGTATGTTTTTCCCGCTTTGCTTGTGAAAGATATGGCAAAAAAACCTTTGCCGTCAAGGGCCAAATCATATGTGTTTCCTGTATTTTTAAAGGAACCCTGACTGTAATCGGTGTAGTTTTCACCGATTTTAACACCCAATGCCATCTTTCCAACACGGCGGTTAATATAGTACTCCGATCCGTCTTTAATCTTGTATGTCATAACATCATCGAAAGATTTTGCGGTTGTGTTTTCCGCTTTGAATCCCGTTGTGTCCGCATTCGCAAGATTGTTAGTTAATGTGTCGAGCCTATATTGCTGATTCAACATCCCTGTATATGCTGTATACAGTCCTCTAACCATGCTTTACCTCCATCACCCCATGCAAGCTTTATTCGCTACGGTCACCGCTTAAGAATTCGATAAATTTACCTGTACCGATTGCAACTGCAGTCATAGGGTCTTCTGCTGTCATTGTGTTTATGCCTATTTTATCCTCGATTAAATCTTCGAGTCCCTGAAGAAGGCTACCGCCTCCCGTAAGTACAATACCTCTGTCTGCAATATCGGCAGCAAGTTCCGGTGGAGTTTTCTCAAGAACGCTGTGAATAGCTTCCACAACCTGTGATGTTTCGGTACGAAGTGCTTCTTCCGTTTCATCACTTGTAACGGTAATTGTTCTTGGAAGGCCCGAAACCAAGTTACGGCCTCTTACTTGAAGCTCCTGAACTTCCTGGCGCTTAAATGCGCATCCGATTTTGATCTTTATTTCTTCCGCTGTTCTTTCACCGATAAGAAGATTGTGTTTTTTACGCATATATCTAACGATTGCGTCATCAAAATCATCTCCGGCGGTTTTGATTGATGTACTTACAACAATTCCGCCAAGGGAAATAACCGCGATATCTGTTGTACCACCGCCTATATCAACAATCATGTTACCGCATGGTCTTGTAATATCAATACCCGCACCGATTGCTGCTGCTATAGGCTCTTCAATAATTGCAACTTCTCTTGCTCCTGCCTGATATGTTGCATCTTCAACGGCCTTTTTCTCAACTTCCGTAACACCACTAGGTACACAAACGCTGATTCTAGGCTTCTTGAACATTCTTTTTCCAAGTGCCTTCTGAATGAAATGCTTAAGCATTTTTTCAGTAACCGTATAGTCAGAAATAACACCTTGTCTAAGTGGTCTTACCGCCACAATATTACCCGGTGTCCTTCCTATCATTAATCTGGCTTCCTCGCCGATTGCTTTTATTCTGTTATTGTCTCTGTCAAAAGCCACAACCGAAGGCTCTTTCAAAACAACTCCCTTTCCTTTTATATATACAAGGATGCTCGCTGTTCCCAAATCAATTCCGATATCTGTTGCTACCATCTGATACTCCTTCCGGTCTTAATATATATCGACCTAACTTAACCTTTACTTAATATCTAAAACAATTTTTTTAAAAATTATTGCTTGTTGCGTGATTTATCAATTTATTATTATACTTCAAATTTTAAATATAATCTACCTTATTTTTCCAAATATTTGGGGATATTTTGTGAAACATTACTATTTTTCGTCCATTAATGAATAAGAAAGCATAAGAAGCATCCTTGTATCCCAGTCATCAAGGTCCAAATCCGTAAGTTCCACCACTTTTTCTATTCTTTTTATAAAGGTGGTTCTGTGAACAAAAGCAAGGTCTGCCGCTGCCGTCATATTAAACTTTGTCTTGATAAAAAACTTTAGAGACTCATAATAGTCGGAGTTGTTTTTATCATCATATTCCTTAAGCTTTTTAAGTGCCGGATGTTCAATGCTTTCCGGCGATATTTGCTCCGTAACTCTGTTTTTTATATAGTCAAGAACATAGTCGGAAAAATAATAGTACCATAGATGAGGATCTTTCCATATTCCTATGTCTATGGCTGCTCTGGCTTGCGCCATATAATCCGTCATTTTGGAAAAATCGTCAAATCGGTTGCTGATTCCCGCTACCAAAAGGCTGTTTCTTACAAAATATGCCAGGGATTGTTCGAAACTTTTTTCCAAAAGGCGCTGATTTAAAAGCACAACTACCCAATCCTTTATCTCTACTCCCACGGCAAATTTCCACATATTTTCTATCTGAGGGCACAAATATCCCGCATGAACCTTTTTTTCCCGTCGATATGCCACATCAAAAATCATCAGACGAAAGCCGTCCGAAATCTTCCAGCCCTTTTCCCCGAGCGCCTGCTCCCAAAAGTTTTGATTAATGCTTTTTCCTTCCAAAGAGGCTTTCATATATTCTTCCAGTTTTCCCGAAGTTTCCCTGGAAAGATAGAAGCTTCCCTCTTTTGAATACATTTTTTCCACGTAATTAGCAACAACCCCAAGCACCATTTTGTTGTATTCGTTTAAAACACTGTCATCGCTTGCCATCATCAGAAGTCGTCCCACATACTTCTTATTGTAGAAAATATTTCTGGCAATAAAAACATAGTCGTCTTCAAACTCGAATACGCTTTTTATTTTGTCGATTTTTTCAAATCCCGGAGTGCTGATTAACTGTGAAACCGTTTCGTCGGTCACTCTGCCGTTGTTTACCATTTTTTCCAAGTAGCCGTTTGTTTTTGATTTTTCAATGGAATAGGCAACATAAGCAAAGTCCTTATCAATAAGAGACAAAGCCTCGCTTGTTATGGGATCCGAACAATCTATTAAATCCTGATAATTTCGGCTTTTTTCGCTTAATAAATCAAGCTGCATTTCCCATCTGTTAAGACTTGCTGTTTGTTTATAAAGATAATTGAGCAATTTTTCGGGGCTGCCGGATTCTATGGATATGGTTGCGCTTTTAATATAGCGCTTGTTTTCCATGCTTTCCGGCTTTTTGCCTTCCCTAAACCAAAGTATTACATTGCTGTTGCCGTTTAGCCTTGCCATTTTGGCTATGTCTTCACCGCGAATAATAATCATGGCATTCTCTACATTCAAGTCACCGTCGAAAGCCCTGACCGTATCTACTTCCGCTCTTGCATTTTCCTGAAGAACCGTGTATTCAAAATTTCCTTTGGATAATAAATGGCAAAGTGCCAAAGTTCTTAATTTCATCTCTTTCTCCTTGTTCACTACAAATTGTAGTTTTATTTTTACAATTTGTCAACATTTCGTGGATTCTATCTGCCGTATCTCCCGATATATAATTTAAGTAACTTAAGGGCATATGCGCATCGCGCATTCAGCTTTGAATATAGGAGGATTTAAAAATGACACAAAAAGAAGCAGTACTCGCTTTACTTCGTGGCGAAAAACCTGACATTATCGTTGACGGTTGGGCACCTTTCCAGCCTGTTTTCGATGATGCACTTTTAAAAACAACAGGCTCTATGCCGGGCACAACAATCGTTGATGCTTGGGGCGTTACAATGGTTTGGGAAGAAGGACAGCCGGGCACAATGCCATCGGAAGATCCTGCACTTCTTGCATGTACAGATATCACAGAGTGGAGAGATCAGATTACAGTTCCAAGAATCAGAGAATGGGAATATGACTGGGGCAGCGCTTTCGGACAGAAAGCAGGCGCAGAAGCTCAGGGCAAATTCGCTGCAGCTTTCATGCCTTGCGGTATTTTCGAAGAAGCTCACCACATTTTAGGTTTTGAGGAATGTCTCGTTGACTTACTTGCAGAGCCTGATGATATGCACGATCTTATTGATGAATTATTCGATTTCAAGAAAGCTCTTATCGAACTCAGAGTTAATTCTTGGAAACCTGAATGCTTCATTTTGCACGATGATTTCGGTTCAAAAGATTCACTTCTTATGCCACCTGATACATGGAGAGAATACTTCAAAGAAGGTTATCGCGAAATGTGTAAGATGATTCACGATGCAGGCGCATTCGTTATTCTTCACTCAGACAGCAAGAACGACCTTATTGCTGCAGACCTTGAAGAAGTAGGTATCGATATTTGGCAGGGTGCACTTCCTGAATGTGATATCGAAGGAATGCAGAAGAGCCTTAAGAAACTTGTATTCATGGGCGGTTTTGATTCAGCTGTTTATGATGGTGTTAACTCTACACCTGAACAGGTTGAAGCAGACGTTCGTAAAGCATGTGAAAAATACCTTCCGGGCGGAAGATTTATTCCATCTATTACTTATGGTTTACCTGGAACAATTATTCCGGGAAGAGATGAAATCATTTCTAAAGTAATTGAAGAATTAAACGCAGGAAAATAATATTAACTAACAGCAATCCCCATTAAGTTAATGTTATTTAATAAAAACAACCTCTGATATAAGCTTTAAAGAGCTCTTATCAGAGGTGTTTTTTATACCATTATCTTTCCGCTGTTGATTGCATTTACAAAACAATCGACCACATCCGGATCGAACTGACTGCCTTTGCAAGCATTAAGTTCTTTTACCGCATCTTCAACAGGCATGGCCTTTTTGTACGGCCTGTCATGGGTCATAACGTCGAAAGAATCGATTACCGATACAACCCTCGCAATCAAAGGAATCTGCTCTTCCTTAAAGCCGTTTGGATAACCTTTTCCGTCCCATCTTTCGTGATGACACAAAATACCCATGGCAATAGAGGAAAGCTCCGGTGACGCTTTGGCAATATAATAACCTTTTTCGGAATGTTGGCGCATAAGCGTCCATTCATCTTCATCCAAAGGACCCGGTTTGTGAAGAATCCTTTCTGCAATGGTGATTTTTCCTATATCATGAAGTACCGCAAGAAGCTCTAATTCGCCGGTTTCAGAATAAGACATATTCATTTCTTTTGCTATTATTCGGGCTATCTCCTTGCTTCTTTCCTCATGATTGTGGGTTTCGATGTCACGCTGGCTGATTGCCGCCATAAGGGCATTAAGCAATGCACTCTTTGAGCTTTCGCTTTCCATCATTTTCTTTTTAATCATGGAATTTCTGGCAACCTTATAGGCTTCACTTAAACTTCCGCCTACGATTCTGTTGGTGAAAATACCGAATTCAATTGACAAAGTACCCTCTTTATCAAAAGGATTGTCCATTATTTTTTCTTTGATTTCTTCCATCATATTAATGATGTCTTGCTCTTTTCTGTCCGTAAATATAAGAGCCGTGTCATCACCGTCAAATCTGGCTATAAAGGTATCCGACGGAACCGCATCCCTAACCACATCCGCAATGTGTTTTAATGCCAAGTCGCCTTTTTCCGGTCCGTATAAATCATTAAAAAGCTTTAAGCCGTTTGTGTTGTAAACGCAAATGGTTACCGGCAAGATTCTTTGAGCCTCAAGTTCTTTAAGCTTGTTAAAGAAACATTCTCTGTTGTAAAATCCTGTCTTTTCATCGTATTTTTGCATCATTTCGATCTTTTCGGTAGCATGTTTTACTTCCGTAACATCCACGCAAATTACCATTTTGGCAACAAGATTGTTTTTGGAATCGTAAATACGACGATATGTTATTCGAAAAATAGATTCCGAGTTGTTAAATTCAAGATATTGATCCTTTTTATCCGACGAATCATCCGGAATGTCCAAATTCAATTTTTCCGCAAAGAATTCTTCAAAAGTATATTCCCTTAAATAACTTTCATCGATTCCGAAGTATTCCCTTGCCGCTTCATTGTAATCAATAAGTTTATCAAGATCGTCAAAGACCACAATGGCGTTTTCTATTTCATCGAAAGCAGCCTTTCTCGTAAGTCGCATGGTAAAAGACTTCTTGTAATAAAACAGATAGAAGTAAAACCATATTTCTATGAAAGAAACCGCATATTTGGAAAAATCGAAAGTTAAATTTGTCAAGGTCAACAAATAGGATACGATCACACCAACGAGTCCCACTATAAACATGGAAATATACTGATTTTTGTATATCCAATTCGTTTTAAAAATCTTATACAGTATTATCAAAAGAGACAGCACAATTACAGCCGAATTCCATACAACATGGAAATACATAAAAGGTCCGGCCGTGGAAATAAGATCAAACGTGTTTACTACCTCATTTCCCGTTGTAGGTGCATAGTACAAATAGTGGAAAGGATTTGTTAAAAGAAGCACATTATCGATGCATGCAATAATCAAAAGCGGATTTTGCAAATGAAATCTGTGCTTGAATTCCACAACATCGCATACGCTGCAATAAAGCGAAAGGGTGCAGAAATTCCAGCAAATAATTCTTGCCCCTTTACCAATTTGAATAAGCAATAAATTGTCCGAATATGTATATAAAATGAAAAATATATTGATAAGGACAGTTGTAATAAAAAACCAGAAAAGCGCAGCGCTTTCGGGCTTTTTCTTAGCAAGTGTCCTAATAGACAAAATAAACAGAACGACCGATAATGCGACTATCAGCCAAAAATTAATTAATTGAATCATAAATTCCTTCCCAACCCAAATCTTATGATAATACTAACATTTAATACATAAAAATGCAATAATACATATTGACTATATAAGTCCTTCTTAAAGGCGAAATAACTTTCAAAAAAATAAACGGCCCGAGAAACTCGGGCCGCATTGGTTTATCTCTTAATGGATTATTAATTACATCATAAGATTATCAAGGATTGAACCTACAGCTACAAATGCAGGAGCAAATACGATTGATACGATACTCATTAATTTGATAAGGATGTTGATTGATGGGCCTGATGTATCCTTGAAAGGATCACCTACAGTATCACCAACTACAGCTGCTTTGTGAGCATCTGAACCTTTACCGCCGTGTGTACCACCCTCGATGTATTTCTTAGCGTTATCCCATGCGCCGCCGGCATTTGACATGAAGATTGCCATAAGAACACCTGTAACCAAAGCACCTGCAAGAAGACCACCAAGTGATTCAACGCCAAGTACAAAACCAACGATGATTGGTGCTGCTACAGCGATGATACCAGGTAAAATCATGTGTTTAAGTGATGCTTTTGTTGAAATAGCAACGCAAGCTTTATAATCAGGTTCGCCTTTTCCTTCAAGAATACCGAATTCTCTGAACTGACGACGAACTTCTTCGATCATTTTGTTAGCTGCTTTTGATACAGATTCCATTGTTAAAGCCGAGAATACGAATGGAAGCATACCACCGATTAAGATACCGACTGTAACTCTGAAGTCAAGAATATCAAAGCTTAAGATGTCTGCACCTGATTTGTTCAAAACGATTGACTGGAATGAGAAGAACAATGCAAGTGCTGTAAGTGCTGCAGAACCGATAGCGAAACCTTTACCGATAGCTGCTGTTGTGTTACCTACTGCATCAAGTTTATCTGTAATGTCACGAACCGATTCATCAAGTTCTGCCATTTCAGCGATACCACCTGCGTTATCAGCGATAGGACCATATGAGTCAACCGCTACTGTGATACCTGTTGTTGAAAGCATACCAACAGCTGCAAGTGCGATACCGTAAACACTTCCGCCTGTTACAAGGTAAGAAACAATGATACCGATTGCAATGAAGATAATCGGAATAACAGTTGATTTCATACCAACAGCAAGACCTGAAATGATTGTTGTAGCCGAACCTGTTTCAGACTGTTCTGCAATAGTCTTAACGGATTTGTATTTTTCAGATGTAAATACTTCTGTCATACCACCGATGATAAGACCAACAACAAGACCTGCAACTACTGCAATAGCGTGACGTACGCTGCCAAGTACAACATAGTCAAGAATAAATGCTACGATAACTACAATAATTGATGCTGTATATGTACCGATGTTAAGAGCTTTCTGTGGGTTTCCGCCTTCTTTACCGCGTACAAACAATGTACCGATGATAGATGCGATGATACCAACAGCTGCAATAACAACAGGGAACATCATGTATCCCATTTCGTTCATGCCTGCTGCAAATGCAAGACCAAGTGTGATTGCTGAAATGATTGCGCCTACGAAACTTTCGAAAAGGTCAGCACCCATACCCGCAACGTCACCTACGTTGTCACCTACGTTATCAGCGATAACTGCAGGGTTACGTGGATCATCTTCAGGAATACCTGCTTCTACTTTACCAACAAGGTCAGCACCTACGTCAGCAGCTTTTGTATAGATACCGCCACCAACACGGGCAAACAAAGCGATAAGTGATGCACCTAATGAGAAACCGAATAAGATGTCTGCATTTTTTGTAATTGCGAAAATTACGCTTACACCTAAGATACCAAGACCTGCAACGCACATACCCATTACGGTACCGCCTGAGAAAGCTACTTTTAAAGCTCCTGCCATACCTTTGTCTTTAGCTGCTGCTGCAGTTCTAACATTTGCTTTTGTTGCAACGCTCATACCGAAGTAACCTGCGATGATTGAGCAGAAGGCACCGAATAAGAAGCAGATTGCTGTTCCCCAGCTACCCGAATCTCCCGGAATACCGTTACCTGTAAACAAGCCGATTGCAAGGAATACAACGATAATAACTACTATTAATATCTTGTATTCAGAGAATAAGAATGCTTTGGCACCTTCGTTAATTGCTTTTGCGATGCCTTTCATTCTGTCGTTGCCGGCATCCTTTTTACTTACGCCTGCCGCAAGGCCGATTGCGTAAATAAGAGCGATTACACCGGCGATAACGCCTAAATAAATTAACCAATCCATTTGAATGCTCTCCTTTTTATTAATTTGCCACAATTTTTTGCAACATAAAAATACACGCTCGTATTACGTGCGTATATTATATATTAAGTGTTTTTTCAGAAAAGTCAATAAAAAATTCCCTTATAAAAATAAACTTTGTTAAAAATCCACATATTAAATCGATTTTTTTTGCATTCAACTTGTAAAAACTTTTGCATTTCTTTCCTAATAGATAAAGAGTCGGGATAATAAATCCCGACTCTTTATACTTGATTTTTGTTCTTTAATTAATACAGTTAATTAATCTTCGTCCAATCCTACGTATTTTTTAAATAATACCCAAATTAAATTCCTTTCAAATAATCAATCAGCGCTTCCACGCTTCTTTCTTTAAGCTCTATATTATTTATCGGCTCATTTATGTTTTCCAAATAGTGGGCATCCGAATCTCTTATAATTTTAAAAGAAGAAATATCTTCTTTTATCTCCGTACCCTCGCCGAATACTTCAATTGAGTTGAATTTTGGATTTTTTGGAATGGCACCCAAGATACCCAGCAAACTGTTTGCCACTTTATTGATATGGGCCGGAAGAGCAACTCCTCCGTAAAAATCCACCGCATCGAAAACCTCGTCAAATGCCAACCTTGTTGCACCGATTAAAAGGTTTTCTTCTTCTCCCACGATTTGGTCATCTTCATTATATATGTATTGATTGCCGAAAATCTCTGCCTTGTTTTTTCTTTTGATTAATTTTTCGTAAATATATTCGTCAAATTTCAAAGCCTTCTCCACCGTAGGGAAATATCCCAATACGTGGATATCTTCTTGTGTGGTTATTTCAATGCCCGGTACAAAAAGTATACCGTATTCATCCGCAACTTTTTTTGCCGCAGGTGTATTCCTACAACTGTTGTGATCCGTCAAAGCTATAAGGTCCAGTTCCTTCACAACCGCCATTCCCACAATGTTTGCGGGCGTCATATTTTCATCGCCGCAAGGCGACAAGCAGGAATGAATATGCAAATCGTATGACAGCTTAACCATTACAATAACCCCTTAATTTTTTCGGCTGCTTCAAAAATCGGCTCATCCGTGGAAAGTACACAGATCCCGTTTTCTTTTGCCTTTGACATTGCCACATCATCGAGATGGGCTCCTTCCGCAAGCACGACGCAGGCAATATCCGCAAGCTCCGCAACCGCAATGGTGTTAACATTTCCCATAACCGTTACCCATGCGGCTCCTTTGGATGCTCTGCCCATGGCGAAGCTTAAAAGGTCGCAGCAAAAAGGCTTGCTTATTTCTATATCGTTGTCATAGCCTTCGTTAACGACAGCAAAGATTTTTTTATCCAACAGGTCAGTTACTTTCATTGTTATCCTCCATAATCTTGAAGCTGTCTATCAATGGGCATTCGGTTCTGTTTACTATTCCCCTGACGATATCCTGGGCAAAGGCACGGCAGCTTGGCGCTCCGCAACCGCCGCAGTCATAGCCCGGGAATTTTTTCTCAAGTTCATCGACTTTGGCTCTTAAAGATATGCTTTCCGCAATATTTTCTCCCAGTCTGAATACCGGCTTATAATCCATTTCTTTTTGCCACATGGTTTTGCTTGCAAGCTCGGCATCGTTTATATCCATGGAATTTTTAAATTCCGGCATGTTGGCTCTGAGTGTTTGCAATTTTGCTCTTGCAATAAACGGATTTTCAACATTTAATGCACCGCCCACGCAACCGCCGTTGCAGGCATTCAACTCTACAAACTTAAGCTTGTGAAGTTTTTCTCCTTCAAGCTCTTCCAATACTTCCATTACGTTTTCGATTCCATCCGCCGCAATGTAAGCTTCTTTGGTTACTCCCACAGCCTGGCCGGATGTGGAACCCCATCTGATTCCGGCTCTTCCGGCAATGGATAAATCTTCTACTTTGTATTGAATCTCCGACATTGCATTAAGTAATCTCGGATAAATTTCTTTAATGGCAAGCACTCCGTCGATTCCCGTCTTTTCGATACCAAGAGGTAAGACCATGGATGTTACCTTTGCGGGACACGGAGAAATTGCAAATACGCCGATTTTTTCCGCAGGCAAGCCCGTGGTTTGCATGGCTCTTCGCCTTGCCTCGTAAGCCGCAAGTTCCATGCTGCTGATAAACGGCATTATATGTTCGATAAGGCTTGGAAATCTGATGGATATAAGTCTTACAACCGCAGGGCATTCCGCGCTTATTAACGGCCATTTGTCTTTATGTTCTTCAATATAGCTTTTCATTTTAAGGGTTTGATATTCCGCTGCCGCCGCAGTCTCGAAAACATAATCAAATCCCAATTGTTTTAATCCCGTAAGCACGATATTAACATCCGAAAGATTGTTAAACTGTCCGTACAGTGCCTGATCGGGAAGCGCTATTTTATATTCAAATTTATTAATATCTTCAAACTTGGTGTACATGCTTTGCTTTGCATGAGCAGGGCAAATCCTGATGCATTCACCGCAGTCAACGCATTTTTCCCTGGTAATCACCGCTTTGCCCTTTCTAACCCTTATTGCTTCGGTAGGACATCGCTTAATGCAATTAATACAACCCTTACATCGTTTTGCGTCAAGAGTTACTGACGTATAAAAATCTGCCATGATTTAACTCCTATTTATTCCTTTGTGAAAAACTTCATGGTTACTGTGGTCCCCACGCCCACTTCTGTATCTATAACCATTTCGTCAGAATGTTTTTTCATGTTCGGCAAACCCATACC
>JAEEGH010015371.1_pt1 | contig 16634 bp, 15 predicted proteins | sample 9134181 | NCBI WGS metagenome assembly JAEEGH01 (sample SAMN16246544, study PRJNA631951) | gut metagenome | biome: gut microbiome; feature: rumen; material: DP-attached | host: Bos | place: Iran: Karaj | collected 2018-10
AAGAATGCTTACGACGAGACGCTGACCGATAAGGACGAAACGTTGGACATCAGCATCTGCATGGACTTGAAAGCTCAGGATAAGGTGTTCAAGATTGAGAAGCACGTCCACAACTACCCGCATTGCTGGCGTACTGATAAGCCCGTGCTTTATTATCCGTTGGATTCGTGGTTTATTCGTTCTACGGCCAAGAAGGAGCGCATGTTTGAGCTGAACAAGACCATCAACTGGCAGCCGGAGTCAACGGGTACGGGCCGTTTCGGCAATTGGCTGGAGAACCTGAACGACTGGAACCTCAGTCGTAGCCGCTTCTGGGGCACACCGCTTCCCATCTGGCGCGACGAGGAGGGCAAGGCTGAGAAGTGCATCGGCTCTGTCGAGGAATTATACGATGAAATCGAGAAATCTGTAGCTGCCGGCATCATGACCGCTAATCCGTTGAAGGAGAAAGGCTTTGTACCTGGCGACATGACGAAGGAGAACTACGACCGCATCGACTTGCACCGTCCCTACGTGGATAACATTGTGCTCGTCAGCGACGAGGGCAAGCCCATGAAGCGCGAAACCGACCTCATCGACGTGTGGTTCGACTCTGGCTCAATGCCCTACGCACAAATACACTATCCGTTCGAAAACCGCGATTTAATCGACAAGCGCGAGGCATTCCCCGCCGACTTCATCAACGAGGGCGTAGATCAGACTCGCGGTTGGTTCTTCACGTTGCATGCTATAGCTACGATGATTTTCGACTCAGTGGCCTTCAAGAACGTCATTTCTTCAGGTCTTGTGCTCGATGCCAAGGGCAACAAGATGTCGAAGCACGTTGGCAACGTGGTGAATCCGTTCGAGATGATTGAGAAGTTCGGCTCCGATGCCGTGCGTTTCTATATGCTGACCAACAGCGAGCCGTGGGATAACCTGAAGTTTGACCCCGAGGGTGTTGACGAGGTTCGCCGCAAGTTCTTCGGCACCTTATATAATACATATAGCTTCTTCGCCCTCTATGCCAACGTGGATGGCTACGTCCCGTCTGTTGCTGTGTCACAGCCACAAACAGAACAGCCCGAGATTGACCGCTGGATTCTCAGCTGCCTCAATACGTTGGTAAAGGGTGTGAAGAAAGAGCTTGACAACTATGATCCTACCCGTGCAGGTCGCCTCATTGACACCTTCGTCAACGACGACCTCTCTAACTGGTATGTACGCTTGAACCGTAAACGCTTCTGGGGCAAGGACATGAGCGACGACAAACGCTCGGCCTATGACACGCTCTACACGTGCTTGATGACCGTCGCAAAGCTGTTGGCTCCCTTCGCTCCATTCTATGCCGACCGTCTCTATAGAGACCTTGGCGGTGAGAAGGACAGCGTCCACCTCGATACTTTCCCCGTGGTCGATGAGTCTCTCATCGACACCGACCTCGAAGCCCGCATGGAGATGGCCCAGAAGATCACCTCGATGGTGCTCGCTTTGCGCCGTAAGGTGAACATCAAGGTGCGCCAGCCGCTGCAGGCCATCATGATACCCGCAACTGAGGAGCAGAAGAAGCACATCGAAGCCGTCAAGCAGCTCATCATGAACGAGGTGAACGTCAAGGAACTGCGCTTTGTTGAAGGTCAGGGTATCCTCGTCAAGAAGGTGAAGTGCAACTTCCGCACTATGGGTAAGAAGTTCGGCAAGCTGATGAAAGGCGTTGCAGCCGCTATGGATGCATTGACGCAGGAGCAGATTGCTGAGTTGGAAACCAACGGCACCATCGGTATCAGCGTTGAAGGTCAGGAACTGACGGTCGAAGCTGCCGATGTGGAAATCATCAGCGAGGACATTCCCGGCTGGCTCGTTGCCAACGAAGGTACACTTACCGTAGCCCTCGAAGTGGAGCTGACCGATGAGTTGCGCCAAGAGGGTATGGCCCGCGAGATCATCAACCGCGTCCAGAACATCCGCAAGGAGAGTGGCCTCGAAATAACCGACCGCATCAATATTGCCATCGCACCCAATGCTGAGGTGGAGAAGTCGGTAAAGGCCTTTGGCGAATACATCAAGACGCAGGTTTTGGCCGATTTCATTGAGATTACACCCAACGACGGCGTTGAGGTGGAGTTTGACGATTTTAAACTGAACATAAAAATAACCAAAAACTAATGAATATGGAAGCAACTGAAAAAACACGTTACAGTGATGAAGAACTCGAGGAGTTCCGCACTATTATCAACGAAAAACTGGCACTTGCCAAGCGCGACTACGACCAGATGATGGCTGTCATAACCAATCAGGACTCCAACGATGTGGACGACACATCGCCCACGTACAAGGCGCTGGAGGAGGGTAGTGCTACACAGTCGAAGGAAGAAATTATCACGATGGCAGCACGCCAGCAGAAGTTCATCCAAGGCCTGAAGGCTGCACTCGTGCGCATTGAGAACAAGACCTACGGCATTGACCGCCTAACAGGGAAACTCATTCCCAAAGAGCGTCTGAAGGCTGTTCCTCATGCTACACTCAGCGTCGAGTCAAAAATGATGGGAAAGAAGTAAGAAGTGAAGAACCCGAAACGAATCATCTCTGATGGCTGGCTGGCAATCATCGTGGTTGCCAGCACCATTATTATAGATCAACTGATCAAGGTTTGGGTCAAGACCAACATGACCCTGCATGAGAGCATCCGCATCTTCGACTGGTTCTACATCTCGTTCATCGAGAACAACGGTATGGCCTATGGCATGCAGATAGGTTCGAAGCTGGTGTTGTCGCTCTTCCGTGTGGTGGCTATCTCTGTGCTGGTATACTACCTGTGGCTGCAAGTGCGCAAGAAGGCTCGCATTGGCTATATCATCTGCCTGTCGATGGTGCTTGCCGGTGCCATCGGCAACTTGATAGACTGTATGTTCTACGGTCTGATGTTCAATGCTTCGTCCGAGGCCTACACTTCCTATTTCGTACCCTTTGGTACCGGCTATGCCCCTTTCTTGATGGGCAAGGTGGTCGATATGTTCTACTTCCCGCTCATCGTCACTACATGGCCCGAATGGGTGCCTTTCTGGGGTGGCGACGAGTTTATATTTTTCAGTCCCGTGTTCAACTATGCCGATGCCAACATCTCGGTGGGCGTCGTGCTACTTTTGCTCTTCTACCGCAAGGAAATCAGTCAAATAAGCCTGAAGCGTGAGTAGACACCTATTATATATTATAGGGGCTATTGCCGTGCTGACTATGGCATCGTGCAAGCCGACCGTACCGTCACGTTATATCCAACCTGACGATATGGAGGATTTGCTGTACGATTTCCATATAGCGCAGGCGATGGCTGATGAGAGTGGAAAAAGCAACGAAGAGCACCATTTTAACCAGACGCTCTACTTCGCAGCAGTGTTGGAAAAGCACGGGGTGACGAAGGCTGAGTTTGACTCATCGCTCACTTACTACTATATCCGTGCCGACCGTTTCAATGAAATATACAAGAACGTTGCTAAGCGGCTCAGTGAGGATGCTATGGAACTTGGAGCTTCCGAGGGCGAAGTTAACCGCTATGCCAAGCTGAACAACAATGGAGATACTACGGATGTTTGGACGGGACCATTGTCTGTGATGTTGCTGCCCTACGCTCCTTATCACAAAGTGACGTTTGTGCAGAAGGCCGACACGTCGTTCCGTAAGGGCGATGCCTTTATGTTCATGGTCAATGCCGACTTCATCTTCCAGAGCGGTTCACGTAACGGACAAGCCTGCATAGCCCTGAAGTATGACAACGACACCGTTGTCAGCCGTAATATGAGCCTGACTGTGTCGGGAATAAACCAAGTGCGCATACCTGAGATAGAAGGCCGTAAGGTCAAGGAGATACGTGGGTTTTTCTATCTGAATCCGGAAAAGGAGGAAACCACTACCCTGAAGCTGATGGTTGTCAACAACATTCAGCTCATCAAGTTCCGCAAGAAAGAGACAGAGGATGAGCAGAAGAAAGACTCTGTCGGACTAAAGAAATTACAACCTATTGATTTACCTAAAAACTAAAAAGCATGATGAATCTGAAATTCCGCTTGGCACTCATGAACTTTTTGGAGTTCGCCGTTTGGGGTGCTTATCTGACATGTATGGGAAACTACTTGGGAATTGCCGGATTGGGCGACAATATCTCGTGGTTCTATGCCATACAGGGTATTGTCAGTATCTTTATGCCCACCATCATGGGTATTGTGGCCGATAAGTATATACAGCCTCAGCGGCTCTTGGGATTATGTCACATGGCGGCAGGTATTGCCATGCTGTGCTGCTGGTGGATGGGAGCTTCAGCGGGCTTCGGCAACGAACTGCCCAATAAGGGCGCATTTATTGCTATGTACACAGTCAGTGTGGCGTTCTTCATGCCAACCATCGCACTGGCCAATACGACCGCATTCACCATCTTAAAGAACAATGGCATGGACACCGTGAAGGACTTCCCGCCCATACGTGTTATGGGAACTGTCGGCTTCATAGCCACCATGTGGTTCGTCAACTGTGCCGTTTGGGAAGATGGCGTTTTCTCGTTCTCCTTGGCCCAGAGTGCCTATAAGTTCCAGTACACGCACATGCAGTTCTTCGTATCAGGCGTGCTGAGCCTCCTGCTCTTCACCTATTGTTTCGTGGGATTGCCTGAGTGCCAATTGGAGAAGAAGCCTGCTGCATCGCTGGCAGAGTCGTTTGGGCTGAATGCCTTCAAACTGTTCAAGTCCAGGCAGATGGCGTTGTTCTTCATCTTCTCGGCATTGTTAGGCATGTCGCTGCAGGTGACCAACGGCTATGCAGGCCCTTTCATTACCAGCTTCAAAGGCTCGGCCGACCCTGCAATCGCTTCCTCGTTTGCAGCTCACAACGCCACGTTGCTGACCTCTATCTCACAGGTGAGCGAGGCACTTTGCATCCTGATGATTCCCTTCTTCCTGAAGCGTTACGGCATCAAGGTGGTCATGCTCATGTCTATGTTTGCATGGGTGTTCCGCTTCGGGTTCTTCGGCATCGGTAATCCTGCCATGCCTGGCGTGCTGCTGTTTATTCTGTCGTGTATCGTCTACGGTGTGGCCTTCGACTTCTTCAATGTCTCGGGCGGCATCTTCGTTGACCAGATGTGTGAACCGTCTGTAAAGGCTTCTGCACAAGGTCTGTTCATGCTGATGACAAACGGACTGGGAGCAACTATCGGAACTTTGGCAGCGGGTGAAATCGTCAACCACTACTGCTCTTGGCAGGACGGCCATCTCGTAGGTGAGTGGCAGACGTGCTGGTTCATCTTTGCTGGCTTTGCATTGGTCGTAGGAATTGCCTTTGCTATTTTGTTCCATCCTGATAAGAAACAAGCCTAAGGAATTTCTCGTATGAATCGGGTACAGTTGTTCTACAAAGACATTGCCGACATCGTAGGCAGCGACGGTTTTTGCATCGTTCGCCTCGTTGAGAAGACTGAACAGCAGTCGCTCTGCATCATCTGTGACAAGATGGTGTCGGGACAGTTTTCCATACGCCTCAAGCATGCTCCGGGTACTGAACAATTCTTGCCCGAAGTGCTTGTCGGGATGCTGAACATGACGAACAACAACGACTTTGAAATCATGGTCTACGATATAGTTGACGGCAAGTATAAGGCGACGCTGCTCAACAAACGTACCTGCATGCTCAAGTCCATACGTATCAGCGATGCTGTGTTGCTCCACTATATTGCTCATATCCCCTTCTACATTGAGGAGGAATTGATGCAAAGGCAGTCAACACCCTACGTTCCTGAGACGGAAGGCATCTCTATTCCCATTAACACGCTCGACAACGAGCATTTGAACCGTGAACTGGAAAAGGCCATCGAGGCCGAGAACTACCGTTTGGCGTCGACGCTGCACGAAGAACTACAGAGGAGGAACAAACAATGAAGGAAACTCGGTTTTTCTATGTGCCCGATGCTGATAAGCTGACTGAACTGCCTGCTGAAGAAGCTAATCATGCCATCAAGGTATTGCGGTTGAAGGAGGGCGACGAACTGATGCTGATGGACGGTAAGGGCAGTTTCTACTGTGCTGAGGTAACTCTTGTCTCCAACCACCATTGTGTGTACCGTATCGTGGAGAGACAGCCCCAGCAACCCCAATGGGAGGGACGTGTCCATCTGGCTATAGCTCCCACGAAGATGAACGACCGCATAGAGTGGATGGCCGAGAAGGCTACCGAGGTGGGCATCGACGAGTTGTCGTTTCTGAACTGCCAGTTCTCCGAACGTCGTAATCTAAAGACCGAACGCATCAAGAAGATTGTTGTGGCTGCCGTCAAGCAGAGTCACAAAGCTTGGATGCCCATTGTCAACGAACTGGAGCCATTCCGCCAGTTCATCAGCCGTCAGTCCTCCGGCCATCGTTTTATTGCCCATTGCTACAACGAAGTACCTCGGGTGAATTTGTTCGATGAACTTTGTCGGCTCGATGCTTCTGAGGATGCACTTGTCCTTGTAGGCCCTGAAGGCGACTTCAGCATCGACGAGGTGCGTTATGCCGTCAGCCAGGGGTTCGTCTCCGTTGATTTAGGAAAGAGCAGGTTGCGTACTGAGACGGCGGGTCTCTCTGCCGTTATGATGATGCAGCTGGCTAAACAAATAAATAAGTAAAACATGAAAAGACTCTTTGCCACATGCCTCATGGCAATCGCTGCAATGGCTGCCGTGAACGCCGATACGCTGACCGTCAGAAATCTGTTCAAGGATGTTCCGGACGGGGTGTTTCCCTACCTATCGACGAATAATCGCCTCGATTTCATTGACTTCATCGACTCAAACATGAAGGCCGAGGTGACCAACGATTTAGGCGGTAAAAGTATCATGACATCGTTGGCCGATGATTCGCTCACCATCCAGATGAACGAGGCGTGCATCGTTGACTTGCTGCTGTTGAAAGCAGCCCAACCAGTTGACAGCTGTACTCAGGTTATTGTCCTTGTCCGTACAGTCGGTTTGCCGAATCATGCTCAAGAGAGCGAAGTGGAGTATTATTCTGTCAAATGGAGGAGATTGGAACAGAAGCCTGCTTTGCTGTCGGACGACCAAAAGCGGCTTGATGAGCATACAAAAGAGTCAAACATTCTTAAAATTCTACAAGAAAAGCTTAATAAAGATTAAATATAGGCCTCTTGTTGAGGGATTTTTATCAAGATATCGATTATTTTTCATATATTTGCAGAGTGTTTTTCATGGTATTAGATTATTAAGGTTAATTTGAGTAATGTATGTCGTGAGACAAACCGAACTCATTCAGCTCTATCGCAATACCGTTTTAAAGTAATGCGAATGAGTAAAAGAAGGGGAGCCTGCGAAGGTTCCCCTTTTCCGTGTTTCCGTGTATATTTTAGTAGCTGCGGGCAATGATGACACGAGCCTTTGAAGGCTTGCCGCTCACCATGTCGACACCCGGTGTCTGCTCGACACCGAAGGGCATGCAGCGGATGGTAGCCTGTGTCTCCTCCTTGATCTGAGCTTCGGTCTCAGCTGTGCCGTCCCAGTGGCAGAGGAAGAAGCCGCCGTCCTTGATACGTTCCTTGAACTCCTCGTAGTTGTCGCACTCATAGATGCGGGCGTCACGATAAGCCTTGGCCTTCTCGAAGATGTTCTTCTGAATGTCGTCCAACAGCTGCTCGACGTACTCCACAATACCCTCAATAGGACGTGTCTCTTTCTCCAAGGTGTCGCGGCGCATCACCTCGATAGTGCCGTTCTCCAAGTCACGGGCACCGAGTACCAAACGTACGGGAACACCCTTCAGCTCGTAGTCGGCAAACTTGAAGCCGGGACGTTTGTTGTCGGCATCGTCGAACTTCACGGTAATGCCCTTCTGGCGCAGTTGCTCAATGATGGGCTGAACCTCCTTGTTCACCAGTTCCATCTGCTCCGGCTTCGTCGCAATGGGGATGATGACCACCTGGATAGGAGCCAAACGCGGCGGCAATACCAGGCCGTTGTCATCGCTGTGGGTCATGATAAGGGCACCGATGAGTCGGGTGGATACGCCCCACGAAGTTGCCCATACATACTCAGGCTTGTTCTCTTTATTAAGATAGGTGACGTCAAATGCCTTGGCAAAGTTCTGTCCGAGGAAGTGCGAGGTGCCGCTCTGCAGAGCCTTGCCGTCCTGCATCATGGCTTCGATGGTGTAGGTATCGAGAGCACCGGCAAAGCGCTCGGTCTCGCTCTTCACGCCCTGTACAACGGGCACGGCCATCCATTCTTCAGCAAACTTGGCATACACCTTCAGCATCTTCTGTGCCTCCTCTTCAGCTTCCTCACGGGTAGCATGAGCCGTATGGCCTTCCTGCCACAGGAACTCCGAGGTGCGCAGGAACGGACGGGTACGCATCTCCCAACGCATGACATTGCACCACTGGTTGCACATCAGGGGCAGGTCGCGCCACGACTGAATCCAGTTCTTGTAGGTGTTCCAGATAATAGTCTCCGACGTAGGACGGATAATCAGCTCTTCCTCCAGCTTGGCGGCAGGATCTACCACCACGCCGCTCTTGTCATCGGTAGCCTTCAGGCGGTAGTGTGTCACCACGGCGCACTCCTTGGCAAATCCCTCGACATGCTCGGCCTCGCGGCTGAGGAACGACTTCGGAATCAGCAAGGGGAAGTAGGCGTTCTGGGCACCCGTCTCCTTGAACATTTTGTCTAACTGCTGTTGCATCTTCTCCCAGATGGCATAGCCATAGGGTTTGATGACCATACATCCTCGTACGGCCGACTGTTCTGCGAGGTCTGCTTTCACTACGAGGTCGTTGAACCACTGGCTGTAATTATCAGCTCTTTTGGTCAAATCTTTCAATTCTTTTGCCATGATTATTCAGTATTTAGTCAATTTGAGTGCAAAATTACATAAAAAAACTCAATTAACTGATACGAATAGCGAAATAATTGTTATCTTTGCACCGCAAAAACGAAATATTTTGTCTAACATCAATAACATTTAACGAAAAAAGATTATGAAAAGTATCAAGACTTTGGCCATCGCCCTCTGTGCAGGTCTCGTGATGGTAGGATGTAACAATTTGCAGAAAGGTGCTGCTATCGGTGCTGGTGGTGGTGCTATTCTTGGTGCCGTTATTGGCAAAATCGCTGGTAATACTGCCATTGGTGCTGCCGTTGGTGGTGCTGTAGGTGCTGGTGCCGGTGCTATCATTGGTAAGAAGATGGATAAGGCTAAGGCTGAAGCTCAGGCTGTGCAGAACGCTCAGGTTGAGTCGGTGACCGACGCTAACGGTCTGCAGGCTGTGAAGGTTACCTTCGATTCTGGTATTCTGTTCACCACGGGTAGCTCTACCCTGAGCTCTACCGCCAAGAACTCTCTCACTCAGTTCTCTAACGTGCTGAAGGGCAATGCTGATTGCGACGTGGCCGTTCAGGGTTATACCGACAATGCTGGTTGGAAGAATTCTACCGCTGAGCAGAGCCAGCAGAAGAACCTCAACCTTTCTCAGCAGCGTGCACAGGCCGTGACCAACTATCTGCAGTCGCTCGGCGTGAGCAGCACACAGATTCGCAGCACCACCGGTTTCGGTGAGGCTAACCCTGTGGCTGACAACTCTACTGCTGCCGGCAAGGCTCAGAACCGTCGCGTGGAGGTTTACATGTATGCTTCTCAGAAGATGATTCAGGAGGCTGAGGCACAGGCCAACTAAGCCGTATAATGCTGAAATTCATTAAGAAACTATTACGCAGAATCGTGGTGGCTTTTCTGGCTTCCACGATTCTTTCTGTTGTGGCACTGCGTTTCATTCCCGTCTGGTTCACGCCGCTGATGTTCATCCGATTGGCTGAACAAGTGAAGGAGGGTAGGGAGATGCGTCTCAGCCACCATTGGGTGTCGCTTGATGAAGTGTCGGAGGAGATGCCTATCTCCGTGATAGCCAGCGAGGATGCGAACTTCATGAAGCATCACGGTTTCGACTTCAAAGCCATTGAGAGTGCCGCCAAGCGCAACATGCAGCATCCCGAAAAGCAAAAGCTCGGTGCATCGACCATCAGCCAGCAGACGGCCAAGAACGTTTTTCTGTGGCCTGGACGCTCATGGGTGCGCAAGGGTCTTGAGGTCTATTTCACCACTTTGATAGAATTGTTCTGGCCGAAAGAGCGCATCTTGGAGGTCTACCTGAATTCTATCGAGACAGGCGAAGGCATCTACGGTGTTGAAGCCATCGCACGTGAGAACTGGGGCCTTCATGCCCACCAGCTCAGCAAGCAGCAGTGCGCCCTCATTGCCGCCACGCTTCCCAATCCCCGTAAGTTCAGTTCTAAGAATCCCAGTCCCTACATGCTCAAGCGCCAAACCCGCATCGTGCGCGAAATGAACTACGTGAAAAAGAATTTAAAGTTCAATAAGTAGTTGTTTTACGTAGGGACGCTCCCAATCGCGCAGATGGCGACGAATACCGTCAAATTCAAGGATGTCGAGGTCGATGGGGACAATGCCTAAGCGACGTTTCTGCTCAGTGCGGCCGAAGCTGAGTTCCGTTTGTTTCAGCCATTCGTTCAACTGCTGTTCATCCAGTGCCGTTGTTCCCTGAGCCAACTGGTTCAGATAGGCATCGTGGCGACTGCAGTTGCCTACAGGCTCCGTCCAAAGTTCAGTAGTGTATTGAATATCGGTAAGAATCTCTGCCAGGCATTGGCGTGCCCGGCAGAGATTCTTCGCTTGAAAGCGGTTGGCGGCTAATGAAAGGATAACCCTATGACACATTACGCCTTTACCGCATTGATGCGTGATTTTATTTTATCCACATACGCATCGATGGTGGCCACAGCCACGATGTTCACAACATCGCGCACGGAAGCACCAAAATCGACGAAGTGGATGGCTTTGTTCAGTCCCATCTGAATCGGGCCGATGATTTCAACGTCGGCGTCGAGCATCTGCAGCATCTTGTAGCTGGAGCGGGCTGAGGTGAGGTTGGGGAATACCAGCGTGTTCACCTTATTGCCCTTTAGGCGTGTAAAGGGATACTGCTCGTCGCGCAGTTCGTTGTCCATCGCAAACCCCAACTGTAATTCACCGTCTATAGGCAGGTCGGGGAACTGTTCGTGCATCTGCTCCACGGCACGTTTCACTTTCTTGGCGCCTGCCGACTGGCTGGAGCCGAAGTTGGAGTGGGAAACCATAGCGATGACAGGTTTCTCGTTGAAGAAACGGACGGCAGTAGAAGCCAGCTTGGCAATGTCTACCAGCGTATCCGTATCAGGATTCTCGTTCACCAGCGTATCGGCAATGTAATAGGTACCCTTAGGTGAGTTGATGATATGCATGGCACCGAAGTGTTCGTACTCAGGACGGATACCGATGACCTCGTTAACTACCTTGATGGTGTTTGAGTACTTGGTGTAAAGACCAGTAATATAGGCATCGGCCTCGCCCGTCTCGACCATCATCATACCAAAGTAGTTGCGCTCGAACATCTTGTCATTAGCCTCCTGGAAGGTATAGCCCTCACGCTGGTTCTTTTCCGTCAAGATGCGGGCATAGCGTTCACGGCGCTCCTGCTCAGAAGGATGGCGCAGATTGACAATCTCAATGCCTTCAAGCGAAAGGTCAAGTTTCTTGGCTAACTTCATGATTACCTCGTCGTTACCAAGCAATATAGGATGGCAAATACCTTCAGCTTTGGCCTGTACGGCAGCCTTCAGCATGGTGGGGTGAACAGCCTCGGCAAACACTACGCGCTGGGGATGTGCGGCAGCTGTTGCATAGAGTTTCTGAGTGAGTTTTGTCTCCTGTCCGAGGAGTACTGAGAGCGAGTCCTTGTACTCATCCCAGTTGTCAATTTGCTTACGGGCAACACCGCTGTCGATAGCAGCCTTGGCCACAGCGGCACTGACCTCCGAGATGAGTCGTGGGTCAACGGGCTTCGGAATGAAATAGTCGCGACCGAAGCGCAGGTTGTTCACCTTGTAGACGTCGTTCACCACGTCAGGAACGGGCAGCTTGGCCAGGTCGGCTATAGCGTGGACGGCGGCCAGTTTCATTTCTTCGTTGATAGCGGTAGCATGAACGTCCAATGCACCGCGGAAAATATAGGGGAATCCGATGACGTTGTTAATCTGGTTGGGGTAGTCGGTACGTCCTGTTGACATCAGCGTGTCGGGACGCGCCTCCATAGCGTCCTCGTAGGAAATCTCGGGAACAGGGTTGGCCAGGGCGAAGATGACGGGGTCTTTAGCCATCGTCTTGACCATCTCCTTTGATAACACATTACCCTTCGACAGTCCCACGAATACGTCGGCACCGTTGACGGCCTCGGCCAATGTCTTGATGTCGGTACGGTTAGTTGCGAAGAATCGCTTTTGCTCGTTCAGGTCTGTACGGTCTTGACGAATAACGCCCTTCGAGTCGAGCATCACGATGTTCTCTTTCTGTGCGCCAATGGCCATATAGAGCTTTGTACACGAAATAGCAGCAGCACCGGCACCGTTGACTACAATCTTCACCTTCGAGATGTCTTTGCCGATGACCTCCATCGCGTTCTTAAGTCCGGCGGCACTGATGATGGCGGTGCCGTGCTGGTCGTCATGCATCACGGGAATGTCTAACGTCCGCTTCAGGCGTTCCTCTATATAAAAGCACTCAGGCGCCTTGATGTCTTCCAGGTTGATACCTCCGAAGGTGGGGGCTATACGTTCCACTGCCTCGCAGAACTTTTCTGGGTCTTTCTCGGCCACCTCAATATCAAATACGTCGATACCACCATATATCTTGAACAGCAGTCCTTTACCCTCCATCACCGGCTTACCGCTCATGGCACCGATGTCGCCAAGGCCCAGCACAGCTGTGCCGTTCGATATGACGGCCACCAGGTTGCCTTTGTCTGTGTATTTGTAGGCTGCGTTCGGGTCATCCTGAATCTCTAAACATGGATAGGCCACGCCCGGTGAATAAGCCAGGCTCAGGTCGGTCTGGGTACGGTAAGCCTTCGTGGGCTTCACTTCAATCTTGCCGGGCCTTCCGCTCTCGTGGTAGGCCAATGCGGCTTCTTTCGAAATCTTAACCATTTGTGTACTATTATCTTGATAAGTTTTTGCTTACGGCGTGCAAAAGTAATAAAAAACTGGCGAAAACGTGTGGGTTCTGCCAACTTTTTTGTATCTTTGCCGACAAATTACAGTTTTTATGCAAGAACAGAAGAGTTTAACCGAATACAAGTTGTCACTATGCGACCGTATCCTCGATACCGCTCTGCACACGTTTGCTGAGAGAGGAGTCAAGGGAACCAAGATGGATGACGTGGCTGCCCAGTTGGGTATTTCCAAGCGTACGCTCTACGAAATCTACAATACCAAGGAAACCTTACTGTTTGAGTGTATATGCCGTTACCACCGACAAAAGAGCATTGCCCTGACTACCTTTGCCAATGATCCAAGCCACGATGTGGTCGATATCATCGTCTATCTCTACCGCCAGAAGATCAAGCAGACCGTTAAGGTTTCACCTGGTTTCTACGAGGAGATAGCCATATATCCGCGCATTGAGAGTTATCTGGCTGAGCACCGCCAGCGCAATAATGAGGCCTTTCTGAAGTTCATCAGCCGAGGCATCCGCGAAGGCTTCTTCCTGCGCGACATCGACTATAAGCTCGTGGGGCAGCTGTTCGACTCCATTGGCCGCTACATCAGCAACCATCGTCTGTACGAGCAGTACACCTTCGAGCAGTTGTTCTTCAACATGCTCTTCATCCCTCTTCGTGGCTTCTGCACGAAAAAAGGCATCGATAAACTCGATGCCTTCTTCCGGGAGAACAAGATGTAGCCCTCAATTATCTGACATTTGTCACTAGAACTGTTGCTTCGCTGCTTCCAGTGTAGCGATGACACGGTCACACCATGTGTCAAACTCTGGGTCTTCAACCTGCAATTCAGGATGTGCCATGATATAGTCAATGCAGCGGCGTACCCCCTCGTCGAAGCGGACGGTGGCTTGGAAGCCTGGTACGGCACGGCGCAGCTTTGAGCAGTCGAACTCGACGGTGACGGCCTTGTCGCCCAGCAGATTACCGGTCAGGTCGTAGTCAGCAGGTGCAACGGCAGCGAGGAAGTCGGAACTGACGTGGTAGAGCTTTACATTTGTGTGTAGTGCATTGCCAACACATTCATAGACCTGATTCCAGCTGATGCTCTCGTCACTCATAATCTGGAAGGCTTCGCCTATGGCTTTGGGGTTGCCTATAAGGCCGATGAAACCACGGGCAAAGTCCTCGTTCCAGGTTAGTGTCCACAACGAAGAGCCGTCTCCATGAACGATGACGGGCTTGCCTTCCATCATGCGTTTCAAGATCTGCCACGAACCTTTTGGTCCGTGCACACTGAGGGGTACGTTGCGTTCGCAGTAGGTGTGGCTCGGCCGCACGATGGTCACCGGGAATCCGTGTTCGCGGTATTCGCGCATCAGTAACTCCTCGCATGCAATTTTGTTGCGTGAGTACTGCCAGTAGGGATTTGCCAGACTGGTGCCCTCGGTGATGATATGGCTTGCAGCGGGCTTGTTGTAGGCCGAGGCAGACGAGATGTAGACGTACTGCCTCGTCCTCCCCTTGAACAATCTGATGTCGCGCTCCACCTGCTCCGTTACGAAGCCGATGAACTCGCAGACGGCATCAAACTCTTCACCGCCTACAGCACCAAGAACGGCCTCCGTGTCGTCTATGTCGGCAATGACCTGTCTGACATTCTTAGGAACCTCGTTCCTGCGGTTTCCACGATTGAGCAGCCACACCTCGTGCCCGCTCTCTGATAGTTGTCTGGTGATGGCACTCGATATCGTACCTGTTCCACCGATGATGAGAATCTTCATAGTTGTCTCTGTTTTACGTTAAGTCTATTTGGTTCTGCGTAATGATTACCTTCTTCCGAAGCCGAAGCCACCTTGCGGCTGGGGAGCTATCTCTGGATCACCGAATACGGAAGCCTCGGCATCCTTGTCGTTGAGCTTGAAGACCATGAACTTGGGATTCTTCTCGGTGCAGGGAGCCCATGCGCCACCCTTTGGTCCGTTGGGGTCGCTGTACTTGACGAAGTTGGTCCAGGCAGTCAGCATCTTTTCACTCAGGTCCCAGTCGCCCTTGGTCCACGGACGCCAGCAATGCTTCAGGCTCTTGAAAACGAACCACAGGTCGCTGGAGTGGAAGGCACCACGCAGACGTTGGGTGACTTCAGGATGACTACCGTCGTCGGGCAACGGACGGGCAAACTCGTAAGCCCATGCCTTACCGCCCTTCTGGGCGCGAACCTTGCAGAACTCAGCGATGTTGGGAGACATGTTACCCATATCGTTCAGGGTGAAACCTATCATATAAGGTACGTCGGCCAGGGTGCCCTCGCGGGTCGCATCGTCGAAGCTTTTTACACTGACATAACCGTCAATCATCGGCATGAAAGGTAGCCCTCTGCGCATAAACGGCATACCGCCGCCCTGTTGTCCATCGTCATTGATCTGATAGTATAGCGTAGGCAGGGCGAATATGGTTTCGGTAGATGCAGCGCGCATCTTTTGTAAGTCGGTCAGTCCAGCCCAGTCAAACACCTTCTTGGCATTGGCTTCAGCATCAGCAAAACTGCCACCACTGTAACGGGCACCAATCGGGTTTCCGTTAGCATCGGGGATGCTGAGTCCCTGGGCACTCATGATGACGGCCTTATGGAACAGCCCACGAGCCAGCGGACTCTCGCAGAGGGTGCGCACGCTGCCACCACCGGCACTCTGTCCGAAGATAGTCACATTGTTGGGGTTGCCGCCAAACTGTGCAATGTTCTTCTTAATCCACTTCAGCGCCTCAATCTGGTCAAGTATACCGTAGTTGCCCGATACCTTGTGGGGACTTTCGGCCGTCAGGGCAGGGTGTACGAGGAATCCGAAGACACCGAGACGGTAGTTGATAGAGACGAGCACCACGTCCTTGGCGCCCCACTCCTGTCCGTCGAACTCAGGCTCTGAACCGAAGCCCTCACGGTAACCGCCACCATGAATCCACAGAGCCACAGGCAGCTTCTTGTTTACCTGTCCAGGAGCCTTGGTCCAAACGTTCAGATACAGGCAGTCCTCGCTGAAGGCAGCCTCCTTGCCGTAACCCCACTCGGTGTAGTAGCCACCGGTATACTGGATGGCCTGATAGCTGGGGCGACCGAAGGTGTCGCAGATCTTCACGCCCTTCCAAGGCACGATGGGCTGCGGTTCCTTCCAACGGTTTTCACGGATGGGAGGAGCAGCGTAAGGAATGCCACGATAGACAAACACGTCAGGATGATCGTCGGCCAGCACGCCTTGAACCTGACCACCTTCGATAGTTAACACGGGGTTTTCTGCTGCATTGGCAGACATTGCTACCATGAGCAGGAGAGGCAAGAAAAGTTTTTTCATAATTTTCGGTTTTCGTTAATTGTTTTAAAGGTAATTGCAAAGATAGCGTATTCTGCTGAATTATGTAGAGTTCCTATCTGAATTTTAATATTTTTTTTATGAGCTGGTGGTGCTTCATGTCCAAAACTCCTTTTCGCCTGTGTCTTCCATTTCTCCCTGACACTTAGGACAGGTTTTCATGTTCCAGATGCGGATGTTGTCGCTGCCACATTGTAGGCACAGGCGGCCGACCTC
>JAEEGH010015372.1_pt1 | contig 16633 bp, 9 predicted proteins | sample 9134181 | NCBI WGS metagenome assembly JAEEGH01 (sample SAMN16246544, study PRJNA631951) | gut metagenome | biome: gut microbiome; feature: rumen; material: DP-attached | host: Bos | place: Iran: Karaj | collected 2018-10
GCGTATTCCAGTCTCGGCGACGGCCAAACCTACCGACCAATACAGCATCACCATTGGCATCAATTATGCCAGCGTTAATGCGCGAATGTTGGTTGATGTCGGTCGGGTCACCAAAATCAATCTCCCATTGCTGGGCCATCGCTGAAATAGCGATGGCCACGAACAAGATTGTTAACAACTGACTTTTCATGCGTTTTTTTTGCAGAAATTAATCATTAAGCAAATCATCATGCTCAATCGTTACCGATGGATACAAAGTGCGACGAGCATAATGGGCATGATGGATATTATGCATAAGATAGTCATCAATAGGATAAGTCGGATTGCCCTCAATGAAATAGTCATACCTTAAGTGATAACGATTACTTCCTGTTACTGGTAAGCCTTTACTAGATGGTCCATCATATTCCAAAAAGTGTTTTGTACTATAAAAGAGCGAATTCATCTCATCATCTTCAATGCACTTGTCTGTAATGTCATCTCTATAGAATAAATACTGCGGGTATTCATTCCCATGAAACTCAAATACCGTATCATCATAGTAGTAGTACAACTGTCCCGTGACAGGATCGCGCCCCCAATCATAACAGATGGAATAAATCATTAGCTCAATCTGCTTGTCGGCACCCGAGCCCTGCTGCGTTCCATCACATTTCCCCAAGGGTGCCATGAAGAGCCAATCATCATCCTCGTCAAACGGGCCATTTGGACCTTGGGGAGGAGTAGTGCAGTCTCCGCTCTGCCCTGAAGTACTGAAAAACACCAACTCGGCTGTAGTTTCTGTAATATTGCCCAATTGGACTGTTAATCCCACATAACCCTTGTCATCATCGATGCCATCATTGATGTAAGCTTGACGTGCCGATACAATGGTTTGGTTGTAAGCCGAAACCACATCGTCCACAAGAACTTTTCCATCAGTTGTCAATGGAAGATTGATGATAAAACTGTTTCTCACCATCTGTACATAGAAATTTTCGGGCTGCGCATAAACAGCATTGAAGAGCTCAACAATGTCATCCACGGCATCGCTAATGCTCATTGTTTCTGCACTCTTCATGCCTGGTTGTGCTTTTCTCACGTCCACCTGCTTTTTGAAGTCTGTGATGCGTGCAATAGCAGCCTCGGCACTCTTGTCGCTCTGCTCAATTTGTCCGTTATCGGCCAACTTGGCATCTTGTTCTTTCTTACAGCCAACCATAATGGCCGCTCCTGTTGCAGCAATAATCATCGCCGCAACCAAAGTTTTCGTAAATCTTTTCATTTTAGATTCTCCTTTTACTTTTAGTTTGTTTGTAAATCAGTTAATTTGTTATCTTGTGTTTAATCCAAGAACCATCTTTGGTCTTATTCAATGCTTCATTCTGAATGAAAGCATGAGGTTATTCCTTAATCCACTTCCCCGTCTCCGCGAGGGTCGTTGAGCCTGTCGAAACGCCCACATAGACCTTCCAAACATAAACCCCTTCAGCCCATCCTCCAGCATCAATCCCCGTCACATCCTCCGTAATATCTTGTCTATGAACTAGCCTCCCATTCACATCATACACCTCCACTCGGGCATTCTTCAATCCCGTTCTAATGTTCAGCACATCTTTCCCTGGATTGGGGTAAGCCACCGCCACGGCGAAACCAGCATCATGGGCTTCATTGATTCCATCAAAGGCTTCTTGGGGAATTTTGTAAATGGCACCAACGTCCTCTACCTCATCCATTCTTGTGCAAAGCAGGAAAAGGTCACCTTTGGGACTTAAACAGATTCCTTTGTCAGGGTACAGCCAGAAGAAATCATCAGTATAATAGATTTCGTTGAGTTTGTTAAGGTTCTCGTCCAAATAGGCCACATAAATGCTTGTGGGTATGGTGTAGAACTTGTCCATGCCTCCAGACATGTATATGCCTCCTTCTGAATCAAAAGCTATGGAGTTTTTGTAGCCAGCCGCACTTGGAGCACTTGAAGTGATGCCCCATGTGTAGGCAAGCTGCTCGAAATGATTGGCATTGAACACGCTCATCAGTACATCCTCATCGTGCTCATGAATGTCACCAGGCGCCCAATAGGTCTCGCAATTAACGGAATAGGTTTTTCCGTTGTATGGGTTCAATTTAAAAAAAGCTTCCTTGCTGCACAATCGGGGATAAGAGAGCCTATCGATATTCTCATTATGCTCCACAATGTTGAGGTTGGCATCCAAAGTGTAGCAATCGTATTTTACAGGGTTCGCTGTCAGATTCCGCATCACCATCCGGCAACCAAGTGAATCGGGGGTGGGAAATAGTTCAAACGCACGGAACATATTGCCACTAAATGGGATATCTTCAAATGTTCGTTCACAAAGCAGTTGTCCATCTGCACCGAATTTCATCAGCCTGAATCCTGTTGTCCAAGGGATGGTTTGACATTGCGTCAGGCTTTGAGACGGATAGGCGTAGAAAATGCTGCCGTCTTTGTTGGCTATAAAGCGTTCTTCGGAGAAATCGTCGCTTGTGTAATAATCCGTGCATTGCCAATCATAGTCAAGATATGACAGCGACAAACCATCAGAAATGCCGATTTTCTGAAGCCGCAGTGTGTCGTCAGAGAATTTCATTACGAGCATCCCCAAGGAACCATCGGCAAATTGTAGGATTCCACATGACTTTGTCCTTCGCCCAATGCTTGGATTGTTCGTAAAAAGATAGGTGGAATCCACTATGTTACCGTTTCCGTCCAATAGCAACAGATGTTGGTCAGCCCACCAGATTCCATTCTCATGATGTCGTATCCAAAGCCGAACCATCATGGTCTCTTGGTCGACAAAAACCGCCTCGTCGAAAAACGTGTTTGAGCCAATGGAAAAGAATTCTTGCAAAGTTTGACCAAACGACAGATTAATACCGATCGATATGGAAAAGGCCAGCAACAGAACTATTTTGGCTTTCATAATAATCCAAATTATGGCATAGGAGGCGAGCCTTATTCAAATCCCCCTCCTATACCAAGTTTGAAAGTTATTCATCCGTATCAATCGAAATGGGATATTCATTGCCATACTGCCTCCATAGGCGTCTGCAGTATTTCACTTCAGCTGAATGTGATGCGATATAACCCAATCCTTCTAGTTGTACACTGTTTGACCCAATGATTGTGTAGTAATACCAATCGATGTTATAGAGGTTAGTGGGTTGTCCTGGATGTCCTAAGCTGATGATATAATCAATCTCATCATCTAATTCTCCACCCCAACATAATTGGTAATCCAGTGTCTCTTGGTAGGTTAAGCCTGTAGCATAAAACAAACCATTGTTAGCATTACCGTTATATATGGCATATGTGTAGATTGTGTCAAGGTAAGTGTAGCAAGATGGACAGGGATTGTAATACAATGTGTAATAGGCATCATATCGATAGACAGAATCTTGTAATTGTTCAGGCGCACGTCCAGACATTTCAAAAATTCCGTTTGTACCCCAAATAAAGCAGTCATTTGGAGTTTCATTTGAAATATTGCTTCCTGCGTTCATCATAATAGTAAGGCTTTTTGTGTCTTTGACCTCCTTTTTGTCAATGCTGATAGTGACAAATTTTAAAATCTTGCCTTCTAAATCGATAGTCTTATATGCCTCTCTCACGACATCAACCACTTTGCCATATGTTTCAAGCAAGTCGCAGTAGCTGATTTTGCCCTCGTCATTTACCTTTGGCATGGGTACACTTACTTCGACTTGTCGCATATTAGACAACTGATCCTCAGTAAAACTGTAGCAATAATTAAAGACTTTCTCAATTTGCCATCGAGCCATTTCTGGGGTCACATCTTCACCGTCAGCTTTTGCACCTCCCTTTACCGCTTTATAATCGGCGAGAAAATCAAGCACTTCTTGCTCGCTTTGCGACATACCTTGTTCCGTCTGAGCAACACCATCCTTCATTTGTGCGCTCTCTTCTTTTTTGCAGCCAACCATAATGGTCGCACCCGTTGCAGCAATAATCATCGCCGCAACCAAAGTCTTAGTAAATCTTTTCATTTTAGACTCTCCTTTTACTTTTTGTTTGTTTGTAATTCAGTTAATTTGGCCTTTGATACTTATTCAGTCCTATTTGTCCTATAAGTCCTATTCAAATCTCAGCCCAGCGGGCCAGTCAGCAGTCTTTTCATCTGCCACCAGCCCGCCAAGGCCAAAACATCCAACCTCTTATCTGCTCACCGCCACACGGGCCACATGACTCGTACCGTCAGTAGCCACAACGTGCAACAGATACATTCCCTGAGGCAAGCCGTCTACATTGATCGCATTAGTGTCAAACAAGGTCATAACATTTTGACCAAGGGTGTTGAACACTTGGACTTCCTCAATTTCAATTCCTTGAATATAGATGATGCTATTGGTTGGGTTAGGAAAGACAGAAAGCACTTCTGTAGCATTTTTCGGTTCATCCACCATTGTAATGCCATCAGCGAACATGGGAATGCCATAGTCCTCATTGACCTCCCAAGTCTTGTAAAGGCAGGGCTCTTCCTGCATCTCCACCCACGTATTAAGGGCTTCTAACATAGTAGCAACATTTTTATGGCCGACTTGAACCGGTTCGTTAAGTGTGCAGGAACCTGTGGGTTGGAACTCCGAACACTGCACAGCTTCGCCCTCGTTACTTCCGAACAAACCTACTTGTTCTGGGTTAAACCAAATGTGTCCATAGCTATAATCCACATGGCTTCCTTGTAAATTGCGACCAGCAACTATGCCTCCATACCTTGCCCTGATTAAAGAAATACTTTCTGCAAAACAATTCCATACCATGGCGTTGTTACCATTGGCCAGTGATGCTTCATCCGTTTCATTAAGACCTACAATTCCTCCTAAAGCATAACCGCCGCCTACCATCTCTACTATATAACCATACCAGAAACAATTACTAACTACGGCATTTGCATAACCACCCTCCGATAAATTCCTATAAACGATGCCTCCTCCTTTCTCGCAAATATTCATCGCATCTTCACCAAATATATAAGCGCAATTTCTTACGATAGAGTTACGGTTCATACCAACAATACCTCCAAGGGTAGTTCCATCTCCGTTAATGCCCATTTGCATTTTGTTAACGCAACCATCCACCACAGAAAGTGAGTCTGCAAAACCTACTACGCCACCAACATAATGATCATTCAGGAGAGGGATTACAGACATAAGATTGACAGTAAGCACTCCAGAATTGAGAGTGACGTTTTTCACTGTGGCATTGCAAATATATCCAAATAAGCCAAAGTCAAAATTGGGATCCTCGTCATCATTACCGTCTGCATTGCAACCAATATATAATCCTTCAATGGAGTGTCCTCCTCCATCGAAAATACCATTGAAAGGATGCTCATGGGTGCCTATCGGAGTGAAACGCAACTTCGCTACAGCATCAAGGTTAATGTCATCCACCAATCTAATGGTATGTCCACTAAAGTCGTTAGGATTACAACCGTTCAGTCCGTTCACCACACTTGGCAACCAAGCTAAGCCTTCAGGAGTGGAAATTTCAACGTCTCCGTTATCATCCATAGAATAACCATCTGGCTGTTTTGTTACAGAATCAATCCAAAATGGATATGAAGTGAAAGGCCAACTCCTATCACTATTTTGGGTTCTTGGCAACAGTGCTAATGCCCTTTCTGTTTCTAAAATATAATCTTCAATAGATTCAGGCTTGTATTGGATATATTTTCCAATTGTTTTTTGCCCATTCTCTTCAATAGCTAAATACAAATTGCCCAAATCGATTGCAGCACAAATACTATCAACAAATGATGATTCAGGGTCAGTTATCACATTCTCATACCAAGCAATAGCATCTGAATAATTGCCCAAAACCTCATCGCAGCGATTGGCCATTGCAGTAGCCAAATGACTAAGTGCTTCATTTGAAGAGATAACCGTGTTGGTCAAATAATATGACTTCAAGGCAGTATAATCATCATCAATCAAGGCTTCCAAAGGCAATAAAGCCTTAAGGGCCATCTCTGCGCTGGTGGTGTTTGGATACTCCTCAGCCACCTGCATATATAGGGCTTTTGCAGCCACATATTCCTCTTCCTCACATAGGGAGTCGGCTTCCATAATCAAAGCTTGGGCTGATGAAGTATTCGGATCACATTCTTCTCGACCCATAACCCATATGGGAATATAATCAAAGCCAACCGATGACACATTACTATATAAATGAGATGGAGCATAAAAATAATCTCCCCATGCATTCAATTTGACATCAATGTTCCCTCTATCACTGGGATTTATCGGGTCTTCCCCAAAGCCAATCAGCCCGTCATAATAAACATACGGAGTCGTTCCAACAGAGGTTTTCTCAATAAGGTTGTAACGTGTAAGCAATGGGTCACAAGCACTGGTCAAATAAACTTCATACGAAATATTGTCATAAATGTGTTGCGTATCATCTCCATCGAGAGCAGAGCAATTCCCCATGAACTGATAAATGTTACACCTATTCAAGAATTCAACACCACGTCCGTTACCATGAATTTGGTTCATGAGTACTTCACCGGAAGAAGCATACATTCTTAGGCCTGTACCTTCACATCCTGAAATATCATTGCCATATACCCTTCTGTCAACCCTACCACTGAAACTGCTTGAAGCAGTGTTTCCGCAACGAGTCAATTTGATACCATGACGATTTGATGCCTTAATAGTATCACCAACTAATTTATATTTAAGGCTATTTCGAACATCAATGGCCACATTTTTCGTTGGATTGTCGAAAGTGCAATTGGTCACAGTCAAGTCCCCAATAGATGAAGTTGCTGCAATGGTTGATAATTGTGGCATGTATATCAATTCTGTATCATAAAACCTTGCATTGTCAATAGAAAGATGGAGAGCATATCCTTCTACTTTCATATCATAAAAACTTAATTCTGAACCATTGTTTTGTACAAGATTTCCTTTGATAATCAAAGAGTTGTCACTTGTTCCGTGAAAGGTTACCTGCCCATCAATAATTAATGTACCACCGTCTTCAACAGTAAAAGTGGCATCATTGCAAAGTGTCACATCACTTATGCCTGTCAAAGTAACCGTTTGCCCGTTAAAAACAGTAAAATCACTCGAAACGCCTATGATACCACGATGTGTATCATTCCAAACAGGACACCCATACAATAAAGTAGGATACTCCAAGCAAACATTGGAGCCAATGTTACCTAAGTCATCATAAAAAGTGGTTTCTGCTCTTGAATCATGGTGGGCTGTCCATGCGTATGCCTCCTGCATAGAAATGAATCTGTCCTTGATGTTGTTGTCAGCTGTAATGTAAAGTGTGTCATCGTATGAGATGTCACCATGAGGCGATTCCCCATTGATAACAGAGTACATGTGAAAGTCAAACTCTCCATGATAACTTACAAGGTTGTTAATACTATTATAACATGTGTCATTCTCAACCACGAAACGTCCTCCTGTGGTTAAGTTGTCTGCACGATAAGCATTTTCATTCCATTTTGATGCGGAGACGAAAACCGAGTTTGTAGCCGACAAATTATCGGCAAATCCACCTCCTTTGCCACTTTGCATCCAGATAGTCTTTCGGTTGGCATTCACTCCATTAACCAAGGAAGCAAATTCAGTATCTTGCATAACATAACCGTCAGCAAGATATATGTACGAATTGTTAATGCCCAATGAACCACCCTCAGTGAACACCCAAGTAAAAAAGTAGTCATTTTCTGTTACCACAGGTGTAACTCCTATTTGGGTGGGATCGTTGCCAGCTAGACCGTTAAACAACTTTATTATAGTGTTTCGATTCGCTGGACCATAAGTAACATCTATGCTCTCTGGATAATCGGGTGACTTGGGAGCTATATAGCACGGATTCTCTTCGCAATCCATGCCAGAACTACCATAAAGAACAAAAATATTATCCTTTTCAAATCCTTTGTTTTGTAACATTTTCCAAAACATATAAGTATCATTCCAAAACTCATTTGGATCGGCAAGAGTATTTCCGTCGTTCCATCTGTCTTGTTGAGGAATGTTATCCATGTTACCAATTGTGGCAATCAAGACTGCATATTTATCCTGCGCATTCACAGAAAAGGCCATGCAGATAATAGCCATGATGATTAATACTCTTTTCATTTTTCTGAAGATTTGTTTTGTTTGGTATTGAATTACTTGTTGAATTGAACAATTCCCTATCTTTGCCACGCAAAAACGGGTATAACAACACGCCAAGGGCGTATGCCCTACGCGTTCAGGTCTTCTCGTTTTGCTTCGGGTGCTTGTGAGATAAGGCAATCTTCCACAAAAGCAGTGTCTCCAAGCACCTTGTTTTATATATAGCCCCTCTCTGGAGGCCTCAATGGATGAATTTGTTCTTCCCTTTCATAGCCTTGCTGTGTCTCAATCATCTATCTGTTACAGTAAACTCACCATAATACACATCCCCGTTGGAAAGCGTAAAGGTGACAACATAATTCCCGGCATTGGGAATGTAAACTTGCAAGCCGTTTGGCGTAAGCACTGAGAGGCATTGTACCGCAGCACCGGCAGCCGTGGAAACCTCCACAGAAACCTGCCCCATGTTTTCATTGAATACCACTGTAAGCACATGACCATTAATTGTAGGAATTATGGAATTACCCCTACTAGGCTCCGTACAACTTGACGCTTCTATTAGATCAATAGTAATCCCATCTCCTTCCGTTTCCGTTCCAGTTTCGCCGTGTACGAAACAAAATGCTCCCGAAAGGATCAAGCAGAGCATCAGAATCAATTTTGTCGCTTTTTTCATCTCTTTAATTTTTAATTGGTTTTGAATAAGTTGAATAATCTGCCACGAAAGTAGTCCTTTCCGATAATACCTTCCAAGTAAAAGCGCGGGAATTATGCGGGAACGCGAAGGAACTTTGCAGGAATAAAAACCAGGGGGGGGGTAAAACTACTGATTATCAACAACTTACAAAAACAAGATTTTTTGCAAAATTTTAACCCCAAATCCCACATTTTTCACGCACTCCCCCTCTGAGAGGGGGTAGCCGTAGGCCGGGGGAGTCTTCTCCTCCAAGGAGAGGGCCAGGGTGAGGTCAGCTTTTCTCTCTCTTCGACTCACGCCTCTCCTCACAAACCACACAGGTGCAGCTGTCATTTGTAAAATGTCGTATGCCGACAAGTTTGCCATTATGCTTGTCAAAACGATTCTTGATGCGGTCAAACAAGTCCGCCTCCCCGAGCTCAAAGTACCTGCGTATGACGTATGAACACAGGTCGGCCAGTTGCACCATGCTCGTGAGTTCCGAGTTGACAAAAAGAGGTGTCTCGATGATGTGGTCTATGCTGGTCCACAGTGTTCCTTTGCGATGGAACTGCTGCATCAACTGGGTGTGTCGCTTGGCGACGGTCAGATTGTTGTCATGGATAAGCGCACCATAGATGCTGATGGGATTGACATCTTTCTTATTCATGTATTGCTCAAAACGCGAGACAATCTGCTCTAACGCCATTTCGTCAATGGTATGCTTTGAGGCAGGATTGAAATGGGTTTTATCCACGCCCTCGGCAAAGAGACGGGCAAACCGCCAACTGCCTATTTTGTCCGCAATCTCCTGGATAAGGCTGATGCGCTCATCGCGAGTCAAATGGATATATGCTTCGGTCATCCGATAATTCTTCTTGCACTGCTTGTACAGTTTCTTGTTCCCGCTGTGCTGAAGACGATAGATCTCTTTTGCTCGTTCCTGCATGACCGCCAAGCGACGATCCGCATAACTCTTCGTCTCGAAGTCAGGGATGCGACTTTGTTCAAGGTAGGTGCGGAGTATCCAACCCGTGTGAATCTCTGCATCGTCCAGCCCATACTTGTGTTTAATGGCATGAATTTGCTTGTCGCACTTCTTCCATTGGTCGATAGGTATGGCCAATCCGCACAAAACATAATGGCTTGAAGTCCCTGGTATCTCAGGCGTTCCCGACTCGTCAATATAACAAAAGTACATCATAAAGGATGACGTTTATATACAAAAAAAGCGACTAGTTTCTGGGAAAACACCCATGATAGAGACGCTTGGCGACTCTTCCTAGACGCATTGCAAAAATACAACTTTTTTATCACACAGCATGGAAATTCGAAAAAAATGCAGTATTTTCATTATTTTTCCACAATTATTTGGCCGCTTGTCAATGGAATCTATGCCCCATCCGTCCTATAAGTCCCATCCCATCGTTCGTAATCACGATAGTACGACAGCACGTCAACATGAACAACAAAAGCCCCGAGGGGCTCCACAACTTAACCAAGGGTGCAACCCCTGGCATCTCCACATCTGTCCTCTCCCTCTCCTCCAAGGAGAGGGCCGGGGTGAGGTCGGTGGGGTCAATTATTCCTCCACAAACTCCTCCACTCCAGCCACACCCAAAACATAATCCCGTACACTCTCTTCAATTCCCAGCCGCCTCTTTAGCTCACCAGCCTGTTTCCGCACTGTGGAATATTCCCTATGCCGTACTACTGCAATCTGCTTGTTTTCCATCCCAAGCAGATACAAATAGCACAGCAGCAGGTCCTCCTGGGCAATGCTCGGATAAAGACACAGCAAGGCAGGCTTCACTTCACCATAATAGGCCGAAACAACCTGTCCGAATTGCGTAAGCGTCTCGTCATCAAAATTGACACGGTAACTCGTATATGGTTTCCTCGTGGTGATTTGCAGATCTCGTACCGCATCATTGATTTTGACGCACACAGGCTCCCTCACAAACGCTTCATAATGTCCTTTTGCATCCGTTCTTTTACGGCCAAGCTCCTCCTGCAAGGTGTTCACATTCCGTTTACTCAGTTGCAAACTTAGCTGCAACTCCTCCCGCTCTTTCTGGTATGCCAATCGCTCCGCCTCCAATTCAGCTTCATGCCGTTGCCTTGTCTGTTCTATCTCTTTATCGGATTGGTCTTTCTGCAATCTCAATTCAGCTTCATGCCGCTTCATCATCTCCTCCATCTTCTGCTGATGCTTCCGTTCGGCCTCCTCCAACAAACGCTCGGTTTCTGCCTGCTGTCTTTTCAATTCTTCCTCATGGCTTCGCTGGGCCGCCTCCATTTGCTGCATAGCCTCAGCCTGTTTGGCCTTCATCTCCTGTTCATGCTGCGAGTCTTTTGTCTTCAAAGCTTCCTCGTGCTTCTTTACCGTCTCTTCCAAGGTCTTTTCCGCCTCCGTCTGCCATAGCCTCAACTCCTTTTCGTGCTCTTGTTCCGTCTCACCAAGCATCCTGTCCGCTTCCTCTTGTTGCTTCTTTAGTTGTTTCTTGTTTCTCAATATCAGCACAAAGTAAACAACCAATACGACAACAATAATGGGGATAACAACTCCCAAAGCTTTCCTCATAGCCTTCTCTCGTTCAATCGCTATCTGTTTCTCCTGCTTTTGATTCTGGTAATTCTTGAACATGGCTTCAAGCTCGGAGACCAAGGCTTTAGTTTCTCCATCCGTTTTCTTATGGTTAGCCAAAAACCGCATGCATTCATCCGATTTTGCCTTATCTCCAAGATGATCATAATCGACGAGCAAATATTCCGCAGCACGTATTTGTAAAGACACATCATCCTTGTTTTCAAATACAGGTTCTAAATAGTATATGGCAGAATCGAAGGATTGCTCAACAGTGAAAATTCCTCCTATTGTCAATAAACGGGTTAGCGTCTCCTTCTCACTATTCGCATAGTCAAGCATCTTCTTTATTGCTGTTATGGAAGCATCTGCCTCCAATCCTACCTGATAATCGCAAAGTGCTTTCGTGGAAACAACATCTCGATATACAGGGTTATTAATATCAGATAACCCTTCAATGGCCTGCCCATAATACCTTCTTGCAACATCCTTTTCACCCATCTTGTCATATTGTTTCCCGATATGATAATAAGCAGTCGGAATCTCCTTAAATAAAGAAGACTCTTTTTGGCAATAAGCCAAAGCCTTTTCTCCACATTCAATAGCTGGACCCATCATAAACTGCGCTGAAAAAAGAGTCAAAAGCCTATTGTACGCATAGAACATGAAAACAGCCTTCTTTCCCGTCAGTTCTTTTTCTTCAAATTGTTCCTCCATGACCTCCAAAGCCTTCAAGTATTCCGCACAAGCGTTCACCACGTCGTTCCGCTCATAAAGGCCCGCACCATTAATATAATGTGCCCGCGCATCCAAAAACACATTCCGTTCCCGTAGGGACGCATCACGTGCGTCCGCTTTACGCGTGTCCGCTTCATCCGCCGCCACAATAGAATCAAAATAACCCACCGCCTTCAGTAATTCCTCGCGGTTGCTTTGCCCATAATAGTTCTTATACAACAACTCGGAAATCAGCAGCTGGCAATAATGCCCTTCAAACGCATCCATGCTATCCGCCTCCACCTTCGCCGCAAACTCCATCATCACCTTCAGCGCACTATCCGGCTCCTTCCACATCAAGCTATCAATCCCCTCCAACTCCCGGCACGGCCTATCCTCCAGCTCCACCACTGTCGAATTGCAAGCCGCCATCAGTGTGGCAACCAATATCGTCACCATCAAAATACGGGTAATTATTCTAGTTGTCATAATGGTAGTATTTGTGCAAAGATACACAAAATCCAAACAAGACTACCACTGGAAGAGATTCATCCCAAATGTGACCTCGGCATAATCGATGACCACCTCGTGGACTTTCATGAAGGAACCTACGAACATGTTGCGTTTGGGACCGAGGTAGTATTTGAAGCCTAGGCGCTCATAGAAAGTGCGATAGCAGGGTGGGAGGTAAGTGTCCTCGAAGTGGCTCTCCGACGACTCTGGAAGCCCCCATGTTTTTTTCTGGTCGGTGCCATAGTAGATGCCGTGCCAGAGGTAATAAGCGCCACCCAAACAGAAGGCAAAACGACCATAGTTGATCTCAAACATCGCCGAAGGTGCCAAATGAAGGCCGCGAGCAAAACTGTACTCCATTAAAGGAATGGCGTCGTCACCTGTGAAATAGGCGTCGCCATCATGGTATCTCTGATGGGCTTTCTCGAACATCCGCTTGGTTTCACCTGTCCAACCAAAATCCAAGGCCAAGTCGTAACTGAACTTGGGGTGAAACTGGCGGTGAATGCCCAGCTGAACCACGTCGGCAAAATAATAGGGACGCTCGTTGGGCATGTCGGAAACCATGGTGCCGTCAGGCATCTGATAGCTGTTCATCCATTCGTTGGTCTGGAGCAGCCCAATTGAATTGGAGACGAAAAGGGCAGTGCTTTTCCTGAACGGGTTGCTGAGCGCATCGTGGGGCCGGCGAATCTCGGGCCTTCCATTCGGGTGATACCGCACCCCGGCCAACCAACTGAACACATTGATGCCGCAGTTGGGAAGCCTAATTGCCGCATTGGAAGAGTGGGAGAACTGGTAACGTAACAGAAAGTCGAAGTCGTCCTCAATCATGAAAGTGGGACCGGCATCGATGGCAAGGTGTACATTGACCACCGAACCGATGAACTCGTCGCCATGCCTGGTCCAAAACGAGAGTCCGCCCATCAAGTCATAATCAAACGACCAATACTTGCCTTCGTAAAGATGCCCATTAATAAAAGCTCCTGCTGAGATGCAGTCACCCAATGGACGCCAGGTCTCTTGCTCGTTGCCGTATTCGTCTCTATACTTATATTGAACACTGTCAACATTGTTTTTCTCGAAACGAAGAAAAGCGCCATAAACAGGATGGTTAAAGTAGTGCTCCCATTGGTCCCTTCCGTCGGTTTGACGGCCAACCCGGAGGTCGATGCCGTATTGAGGTAACACTTTCATATAGGCATGACGTTCCTCGAAGGGGAAATATCTCCCGAGTCGGGCGTCCACTTCCCAGATGTTTCGGGGGTCGTCCCATAGACTGTAATGGGTTTCGTAAGCAGGGTTCTTGGGTTGTGAAAAAAGAAAAAATGGTGCGATGAGAATCGCAAAAATCAAAAATGGTTTTTTCATAAAAATACTATAAAACAATAAACATCCCTCGCCTCAAATCTCTAAATTCTTAATTCTTAATTCTTAATTATTTCCTGCTCCACGTCGTCCCGTCTTTCCCGTCTTTGAGAACAATGTCATATTTGGCAAGCTCATCACGGATGAGGTCGGAAGTGGCCCAGTCTTTCTTGGCACGGGCTTCCTTGCGGATGTCGATGATGGTCTGCATCAAGCCTTCCACCAAGTCGCCGTTGCCTTCGGAGGCGTTGCTGTCGACGAGACCGAGGATGTCGAACACGAAATCGTTCAAGGTCTTGTTTAACAAGGCGAGTTCGTCGGCGTTGATTTGCGCCTTGCCGTCTTTGACGGTGTTGACGATGCGCACCAGCTCGAAAAGGTTGGCGATGACGATGGGCGAGTTGAAGTCGTCGTTCATGGCGTCGTAGCAGGCGTCCACGATCTTCTGGATGTCGAGCGGGGCGGCGCCTTCAGTGGCTTTCAAGCCGGAAGCGGTCTTCACGCCTTCCATCAGGCGGTTGTAGCCCTTCTCGGCAGCTTGCAGGGCCTCATTGCTGAAGTCGAGGGTGCTGCGGTAGTGGGCTTGCAGGATGAAGAAGCGGATGGTCATCGGGCTGTAGGGCTGAGCGATCATCTCCTCGCCCTTGGCGTTGATGTGGCTGCCGTTGAAGAACTCGTCGAGGGTGATGAAGTTGCCCAGCGACTTGCCCATCTTCTGTCCGCCGATGGTGATCATGTTGTTGTGCATCCAGTAGGTGACGGGCTGTTTGCCGTTGGCAGCCACGCTCTGGGCGATCTCCGACTCGTGGTGGGGGAACAAGAGGTCCATGCCACCGCCGTGGATGTCGAAGGTCTCGCCGAGGTACTTGCAGCCCATGGCCGAGCATTCCATGTGCCAGCCCGGGAAGCCGTCGCTCCAAGGCGAAGGCCAGCGCATGATGTGCTTGGGTTCGGCCTTTTTCCACAGGGCGAAGTCGACCGGGTTGTGCTTCTCTTCCTGGCCGCTCAGCTCGCGGGTGGTGTTGAGCATCTCCTCGAAGTTGCGTCCCGAGAGGATGCCGTAAGGATGCTCGCGGTTGTATTTCTCGATGTCGAAATACACGCTGCCGTTCTCCACGTATGCGTAGCCGTGATCGAGGATCTTCTGAACCATGGCGATCTGTTCGATGATGTGCCCCGAGGCGTGCGGCTCGATCGAAGGACGCAGCACGTTCAGCTTGTCCATGGCGGCATGGTAACGGTTGGTGTAATACTGTGCCACCTCCATCGGCTCGAGGTTTTCAAGGCGAGCCTTCTTGGCGATCTTGTCCTCGCCTTCGTCGGCGTCATGTTCCAGATGGCCCACGTCGGTGATGTTGCGCACATAGCGCACCTTGTAGCCGAGGTGTTTCAGATAACGGAACACCAGGTCGAAGGTGATGGCCGGACGGGCGTGACCCAGATGGGCGTCGCCATAGACGGTGGGACCGCAGACGTACATGCCCACATGTGGGGCGTTCAGAGGTTTGAATGGTTGCTTGCAGCGCGAGAGGCTGTTGTAAATATATAAGGCGTTTTCCATGATTCGAGTTTGCTTTTAAAAAAACCGTGCAAAATTAAACAATTTATCATTGCTTTTTGTAATTTTGCGGCCAAAGAAATCTTTTTAAAACATTTATACAATGTACACAGACTTTCAAGAATATTTGAAGAAGGAATTGGCTCAGATCGAAGCCGATGGCCTTTACAAGCATGAACGTATCATTGAAAGCGCTCAAGGCGCCGAAATCATGGTTGGTGGTAAGGTTTGCCTCAACTTCTGCGCAAACAACTACCTCGGCCTGGCCGACAATCCGGAGTTGATCCAAGCTGCCAAGGAAGGCATGGATGCCCGTGGTTATGGTATGGCTTCTGTGCGTTTCATCTGCGGTTGCCAGGACCTTCACAAGAAACTCGAAGCCAAGATCGCTGAGTTCTTCGGCACTGAGGACACCATCCTCTATGCCGCCTGCTTCGATGCCAACGGCGGTGTGTTCGAGCCCCTGCTCGGCCCCGACGACGCCATCATCTCCGATGCACTGAACCACGCCTCCATCATCGACGGTGTGCGCCTCTGCAAAGCCCAGCGCTTCCGCTATGCCAACGCCGACATGGCTGACCTTGAGAAACAACTGCAAGACGCTCAAGGCTGCCGCTTCCGCCTCGTCGTCACCGACGGCGTGTTCTCGATGGACGGCAACGTGTGCCCCCTTGACAAGATCTATGAACTGGCCCAGAAATACAACGCCATGGTCATGGTCGACGAGAGCCACTCCGCGGGCGTGGTCGGCAAGACCGGACGTGGCGTAACCGAGCACTTCAACCTCCGTGGCAAGATCGAGATCCTCACCGGTACCCTCGGCAAGGCCTTCGGCGGCGCCATGGGCGGATTCACCACCGGCCGTAAGGAAATCATCGACATGCTGCGTCAGCGCAGCCGTCCGTACCTCTTCTCCAACTCGATGGCTCCTGGCCTCGTCGCCGCTGGCATCCGTATGTTCGAGATGATGAGCGAGACCAATACGCTGCAAGACAAGCTGCACGCCAACACCGAATACTTCATCAAGAAGATGACTGAGGCTGGCTTCGACTGCAAGCCCTCACAGTCGGCCATCTGCGCCGTGATGCTCTACGACGCCCCGCTGTCG
>JAEEGH010015373.1_pt1 | contig 16633 bp, 9 predicted proteins | sample 9134181 | NCBI WGS metagenome assembly JAEEGH01 (sample SAMN16246544, study PRJNA631951) | gut metagenome | biome: gut microbiome; feature: rumen; material: DP-attached | host: Bos | place: Iran: Karaj | collected 2018-10
TGGGGCGCAGACTGTCGAGCCTGTCCCGCTGCTCTTCCTCATCCTCCTTGTTGTCGATGTTGCGCATCACGGCGGCATCAATCACCGGTGCCGTCACCTTGTCGTACCTCACCAAGAACCCTCTCTCCTTGACGGCCCTGGCCATGCAGGCCGCCACGTCATCAGTCCGCACATACTTGCGCTCTCCCAGTTCCAGGCTCTTGGCAATATCAAAAAAACTCTCCACATACATCGTAGGCAATAATTCATTCTCCATTGTTCATGTTGTTTAAAAGGTTAGACTTGATTGTAGCTACGGTGCAAAGATAAGCAAATAAGTGCATGGTAGCATAAACAACTTGTAAACTCTTGTAAACTCAGACGTGTACGTGCTGCTTGTAGCGATAGAAAAGCGTCTTGATGCTGGCCTCACTGCCAAGATTGGTGTACCGGGCCAGGAAAGAGATGAGTTCCTGGTTACTGAGTTCGATGCCGCCACGGGCATAGATGTCGAGGAAGGCCTGGTAGACCTCCTTCTTGTGGATGCGCTTGAAGTTGAAGCGCAGTTTCCTTACTCTTGTCTTTTGCATAATCCTTACGTTTTTAGTTACTCGGTTTATGCAAGGCCGGTCTTGCGGGGACAAAGGTAAGGAAAGTTTCCGAAACGGGCGGCATCGGTAGATACTACGGTAGATACTACCTTAATCGTCCAGAATGGCCTTGACGTCATTCAGGAAGTCAATCATCTGCCGCTGGCTCTTGATGCGGAACAAGTCGCTTTTCATGTATTTAAGGTTCCAGAAGGCTCCAAAGTATTTCCATTTCTTCGTGATGTTCAGCCTCACGGCCATTTCGTCGGCAATCAGGGCTGCCTGAGCATTCGACACAAGGGGCTGGTAGTTGTCGTCTACAAGCCCGGCAGCCTGCAGTTTCCTCCATAGCCGGTGAGCCTGCGCCGTATCTAATGGGGGAGGCAGTAGGGGCGTGACGGTTAGGACGGGCCGTGCAGGCTGCTGCCTGCTGAGCTTACCGGACAGCAGGCTGAGGAGAGTGTCCTTGAAGACATCCCGCTCCATTTCCAGCGACTCCACCCTTCGCTCCAGTCGCCGGATGTGGAGCAGGGCCACCCTGACGCATTCGTCATGCTGTGCAACCCGGGATGCGGGTTGCCCGCAGCACAACTCGCATCCCGACGGATCAAACGGCCTGTATTCCTCCATATCCATTCACTTTTTCTGCCTTTTTCGATTACTTTTTGGCAATTTCTGTTGGTTTCTCATTTTTTATGTGTACCTTTGTCGCGGTCTTTGATGACTGTCTTTGTGGAATACATCATATATGATGTTGCTGGCTCTACCAAACCGAATTGTGGCAAAGGACGTTGAAAACGGAGCGGTGACACCCTGATAAGGGTGTGGACTCGTATCTCCGTTTGGGCACTGCCACAAGCCTGGTTTGGTAATACGAGGCTCCACACCTTTTAGTATTGCATCGAAATAACATATCGAATATGAGTACGATTCAGTTTATTGACGAAGAGCGCAGCGATTTGCTCCATGACTTGGGCGAGATAGCACGCGGATGCCAGGCGTTTATGGCAGACAGTCCACAGGCCTACCGCCAAGAAGCCATCCGGCAGATGCGCCGCTACCTGCAGACCGTCAGTGAGCATCCCGCCTTCAGGCAGTTCTGCCAAAAGGCCTGCCTCAACCGGGACGAGTTCATTGCCGACGTGCTACGCCAGGCTGTCGATGCCCTGTGATGATGTCATACAATGATTGATGACTATCATCATAAGGACTCATGACTTTTCATTGTATTTTTAGTTACTACTTCACCACCACCTTCCTACCATCTCGGATATACACACCCTTCCGGGGCTGCTGGGTCAACTGGCGGCCCTGAAGGTCGTAGATGACGGAATGGGCGGGGACTGGCGATGGCTTCGAAACGGGACGGACACTGACAAGGGTAGAGAAATAGACATTGAGAGGAACATCAGATGCCATTGTGTCAAAGTCTATCAGCTGCTGTCCGTCTTGATAACAATCCAAAAGTCTGACATTATTCCCTATATTGAAACAATATATATAGGGGGAAAGGGGGCCATGTACACCCCCGATGCCCTCAACCCAGATGTCCAATGTTGGCCCCCCGTAAATTCCCAACCTTTCAAAAGTTTGTTTATTATTTGCATAACTACCCATCGCTAAGCGTCTTCGTGCGATGCCGTTCACAATTATTGTGTCTACCTGCATAACCTGCATTACTGGTTGATAAGAACCACAGGTGATGATGTCGCCTGGATTAAGGGAGAAATCGTACAAGAGTGTCTCATATTGGAAGTTTTCTCCGATGGTGTAAACACGGTTGTCTTCCTGGCGCAGGTAGAACAGGAGCTGATGGTCTTCTATCAGCTTCTTATAGAGCTTTCCATTAACTATAGTGTCTCCTCTTATCTCCAAATCAAAAGGAAATGCCCTGCATTTCGGACCCTCAGGGAAAATCTGTAAGGTTAATGCATCTGGCACCAGATCTGCTGCGACACGAAGTTCAGCCATATGCCATACCTTGCTCTCTTCAACCATTGACGGAACAGACAGTTGGGCTAAAGATGGCAATGACAAGCCAAGCAAAAACATCACCGATGTAATAAAAATATTCTTACTCATTGTCTTTTTTATTTTGCAAATATAGAATAAAATAACCAAATTACAAGCATTATGGTGTCAAAATATCAAGTTCTGTTCCCAATTTTACTTCAAAATCATTTTTAAGAGTCACATTACCCTGACTTCGAACCGAAAGTTTCCCTTTTTCTATAGAGACAGGACCTTGTGGTTTTAAAGATGTCACGTTACTACCAGCATCAGTCATGGTAGAAAAAATCCGAAGGTCGTTCTTTATTGTTTCATTTTGTAGGAATACAGAGGTCCCAACACGAGCAACGTATGGTACATATCCCGTTTTGGTAATGCATAAATAACAGTCATCGTTGACTCCACTAAAGGTTGCACTATTAGTACTATCGGATAATTCAAAATAACTATCACCACTATCTGCAACACTGGAAACACAAATTCTGCAATCTGAGACTCCTGTCGTAACACTTAAGCTACCGTTCGAAAACGAAACATTTACATTTGTAAAGATCTGTGGTGTCCATGTAAAAACGGGCATTTCCGGGTCGCCGATAGGGTTCAAGGTCATGATAAGCCAACGATAATTATCAAAGGATTGGGGTGACGATAAACTTAAAAAAGCATTTTTGGCTGACATTGCAGCACGGCCAAATTGCATCCTGTTCCCACTTAATAGGCTTTCGTAAAACATTTCGTTAAACAAATAAGAACACCCAGTCCACCCCTCACGCGAAGATCCGAAATAAGCTAATATGCCACTATGAGGGTTCCTAATAAATGCTTCACTAAGACATGTATTGTAATACTCTACCTCGTCGGGGAAATCGGTGGAGATCTTGTCAAATGCATTCGTATAACAAGATATTGTAGTAATTATTGAATAACCACTGTTCACTAAACTATCAGCCATACTTATAGTATATTTTGTGTCATTTTCCAACCACCCCCAACAGTTAGCCCATCCATGTGAAAATTCATCAACAAAGGTATAGCCTTTCTCTAACTCATTTTGGATATGCTCTCCTGTTGCGTCATAATCGGCTCCATAATTTGTAAACGTATCAAAAAGTTCAAAAAGAACTCCGCTCCAATAACTTTGAACACCATTTTCACACACGTATTCTCCTTGGTATTGGGCATCACTTATCTGCAACCCATTTTTAATCGTATAATAACGCAAGAAATTGCCACACGATAAAAAATCGTTTGTCCAACCTTCAGTCTTTGGCGAGCTCTCATATTCAATAATCCGATTAACAAATATTTCTGCTTCTGTCAAGCTTGACACAGAAGTTCGTGTGATGATAAATTCGGGATCCAAATCTACATTGTCATCGATTTCACCATAAACATGATTTCCAGTTGCATCCCAAGAAAAGCAATTGTCAAAACAAGCATAATATAGGTCAGCTGGTGTGTCATATGTATCTTTAGTCCAATGTGGAAGATAGCAGATTTGTGCTGGTACGATATTTGTGTCACCACCCAAAAGTGCATATTCCATACCAGTGTGATAGTAATTCGACAAAATGGTTTTTATGGCCAGTTGTGATGTGTAATTAGGATATGCCTCGCAACAGTCCTCAATAGTTATGACCTTTGTCCTGACACCTTTTAGTGTCTTCCACCGTGCAAGTTTTTCAAATGCTGGTCGTAGCGTCTCGTTTGTTACAATAATATACCTGTAGGGCTCTGAAACAGAGGACTTGGTGGTTCTTCCTGATATGGAAGGTTTGATGTACAATTTTTCAACATCATCACCATTTACAACCATGTTTCTAACCATGCTACGCATGTTTTTACCTATATTCTCCCTATTGCTAATTACATCTCTTCCCTTCGTGTCAGATTGTCTTAATTGCAGTCTTATACTAACCTTTGTCTTTAGATGGATATTTTTGTTTAAAGCATCATAGCTAAAGGGACAAACAAGGAAACTCAGATATTTATATCCGTCCATTAGATGTGTGCCAGTATAAATAACATTGTCCTTAGGATATGTTCCTTCTGTGTAAGCTACATGTCTTCTTGCATTTGTCAACTGCGGCATGTTTGTAGGTACAGGTATTGGATTCGGTTCAATTACAGCATTTGTCCTAACGAGGACTTCTCTATAATCCGCAATAAAGGAACAATACTCTTCTGTAGGAGAAATCAAAATGCTGACACCCAAATAAGGCAAGGCAGGATCAAGAGTGTCGCCCCACAATACCATATTCTTATTTTTTGATACAATTTTCACTAAACCATCATCTTCAGAATAAGTGAAATCATCAACATCAAAATTGAAGGAAAAATCCTTTATGGTCTGACTATGAGCCATTCCTGAGAAACTCAAAAGCAGCAACAGATAAAAATACCTCATAGTTACTTCGTTATAATCATCCGTTTCGTATCAATCTCCCGTCCATTGACTATAAGCGTATAGAGAAACATACCTTCACCAAGTTCCCAACCATTGATGCTGACACTGGTATCACCCGATGAAATGGGCAATTTCTTCAGCATCTTGCCTGTCATGTCAAAAATGCAGATGGCTGCATTCGTGGCATTGTCGGCCAAATGGAAGCGGATGGTTGCCTGCTCCTTAAACGGGTTTGGCGTATTCTGATAGAGAATGTTGCCAACAGCAGCGGCATCAGTGACTGCTGTGGTGTTTCTTGACAAGGAAATACTCTCTGCGCCTGCCCCCTTCACCTCGTCCAATTCCTGCTTGAGAGTCTGAATGGAACGGATGAGTATGGGCACTAATTCAATATAGTTAATGGAAAGATAACCGTCCTGCCCTTCTTGTACCAGTGTGGGGTAAATGTCCTTTAGTTCCTGAGCAATAAGCCCAAAATGCCGTTGTGCAGCCAAAGCCTCCTTCTCTTTTTTATCTGCCTCTACCATTGCGACCATTTCCTCCGGCAGTTCAACATCCGCATCTTCCACCCGCATCTGCTGTCTTTCTTTCAAATTGTACTCCACGACATTCATGCTTAACACATTTTGGAGGGTTTGCTTGCCATTGTCATCCTTCTCTTCAAGTGATACGACGTTCTCCTTAAGCCTGCCGTCAGACGTTGTGTTTACACTGGGAACCGTGAGACTTTCCGTCATATAGACCGGACCATAGAAGTATCCAGCGTATTGCCCTTGTACCCCTAAAGGATAATAGTAATGGTACATGTTCTTTGCACCAAAGATACCTGCTCCATTTACATAGTTTATCATACCACATACACCGAAATTTCTTCCGTGGGTAGGAGTTGAAATTGGACTGTCTATTATGCCAAGTACACCGTAGTTCTTATCCCAGCTGGTAGAAGAGTCGGGGCGGAGGAATCCCTCAACGCCAATGTTTGAGCAATCATCTGCGACACTTTTTGTGCCGACAATGCCTATGTTTGACTCATAGTTGTTGTATATTGAGCCGTCACCAACGTACATGTTAGCGAATGTATAGGTATTTGAAGTGCCTACAGAAACATTACCTGTTGATGAAACTTTCAATTGAGCAAATGTTGCTATTGGAACTGCCATAAGCAGCATGGAAATAATTGTCTTTTTCATACTCTTGTCTTTTAAATGTGATTGGTCTTTGTAACAAATTGGGAAGTGCCCGCGAATGAGCACTTCCCATGAGAGAGATTGTTTTACAGCGTGATGTCACCGTAGAAACACCAGTTATCACGGATAATCTGGAGTTCGTAGTCGCCAGAGAGGTAAGAGGGCAATACCAATTCGTCAGCACCAACAGGAATCACTGTGGTATATTCCACCACGCCTAACTCATTTACCACACGAAGGACACAACCATCACACGGAGTATCGAAATACAAGGTGTAGTCCTCGATACTTACTTCAGGAATAAGGACAGGTCCCCTATGGGTATTTTGGAGAATTGGATCAACATAACCAACCTCAAGAGGAATAGGATCAATACTTGCAAGGACATTTTCGCTTGATGATGCAAATAATAGCATTACCAACAAGGTGAATAGGTTTCTTTTGTTTGTCATAATTTTGAGTTTTATTAGGTTTGTGCTGCAAAATTACGACAACCTGTTGTTACCAACAAATAATCAAGGGGATATGTTTACATAAGTTTACACACTTTATGCGTTAAAAACCCCAAAATAGAACACCAACACACTAAGAATCAAATTATTATCCAAACGCATTTTGTTGCTTTACACTATTTTACACAAACAGGTAACGGGTATGCATTTCTGTTCAAGAAGGGCAAATGTCATAACGATTAGTAAGATTCGCATAAAGTGTCATCGCCGAAGGATCGTTGAAAAGTTGCATGTTTATCTTTGCTTTTGCATTAGTGACTTGCGAACTTGAAAGACTTGCCAGATTTGCAATTGTACCAGGACGGAAATTTAGGGCTGTAAGTAAACAAACTTGTCTGTCTTTCATTGTCAATTTTGAAGTTTGCCTAAGGTCATATACAAGATTGGGATAGTAATTGCATACAGTTTTCTCAAATTCGTTATACTGGCTTTTTGTCATTATCTTCCGAGGGTCTTTCTCGAGTTCTTTTAATAGTGTCACAATGCTTGTATCAGCTAATTGTTGTGATTTCCCAAGATAGGCAGTGATGGCCTCGTTACTTTTCAGTTCATCTATTTTTTTTGTCAGAGTATTTATGTCCTCTATCAGCTTCGTCTTTTCCTGTTCATACATCATGCTGACTTTCTCAAGAGCTTGTTGCTTTTCTGCATTCTCATTCCTAAAGCTCTCGTTCTCTGTTCTCAAGGAAGATAATGTTTGCTGGGCGTCATGACACGCCAGCCGATAGGTTTCTTCCAACTGCTGCAAGTCCTCTATTTTTTCAGTGTACTCATTCTTAGCCTTCAAAAACTCTTCCTTTAGAAGGAATTCAGCCATCCGGTGCTCTTCTACCATCCTTTGGCGTTTCTGTTCTTGTTTCTTTTTATATATCCTGCCTAAGTAAATGCCAATACCTACAATTATAAGGCTCCCAAATAATGAAATAACAAATGCGAGTCCGTTTCGATAGGCTTTTCTCTCATTTTCAAATGCCTGATACTGGTAATAGTTATAGTCGTAACTGGCGGCTAATTGGGCAGTTAAATGCTGATCTTTTACAGCAATAGAAGAATCGTTGACCATGCAATACAACTGAGCATATTTCGCTATCGAATCAGCAATATGGCACTTTCTGAAGACACTAAGAAGTCCTCTATACATTGGATCATTGTCAACAAAGCGCATATCTGGATGATACACTTTCCGATAATAGTGCTCAGCTGAGTCAAGCTGGTTGACACTTTCAAAATACTTACCTTTGTAATAATAGAATTGTCTGTGAATTGGAGGAAGGTCGTGATTCTCGTTGAAGTTTATAGAGTTTCTATCGTAATTGTCTATCAACTGCTTTAGTTCTTGCAATTTGTTTGGCTGCTCGGTCAATAAAAGCATCAGCATAGTTGAGGCATCCAATGCTTCTTGTGCAAAACCGTATTTTTGGTAATCTGACAATGCTTGGCGTATTGCCATCTCTGCACTATCTGATTTGTTCGACAAATAGTATGCGCCAAATAAAGCCATTTGCTCATAAATGGCATTAAGTGTATCATTTGATAGATGCGCATAACGCATAGCCTTTCTACGTGCTTCAATTTCGTAAGTCAGTAATAACTGCTGATGATATAACCATGCCATTTGTGAGTACACACAACCAAGTAGCTGGATGTCATAATCAGTAGATGTTGTGTCTGCTTGCGTAATTGCTTCTTTGAAACAGTCAATGGCATGGGGCACCTCTTTTAAATCCCGATACACACAGCCAAGGAGGTAGTGGGCCAGCATGCGATTGTTGGGTGTACCGTGGCGGTCGTAGTAGTCGGCAACGTCGAGCATCAGGGAGTCGGAGGTGAAGGGGACGAATGCCTTGTTCATGGCTTGGTGGCGTAGCAGCTGGTAGCGCATGCGGATGGAACGTGACTCACCAGCCATCTGCCCCTCCGCCCCTTCAAGCACGACCAGGGCGGAGTCGGGACGGCTGTTCATCAGCGAGTCAGCCAGCAGCAGAGCCTGCGGAAGCCCGCTCCCGTCCTCCCCAAAATGGGGGAGGATACTTCCCTTGCCACAGCCCGCCATCAGGGCTACAGCCACGAGCAGCGTCAGCACGAAAGAATCACTACGTCGCGTCATCATACTGCAAAGTTACGAATAATTCTTTAATCGCCATAGTTTTTATCGGATTATTTTTCATTCTCCTAACCAAATGTCTGGGATACTTATAGCATCAGCATAACCAGGACGGGAATGGTAAGCATGGAAAGGAGGGTGGTGATGAAGGTCACCTCGGTAATCATGGTGGTGTCTTTCTCGTATTTCAGACAGAGGATGGTGCCGTAGGTGGCCACGGGCATGGCAATGACCACGGTATTGATGTTGACGACGAACTCGGAGAAGCCCAGCGCCCTGGTGAGGTAGTAGACACCTAAGGGCAGAATGACCAGTCGCAGGGCGGTAGTGAGGTAGACAGTCAGGTTGCCCATCAACGAGCGCAGCGGCAACTGCGACATGGAGGAACCGATAATCAGCAAGGCGGCAGGAACGGTGATGTTACCCAGCATGGTCAGCGGCTGACTCACGGCTGCTGGTATGTTATCAATCTCGAGTGCTACGATGCCCATCGTGAGGTAGGCCGCCAGCATGGGCGTTGAGTAGAGCACTTTCTTCTCGAAGCGCGCCTTACCTACCTCGCTCTTGCCGGTGATGAGCATAGTGCCGACAGTAAACACCGTAAACGTGTTTACCACGTTCAGCACGGCGGCATAGAACACGGCCTCATGGCCGAAGATGGAGGCGACAACGGGGTAGCCCATGAAACCTACGTTGCCGAACATGAGGGCAAAGCCAATGGCTCCCTCATCATCTTTTCTCTTGGTCAGGTAGCGGGGCAGCAGAAAGGCCACTGCCGTCAGCACGACGTAGGTGATGACGCTGATGGCCAGCAGGGGCAGGATAAAATGGCGTTCAGGCAGGGTGCCCGTCATGGCCGACGAGAGGATGAGGGCGGGACAGGTGATATTGATGACCAGACGCGACAACTGGCGGTCAAAGTCGCCGCCTAAGTAGCCGAGCTTACCCGCCACGTAGCCTACGAGGACGAGTAGGAAGAGGGTCATCATTACTTCGAACATGGTTCTATGGAAAACTTATCTTGTCAACGAGAACTTCAGCGAGAAACCAAAGTCGCGGGTGGTCGTCGGGTAGCTGCTCGACGACAGCAGCGGGGTGTTGGTCTGACGGTCGTAGTAGAACGTGAGGGTGAGCAGGCGGCTCAGGGTGTAGTCGGCGGCAAACGAAATCTTCAGCGCCGAGTTGCCGCTGCTGGCCGAGGACACACCGCTGGCAATGTCGCGGGTGATGGCAGCCTGCGAACGCAGCGAGAAGTCGGCACGCATGTTGAGGTCGCGGTTGATGCCTCCCTTCGATTTCGACTGCTGTGACTGCTGCGACTTGTTGGCATCGTTCTGCGACTGGTTGCCGTTGCGGTTCTTCGAGCCTTTCGCCTTGCGCTTGGACGAGCCGAAGAGGTTGAACTTGAAGTCGCTGATCTTGTAGCCCAGGCCGATGACCCAGTCGTTGGAACGCGACTCGTTGAGCTGGATGCTGGTCATCGAGAGGTTCAGCACGCGGGTGGTGCGGTACTCCAACTTCACGGTCATGTTGTTCTGTAACGTCACGTCCATACCTAAGAGCGGTGAGAAGGCCTCGTTGATGCTGACGGTCGAGATGTTGTACATGCTGGAGGGCGAGAGGGTGCCATCGGTGGCCTGGACGAAGCCGAGGTCGCCCATGTACTGCAGCCACGAGCTGTAGCTGGCGTATGAACCAATGGCAAAGACCGACTTGTAGCCATGGTTGATGTTGACACTCTTGAAGCGGTCGGCAAACCAGGGAATCTTCGACAGACCGCTGTAGCGCACTGTCCAGTTGGGCAGTATGCGGGTGATGGCGGGGAAGATGTCGAGCGACCCGCCGGAGCCTGTGGTATAGGCGGCGAGGAAGGCGGGCACGAGCACATCGGCAGAGTACTGGTTGACCTGCCCCACGGAGGCGGGTGCATCGGCATAGAGCGACTGCACACGGTCGCGGTACTGCGGTATCAGTTCACAGAACTTGTCGAACGCCCGCGAGGGGTAGCCGGAGTTGGCATCGCCGACGCCCTCGAAGGCCGAGCCAATGGATATGGTCGTCATGTTGAACGAACCGCTGCGCGTGGTGGGCGAACCTTCGTACATATACTGCACACTCTGAGCGCTGTTGACGGTGCGTGAGGCATTGAGGTCGATCTTCAGGTCGCGGACGGGTTCGACGGTGGCCCTGAGCTGCAAATCCTCTGTAGAGGACGAGGTGTAGGGCGTGGCTACGGAGTTGTTCATCAGCAGCCAGTTGTTCTCACGAGCCTTGTCGAGATAGCTGTCGCCTGCCAAACCGAAGGCGAAGTCGAGACCTGGAGCGAGGACGCTGCCCGTGCGCTGGCCAAAGGCATCGCCGACGTTGGGCATGAATCCAGGCAGCGTCATCGAGCGCTGGTTGCGGTAGCTGATGTTCACCGTGCGTACCATCATGAGCAGGCGGCTCACCTGCTGGACCGGCTCATACCACCATTGGTTGTCCAACGGTTCCTTGGTGATGACGCTAAGGCTCAGCTTCAGGGTGGAATCCTTCGATGTGGAGTCCTTGGCACGCAGTTTCGCTGCCAGTTCTTTCGGCAGACGGACATTGATGCTATTCTCGTCCTTCACCTTCCACTTCAGCTGCACCTGCTTGCCGTCCTGTCCCTTGGCCGAGATGATGAGTCGCTTCGACTTCTTGCCGTGCTGCACGGTCAGAGTGCTGTCGGGCATCAGGGTGATTTCCTTCTGGAAGGCATTCTTGTTCTTGGGCAGTGCCTTGGCCTCCTTGGCATCGTCCTTGGCGGCTTTCTTAGCCTCGGCGGCTTTGTCGGCGTCGGCCTTGTCGGCAGGCTTCTTCTCGTTCTTGGTATTCTTCTTCTCGGTCTTCTTGGCAGGAGCCTTCTTGAAGCGGTCGTTTACCTTCTTGAGGAACGGTGAGTGGTTGTAGAGCGTCTCCAGATTCAACGCCCCATTGATGTTGATGCTGCGGTTGTTGGTGATGGTGTTACCCAACGAGGTGCCGTCCTCCATTTCAGTACCACGCACCCAAGAGTAGGTGGCATTGTAGGAGGCGTCGCTGGTGAGCCAGTCGAAGATGGGCAGCTTGTTGAGCGGCAACTGGTAGGAGGCGGTGAAGGTCTGCCTGTAGTCCAAGGGCGTACCCCAGTGCAGGATGCTCTGCTTGACCGAGTCCTTCCAGGCGGCGTAGCGGTCGGGATACAGGTCCTTGTTCACCGGCGTATAGGGTTCCTCAATCTGTGCCCGGGTAGCACTCTGGAAGTTAGCGTGCAGGTTCTTGGTCAGATCCCAGCGCAGCTGGAAGTCGCGGTTCCAAAGGAACTGCTCGTTGAACGACAGGGGCAGGTTGGGGTTCTCGGTGTTCTCGAGGTCGCGCTCCTGCAGTTCATAGTAGTTACGGGTCATCTCGGTGTTAAAGGCGATGGTCTGCGGCAGGTAGTTGAATCCCAAGGCCTTGGGGAAGTTCAGCCACTTGGACTTGCCTTTCAGGTTCTTGAACGGTTCCCACGTCTTGTAGACGGGCGAGTAGTTGTAGTTCAGTCCGCCGCGCCACTCGTCATCGTTCTCGTAGATGGTGGTCTCGCCACTGGTGTGGTTGTGGCGGTGGCTGTAGCTGAAGCTGAAGTTGGCAGGGTCGTAGGGCATGGGATGCCGCTTGGTCTTGATGCCGACACGGGCATTGGAGAGCGAGAAGTTGCGCGACAGGTTGCGGGTCACGGCGATAGACTCCACCGAGTCGCGCTCGTGGGCGGTCATGGCATTGAGGGCATCGTCGAGCTCCATGTCGGTATCCAACGGATTGTACTTAGGACGTACCTCGTCCTTGCTCACGGAGTAGTAGACAGGCAGGGTGACCTTCGCCTTGTCAGGGAAGAACTTGCCCAGCTCGAAGTTGGCGGTCACAGAATACGACTTCTGGGTGTCTGTGGAGCGTTGCATCACGCTCTCCTCCAAACCGCCGAAGCCATCGGTCACATAGCGGCCCGTCAGGTTGACGCTGCCGAAGTCGCTCAGCTGCACATTGAGGGCACCCGAAGCGGCCCAGCCACCCTCGTTGTTATACTCACGCAGGCGAAGCTCGTTGACCCACACCTCGCCCGACTTCACGTTGCTGGAGAGGTTACGCACACCGATAATCATGGTCTTCACCTCGCCGAGGCTGGGGTTACCCATCACGCTCACCTTGTTGTTAGGCTTATCTTCGTCGTACTGCGAGAACAGCTGGTTGAAGCTGACCTGGCCTTCGGACTTGGCCTTGTTGCGCTCCTTCTTCAGCTTCGTAAACACGCCGAGGTCGATGTCGAGCATATTGTCAGACGGCCACACCTTCGTACGGTCGGCAGACGACTGCCACGAGTAGCGGCCCTCGGGCGTGAGCTTCAGCGGAATTTCGTACTCGTAGTAGTTGTTCTTGTAGTCGCTGCCCAAGCGGATGAAGACGGCCAGCTGGTCGTCCTGCAGGTTGGTGACGTTGGGCAGCAGGTGGTTGGCATGGACGAACATCTGCAGCCGCTTATACTGGCGCAGGTCGTAGTTCAGGTTCTTATAGACGGCCTTCGACTCGCCCTGGCTCAGGTTCCTCACCGTCAGACAGAGGGCCTGCTCGTTGTTCTCCACCAACTGCGGCTCGTTGGGGTCGGTGGCACGGCTAATGCCCGGCGGCAGGGTGTAGGCTACGGGCTGACGGTCGGTATTCTCCTCAATGTTGACGGCACTCATCTCCATCGTACCCGTCTCGGCACCAGTGGCCGTCAAAAGGCTCTGCTTGTACTGGCGCCACTGGCCGCGCACCAGGTCGAGACTACCGAAGCGCAGCACGATGGGCTTCTCGAAACCAGTGAGGTACATACGCATGAAACGGATGCTGGTGAAGTCGTTGATGTTGCCCACCCGCTCCTTGCACTCGGCCAAGGGGATGCGGAACTGATACCAGCGCACGGTCAGCGAGTCGCCGTTGCGCAGCTTCACGTAGCTGTCGCGGCGGTCGGTAATGTAGGTGTCGGAGGCCATGCCGTTGTTGTAAGCCTGCAAATCGTCGTCGCTGATGCGGACACGGTACTGGAAGTAGCGTTCGTACTCGTTCAGCGTGTAGTCCTGATTGATGTCCTCCACGTCGGGGCCCATCTTGTAAGAGGTGTCGTACGACTCCGTGCGGTTATCGGTATCGGGCGAGTTGCCCTGCGGGTTGTTGATGCGCTTGTAGCGGTCCAGAATGCTGGTCTGGGCGTCGTCGAAGTCAGAGCCGCGATAGTAGTGGTAGTCGTCAGCGGCAGGGTCATTACGCCAGGCCTCGAGCAGCGAGTCGTTCTGCACCACCGTGCTTATCTGGTCGAGCCAATCCTTATAGGCACCATAGGCACGCTCCTCGTCGTCATTCAAACCATTGAGACCGACGTCCTGCAGCACACGGCTGCCAGTGGTCGTGGCAAAGGCGTAGGTCTGCGTGGCCTGCTCGGGAATCTTACCCCACTGCGTATAGCTGTAGGCCTGACTGCCATCGACAGGCATGCCGCTCTCGTAGAACTTCTTGCCGTCGCGCAGCACGTCCTCCGACACTTCGCCGAGGTTGATGTAGAGGTCGCCAGCATACTGGGCGGCAGTACCGTCCCGACGCTGGTAGATGAAGGGGTCCATCAGCCAGAACTCCACATATTCTATATTAGCCTGCTCGAAGTCGGTGGTCTCCAGCTTGCGCATCATGCCGCCCCACTTCTTCGACGGGTTCATCAGCGTACCATCGGCATTGAACTGTGTCGTCAGGTTATACGGACCACGCTCCTGAGGATAGTAGGCCAGGTTGAGCACCGACAGCGTCGAGGTGGCACCATTGTAGGTGGACTGGTCGCGGTTGGGGTACAGCTCCTTGACATAGACCTCGCGTACACGATGGTCGCTGAGCTGCTCAAGGTCGCTCTTGATATGGCCGGGAGTGAGGCTCGACGAACGGCGGGTGAACAGCGGGTCGACGGAGTACCACGCCAACAGGGCACGGTCGTAGCCCGAGGTGACGTCAGTCTTGTCGTTGTAGTTCTCGATGCGTGTCGGCACACTCGACAGCGACCACGACTTCGGATCGATGACGCTGATCAGCTCTTTCGTGTTCTCGAAGTCGTCCAAATAGGAAGCGTTATCCTGCGTACCACTGGCACGACCTGCTATGAGCTGGGCAAACTCGCCCGTCAAATGTATCTGCGAGGGCTGCGTCACGTGCAGCAGCGGTATCTTGTTCAGTATGTTGGTCAGCCACTGCGACTCCTGCTTCCAGCTCAGGTTCAGACCCCAAAGGGTGTTGTTCAGCGGCTCCTCGCCCATTGCCACCTTGGTGGTCAGCGCCTGCTCCGACAGGTGCATCAGCGTACCGCCCAGAATGAAGTTCTTGGAGAAGTCGTATTCCCAGTTGATGCCATACATCGTCTTACGCTGCATGCCGTAGTCGGTGTTCGACTCCAACGATACGTTGACGTTCGTACCGGCATCGATGATGCTCTGGTTAATGATGGTCACCTCGCCGGCATAGTAGTCCACCGAGTAGTCGGAACCTTCCTGCAACGTGACACCGCCAGCCGTCACCACCACCGAGCCCTGCGGCACGTTGGTGGCACCCAGCGAAATGACGTTGGCACTCTTGCCCTTGAACTGACCCGTCATCAGGAACTTGTCCTTCTCGGCTGTCTGCTTGGCTATGGTCTTCGTCGAGTCATACAGCTGGTCGAACACGTACTTGTCGGCCACGTCGCCCAGTCCGGCAGCCTCAATCTTGCGGCGCAAGTAGTCACCGAAGGGCTCTGCCGAGGGCAGGAAGATGCGGCCGTTGGTGACGGTGTAGCCCTGCACGAAGTCGAACTGCCCGTTGGGGTGCGCCTTCATGTTGTTGTCCAAGCGGTCGCAACCCAAGAGCTTCAGCAGCGTCTGCGACTTCAGCTTCTCCTCAGGCAGGTAAGTCAAGTAGACGCCCGCCGTATCGCTCTGATACTTGATGTCGAGCCTGAACTTCTCCTTCTCCACGTTAGTGGCCAAGTAGTAGACGTTCTTCATCATCAGGTCCCAGTTACCTTGCGAGGGACTGTTCGACGTATTCTTCAGCGACTTGACAAACAAGCACTTCTTCGTATCGGTAATGTCACTGGCAAACTCACCCACCTGGAAGGTGCGGCCACCGTAGGTATATTCAAAGGCCACGGCCAGCACCTGGTCGGTCTGCAAACCTGTCCTCAGCGTGATATAGCCCAAGGCCTCGTTCACCGTGTACTCCGACGATGACAGCAGGCGGGCCGACGACAGCTTCTCGTAGTCAGTGCCCCCATAGAAATGGTCGATACCCTCCAAGGCCGATGTGATGGCGTCGATGCTACGTGCTGCCGAGTCCACACGGCTTATCAGCGTGACATACTCGTCGTTGGCATTGTTGGAAGGAACACTCTCGCCTATCAATGACCAACGGCTGTTCGACACCTTCGCATTCTCGCCCAAGTCGGTGAAGGCCACGATGTTGCGCGTATTGCTGGTGGTGGCTGTCTTGTTGGTCACCCACACCTCCACACGGTTAATCTTCACACCCGTGGTCAGATTGGGTATCGTTGACATGGCACGGTCGTAATTCGAACGGAAATAATGGGCCAGGAAGAAGTGGCGGTTCTCTTCATAGTCGGCGGCATCAATCTCGAATGGTGTCGTCTGTGTACCACCCTTCGATGAGACACTCTTCGTCGTCGATTTCTTCTGCGACAGCACCGTCTGCAGCTTCAGCTTGCCAAACTGCATATCGGTACGGATACCGAAGAGGCTCGAAGCACCCTTCACCAGCGAGTTGTTGGAAGGGAAGCTCACGTTACCGGCCTCCAC
>JAEEGH010015374.1_pt1 | contig 16633 bp, 12 predicted proteins | sample 9134181 | NCBI WGS metagenome assembly JAEEGH01 (sample SAMN16246544, study PRJNA631951) | gut metagenome | biome: gut microbiome; feature: rumen; material: DP-attached | host: Bos | place: Iran: Karaj | collected 2018-10
GCTACCGCATCCGGCACTGCAACAGCCGCTGGGAGGTGGACGATTTGGAACCCTACGAGTTTCTGAACGGTTTTGAGGAGGCTCCCATTGAAAACTACAACAGTTCGTTCACCACACTGACAGACTATGTGAATTATTACCAGTATATTCCGTCGCAGTACAGCCGCTTCCTGGCATCGGGCAATTATGTGCTGACGGTTTTCCCGCAGGACGCGCCCGACAGCATTATCCTGAGTCGCCGTTTCTATGTGGTGGAGGGGACACTGAAGGCCGATGTGTCGGTTACCACCCCCTACGACAACGCCTCGTTGCTGGAACGGCGCGAGGTGGATGTGGCCGTTTCGATAAATACAGACTACCGCGGCGACGCCTTCACGCCGTCGCTGAATCCCGCCTGGTGCGAGGTGGTAGTACAGCAGAACGGCCGGTGGGACAACCTGCGGCGGCTGCCCTTCAGCGGCTTTGAGCGCGGCGATATGGTGTACCGCAACCGGAAGGAGAATGTGTTCGACTGTGGCAATACTTTCCGCTGGTTTGACATCAGCAATATTCGCACCACCATGTACAATGTTGTGCAGATAGAAGAATATGGCGGGGAGTGGTATGCCATGCTCAAGCCTTTGGACGACCGTTCTAACGGGAATTTCATCATGGAGCGTGTGCTGAACGGGGGCATGAAAGTCAATGTGTGGGACCGCACCAACAAGCAGACGGAGGCGGACTATGTGTACGTCAACTTCATGCTGCCAATGCGATACCCCTTTATGAACGGCAACATCCATGTTGTGGGCGACCTGACACAATGGTGCATGGACGAGCACAGCCGCATGGAGTACAACCCCGACCACCATGCCTACGAGTTGCGGCTAATGCTAAAGCAGGGATACTATGCCTACCAACTGCTTTTCGTGCCTGTAGGCGAAAGCGAGGGGCTGACGTCCACGCTGGAAGGCAACCACTACGAGACACCCAACCGCTACAGCGTGTTTGTATATTACCGCAGTCCCAACGACCGATACGACCGTCTAGCAGCATACAAGAGGGTTGACAACTAAACGAAATAAAAATCCTGATTATAACAAATCAACAAAGAACAACTTAGTATATGCGTAGATTATTCCTATCATTCCTTTTCGCCGTAATTGCAACGGTAGCAACAGCAGCACCCGTGCGGTTTATGCCAGTCACACTCGTACAGCCGCAAGGCGATACAGTATATTGTTATGTTTCGGGTGATGAGTTCTTTCACCGGCTGCACGATGCCGACGGTTACACCATCATAAGGCATCCCTCCACGGGGCAGTATGTGTATGCCTCACTGGCCGAGGGAGACTTGGTGCCAACATCCTTTGTAGTGGGAAGAGACGACCCCAAGACTTCTGGCTTGGAGCCAAACCTGATACCCGATGCCAAGCACCTGAAACGCCTGCACGATGCCTGGGCTGTGCCTGAGGAATACCTCCCGCCAACACCCAAGACATCTGGTACCAACCACGGTACGATGAACAATGTGGTCATCTTTATCCGTTTCAGCGACGAGACCTCGTGTACTTCAACTCCGTTCAGTTCAATTAATGCAATGTTCAACGACAGCACCGCCGGTGCCGTGTCGATGTTCAATTACTTTTGGCACACCAGCTATCACAACCTGCGCATCATCACGCAATACTATCCTACACCAAGCGGCAACACCGTCCTCTCCTATCAGGACAGCCATCCGCGCAACTACTACATGCCCTACAACGCGACAACCAACCCCAACGGATATACGACAGACGATGTCCGACGGAATCGCGAGTTCACCCTGCTGGAGAACGCTGTGAACTGGGTGAACACAAACAGTCCTGTGCCATCCAATGTGAACATTGACATGGACAATGACAACTACGTGGACAACATCTGCTTTGTGGTGAGCGGCACCTTTACTGCATGGAACGACCTGCTGTGGCCGCACAAATGGAACCTGTATGACCGTTATGTTTATCTCAACGGCAAGCGGGTGTTTACATTTAACCTGCAACTGGCTGGGTCTGGCTCACACTATTTCAGCGTCAGCACCTTCTGCCACGAGATGACACACACATTGGGAGCCCCGGACATTTACCATTACTACGACTACACCGAAGTGTCACCCGGAGGGTCGTGGGACCTGATGAACAGCAACCAGACACCGCCCCAGCAGACCAACTCATTCTTTAAATCATACTATCTCAACTGGTTCGACAGCATTCCGCTAATTGAGGATTCGGGCAGATACACCATGAACTCACTGGCAACAGGCCCCAACCACGCATACAAGATTGCCTCTGCAAATCCCCATGAGTGGTATATACTGGAATACCGCAACACCAGCGACACCTTCGATTCCTCTATTCCCAACCGCGGTATGTTGATATGGCGGTATAACGACCTTCCCACTGCGGATAACGCTATGTTCAACGCCAACGATACCGTCAACCAACTTTGGCTGTTCCGCCCCAACAGCAATAACGACACAGTGAACGGTTCGCCCTCCAGTGCCGCCTTTGGGGTGTACAACCGCACCCACTTCGACTCCACCTCCAATCCACGGCCATACCTGTGCGACGGAACACCAGACAACTCTTTCAGTATTACCAACATCCAGATTAGCTCCGACCAACATTCTGTCAGTTTCACCTTCATTCCGAACATGTCAGCCCCCTGTGCCGCCATTACATCATTTCCTGTAACCCAGGGCTTCGAGGATGCCACTGAGGGCTGCTGGACATTCCAAAGCAACAACACCGCCAACTACGCCAGTTCTGGTGTCACCGACTATCTGTCGAGCAACTTCCAGCCCCACACTGGTGAATACATGTTCTCCTTTAGCAGTTATCACTCGGCATCGGACTACAACCAATACCTTATCTAGCCAAAACTGCAACACACCTACCCCCTGCGCTTTCAATTCTACTACCGTCGGGCCACCTATGGAACAGAGACATTCCGCGTGCTCTATTCCACTACCTCCCGCAATCCGTCAGCCTTTACCGACACGCTTTGCAATATATCGATTTCCCAAAGCGGCTGGCACGACTGCCATGTCTTACTGCCTCCTTCGGCAAAATATGTAGCCATCAACTACTACTCCAACTTTAAATACTACCTGTTTGTTGACGACTTGGAACTGCGCGACTCTATTGGCGGTCCCAACGACACTGTTGTCCGCGACACAACCTATCTCTACATCCACGACACGCTCACACGCTTCGTATACGACACCACATTCCACTGGATTCATGACACACTCACACGTACCGTAACCGATACACTCTCCTCTTCCCGCACCGACACAGTCTATTACCGCATTGTGGACACGGTCAATATTGAAGTCTACGACACCATAATCTCTAATCCGGAGATTCACGAGGTGATGATTGTCGCCAACGAGAATGACCGCGGCAAGACCTCCGGCAGCGGGCTATTCCCACACAACACACAATTGGAGATAGCTGCCATACCAAACATCGGATTCCGCTTCGACCACTGGATGGACGGAAACCGCGACAACCCCCGTACCATCCTCGTCGACAACGACCTGTTGTATAACGCCTATTTCACACCAATGGATGAGTCGTCAGCCACTCCGTCAAAGAGCATCATCTACCTGCATGACACTATCATCATCCGCGACACCACATGGAACATAGTCCATTCCACCATTGATCTGACTCTGCACGACACCACCTGGCTGACACTGAACGACACCATCACCCTATACATTATCGACACAATCTCTCTGCCCGACCCAGTACACGACACCTTTGCCATCGAGACCCATGTACCCTTCAACTATGATACCGCCCACTACTACACCCTCTCTGTTCTTTCCAACAATGAGGCCATGGGACTGGCTGCAGGAAACGGACAGTTCCCCTATGGCACAGCCGTGCAACTGGGTGCTGTGGCCGCTCCTGGACATCACCTTGTAGAATGGAACGATGGTACAGCCGACAATCCCAAGACAATAATCGTTACGGGCGACATGACCTATGTGGCCACCTTCGACCAAGGCGACCCAGTGTCAATAACGTCCGCCGAACAGTCCTACACCTACACCGTCCATACCCAAGGTCAACGCATTGCAGTCAACGCCCCGGCAGAGCTGTCCATCACCGTTTACAATACATTAGGACAAAAAGTGTTTGTCCGCAACGGGCATCCCGGCCACGACAACACCAATGCCACCACTCTCTCCCAGCCCCTGCAACCGGGACTATACTTAGTACGTGTCGGTACAGCTCCCGCCCACAAAGTCATCATTCTCAACTAACACTTCCATGGCCAACATATATCTTGAAACATACGGATGCCAGATGAATTTCGCCGACAGCGAAATTGTAGCCTCCATCCTTCAAAAAGAGGGACACACCATTGTCTCCGACAGAAAACAAACCGACTCCATCCCCATCACCACCTGAACCATCCGCGACCCCGCCGAGCAGCGCATCCGCAAGCGGCTGCACGACCTCCGGGCTTTGCAGCAACGCCACAAGCAGCTCCGCATAGGCATACTTGGATGCATGGCCGAGCGGCTTCAGAGCCAACTCATGGTTGAAGAAGAGAACGTAAGCTTTGTGGTCGGCCCCGACGCCTACCGTCGTCTGCCTGACATCCTCACCCAAGTGCGTCAACAGGGTGTGAAAACTGCAGAAACAGAGCTCAGCACCACCGAGACCTATTCCGACATCGAGCCGGTTCGGGTGGCTTCCAACGGCATCTCAGCCTACATATCCATCATGCGAGGCTGTCAGAACTACTGCGCCTACTGCGTAGTCCCTTACACCCGTGGACGTGAGCGCAGCCGCGACCCTGAGACTATCGTGGCCGAGGCCCACAGCCTCTTCAACCAAGGCTACAAAGAGGTCACCCTGCTGGGCCAAAACGTCAACTCCTATCGGTTCTCCCAGTCCGACGGCAGCTCTGTCGACTTTCCCGAACTCATGCACCGTGTGGCGGAAATCAGTCCCTTGCTGCGAGTGCGTTTTGCCACTTCTCATCCCAAAGACCTCAGCGACCGCCTGCTCCAAGTAATGGCTGCACACGACAATATCTGCAAGTGCATCCACCTGCCCGTTCAGAGCGGCAGTGACCGAATGCTGAAACTTATGAACCGCCACTACAACTCGGCATGGTACTTAGACCGCATTGCTGCCATACGGCGTTATATGCCCGACTGCTCCATAACCACCGATGTCATCGCCGGGTTCTGCACCGAGACAGAAGAAGACCATCGCATGACACTCGACATCTTCCGCCAAGTGCGCTACGACTACGCCTATATGTTCAAATTCTCCATGCGCCCCGACACCTACGCCGCCAAACACTTGACCGACGACGTTCCCGATGCCGAGAAAACCCGCCGCCTCGAAGAGATTATCGCCCTCCAAGGGCAGATTGCCCTCGAAAACAACCGCAAGGAGATAGGCAAGACCTTTGAAGTACTGGTGGAAGGCGAATCACACCGCAGCAAAGAGCAGCTCTTTGGCCGCAATAGCCAGAACAAGGTCATCGTTTTCGACCGCCACGACATCCAACCCGGACAATACGTTCAAGTGAAAGTAACTGACTGCACTGCTGCCACGCTCAAAGGCGAAGTGGTAACATCCAGACAATAAAACAGCATTTATTGCGTTATCAAAGACAATATGAACACAGACTTCTTCAAAAAATACCCTCTTGTCAAGCACCTTCTGTACATGATTGGTGTTTCGATAATCATTGTCGTGCTGGCCTTTCTGCTCATCAAGACCATTGCACGCCAGGGGAAAGAATACGAGTTGCCCAACATCTGCGGTACATCTCTCGAAAAACTCAAAGACGATAACCCGCTGCATTTCACCTATGTCATCATCGACTCGGTGTATGATGCCGAAAGCGAGGGAGGAATCGTCATCCAGCAAGACCCCAAAGCGGGTACCATGGTCAAGACCCACCGCAAAATCTACGTCACCGTCACCACTTTCGCACCCTCCGATGTGGTGCTCCCGGAGCTCTCCAACATGACGGTGCGCAGTGCTGTCTCCGCCCTCGAAGCGGCAGGGCTGCGCTGCGGACGGCTGTCATTTGTCGACAGTCCCTACCGCAACGTCATCCTCGAAAGCACCAGCAAGGGTAAAATGGTATACGCCGGACAGAAGATGGACCAAGGCGCAGTTGTCGACCTTACCGTAGGTATGGGAGAACAGCCGGTAGGCACCCGTGTGCCTTTCGTGATTGGACAGGCTCCCGCCAAAGCCCGCAGGGGCATCCTCTCCGCCTCCCTCAACGTGGGACAGGAACACTGGGAAGACGTCACCGACCGCAGCAGTGCAGTATGCTATAAACTCTACCCCGACTACACCGGCGTCACCCGCTATCCGCTGGGCACCTACGTCGATGTATGGTACTGCGATGCCACCGAGGCCGATGTGGAACGCATAATCTCCAATTTCAAAGTCGACTCTTCCCAAATATTCAATACTCAGTTTGACGAATACGACCCCTACGACCCGGACGACGACTATGGCTTTGACGATGGATGGGATTGGTAAATGAAACAGCTGCTTTCCATACTACTGCTACTGCTGCCCGCTGCATGGCTCCCGGCCCAAGAGGCTCTCTCCTCGCTGCGCCGGCCGGAAGCCGCTGCACAGAAAGACGGCGACATGACCCTGTCACTCCCTTTCTTTGACGACTTTTCCAACACCAGACAATCTCTGCTATACTGGCATCCCGGCGGCACCTTTTTCAACCAAGGATATGCACCATTGCCCCCGACCATAGGCATGGCCACCCTCGATGCCTTCAAATCCGACGGCACCCTCTACCCTACTGCCACAGGCCAATTGTTCACCGGCGACACTCTCACCTCCATGCCCCTGAGACTCGACTCTGTCTTCCAGCCCTACACACGGCCATTATCGCCAAGTGACTCCGTCTACTTTAGCTTCTTCTACCTGCCCGGTGGAGGCTACGGCAACATGTGGGAGCGTTCCGGAGACCCTCCTGAAAGCCAAGACTCCCTAATCCTTGAATTCTTCAACCCCATACTAAACGACTGGGCCCGGGTATGGGTGACACCCGGCACACATCCCGACAGCCTCCATGCCCGCACCGGTTCTTACTGGCAGTTCGTCGAAATACCATTGCTCGACGAAAGATTTTTCCAACCTGGATTCCAGTTTCGGTTCTGCAACCTCTGCAGCCTTGACAACATCAACAAAAACGGCATCCTCAGCAATGCCGACCAATGGAATATCGACTACGTGTATCTAAGCCATGGGCGGCACCACCGTGACACCGCTGCACGCGATGTCGCTTTCGTGAACCCCGCGCCCTCCATGCTCAAACACTATCAGGCCATGCCGGCACGCCAGTTCACCCCGGCCGACCTGACCGACACCCTTCCCGTCACCATTACCAACCGTTTCACCCAGGAGCTGGCCACCGTATATGGCTACCGCATCTACGACAGGCTCCATCAACTCATGCACTCATACGACGGAGGCTATGAGAACACACCTGTCTACTGGCGCGCCCACTCCTACCAGACATCGCCGGCGCATGCCCGTCCACCCCTCAACTACACGCTGCCCGTAAGCCACGACAGTCCCGATGCATTCTATATTTCCCATTACCTGCGCGAAGGTGTCAGCGGCGACCCCTATCCTCAGAACGACACAATTTCCTTCACCCAAACCTTCGACAACTACTATGCCTACGACGACGGCACACCCGAAAACGGCTACGGCATCACCTCCACCAACCCCGCCGTCCGCCTTGCCTGTCGCTTTACCCTCAACACCGAGGACACACTTACCGCACTTTACCTCTACTTCAACCACACCCTGGCCGACCAGAACAGCAGCATTCGATTCTACATCACCGTTTGGGACGATGCCGACGGCCACCCAGGCAACATCATCTATCAGGACTGCGACCGCCGCCGTCCCCTCTTTAAAGGTTTCAACCAATACGTGCGCTATGTTTTGGATCAGCCCCTCGTATGCAACGGAACCATCTACATAGGACTGGAGCAGACCACCGCAGACTACATCAATCTGGGCTTCGACCGCAACAACAACGCCTCGCAGCACATCTTCTACCTCACCGGTTCCGAATGGCAAACCAGCATACTGCGCGGTGCGCTCATGCTGCGCCCGGCCTTTGGCCACCGTGCCACCCTGTCAATCGACACCCCGCATGCCGACAGTTTTACCGTTGCCCTGCAGGGAGACCGCCTCGTCATCCACAGTGACTCGCCTGCACCCGCTTCTGTCTACAATATCAAAGGGCAGAAAGTATACGAAAACCGCACCCAAGGTGCCGCCACGCATTGCACCACACAGCCCCTGCCCGCCGGACTTTACCTCGTCCGGGTAGGCAATGCTCCCGCACGCAAGATTATCATTCCATAACCCCCACCATTGACAGCCATGACACCCTCCGACATCGACAACACACTGATACAGGACGAAGCCGAACTCAACGAACCTGAACTCTTTGAACACCATCGCATCGAAGTGGACAAAGGACAGGCCATGCTGCGCATTGACAAATACCTGCAGATGCGCCTCGAAGGCATCTCCCGCACCAAAATACAGGCTGCTGCCAAAGCCGGCTGCATCATGGTCAACGACCGTCCCGTCAAATCAAACTACAAGATTAAACCCTGCGACACCATCAGCATCCTGCTGCCCGAACCGCCGCACGAAACTGAACTGCTGCCCGAACCCGTTCCCTTCCACATCACCTACGAGGACGACGATGTGCTCATCGTGGACAAACAGCCCGGACTGGTGGTACACCCCGGCTATGGCAACTTCACCGGCACCCTGCTCAACGGCCTGCTCTATTACTTCCAAGGCAAGACTGGCCGTGACGGGCAACCCGTTGTGCCCTATTTGGTCCACCGCATAGACAAGGACACCTCAGGCCTTCTGCTCATCGCCAAGAACGAGGAGGCTCAGGCCGTACTGGCCAAACAGTTCTTCAACCACACCACCGAGCGCAAATACACCGCCCTGGTCTGGGGCAACTTCGACGAAGACAACGGCACTGTTATCGGCAATCTGGAACGCTCGCCGCAAGACCGCCGCATCATGCACGTCACCGACGACCCCGAACGTGGCAAATATGCAGTCACCCACTGGCACGTAGTGGAACGTTTTGGCTATGTGACACAGGTGGAATGCATCCTCGAGACAGGCCGTACCCACCAAATACGCGCCCATATGTGCCACATAGGCCATCCCCTCTTCAATGATGCCGCCTACGGAGGCGACCGCATCCTCAAAGGCACCACTTTCTCACGCTACAAACAGTTTGTCGAAAACAACTTCCGACTGCTGCCACGACAAGCCCTCCATGCCTTTGTGCTGGGTTTCGACCATCCCACCACAGGTCAGCACCTGCACTTCGAAAGCCCAATACCCGACGACATGGCCGCCGTACTCGACCGCTGGCGCGCATATGCAGCCAACTCATCCGCCATAGAATAATCCGCCCTACTCCCCAACATAGAGCCTGAAAAAAAGATGCAGGAATGAACAACCGCTCTTGCATCTCTCCGCTATATACCTTCAGCGCTATTCAATCACTAATTTCCGGTACACTGTGCCCGCTGGAGTATAAACCACGACGAAATACAATCCCGCCGGACGACCGCTGAGGTCTACCACCGCTGCATTCCCCGACACCTGCTGTGTCTGCACCTGCGCGCCCTGGGCATCGTATACCGTCACCCGCTGCATACCGCAGTCCGACGACACCTCCACCCTGCCGTGCGACGGATTGGGAGCCAACCGCACACCGCACTCCGCCTCAGCTGTCAGAACACCCTCTTGCCCACGCAGACGGAACACCGTGCCCTCGCTCCACTCGCCCCACTTACGGCACACACCGCAATAGCCACGCACATACACCACATACTCCACAGTGTCCTCCAAGTCGTTCAACACGCGGCTTAACTCTGTGATGGTAATCACACGCCCGTCCTCCGGATCGGTTCCCACAAGACCGTACGACAGCTGCCACTGGACGTGACCGTTCAGTGTGTCGCCCAACCACGAGCAGACCGCCATGCCATACCCCACCGACACATTCAACTCCGCCACCAACGGACACACCATCGTGTCGCAATACTCAGACCATCCTGTGGAATCCAATATTGGGTAGATGCACCACGGTTTATGTGTAGTAGTCCTTGAACTAAAATATATCCAGGAACTATTTTCCATGTCATATTCAGCCATCAATGGCAAAGGACATAAACCTGGGGACGAGCTTCCGTACGATTGAGCAGTATTCTCCAACATTTTCATAACAAAAACATGTTGTTTCGATGGTTGTACGGGGCCAAAGCCAATATAAAAAGAGTCATCAACGGTCACGACAGTGTCAAAATATACTTCTATAACAGGAAAAGTCCAGTCATTCATGACATCATCCCAGAATGGCACAGGATCTCCGTATCTTCCATGCACCGTCATCCATCTGCTCACAGAACGCAGATTGACAGTTTTGCTGCACAGTTGAATCAATTGACCCGTTCCGGCCTCATACACATACAAGCGGACAATGCTATCAATATAAAAAGTGTAATCATTATACCAAAAATCATCCACACTTTCTCCTTCCTTAGCACAAACGGCCAGACCGACTATCCGCAATGTCGAGTCGGCATAATACTGTTGGGCAGTAACATACTGCGATCCACGGTGTATATAATAAAAATTCGTGCAATAATTGTTAACATTGTAGTAATAGGTAATCTCGTTTCCAACTATGGTGTCTAATGGAGGATTATGTGGCGCTTGCGCCCGCACCAGCACCCCGAAAATAACTGTCAACACAACAATAACTATCTTTTTCATGGCATCTTATTTAATATGAATACTCCTCGTTTATTTCTCCACAATCCACAGCAATGGAAGACGGTGTTACTGGTCGAGTGTAATGAGAGCTACTGATATTAAGAATACCGCCACTATTTGCTGGCAACCGGAATACACCCAGATTGCCATACGCCTTCTTCTCTTCCATGTCTTGTGTTTTAAAGCATTCTGTATCATCCAGAAAAACGCTCCAAATTTTAGTCTGAATCACATCTTCGTCACTCATAATACCGCTTACCATCTTTCGGTACACTTTATCAACTGACGAATGCGGCAGAAGAATAGAGTTTCCCCAATCAATTGAGTTCATCTCATACGCACCTTCTTGATACACCGGATAGGTGAAACGAAAGGGCGTAAAAGAAGAATTGTCCAATTTCATTATCCCTTGGTACACTTCCCCCTCCTGTTTCATATCTATAAGCATAGCCAACGTGTCGCTATCCGGATTATACCGTATATCCCACAGATTATGGAATTTGTCCCACGGCTCATTTGACCACGCACAAATATTACGGACGATTGACGGCACACCCGAAACAATCTTTACTTCTTTTGCCGAAACACCTGGGCATCCACTTTCTTCTACCATGCAACCGATCACTACATGGTCCCCCTTTGTATGTGCCAGACAAACCGGATACACTCCGTGTCCACCTGGTTTCTTATGGTCGGAACCGGAATAATTAAACGTAGTGTATTCACAAGCCGGAAGAGTACAATTAGTAAAAATTTGGTCACTGCCAGAATGTCCATCAGGCAAGATGTTTACATATGTCGGCTTATCCAGCACCCTAAGGATTATCTCACTACTATGGCATACATGCGCCGATGCAACCACATAATTGTCTGTCACAGCTATATCATCATAACACTCCTTGTCTTCTGTGTACAAATAAGCATAATCCCACATCTGATAGGGAGCCCTATGCCAAAAATCAACAATATAAGAGTCCGTCCTTTGAGCTGTCACTATGTCGCCCACCACTACAGCGTGCACACCGCCTGTTACCCTGAAAACCTCAAGCTTCTTTGGGACGAACATCTTTGTCGGAGTCACCCTCCATCGTTTGATAGAGACAGAGCCTGTTAAGAATTGCTGTATGGGGAAATAATTCATAACAGACCAATATGAGTATAGTCCACCGCAATAATACAACGTATCGTCAAGAATTTCCATATCTGTGACGTCCTCATCTACATCAATCGAATACATATATCCAGTATTCACGTTTACAAGATGGAAGTAGTTCCCGGCCGTTGCCGAACCTGTGTACAGGACGCTCCATTCATTTGTATACTTCCGGATAATGGATGTGTCGGCAGTGTAATTAGTATGCATATGAGCGATATAATCCTGCCCGTACAAAACCATACTAAACACTGAAAACAAGATAAATAACAGCCTTTTCATAATTAAAATATTCGATTCTCCATTTTGCAAATATACGTTTTTTTTTTGACAGTTATTATTTGGATTAAAATAATATCTACCGTTGGACAAAACCGGAAAATAATTTTATTTTGCTATTTCAAGAAAACACACAAACACAGTTCGTTTCACAGTTGTTCTTCGCTTGTTCTTCGGTTGTTCTTCGCTTTAAAAGCGAAGAACAACCGAAGAACAAGCGAAGAACAAACATAGAAAAAACGGCGAAACGACGAAATAATGTTTCAATAAAAACAGTCGAATTGGGCAAACAACAATGTTTTTTTGTTGTTCTATAAAAAATGCGTATCTTTGCAGACCGGCAATATTCGTCATTCTACAGCTGGAGACTGTTGCCAACACAATAAAAACAAACATACTATGGCAGACAATTACTTGGAAAAACGATACGAGGAAGTGTTCGGCACCGGACGCACCAAGGTGAAACGGGTAGGTCACACCCTTGACGAGCTGCTGCTGCGCAACCGCAGCCAGCGCGGTTATCTGAAAGACTATGTGGTAAAACGCGAAGAGCTGGAACGCATCGTGGCGGTATGCAGCAAAGTGCCTTCGGCGCGCAACCAGCAGGTGCTGCGTTTCCGCTTGGTGACGCGCGACACGGGAGCTGACAAGGTGTTGAAGCTCATACGCCTGGGTGCAGCCCTGCCCGAACTGCACCTGCCCCTGCCCGGCACCGAGCCGGAGGCGTTCATCATAGTGTGCAGCACTGTGGAAGAAAACAAGATGGTTGACATCGACCTCGGCATTGCCCTGCAGAGCATGCTGCTGAAAGCTGTGGAAATGGGATTGAACGGATTGGCCATCGGCGCGTTCAACAAGGGTGAGATTGTGCGAGAACTGGAACTGCCTCTTGACCCGCTGATGATTGTTGCCATTGGCAAAGGAATTGAGAAAATTGAATTGAAAAAAATTGCCCCCGACGAAAGCCACGCCTATTACCGTGAGGACGGCATCCATTATGTGCCCAAAGTGGGGTTGGAAGACTTACTTATATAGCAGACCCACGGGTTTCTTCTTGGGCGGATCAATGACTTGCAGCAGTTCCTGCTGCACTGTTACTGTCAGATAGATATTCAGCTCGGCCACTTCAACGGCGAAGTTACCGCCGTGTTTGTCGTCCGTGATAACCCCAGTCATGCCTTCGAACTCACCCCCTATCACCCTGACATAGGCTCCTGTTTTCAGCTGGTCGGTGTTGCGCACATATATATTCTCCATCGATTCGGCCAGTCGTCGGATACTGAGTATGTCGCGCTCGGGGATGACAGCGATGCCCGTAGAGGGGAAGGTGACAAAGCCACAGATGCCCTGCACACCGCGCACAGACCAGAGATCGCATTCGCGCAGTTTGACAAAAGTGTAAGAGGGTATCAGAGGTACCTCGACACTCTTGACACGGTCGCTCCATTTGCGCAGCACACGGTGGAGGGGCACATAAGCCTCTATGCCGAGATCCTGCACGATGCGGTCGGTCACTTTCTTTTCAGCACGGGGTGAGGTATAGGCCGCCACCCACTGGGGAGTTTGAGTAAGAGCCATGGAAAGAAAAACAAAGCCCCTACCGCGTGTAGGGGCTTTGTAATGATGATTGTCGATTAGTCGTTGTATTCGGCCAGAATGCTGGGAACGAGGTCAGGAGTAAGACGTCCATACACCTTGTCGCCAATCATGGCCACAGGAGCCAGACCGCAGGCACCGACGCAACGGAGGGTGTTGAGCGAGAACTTGCCGTCGGCAGTGCACTTGCCAACTTCGACGTTGAGGGCGCGCTTGAAAGCGTCCAGCACCTTCTCGGCGCCACGCACGTAGCAGGCAGTACCCAGGCAGATGTCGATGGGGTGTTTGCCCTTGGGCTCCATGGTAAAGAAGCTGTAGAAGGATACGATGCCATATACACGGGAAACCGGGATATTAAGCTCGTGGGCGACAACTTCCTGAACTTCGGCGGGAAGGTAGCCGAATTTACCCTGCACCTGGTGGAGGACATTGATAACCTCGCCCGGCTTATTGCCAAACGATTTGGCAATCTCCTTGATGATATTTATTTTCTCTTCAGATAACTTGATGTTTGCCATATTATTTATATTTTGTGAATGTGTTAACGCGCTAATTCGTTATGCGCAGCACGACTCACACACCAACACATTCACGCATTCTACATTTATTTTGTTGCCTCCACTTTATCGGACTTGTCGAAGTAGTGGGTGTGCAGTTGCTCGTGGCTGAGGTGGCCGCAAGGTTCACCGTAGTACTCCTCGTAGATGGCGAGAATTTCGGGATTCTCGTGGCTCTTGCGGATGGGCTTGCCTTCGTCCTCGCGGTAGATGGCCTCCATGCGCTTGCGGATGATCTCGCTGTTGCCGTGGTGATAGGGCTGACCGGCACCGCCGATGCAACCGCCGGGGCAAGCCATCACCTCGATGAAGTGGTAGCCGTTGGGGTTGCCCTGACGCACTTGCTCCATCATCTTGCGGGCATTTGCAAGGCTATAGACGACAGCAATCTTCAGGGGGAAGCCGTCGATATCGATGGTAGCTTCCTTCACACCGTCGAAACCACGGGTCTCGTGGAACTCGACCTTGGGCAGGGTCTTGCCAGTGTGCAGCTCGTAGGCAGTACGGAGAGCAGCCTCCATAACACCACCGGTAGCGCCGAAGATGACAGCTGCACCTGTGGACTGACCGAGCGGGCTGTCGAAGTCCTCTTCGGGCATATCGTTGAGGTTGAGGTTGCACTGGCGAATCATGTGAGCCAGCTCGCGGGTGCTGAGGGTGTAGTTGACATCGCTGTCGCCGTTGACGGCCAGTTCCTCACGTGCGCGCTCGCTCTTTTTGGCCAAGCAAGGCATAATGGAAACGACCACGAGGTCTTCGCGTTTGACACCCAGTTTGGGGGCCAGGTAGTTCTTGGCGACTGCGCCGAACATACCCTGGGGCGACTTGGCGGTCGAGGGGTATTCAAGCAGATCGGGGAAGTTCTTCTCGTAGAAGGTGACCCAAGCGGGGCAGCAGGAGGTGAACATAGGCAGTTTTACCTCTTCGCCGGCAAGGGCTTTCTTCAGGCGGCCGAGGAGCTCGGTACCCTCTTCCATAATGGTGAGGTCAGCGCTCCAGTCAGTGTCGTAAACCTGGTCGAAACCAAGACGACGGAGTGCAGCAGCCATTTTGCCGGTGACAATTTCGCCGGGTTTCATGCCAAACTCTTCACCAAGAGCCACGCGGACAGCGGGAGCGGTCTGGACGACAACCTTCTTGGTAGGATCGGCGATGGCCTTGAGCACGTCGCTGATGTTATCCACCAAAGTAAGAGCTCCGACGGGGCACACCTGGACGCACTGGCCGCAGTTGACGCAACTACTGTCGCCGAGATTCTGCTCGAAAGCGGGAGCAACGACAGCCTGGAAACCACGGTTGACACCGCTCAGGGCACCTACTGACATGAACTTGTTGCACATCGACTCGCAGCGGCGGCACATGACGCACTTGTCCATATCGCGGTAAACGCTGAGGGTGCTGTCTTTACGGTAGGTGGAAGTAGCACCCTTGAAGGGTATTTCCTTAATACCGAGACGTTTGGTAAGGCTCTGCAGCTCGCAGTCTCCGTTCTTCTCGCACTGGAGGCAGTCATTGGGGTGGTCGCTGAGGATAAGCTCAACAACGGTCTTGCGGGCGTTGATAACGCGGGCACTGTGGGTCAGCACTTCCATGCCTTCCATTACATCGGTGGCGCAGGCAGGGGCGAGGTTTCTACGACCCTTCACCTCGACGACACACACGCGGCATCCACCAGGTTTGTTTTCAAAATTCATCCCATCAAGCTCAAAATGGCACAAGGTGGGAATGTCGATACCGTTCATACGGGCAGCCTTCAAAATGGTGGTGCCTTCGGGAACTTGAATCGGTTTATTATCTATTGTGAGATTTACCATTTTACTTTATTTATTTTTTTGTCGGACTAGTCGGACAAGTCAGACAAGTCAGACAAGTCAGACTAACTATGATATTATTTAATAGAAATTGCACCAAATTTACAGTTGTTGATACAGGCACCGCACTTGATACACTTGGTGCTGTCGATAACCATCGAAGCCAGTTTGTGGCCGGGAGCGATATAATCGGTGCGGGTGATGGCCTCTACGGGGCAGCCCTTGGCGCACTTGCCGCAGCCAATGCACTTCTCGCGGTCGATAACATAGCTCATGAGTTTCTTGCAGACACCGGCACGGCACTTCTTGTCAACTACGTGCTCCACATACTCATCCCAGAAGTTGTCAAGGGTTGAGAGT
>JAEEGH010015375.1_pt1 | contig 16629 bp, 6 predicted proteins | sample 9134181 | NCBI WGS metagenome assembly JAEEGH01 (sample SAMN16246544, study PRJNA631951) | gut metagenome | biome: gut microbiome; feature: rumen; material: DP-attached | host: Bos | place: Iran: Karaj | collected 2018-10
CTGGAAAAGTAAGCATAGCGAATGGATTTTAGAGTTTTTTTCTAAATAACCCTTGACAAAATCGCAAAAAATTTCAAAATTTGGCTTACCCCACGCGGATGTGGTGGAACTGGTAGACACGCTAGATTCAGGTTCTAGTGCCTGCAAGGGCATGAAGGTTCAAGTCCTTTCATCCGCACTGAGAGCCCGCTGATTCATTCAGCGGGTTTTCTTTTTTATCTTCGGATCCAGCCGCCGCCGAGAACCATGTCGCCATCGTAAAAGACGGCGCACTGGCCGGGAGTCACTGCAAATAGGGGCTGTTCAAATTGCGCAAGCGCAGAGCCACCTTCCAGAATTTTCACGATACATTTCACCGTACGCTGGCGGTAACGGACCATGCCTTCACATTCAATGGTATCGCCTGCAGAATATGCAGCCCCCGTTACCGGGTTGATTCCGTGCCACACGCAGTTTTCGATGCGGACTTCTGCAGCAGAGACGGCCGACTTGTCGGCCGTCACCAGGACATTCCCCGTTGCAGGATCGACGCTTTGCACGAAAGCGGGGACGCCCAGCGCAACGCCAAGCCCCTTGCGTTGCCCCACCGTGTAACGGTGGTAACCTTCGTGACTTTTCAGGATTTTTCCCTCGGCGGTCACGAAGTTTCCTGGGCGCGTCATGCAGCCGAATTTATCCTGCAAGTAATTCGTGTAGTCGCTTCCGTAAATGTCAAAGCAGATGTCCTGACTGTCGCTTGCGCTCGCGTTTTCGAAACCGTGTTTCGAAGCCAAAGCCCGCACTTCGGGCTTTTCCATGCCCCCTAGCGGGGTCATCACGCGCGACATGGCTTCATCGGGAACGCCGAACAGAAAGTAGCTCTGGTCCTTTGCGTGGTCCTTTCCGCGGAAAAGTCTGCGGATGCCGCCGACCTCCTTAACATTCACATAGTGCCCCGTCGACAGGAAGTCGGCACCATGCTCCATGGCAAAGTCCATCATCCAGCCGAATTTCACGTACCGGTTACAGTAGCAGCACGGGTTCGGCGTCCGCGCATTTGCAAAATCCTCGTGGCAACGTTTCAGCACCCTTTCGGTAAAGGCGTCGTCGCAAACCGCCACGTAATGTTCGATTCCAAGTCGCTTGGCAACGGCACGGGCACGTATAACGCTCTCGTCGCCTTCCGGATCGTAGTCCAAAGAAAGGGGCGGCAAAACGCGAAGCGTCACGCCAAAGACGTCATAACCCTGCTCCAAGAGCAAAAGCGCCGCCACCGACGAGTCTACCCCGCCACTCATACCCACTGCTACACGTTTCTTTGACATTCTGCAAATCTCATCTTTCAGAAGTTAGAATTTAGATTATTCTTCTAAATTCTACCGACTAAACTCTGTTTCTAGATCCTTCGACTTCGTTCACATCAACGATTTGGCCCCTCGGCAAGCTCAGGGACCTTAATCAGGTTGGTGAACTTCGCTCAGGATGACACCTTTATAATTCCGAACTCCGAAATTCGAGTTCCGAATTATCCTTAGTTAAATCTCAGCATCAACGCAATTTCAAATTGTAGAATCTGCCTCAGGTGCGGAGTTTCGTCATCCAGCTTTTCGTGAATCTGACGATATTCGATATAGCTACTCATCGAGGCAATCTTGTTGAACTGATACCCTGCACTCGGGCGCACAAACCATTCATGCGTACGCGACGGAATCGTGCGATCGACTAGTTCCAGCTCGGGGTTGTAGACCCTATCCGGCATATCGCTATACAGGCCGTCGTCAAAGCTCCACTGCTTAAAGATACCGTCGGTTCCGCTATCCTTATTCCATTTGTTGTAGCCTTCCACCGGCTTGTATTCCTTACGGATGGTCTTCTTGTAGTCGTAACCCGCCGTAAACTTCAGGTCAATCGAATTCTTGAACTTGAAGAACCACTTGAAGAACTTCACCGCCTTGTCAAGCTTGAGCGGATAGGTAATCGTAAAGTCATCACCGATGTTGAACATGATGTCATTGTACAGCGAGGTGTGAATCCACGGAATTTCCCAGAAGTAATCCGAAGTGTCGCGGCCATCGCCAAGAGTATCCGGCCAAGAGGTTACGCTAATGACTTCTTCTTTCGGGCGGCGATCCGTATCGTCAATCTTCAAGCGTACGCTGTTCTCGATTCGCATGTTGTTCTGCAGCAAGAACGTGATACGGACAAGCGGATTGAAATTGATGCTCATGGCCCAGGAATCTTCTGCGCTCTGGAACGGATGCACCGTTGTCGTATAGGAGTAGTCAAAGCGATGGAAGGTCGATACGCTGCGGAACCCGTTCAAAATAGAGACACGTTGTGCAAAGTTGGGAACCGTCACGCCGACGCCAATCTTCGGCCACACGGTCGTCGTATCGAGATACAGCGGATATTCCCTGGACTGCGAGAAATCTTCTTTCCACTGCAAGTCACCGGTAACGCCGATATCCCAAATCGGGAGCGTAATGCCAGAACCCACCTGGAACTGGCGCGACACGGAATGCCGGAAATTGCCCTGGTAAACAAGAGTATCCACATGGGTGTTACGGTACTGGGCAAAATGCCTGAAATCATCGCGATGGTCAAGCCCCATGTCGCCAGTCACAATGTTGTAGAAGCCGCGGTTCTTATAGCCGTTACCAAGACCCAGGCCGTACAGATAGTACTGGAACGGTGTCACGCCCTGTTCTTCGTAAAGTTGCGAGAGGGTAAAGTTTTCGCCCACCGTATTGGTGCTAGCCGTCCAGTTAAAACGCACTTCACGCCACTTCACCTTGTCAAAGGCACCCGCCACCGGGTTTTCCTTACCGAAACTTCTGGCGAGGTCAAGCACCTTTAGCGTCGGAGAAAATTCGAAACGGTTCGTCTGCGAAATTGTCCAGTAATTCTTCTCGATCATCGTCTCGTCCTTGAAGTCGAAATCGTTCGGAATCGTTTTTTGCTGGTTAAAGTCGGAACTGAAATTCGCACTGAACGGAAGGAACGGAATCAGGCGCGGGTTAAAGCCAATCTTGAACTGCTGCGAACGGGCACGTTCGTTGCGGAGAATACCGTAGGCACGACCGTATTCCCTAGTACCCACGCTATCGACCTTGTAGAACACCGTAGAATCGTACTTGATTTCGTAGGAATCCGGGTTCTGCATATCAATGGCAAACGTATCGCCGTTTTCCTTAATCTTCGGAATCGTATCGTAGGGAATCGCGACAACGCTATCGCCCGACACATACACGCGGCGGTCCGTATGGTCAAAGTCAAAGATGTAATCGCTAGCAAAAAGGCCACCATCGCGCGAGGTAAAGAAATTCTTTTTCACGAAAGCTTCGCGGTCGCCACCACCGTACATATCACGACGCACGTTCAAAGAATAGCTGGTCGTAAGGAACGAAAGAATGTTCCAACGCATATTCAGCTTGTGGTTCAATTCCGTCGTATAGGTCACAATCTTGTCCACCTGCGGTTCCACGTAATCCGGGTCACGGCTCTGGTTGACATAGCGGACGTAGTTCAAGTCAAAGATCGTAACGTCGAAAGTCTGCGGCCAGGGTTCGAATTCTGTCTTGGAAAGGGGCTTTAGCCAGTCGAACTGGTCGAGGCTTTCCATCGGACGGAACTTAAACATGCTGAACGTACCCAACTTATATTCAATCACCGTATGGTAAGAATACGTCGAATCCGCCGAAGTCGTCGAACGCCCCTCGGATTCATTGTACGAATAGCTGAATGCCGGACGGTCCAAGAAAATCTGCGACATCACCTCGCCCAGCTTGGAATCGCGGGCATGGTAATCCTTGCGGTAACTAATGCCAATCGAGCGGTCGCGCACGTAGGACTGATAGCCCTTCGATTCCGCCTTGTCGCGCAATTTCTGTTCTTCCTTTTGAGATTCCACCGGAAGCTGGTTCTGGAACATGTCTCCCGTCAAGTCCACAAAGCTGCTGTGCTCAAGCATCAGGTCGTCGGTGGGCTTCATGTAGGGGCGCTTGGTTGTCGTGTGGTAACCCAAAGAGAACGGAATATGGTAACCCGAGCTATCGTTTAGGAACTTGTTCAAGTTCATGGTGAAGTCGCTCGCCACATCCAACTGAGAGGCCGCCACAGATGTCTTCGGCTTGGGAGATCCGTTCGAAGTCGAAAGAGTCGCGAAGTCGCCGTCCTGATAGCGCACCGTTCCCGACAACGAAATGAAGTCGGCAAAGTTCACCTGGGCACCCGTACGGGCGGCGTATCCCCATTCGGTATCCATGTCCGAAAGGCGCAGGTCATCGAGCCAGAAGGTACCCTTAAGATCATCCGGAGAGGCGTTCGAGTCGGCAATAATCACAAAGCGCATCCAGTCGATGCTTGTCACGGAGGGGTTACCCACCAGGCGAAGCTTTTCGTCGCGTTCGCCACCCAAGTCCTTTTCGACGGCATTCAGGTAAGGCGGATGACGTCCACGCTTCAAGTCCGTAAAATCGGAAACGTCCATCGAGAAGGCGTTTGCAAGCCAGTTACGTTCGTGGCAGTCCTGCAGGCGTTCGCCATTCTTGCGCGTCACCTTCACCGGGCGGAAGCTCCATTCGTAATAGTCGCTAGAGCCTTCGAGCGAACCTTCACCGAACTGAATTGCGAAACGAATCGGAGCCGTTTTCGCCTTGGAGCTATCTTCGTAATGGATTTCCATCTTGAGGGAACGGTAGCTCGAGAAATCCTTCATGTCGGTATCAAAAATACGGGTGACCCCCACTTCCTGCCCAGGACTCATGTTGCGGAAATCAAGCTTAAGGGCCGTTTCCTTGAGCGGGGCGTTGGAATCGGAGTCGCGTTCCGTACGCGTATTCGGAGACTTGTGGTACGTTCCGGCATCTTCGCGGTTGTTGATGGTCGAAACACTCACGTAGGTTGTGTCCTTTGCCACCACCGATTCCGTCACGATCGTTTCGACACCGTTCACTTCCACGACCTGCGAATGTTCCGTCGAAGAGGTTTGGTACAAGTCCGCAACAGTCGTTTCTTCCCAGGCGTTTCCGACCACCGCGAGGTTCACAATCTGCACCTTCGCCTCGGCGACACCGTTATTCAGCTTACCCAGCCAGAGCCTGCTGAACTGCGCTTCCGACAGAATCGTCAGGTAATCGCTTCCGCTCGGCGAGACAATCGTATCGTACTGGTTCAGGTAAATGCGCCACTTGCGCCAACCGTTGCGCAGCTTTTCAAATTGAGCCGTCGTATCGGACAAGTCGATCCGGTAACGCACAAAGTTGATGTCGGTATCCAGGGAGCCGTTCTTGTTGATATCTTCGGTATCGAAAGCTCGTTCACCCGAGTTCTTTTCGGTTCCGTTGATGGCACTCGGCGGGTCACTTTCGTCGTCCAGGTCCTCGTCAAAGTCATCGAGAGCGATATCGCGCGTCGAGGCATCGGTATTCATGGTAGAGGTATAGGGTTTCGACTTACATTCCAGTCCCGAGCAATGCCATTCCAGTCGTGCTTCATCGGAACCCGAGACGCCGTCAAGACCCTTGTCATGCAAGGCGGTCGTCGTCCCCAGATCGTTTTCACCGTTATATTCACCGTTCGGCGCAAAACCGTTAATCGCAAGGTCTTCACTGATCAAGCCTAGGTCAAGGTAGAGCGAACCCACGTTTCCGCGAGCCACCACCTCGATATACTTCATATCGCTCAGGTCCTGATAGTAACTGCTGTTCGGGCGCATAATGCCGCCCCAAGAATTACCCGTAAGGTTGTCGTTTGCCCGCAAGGACATCTTAAGGACCGTCAGGTGCTGATTGTCCACATCGGAATTTCCGACCGGCGTATAGATATTCTTGTACAGTTCGGTACTGTTACTGTGCCAAACGAATTCACCCTGGTGCTGGTAATCCTGGTTCTTGATATAAGTCGAGGCCGCCGAATCCACGCCACCGGGAGGAGACGCATTGTACCACGAAAGCCTCGAAAGCGGATAGACAAGTCCAGAAGTCGTCGCTTCGAAGTCTTCCACCAACGCCGACTGTTCGTCACTCGTATTCGCATTGTGACGGCTCGCCGCAAATTCCGCCTCGAAACGCCCAGAAGACTGAGCCGTCGTATTGATACCCGGAATCAGGTTCACCAGTTCGGTAAGGGCGGGAACCGTATCCTGCAAGCGGAGGTTCATGCCCCAAAGAACGCTGGAGTAAGGTTCGTTACCGAGCGTCGGAGTTTTGGCAGTCGTACTCTGGCTCTTGTAAAGGGCGGTAATACCGAACACAGACCCCGCACCCATGCCGTACAGATCCAACGGAAGTTCCGCACGGGCACCAAGCAACAACTTGTTGTCGATTTCAAAAAGCGGTTCGCATTCGTAGGTGACCTTGATTTCCTTGTTGGGGTCAAGGGCGCGTTCGCTCAAAAGTTCAATCTGACCCAGTTCGTAGTTGACTTCGTAGTCGGTGCCACGGATAAGCGTCGTAGACCCCGCCGTCACCTTTTCGGTACCCGGCGAAATATCCATACAGGAACTACCGCTAACAGAATAACTGGAGCTCGGGTCGCGCACGCTCAAGGTCGAGCTACGGCGCTTTCCGACCGTTTCAAAATAGAAGCGGTTCGTATAGCGGGAAAGGTTATAGACAGGGAGCGAATAAAGCTGAGCCATCGCAGCGCTGGAATCCACGTTACGCAAGGGTTCCAAGCAGTTCTGTTTTGCAAGTTCTTTCGGATTTTTCTTACCGGAATATACGGAATCCTTATACGACCGGCAAGGAAGCCACATTTCACCCGTATAGCTACCCGAATTGTCCTTCTTGAATATGGTAGCGTCATTCACCAGCGGAGTACCCGTGGATTCGTCGACAAGGCCAAGTTTCTTGAGGTGGTCGCCCGAAATGCCCGACTTGCTTTTCATGCGCAGCACAAAACTCGAAGCACTGGCATCCGAAATTCCGATCGAGTACACGTTACGGAGCATCAACTTGTCGATATCTTCCAGTTCCGAAAGAGTCGCGTCCCACTGGATAAGGATAATCGTATCGCCTTTCGTCACAGAAGACTTACCATCGCGAGCTTCGCTCCAGCTAGCCGCGAGCAAGGTGTTACGGTTCACGCCGTTCACCTTAACAATACCCATCTTTTCGTCGTATGTGAAATCTTCACCCGACTGGAGGGCAGCCATTCTTTCCACCCTCTTCACCACCTTTTTCCCGCTAGGCGTCACGTATTTCACATACACGCTGTCGACGACACCGTTTTTCGCATTGGTGGCACCGCGCTTGTAAAGTTGCAGGTTCGTCGCGTTGTAGGTCGAAGACTTCCTGCCCGACTCCGAAACTTCCCTGATATAGGTATTCCTAGCATCCAGGTTCAAGAAATAGTAGCGGTAGGCGACAAACTGCTTGTCGAGGACCTGGAATTCCGTCGTTGACTCACTTGCCTTAAGGCTATATTCTTCCTGGTCGCCACCGTCCTGAGAAGCAATGGTGGTAAGCCTCCAGTCGCCCAGTTTCCAGTCCGCCTTGATACCGAACAGGCCCTGGTGGTTCTCGGAATAACCCGTCAGTTCCGTACCGGTAAGCGCAAGGTTCGTGGTACCGGCTTCTACGCGCTGCAGAATGTAGTCTTCAAATTCGTCCTTGTAAGATTCCTCGTAAACCACGCGCACCTGGTTACGGGCGCCCAGACCTTCTTCCACGTTGTTGATTTCAACCGTGATATAAGGACCGATCTTACCCTTCACCATGAAGTTCGGCGTGTAGTTCAAGGTCGGGCTCGGCCAAAGGCTCGTATTCGTACTTCCCTCGGCATCGTCCTTTTCGCCGTAGCCCTTCAAGCGGATATCCATGGTACCCTGGAGCATGAGTTTCGGCTTATCCAGGCCAAAGTCGCGCATCCACGCAGGCATGGTCACCGGAATCGTAATGTCGAATACCGAACCGGTCTCGGGGGTCTCGTAGCCGTCGTTCGCCTTTCCAACCAGGTCGTTCAGCCACAGGCTCTTCTGCCCGATACTGTACATGTCTGACACATAGTCCGCAAGTTCAGGGTAATGCGCCGTCCACAAGGTCGTCGTATCGCGAGAAACCGAATTCACTCGCTTTTCGCTCACATCCATTTCACGGGTAGAAACGTCGATATCGTGGCTAAAGACCTGTCCCTTGCTCGTACTCATGAGCCTAGGAGAGGCCCCCACGCCACCAAACGGCAAAAGACCGTTCAAGGGTGTCACCGACGGAGGCAGCGAAATATACTGGTAGGTCGGCTGCCACTCAGTTTCAGCGGGATCCGGATCAGAAGTTTCCGCATCTGCAGCCGATATAACCGAAACAGAGTCGCTCTGGGACCAGGCGATTCCTACGGCTAGGGCGACAAGCGCCATCGGCCACAAACGTTTTAAACCTTCAAAAAGCACAGTTTTATTCTATACAGGGTGCCCATAAAATACAGAATTCGCACAGCGCAAAACCACTCTAATTATGGGAAATTCCCGCAATTTGGCGGGAAATTAGCAATTTTTTTTTCATTTGGACGGAGTTCGACGCTTTGCAACGTAAATAATCGCAATAACAGCCGAGTCTATGGCGACAAACAAAGAAAGCCAAATCGTAGAAACCGATTCGAATCCGTAACTGTGAAGTCCCACTCCAAGCAAATTAATTCCAAACCAGCAGAGAAAGGTGACGATTACGTTAAAACAGTTCATCAGGACAAACACCCAATTCTGGACAAGCCGCCCCGCCCGCAGGTGCAACAAAAGCATGGTCCACAAGATAACGAACAGCGCCCCGTTTTCCTTAGGGTCAAACCCCCAGAAGCGCCCCCATGCAAAATCCGCCCAAACTCCCCCCAGAAGCGTTCCAAGTACGGTAAATACACCTCCCAGAACGAGAGTTCCATAAAGCAGCGAATAAAGCGGAGAGCCCTTAGGATTTTCTTTCGAAGGGAGGGCTTTTTTCCCCCGAAACAGAACCAGATGCGCCACCACCCCCGAAAGAATCACGCTAGCAAAGCCGATAGCGATCGTTACCACATGAAGCGTCAAGAAAACAGACGAATTCAGCACTGCGGGAATCGCCTGAAAAGTATCCCCCGGTTCCAGTACAAACTTCGCACAGAACAAGAGAACTGCCGCCATAAGGGATACCGGAACAATCAGGGAAAAGGTGCGTTTCTTGCAAAAGAAAAACGCCCCCGATTCAAAGGCGAGCAACAGGAGCGAGACCAGCAGCACGATTTCGTACAAGCTTACAAACGGCGGGCGCTCGCCCACATAGGTCCGAAGCGCAAACAGAGCCCCTAGAACCGCCGAAGCCCCCATGCAGAATCCATTTGCCGCTACATCCAGCTTGCGCGATTTAAAAATCAAATTCATCAGCGCAAGGAGTCCCGCCATAAGCGCAAGGGCAAAGCCCCACAGCGCAAGATTTGCCCTATGGTAAAAGACCTCGACAGACAGGCGCCAAGGATTTTCTTTCGAAACAACCGGAGAAAATGCGGAACGCTCCGACAGAGATTCGTACCTTTGAACATTTCTGAGCAACCGAGACATCTCGTGCGTCGCCGGATGATTATCGTTGCGGCTTGCGTAAAGCGTAAGGAGCGTTCGCGCGCCCCTCAGTTCGGCATAGCTCACGTAACGCTTGTACTCCGGCAAATGCAGCGCCGAAAGGACATCGCCACGCAGCACCTTGAACAGGGCTAAATGCGACGCCGCATCGGGAGAAAGCAATATGCTCCGAACGACATTCGTTGCATCAAGGCGACCTTCACAGAAATCGTCTTTTTGGCACTTGTAAGTGACTCGACCGCTCAAGTCATCCAAGAATCCACGGGCAAAGGAATCGAAGGGCCGCAATGCACTATCGACCATTACCGGGGTTTCCCCCGACAAGTTCTCCCACAACGTTTCCGGACGATCCATTGCCGAGAGGTGCGTTGGTGAAAAAGCGATCCACAACATCACCATGGGCAGAAAGAGGCGCAAGTTTCCCTTTCCAAAACGGCTTTTTCGAAGCGAATAGTGGAACAGGGCGCCCAGCAAGAATAGCGCCATAAAAACATACGGAACAAAGTGGAACGGATCGTAACAGGCCTTGTACAAAGCCACAAACCGTCCCTCGGACATTTCCACATATCCCTGGTAGCGAACCGTGTACAGCCACGAATCCGCATCGATTTTGACAGGTGTCATTCCCAAGCTATCGTCTACTGAAAAATACTGGATTTCAGCCGTTGCCTCCGTCGAAGCGGATTTCGACATCGAATATCCATTATATTCCCGCTTGAATTCGCTTCCGGCAACGCTTCCAAACAAAAGCACCAGCAAGGCGACATGTATCATCCACAGTCCCGCAAACTTAAATCCACGGGGCATCCGAAACGCTAAAGAGGCCAGCAGGTTCACGCCCGCAATCAGGGAGAGGCACTTAAACGCCGGTAGGGGAACAACTCCTAGAACCCAGACAAAGTAGCTTTTAAAGAAGCGGTCCCCCGCCTCGACACTCCCACCTTGCGCCTGGGCAAGAACGCCCCAAAACGTCAGTAGCAGAAATGCGACAAGGATTGCAACAGTCACCTTCAAGGACGACACTAGAGAGCCTCGACCCAAACAAACTTGCTTTCATCTAGGTTCTGTTCTCCGTCGAACCGGTAAGCGGCCAGGCGGCCATCACCGCGGTACCCTGCCACGCTAAAGTCAAGGCAACACACATTGTGCCGAATCAGTCGCGGGATTCCCGTGAGCCAGTAATGCCCCAAAAATACGGGGCGTTCGGATTCTCCATAGAATTTCCGGGTACGCACCTGCGGCGACACCTCGGACGCGACATCCATCGACACGCCCGGCTGAAAACTGAGCTGTCCAAAAGTCGCCCTAGCAGGGTCTACCCACCAGGCGATACGCGTCTTTACGCGGCGAACCCCTTCGGCATCGGTAAAATAGGCACCCTTGGGCAGGTCCATTTCGGGGCCTTTCAAAAGGGTACTTACCGGCCAAAAGAGGCTGTCTTCGTATTCAAAGTCCTCGTCGTTTGCACGGGCGATCAACTCGTCAAAATTTCCATCGGCAAAGCAAGTGATCCCTTCTCGCCGGAGAGCCTCGACCGCATCGGTATCGAAACAGGCGTGCTGCGCCCTGAACGTAGGCGTTTCTACGTAGAACTGCAGGGTCTTTACGAATTCAAGAGCTTCCTCGAATTCCTGCCTGCGCCCCACAAAGTCAGATACGGTCCTCGAATGGATCGCCACCTTGTTAAAGCTATGCTCGCGCAGGTAGCCGTCCTTAAAACGGAGCAAGGTATGCCCGCCACCCGCGCCATTCTTCTGCCAGAACGAAAGCATATTGAATTCGTGGTTTCCCATCAGAGCAATCGCCGACCCGGCGTCGCGCATGGAGCGCACCAAGTTCAGCGTTTCGCGCACCTTGGGCCCGCGATCCACATAATCCCCCAGAAAAACAACCGAACGTTCACCACCCGGATAGCGAAACGCCCCCGACGACTCCACGTAGCCCAGCTTCGCAAGCAAGGCACGGAGTTCATCGCAGTGGCCATGAACATCGCCAATAAAGTCTAGGGAATTCGTCATACCCGCAATATAACTAATTCGGACAAATGCAAAGGTTGAGAGTCATCGCCATACTTGTATGGATATGACCGAGACTTGCGTTTGAGGAACTAGATTGTTGTTCTTGCGCCGATGGTGCGGATAATCGTATTGATGATTTCGTCACGTCCGCCCTTCATGGACATCTTGTTCTTGTACATCATGGCATCGGCACGTTCAAACACCGCAGAAACACTCTTGTCATGGGCCGGATCGAACACGGAAATTCCGCAAGCCACAACAACCTTGTCGTGCTCTGAATTATCCTTAACGATTTTAACAAAATTCTGTTCCAAGCTTTCGCGATTTTCAAAATCGTAGCCGCGAAGAATCGCAACAAATTCATCGCCACCCACACGGAATACGGGGCTATGCTTAAAGGTTTCGCAGACAAGCTTCGACGCACCCCTGATATAGTCATCGCCCGCCCTGTGCCCCTGCGTATCGTTTACAGTCTTGAGGCCGTTCACGTCGCAAATGGCAATGGCAAATTCCAACGGTTCGCCCGACTGGATTTGCTGGTCCAGCTTCTTTTCGAACTCACCGTAGGCATTCTTGTTTTTGATTCCCGTCAAGTCGTCACGACGCGCCTTTTCGTAGTTGGCCGTAGACTCTTCCCTGATCTTCTGTTCGCGGCGCACATTGGCATCCACGTTTGTCACGCTGATTACCACGTGATTTTTGTCGGCATAAACAGCCACCAGGTTCACATACTGCGGGCCCGTCGACGTATTCAGACGATACGTCAAGGAGAACATGCCGTGTTCATCGAGTTCCCTCAAAAGACTCTCTCTTTCCAATCCGGTCGCAATCAGGGGAATATCTTCCTTATAGATGACGGTCATCGCATCTTTCTGCAACTGGTTGAAGAAATCTTCTCCTTCGAAAGCGACACTGAGTTCGCAGAACAGGCGTTCACTCTTGTACAGAGCATAATGGTCCGTCTTCAAATCCACCATGTAAAGGGCGTCGTAACGTTCCGCAAGCGCCATCACAATCTGGCCGTACGTCTGACTCTTGTCGGCCTTCTTTTCCAGTTCAATGCGTTCGCGTTCACGCTTATCGACATTGTTCACGCCGATAATCAAATATTCACGTCCCTGTGAACGAGCCTGAACAGCCTTCATCTGGAACCAGACAGGCTCCCCTTCGACCAACAGACGGTACTTGAAATCAAAGACTTTATCGTCCTGAATGGCCTTTAGCAGCGACTCACGGTTGATATTGTCCCCAAAAGCCTGTTTGTCTTCCGGATACACGACTGCCGCCATATTGACTTTCGTGTCTTCCCAAAAATCACGAGAATCCACCAAATCCAACTTTTGGTGCTTACCACGAAAAGCGAACATCGAATAATTGTTCGTTTCGATATCAACAAAGAACACGCACTCGTAGTCGAGCGAAAGCGCCGAAGCGACATCTTCAAATGTGAGCTGCATATTCATATTTTCTTCCCAAACTTGTGTCTTCTATCAAAAAAATACACATTTTTATTAGAAAGGGTAACAGATTTTTTGATTTTCAATGACCGAAATAAGAAAATCAGCATATTTCTGACACAATTGTCCCGAAATTATGTAGAATTTGTCCTATGAAATACAAGAATCTCATTGTTGCGGGTTGTGCCGCACTCATGTTTGGACTCCTCGCTTGCTCCGGCGAAGACGGACGCGATGGAATTGATGGAGTTAATGGCATTAACGGTGATAACGGCGCCAGCTGCGAAGTCAAGTCGTTGAAGGACGGATCTGGCTATAAAGTCCTTTGCGGAGGCGACTCTGTAGGCGTCTTGCTAAATGGTAAAAACGGCGCTACCGGTAAGCAAGGCATTACAGGAGCCACAGGAGCCAATGGAGAAAAAGGAACGAATGGTAAGGATGGCAAAGCAGGCGAAAGCTGTACCGTCAAGGAACTTTCAGACAAAAATGGTTACGAAGTGATTTGCGGCAGCAAGTCTGTCGGTAAATTGCTGAACGGAGAAGCCGGTTCTAATGGAACAAACTGTACTGCCAAGACCGTTGAAAAGGATGGCCAAAGCGGTATGGAAATGTACTGCGATGACAAACTTGTCGGCACCATCTGGAATGGTAATGATGGAGTAAACTGCGTCAGCACGGACAATGGTGAAGGTTCCGTTACCGTGAAGTGCGGTGATGCTGCGGTAACCCTTTACAAGGCTATGTGCGGCGATCAGCCCTATGATCCAGCCAATCAGTTCTGCGTGCTAGGCAAGCTCTACGACAAGTGCGGGGACAAAACATACACTATTAATAGAGAATTCTGCAATAATGGTGTTGTTGCCCCATTGTGCTCTGAAATAAAGAGGACAAAAAGCGGAACCTACGAAGTTGTAACCAACCGTGCAACCAAAACAGATGAATTCTGCTTGGCTGGCATCATTACGAAAAAGTGCGGCGGTAAAGAATTTTCCATGAATCAGTATTGCGATAAGAAGCATGATGGTGTAACGGACTCTATCAGGGACTACTGTAAGTATGCAGATGACGCTAGACTTGAAGCAGCCTACAATATAATCGGCCAGTCTCTTTTTCCTACAGAAGAAAATAACAATGTAGAGTCCTCTAGCGCAAGCTTATTTGGTAATTTGATTGGAGAACCGCCTAAAAACTATACACCAGAACAGCTGCAGGAGTTTTTCGCCACTCTTGAAGGACTGAAAACCACCTGTGGTGTTGAATCCGATCCTAATCTGTGCGGTGGGGTTGCCTATAATCCAGAAAAGAAGTTCTGCGATATTCGAGATAATCACATCTATGCGTTTAAGAAGATTAACGGGGTGACCTGGTTTACTGAAAACCTTGCCTTCAAATATAAGTTGCCGAAGAAGGTGTATGAAATTGACAAAGCAACGGGCGATACTTTAAGTATTTCTCTTGATGCTAGAGGCGGTGTGCTGTATTACGAGGACGACCCCTTTGAAAACTTCGAGGCTGCTGAAGGTCGCTACTATACCTGGAACTCTGCAATGGGTATCGGTGATATGAGAAGTGACGTTGATCTTGGTGAAACGAGCCTTAAGGATAAAGACAAGGTTGTAGGTGCATGCCCGGCTGGCTGGAGATTGCCGACTAAGGCGGAACTCGAAGATCTTAGCGAATTTGCTAACGATGTGGCCGAGGGTGGCTTTGCAGACCTTGATAATACTGATAAGGTTCTCAACTTCAATGTTGACTTCTTGGGATACTATAATATCAGCGCGAAGAAGCCTATGGGCACTGAAGCTAACTTCTGGTCTAGCGATGCTGCTGCATCGGATGAACAGGCTTGGGGCTTGGTTATCGTAGACAATGATAACAGCTCTGTTGAAACTTCCAACAAGGCCTATGCATATACAATCCGTTGTGTCAAGGATGCGATCTAGCATTGCTGCAACAAATAAAATAAATCTCACATAATACAGCTCCAAGGCACCTGGCTCTTCTCCAGGTGCCTTTTTGTATAAAGAAAACTACCGGCTAAGCCGGTAGTTCCATAGAGCCTTCTGGCGGTCATGAAGAAAAAAGAAATCCTTTGATTACTATTGAAATGCGGTCTGCCAACTGCATCACAATAAAATCAAAGGATTTAAGATGAATAATTCTGTGCTATGTCTTTAGTTCTTCATGACGCGCTGTGCGTTGTATTTAGTCTTCAAAATGTAGGCGCCTTGATGAAGCTTCGGCTTGATAGTTCCGTTGTCATTGAGGGCATCGCTCTTGAGTCCCTTCCATACAAGATTGCCGTTCAGGTCGAAGATCATGGCTTCGCTATTGGTTCTGTCGGCAAAGTTTGTTCTGATGTTCTTGATAGAAGATGTTCCGCAGCCTTTCGCGACAATCTTTGCAATGTAAATGCCTGCATTGTCGCTGTTGAACGAAAGCTGGGTTGAACCAAACGGAGCGCCTGTAGAGTCAATTTCGTTGTCAAGTGGAACAGAAACTTCGGCCCAAGAACCGGCGGGAGCTGTGTTGCCGTACTGGTAGTTTTGCCATGTGCTGCCGCCTGCGCCGCCGATGTTTACAGAAGCGTCTTCAGTGTCGATGCTGCGCATGGTGAATACAAGTTCTTTGCACTTGATCAGCGGGTCCTTTACGGCTGCTGCATCTGGGATTGTAAAGAGAGCATGCTGGTAGCCGCAGTCATCCTGAGCACAGTTGGCGAGCGGAACCTTCACGTACTTGGAAACTCCATCGAGAGCCGTTGTTTCAAATGTCACGGCGTCGAGGGTCTTGTCGCTTGTCCAGCCTGCGGCGGACGATTCGTCTGCATAGTTGACAATGACGAGAGAATCACCGATTTGCTTTGATGGATCGATGTAAGGGTCTTCAATGGGGGAGTCTTCGCACTGGAGCGCAGCAGTGTTGCTCGTTGTGAACACGACCGTCGTAATGGACTTTGCCGGGGCGTCGATGATGGAGCCTGCGGTAATGGCCTTGCTCTTGTCGCCGCTTTCAACGGACTGGACTGCAGATACCGGAGTGTAACCATTGACGGAAAAGTTCAAGTTCTGTGCTGAACCCTTGTTGATGGCGATAACAGAGATGGAGTCGCAGTCGGCACTGCGGAAGGCTACTGCGTAGAGGTCTTTTCCGTCGCTTGTTGTGCTAACGACGCGCCAACCCGGGTTTACGAACTTGGAGTAGTGGCGCATGGCGTGGTATTCAGGGTTGATGTAAAGCTTTGCTTCGGTACAGCTGCTCCAGCCATTGCCCGGGCATACGCCGATGAGCTGGCCGTTTTGTTCACCCCAGAAAAGTTCCCAGGCGATGTAGGCGTTGAGCTTGCCGCTCGTAAAGCCGACCTGCATGATGTGTGCAAGGCCGAGCATGTCCTGTTCGCGTACGGCATTTTCCATCGTGCAGAATTCCGTCATGATGATGGGCTTTGCGTCGCTGCCATAGTTCTTGCCGATGGCGGTCATCGCTTTGCGGAAGTTTTCCGGGTTCAGGTAGTTCGTGCCGGAATTGTCGTTGCCGTCGCCTGCATGGTACAGGTGGTAGGCGTAGCCGTCGAGATTGTTGTTGTCGAGAGCCTTTGCGTATTTTTCAAAGTTGTTGTAGCCAATGCCAA